>Ga0315296_10000172_pt1 | contig 61784 bp, 57 predicted proteins | sample YL17G14_18_MG_FD_203921 | JGI IMG/M metagenome (GOLD analysis project Ga0315296, IMG submission 203921) | Sediment microbial communities from Yellowstone Lake, YNP, Wyoming, USA - YL17G14_18 | ecosystem: Environmental > Aquatic > Freshwater > Lake > Sediment | place: USA: Wyoming | collected... | reverse complement strand
ACCACGCGTTACTGAGCCGTCTGCCGCTTCCCCGCGATGCCCCGGGGAGCACGACTCGCATGGGTTAGTCTCATCCCAATAGCAGTGAGGTCCGACAGGATCAATCGGTTTAAGAGACGACCGCTCTTGGCGACTGATCGCACCTGACCGACCACATCAGACCAGAATCATGGATCCAGGTCCTCATCAATGTACCCACAAGTGGAGGTCTCTCAATCATCCTAGGGCGAACGCCCTGCGTCCGAGAGAAATCGCCGTCTACTCGTGGATTCCATTAATCGGACCGAGGTAGATTCTTTATAAGGGTTTCTTCCATGAGTCGCAAGAGATCCCAGAAGGATTAGACATTTCCATTGAGCCAACGCAAACGCGACGTGATGAAGGTCAGGAGAACGCCGATAAGACGAAAGGAAGCGAAGGGGATCCTTGAGGAAGCTTCCAAGTTCGGAGTCGAAGCCAGTACTGACGAGTTCAAGCTTGCGGAGACAATTCAACAAGGAGAGTACACTGTTCTCTTACTGGACAAGGTTCCGATCCTGATCATCACTTCGAGTGGCGAGATCGTACCTCACCTGCAAACCTACGGTAAGAGGGTTCGGTGTCCCCAAGTCACAGTCGATGACAGGGCAGCTCCTCACATCATCGGGGGAGCAGATGTGATGGCCCCGGGTGTAGTGTCTGTCGATGAGTTCAAAGGAGGAGGCGCGGTCGTGGCTCTGGATTCTGCCGGTCGCGCTCTGTCGTCCGGGATAGCGGTGCTGAGTTCAGACGAGATAAAGCAGGTGAACAAGGGAAGAGCAGTGAGGACAGTGCACGTCGTTGGAGATCCGATCTGGAAGCTGACAGAAGGGCTCTGAACCAGCCGACGAGACCCTGAACTATCGATGAACCTGACATTCTCGAAGCTGACTCAGCGATGCCGAGCGGACGCGAGAGGCTTCAGATAGGTGGAGGTGGTGGGACATATGCGGACGGTTGCGGAGGAGAAGGTTTCCTTCTCATCACCAGAAAGACAGCCACTCCGATTATGACAACCGCACCAACTCCAGCAACGATCGTGTACATGTAGTCCTCCCTCCATACAGCAGTCACCGTGCGTGGTGCGGACATTTCGACAGTCGTTGATCGCGAGGTTGGACTCGAGACTCCAGTCCCTGTCCAACTCTCAAAGACATACCTGACCGGTATGAAGCCGACCGACTCGTCTACTGAGATCTGGGCATTGCCCCCGGAATCGTACCAGCCCTCTCCGGTCGGAGTTCCGTGCTGAGAGATGACTTTCAGGAAGTACTGGGTCTTCCAGACCGCTGATATGGTCTTGGCGGAATCCATCAGTATCGTGACTCTGTCCGAGGAAGACGTCGATGCTCCATCCCATCTCTGGAAGAGGTACTTCGTGTCGTTACCTGACTGGATCGTAGTCGCTGAGACGGAGACCGCCACAGATGCTCCAGAGTCATACCAGCCAGTCGTCGGGGAGACGGTCCCATGCCCTCCGTTGCTTGTCTCAAGCAGGTACTGGAGAACGTAGGTGAAATCATGAGAGGAAGTGGAGGGATACCACGAGGTATTGTAACAGTGATAGCGCACTTGATTCGTTTGTGACACGTCCTCTGGGACTGATATCGTCGTAAGCCTTCCGTCCGCTATGATGATATCCAAGGAGCCACCTCCAGCGATCCCTCCAACCGTTCTTCCCCCAAGTTGGACGTTGACCCGCTGGGACGCCGGGAGACCCTGAATCGATACGGTCACCTCTGGTCCAGTCAGAAGGGTCAGCTCATATGCGCCACCTTGGCCGCTGTAGTAGAAGATCCAGATGTAATAGGACCCCGTCGCCGGCAGCGTGGTCGAAATATGCTCGACGAATCCGGCCAGTTTCGCCGAGGAGGCGAGGGAGTTCCCCTCCGAGTCGTAGAGCTTGACATCGATGTCTGTCCCGGGAGGCTGTGTCATGTTGATCTCCACAGCCCAATTCGCCTCCGCACGGAACCCATAGAATGCGGCTCCATGTTCGTAGAAAGTCGATGGGTACGTCCCGCTTGAGATTACTGTAGGGCCAACCGTGAGGTCGTATGTCCCGCCAGGGCCACTGTAGTAGTGTACCTTGATATAGTATAGCGTGTCTGCAAGCGGCCAAGCCATCTTGATCCAGTCTGTTGATGTGGTCGTACTAGAGTGCTCTACCTCCGTCTGAGAGGAGTCGTAGATGTAGAGATCGTAGTCCGCTCCGGTGGGACAGACAAGGAAAACGAAGAGCCTATCCGTTGTGGCCACTTGAATCTTGAAGTAGTGGTCCGCACCCTGCGCAAGCGCGAAGTGATACGTCCCTTTTTGTATCAGTTGAGCCGTCGCGAAAGAAGACCCCTGTGGTATGACCACCGGAGGGCTATTCGAGAACACAAACAGAAGCAATAGAACAATAGTAATCCTCGCGATGAATACGCGTTCCATATTCCATGGAGACTTTGCTCTATGTGCCATATAAGCCTTTGACACCTAGATTCTGTCGCGGTCTTGGCCTGATACACTGGCGCACCAATCCCCGTTCTCCAACCCTCATCACTTCTCTTCGAGGTTGTAGTGAGCATAAAGGCCTACTCAAATCGATCCACGTTTGTGTGACCAGTGGCTTCGCTCCAATCGTGCGCTCTCTGACCAAGGCGATGGATTGGCGTCATCAGCCTGTCCTTCGTAAGCACGGCACTCCTGGCAAATCCAGTGTAGTCTGTGCCAGTTCCCTGATTCAACTCAAGCCGGCAATCAAGCAGTTGCCGAACCTGCGCATTCGAAAATAGGCATTTATCACCTCAACACTTCACCTGCAGTCGTGACCCGTGGGGCATGAGAGCGTTTGAGGTTCGATTCATCAGGAATGGTGGGGTTGTCGAGATGCCCGAACCTCCGATTTCCCCGAATGACGTCTTGGTGAGGGTCGCCTATTGTGGCGTGTGTGGGACGGACCTGCACATCTTCGAGGGAGAGTTCCCGGTTCGACTGCCCCTTGTGCCGGGACATGAATTCTCAGGCGTAGTTGACAAGGTTGGACAACGAGTGAAGCGCATCAAAGTGGGCGACCGCGTGGCCGTCGATCCCAACATCAACTGCAGGACCTGCTACTACTGCAAGAAAGGAATGACGAACTTTTGCGAAAAGTGGGAAGCCATAGGCGTGACAAGACAAGGTGCCTACGCCGAACTCGTCGCAGTGCCTGCCTCCAATGTATATCGTGTACCGGAAAGCGCCCCATTGGAAACGTTCGCATTCGTCGAGCCGGTCTCATGCGTGCTCCACGGGCTGGATAGGGCCAAGCCGAAAAGGGGCGAGACGGCACTTGTGACTGGACTCGGGACGATCGGCCTGATCTTCGGCCAACTGCTGAAGATGAAAGGTGTCAAGGTGATGGGCTCTGACCTAGTTGGACACAGGTTGGGGTTGGCAAGGAGCATGGGATTCGACCAGACTGTCAATCCAGCTGAGGAATCTACCGCAGATGCAATCAGATCTTGGACTGCGGGCAGAGGCGTTGACCTAGTGGTTGAGGCGAGCGGAAGCATAAAGGCGATAGAAGAAGCGATCAAGCTTATCGACAAGGGAGGGAGGATAATCGTATTCGGTGTGGCTCCAGAGACTGCGACTCTGACCGTTCGGCCTTTCGCGCTATACAGGGACGAGATCAGTCTCATCGGTTCGTTCACCAACCCGAACATGTTCGCGGCAGCGATCAAGACCGTATCATCCGGCAGACTGTCGGTGAAAGAGCTCATCAGCAAGACTGTGGATCTTGGTCACGTTGAGACGGCCTTCGAAGAGGTCTCACTTAGGAAAGGGATCAAGTATCTGGTAAGGCCCAAGTGAGCAGGATGGTCGTGCTCGCAGTTGCGACGGACAACCACTTCGTTCTGCACGATATCCCGAAGGGTCAAAGACAGGAGAAGGTAGAGGCCTCGTCCAAGAAGCTGAAGAAAGCCGGAAGGATGTTCATCAAGGAACCAGTTGACAAAGACAATGAGAACCTGCCAGAGGAGATCAGGCACACCATGGCCTCAGCGGGTCTGAGAGAGATCAGCTTCGAATCTGATGAGTCAGCACTATTGGAACGAGCGTGCCAAGGGATCTTCGAGAAGGCCTAGGCTCTTTTGACACTGCAGTATGTGGGCAAGCCAAAGTAGCTTCCGTAGGAAGATGGACCGGATGGGATTCGAACCCACGAACCTTCCGAGTGCAAGTCGGACGCTCTACCCCTGAGCTACCGGCCCCGTCGCGGTCAGACGCGGGCGTTCATTTAAGATTTGAGACCACTGAGAGCGAGATCACTCTCTCGGGCCGAACGTTGCTAGTATCTCGTCAATTCTCCTCTGAACCAATGAGGCAAGTGCTGTCTTCAGGGCGGCTCCCTTCAATCTTCGCTCCCTGAGCTGCCTGATGCTGTCCGCCAACTCCTCATCGCCAAAGACCTGCTCGAACCATTTGTCGAAGTCCCCGCGCTTCAGATGAAACTCTAGGCTAACCTCGGACACGCGTTGAACAGCCTCGTGGAAGTCCTTGTATCCCTTGGCGACCAAGCCCAGTGGCGTACCCTCGTCTATGTAGAAGTAGAAGCCCCTCTGCTTGGACCAGCCGTTGAGCAGGACATTCACCAAGCTGTCAGATCTGACTAGCTCTCCTATCATCAGGCTCTGGAAGTTGAAGATGATGTTCGTGAACGCGAGGTACACTTCAGTTGGTGATCCTACAGGACCTGAGAAATACGAGTGCACCTCGGCAGGGCCACCTGTGCCAGTGTACATGTAGTAGTAGTTGTCGCTGATCTGCAATGTGCGCCAGACTCTCAGATACTCCGCCCCTAGTGTCTTGGCAGCCGCGGAGAGCGAACGCGTCATCTCAAAAGCTGACTTCTGCATGTCATTGCCAAGCCAGGCGCTCAGATCTCTGTTCTGGTCGGCCCACGATGATGTCTGCCCGTGCTCGTACACATCCAACTCCCGCGTCGGTGGAATCGTGCTCACGATTTCGGAAGGAGTCCTGCAGACTATGTTTGAGTGTTCTCCGATCGCCTGCGGCAGTGCCCTCAGGAGGTCATGTATTCCACTCTCCGGCGGGTGGTGCTCCCCGAACGTCTCGTAATCCACGAACACGAGCGCGTAGGGTTCTGCGATAGAAGATATCCATCCGGCATATTTGTCTGCAGTCAGTGGATACTCTTCCCAGCCCTTTGATGAGAACCTGAAGGCAATGTCGTCTGACAGCTTGTAGTCCCTTGTGAGAATCTTCAGGTCGCGCACTCCCTTGGCCGAGTACACCTGATGAGGGGAACCACCTTTCAGTATGGACTCCGAGCCTTCAACTACAACGCCGGTGAAGCCAGCGTTCGCTACCTCCTTGGCTATGAGATTGTTGTATATGAGCTCGGTGTTCTCGAAGACCTTGGGTTCATAGCCGAAGAGGTTCTTGACCGTTCTCCTGTGGATGCGCATCTGTTCTCTGAACTCCGCTAGGTCGTCATAGTGGATACTTGCCAACGAGTGATAGTACGTCTGGGACATCAGTTCGGCATTGCCGGTTTTGACGATTGACTTTATCTCCTCTATAAACTCAGGGAAGAGTGCGGCGACCTGCTCAAGAAAGACTCCAGAGAAGCTGTATGCAACTTTGAAGGGTCTCTCCGATGCAGCGCTCTCGCGAATGGCGTCTCCTATGATGCGTGTCGCAGGAGCGTAACATCTCTTGTAGGCCCGTTCGAGTACCTCCCTGTCCAGCTTCGTGTCAAAGTATGCGTTGAAAGCCTTTGGCACGCCATCTATTCTGAAGGATCCAGTCCTGAACCTCCCGTTTATGCGCCGCGGTTGATGAACCTCGAAGCAAAGGGAGAGAACTACCATCGGTGAAAAGTGGGCCCAAGCGAAGATAAAGATATTATGTCCACCTGCGTTCCCAATCTCGTGGCCGCCGTTGCGTAACTTGGTAGCGCGCGGGCCTGTGGAGCCTGATGCTCGAGTTCAAAGCGCCGGATTGCGTGAGAGTCTCGACGGCGGCCTCTCATTCAGCGGTTGTTCTACGAGCAACGAGGGATGAATGAAGGAGTTAGTGGCACAGGGGAACGTTGATGTTTCTCTCAGGTTGAGGGTTACCTCAACTTGAGTTCCACTACAACCTCTTCGTGTCTTCTCTCAACTGTGAAACCCAGCTTCTCGCAGAGGTGTATCATGTTAGCATTCTCGGGCAGGACTATCCCGTACATGCTCTCTAGCCCCTTCTCCTCGGCCACGCTGATCAGCATGTCTATCAACTTGGTTCCCAATCCTTTCCCCTGATACTTGTCTGCAACCACCACTGCGAACTCGCCTCGCTTCTTGTTAGGCTCCATGACCAGGCGTCCGACTCCAACCTCCATCCTTCGGTTCAACTCCCTTGTCTCCGCTATGAATGCCATCTCCCTGTCATAGTCGATGTTACAGAAACGCACGAGGGCCTCGTGAGAGAGATCCCGTATGACTTGGAAGAACCTGAAACGACTGGCTTCCTCGGACAACCCCTTGACGAACTCAAGCTCCATAGGCTCGTCTTCGGGCCTGATTGGTCTCAGGATCACATCTGTGCCGTCTTTGAGCTTCCAAGGGGTGACGTACCTCGTTGGGTAAGGCATCACCACGAGGTGTTGGTACGGCTCTGTGTATCTGGAGACTTCTTGCTCTATGATGATCCTCGAATCCATGGCCCACAGTCTGTCTTCCGAGACGACAAGCGGGTTGATGTCCATTTCAGCGATCTCAGGGAAGTCCACGATCATGTTTGAAAACCGCACCATCACCTGCTCCAACGACCTCAGATCCACGGGGGGCCTGTTTCTGAGGCCTTTTGATAGGGCTTCATAGATTCTAGTTTCCTCTATGACTCGCCTTGCTAGCACTTGATTCAACGGAGGAAGACCTACTGAGAAATCCTTGAAGAGTTCGACTCCTATCCCGCCTTGACCAAAGAGTATGACCGCGCCGAAATCCACGTCCTTCTTAGAACCCAATATCAACTCATACTCGATGTTCCTAATCATTTCCTGAACGTACACCCCGTCTACTCTAGCATCCGGCTTGGCCTTTCGCACCCTGTCTGAAAGCTTCACGAACTCTTCCCTGAGCCTCTGTTCAGATTCTACTCCCACGACCACTCCTCCCACGTCAGTCTTATGTACGACATCCTGAGATGCTATCTTGAGCACGACCGGGTATCCAATACTTGAGGCAACTCCACATGCCTCCTCAGCATTCGTGGCCAAGGCCCCTCTGGGTCTAGGGATGTCATATGCGTCGAGGAACTTGTCCACATCCGCTTGGCTCAGCACAGTTCTTCCTTCTCTGGCTGCTTTGCGCACCAAGAGCTCAAGGTGGCTCTTCGGTGGCGATAGATCCACGGTCAACTCTTCAGGAGTCTGATACAGAAGCTCCAGATTCCTCTTGTACCTGTACATGTACATGTAGGTCTTGATGGCTTGCTCAGGAGTTGGGTACGTGGGGATGTCGTCCCTGTAGAAGACTTCCCTTGCCTCTCTAATGCTGTCCCTTCCCATCCAAGTGGTGAGAATGGGCTTGCGTCTGTCAGCCGCTATCTTGGCTACAGTCTCCGCAAGCTCCGTCGATGGTGCAGCGCCTTGGGGGGTGAAGATGACCAGAAGACCGTCCACATTAGGGTCTGCCATGCAGATCCTCATTGCGGCCTCATACCTACCGATGTCTGCATCACCGAGTATGTCCACAGGATTTCCCTTGCTCCAGTAGGGCGGTAGGCCCTTGTTCAGTGCGTTCATTGACTCGTCCGAAAGCTTCGCTAGTTCTAGTCCCCGATCCGCAATGGAATCAGCCGCCAAGACAGCGGGTCCACCCGCGTTTGTCACTACGCCCAAAGCAGGTCCTTCAGGGAGATGCTTCGACTCAAGGACACTTGCACAGTTGAACAGATCGTCGATTTCATCCACTCTCACAACACCGACTCGTTTCAGAGCTGCGTCGTAGACCTCGTAGTCGCCAGCCAACGCACCTGTGTGAGAATGGGCGGCCTTCGCACCGGCCAAGTGCTTTCCTGCCTTTATGATGATTATCGGCTTGGTTCGAGCGAAGCCTCTCGCTGCGCTCATGAACTTCCTCGCGTCCCCAACGCCTTCCATATAGATGAGGATGCTCCTGGTCTTCGGGTCGTTTCCGAGGTAATCTATCATGTCCCCGAAACCAATGTCGAGCATCGAACCTAGAGAAACGAAGAAGCTGAAGCCCACGTGAGTGCTCACAGCCCAATCGAGTATCGCCGTGCCGATCGCGCCGCTCTGCGACACGAAACCGATCTCGCCGATTTCGGGGTTCTTTCTCAGGAAACTCGCGTTCAGCTCCGCGTAGGGCCTGATGAAACCCAGACAGTTGGGCCCCAAGATGCGCATGCCGTACTTAGCTTGTATGTCAGTGAGCTGCCTCTCCAACTCTATGCCTTCTTGTCCGGTCTCACGGAAGCCTGCTGACACTATGATCATGCCGTCCACACCGGCCCGCCCACAGTCTTCAGCCAAGGGAGGGACTGTCTTCGAGGGGGTGGCTATCACAGCAAGGTCAACGTGGTTCGGGATCGCCGAGATCGTTGGGTAACACTTGAGGCCCATCACGGTTTCCCTACCGGGGTTGACAGGATAGATCTTCCTCTTTTCCTTGCCGAGCAGTAGGTTGCTCATCATCGCCTGCCCCACTGAACCCTCTCGTTCTGTTGCGCCAATCAAGGCCACACTCTTCGGGTTCAGCATTGCCTCTATGGTCATAGCGTATGCAGTCTACTCTCCGTGCCCTTGATTATAACCATGACTATCAGCTTCCCTCGATGTCCATCCCGAGAGCCCTCGCGACCACGCTAGGACCGTTGAACGTGACGCGCTGGCCAATCATCACTTCCTCTCTGTTGGGCACGAGAATCATACCCTTGTAGAGCTCCGACACGTTGTTCAGGTACAGTGCGTAGAGAGCGAAGGTCAGCAGGTTGATCTGTCTGTGCGACAGCCTCTCGGCGATGGAAGACAGCCGCTCCTCATCAAGACCTGAGATCCTGGAAAGGGATCCCATTGCGGAGTCACGCCCCTCGTCCATCATATCTAACACGTCCTTCAACACTATGCCCTGTTCCTTCAGAAGGTCTTCGACTGCCTCTTTGAGGCGTATCCGCTCTGGCATTGCCGATCAGGGGAATATCCGGGTGAGAGTTCTCGGGAATGGAATGGCAAGACGGATGTTGGGCAAGTCCAGTAGATAGGCCAAGAGCCTCTCAATCCCCAAGCCATAGCCGGCGTGTGGAACGCTACCGTATCTCCTGAGGTCTAGGTACCAAGAGTAGTCTGCTGGATCCATCCCAGCCTCCTGTATTCTCGCAACGAGAGTGTCGTAGTCATCAATCCTCTCTCCACCACCTATGATCTCGCCCATCTTCTCCACCAGAAGGTCCTCTGAGAGGACGACATCTGGCCTGCTCGGGTCGGGCTTGTGGTAGAAAGCTCTCGCTGCCTTCGGGTAGTGAGTTATGAAGACTGGCCCCCCGACTTCCTTTGAGATCACCTTTTCCTCATCAGAGCCGAGGTCGGATCCCCACTCGAATTTGACGCCTGCCTTCTCTAACAGCTCCAGTGCCTCGTCGTATTTCATGCGCTTGAACGGTTTCTCCAGCGGCTTGAACTGCGGGTTGATCGACTTGAAGATGTGACCCGGCTTCGACAGTTCTGTCGTGACTTCTGAGATCAGATTCTCCTCCATGTCAATCATCTTGTTCATGTCGCACCAAGCTACCTCGGCCTCAAGCATCCAGTACTCCGTGAGGTGTCTGGGCGTTTTTGACCGCTCGGCCCTGAACGAAGGCTGAATCGTGTAGACCTTCTCCGACGAGAAGATGCCCGCCTCGAGATAGAACTGAGAGCTTTGTGTCAGATAGGCTTTCTTGTTGAAGTAGTTGACCTCGAACAGCGTGGCTCCGCCTTCGACTGCGGCCGTTATCATGCTCGGGCATGAGAACTCTACGAACCCTTCGCGTTCAAACCACTCCCTCATGGCTTGCAGGAGTTCGGAACGTGCCTGAAGGATCCGCGTCAGCCTCCTGCTCCGTATGTACAGGTGCCTGTAGTCTCCGACGACCTTGGGTGAGACTCCCTTTTGTATGGGGAAATCATCAAGTGAGCGACCCACTAGCACGATGCTCGTGGCCTGCACCTCAACGCCCCCTGGAGCCCTAGGGTCGTGCCTCACCGTTCCAGTGACCACTAGGGAATCCTCCCTGCGTAGCGTCTCTGTGCTTTCAATGCTCTCGTGCGTCGAGGAACCCGGTTTGACCACCACCTGCGCCACGCCGGTAGAGTCCCTGAGCCTCACGAAATGAAGCTTGCCAAGAGTGGCAAGAGAGAAAACCCATCCTCGCAGTTCCACTTCGGATCCATCGGGAAGGGTGTGCACTTCCGCCACTCGAGACCTGACTGCCATGTCTGAGTGTTGCCAATCGCTCGCTACTTATCTGTTACCTGAGGTCTCACTTCTTTTCGCGATACTTCACGGCTACCTTTCCGATCTTCTCGGCTTGCTCGTTCGTCACGAACGGCCGTCCTCCCCCAGAGAGCATGGACTTGATCTCGGCTACATCCTTTGGCAACACGTTTGCCAGCATCACTGCGTCCTTCTCGGTTAGGTTCGCCTCCGACATAAGCTCCGCGACCAAAGCCCTCGAGTCCTTGGGTCTGAGGACGGTCGTCTCTTTGATGTATTCGCCCACGGATCTTATGAACGGCGACTTCTCACCTTGTATGGAATCAAGCGTCTCCATGGCCTCCGAGTTTGTGACGTACTTTTCCTCTACCTTCTTCCTAACCATCACTCGTTCACCGGCTGTATGTGCTCCGGCCTAGCAATCACACTCTTGGCCTTGCCGCCTTCCATCACCTTCACCACGTAAGCCCTTCCTCTCTTCTCGATGATTTCGCCCCGGCTTCCTTGGAACCTCTTGAAGGGCATTCCGCGATGCATAGCTGGGTCAATGATGATTGTGACTTGGTCACCTGTTTTGTATTCTATCAACAGGTAGCCCAACGGTCTGAGGCCCCTCTTCTTGGGGCTCTTCGACAGCAGGCTCCTGCTCCTAGCTCTCGGACCATTAGACCTCGGCAACTCAACCACCTAATATTCGGAGTACCTCTAATGCCTCCCAATTTGCTGGTGTATTTAACAGTTCGGCGAGTGAGGGTTTCGTTCTTCCATCGTCTCCGGTCACGAATTCCTTGACGTACGTTCCAGCCTGGGTCTGGACCACTGCCTCAAGTTTGTTCTCGCCCATTTTTCTGAGCTTCAGACTTCTGATAATTCTTCTTCTGATCCTGTCAGCCCTTCTCCAGGCTACACGCTGAGGCGTCCTCTGCTCCAGCATCAGATCCGTGGCCAGTGCTTCCACCTCGCGAAGCTTCTCTTCGGAAGGCATCTGGTCCACGCGCACTATGATCCTGTATCTCTTTTCGAAACGCTCGCCTCCCATTTTCAGCCTTACGACCCCCGACCTCACAGCAGATTTCAGGCTGCGGATCTCTACTGAACGCCCGAACTTGCGGTTGAACTTCCTCTGGAGTTTCGCCAGACCGACTCTCCTTTTCTTCGGGGCTAGTATCTCGAGGATGAACGGCCGGCCATTCCCGAGCATGAGGGCGTCAACATCCTCTCTCCCGGCTCCATGAAACTTGACGTCAACAGCTTCGAGGGCGGGGACGAACACAGCTGCCAGCATCCCCTCTACTGACCTCAGCGGGTCCAGACCCCTCTTTCTCGTCTGCGAGAATCCAGGCTTGAGCTTACGGTAGCGACCTGCAACGTATATGGGTGAGGCGGACACTTCGACCGACTTGTTGATTGGATCGACCGTGACTGAGATGTCGGGCTTCCCCGAGAATACCGGGACTCCTTTGGTCGATTCGGACAGCTGCCTAGCCATCAGCCTGTTGAACTCTGTCTTGATGTTCTCTCCGTGTGACAACTGATATATGATCTTGATCTCGTCGTCGGCCCCCACGATCCTCCTTGGAATGCGAGAGCCCATCTGGAACGTGCGGTGCTGATACTTGCGCGACTCGGTGGCGGCCTTGATGGTCAGATCACTCATGTGCTCGAATAGCTCGCCGCCGCAAATGGGACAGGTGTCTACTTCCATCTCCTTGCCGGTCTGAGCTTTCACCGTCGATTCAGAAGGGTGATGCCCGGAAGCTGCGAGCCGCCTGAGCACCCTCAAAGATCCCGTCTTACCACCTTGGAGGAACGCGCTGTGATCTAAGTAGAGGGTCCGCTTGAGAGAGGCGCCTATGACCTCGTTGTCCTCTTCCTCATCTAGGAGATGGAACTGCCTGCCTAGGCATCTGTCGCACAGTGCGTACCTAGACAGAACCCTGGCACAGAGTTCGAGAACGTTCTTCGTCGCCTTAGGCAAGCCCCTTCAAACCTCTCATACCTCTGACGCGTTTGACCATCTTCCTTGAGTTCTTGTACTGCTGAAACAGTTCCCTGACCTCTTTCTCCGACCTGCCCGATCCAACCGCAACCCTTCTGATCCTGCTCTGGTCCATCAGAGAAGGATCGTTTCGCTCCTCTTTGTTCATCGAGTTCAGAACCGACCGCCAGACCTTGACCTTCTGTTCTGTCATCTTCTTCGTCTCTTTGGGGACTTTGGCGCCCGTTGGGAGGAGCTTCAAGAGCATAGAGGCCATGTCACCCTTGGTAACCTCCTCCATCTGATCCACGAATTCCTCCAATGTGAACCTGCCCAGGGCGAACGCCTTGACCCTGTCCGCTCCCATCGCGCCCATCGAGCGTGATACCCTTTCTAGGATCGTCTTCAGGTCGGGGACTCCCATGAGATCAGAGATGTACTCTGTCGGGTTGAACTGCCTGAGTTCTGATGTCTTCTCTCCGGTACCAATAAAGGCGATCTTGGCCCCAGTTGATGCAACGGCAGCCAGTGCCCCTCCTCCTCGCGCAGTTCCGTCCATCTTGGTAACCACGACATATCCGATTGGGGCGAGGGAGTTGAACGCCTCTGCCTGTGATCTAGCCGCTTGTCCTAGGGCAGCGTCAACCACCAAGAAAGTCGCGTCGGGCTTGGCAACCCTGACTATCTCGGAGAGCTCCTGCATCATGCTGTCTTGGGTCTTGTGCCTGCCGGCCGTGTCCACCATTATTATGTCGGGTGACGGCTTGGAGTTCCTCAGCTCCTCAGTCGTATGCTTCAGAAGAGTCGCCGGGTCATCTCCGACCGAACCTCCGACAACTTGGATGTCCTTGCCTGCTAGCAGGGTTCTGATCTGCTCAAGGGCACCTGGCCTGAACGTGTCAGCGCATACGACCGCAACTCTGCTCCCCTTCCCCTCGTATAGGAGGGCCAGCTTGGCCAGTGAAGTGGTCTTGCCGAATCCTTGAATTCCGACGAAGAGCCAGACCGCTGGCTTCTTGTCAACCTTCACCTGCACCTGCTCGCCCCCGACGAGTTTCACGAGCCCCTCGTACACGGACTTAACCACCACGTCCTTCTTGGAGAGGCCGGGAGATTCCTTCGATGCCGCCTCTCTCATCCCGTCGGAAAGCTCTTTCACGAGATCGACTGGGACGTCCGCCTTGAGCAGGGAGCGTTGGATGTCGCGCACCAGGGCCTCAACATCGGCGTCCCTCACGTATGCCCTTCTGGTGAATCGCCTCACTGCTTCGGACAGGACCGACGAGATGCTTTCCAAAGACGAGAAGACCTAGCTCACTTCTCACTTGATAAAAGGATTGGTCAACAGAGGGTCACTTCCCCCCTGATCAGCTTGTCTATCACATTCTTGAAGGCGGCGGGAGCCAGAGATACCTCGACCACTTCGTTGACCCTCCTCGTCACTTCCCCCGGATTGACACCGTTCCCCACTATCACTTGGGCAGCCGCGAGACGCGGCGAGTTTACAGGCTCCCCTATCTTGCTGAGCAACCAGAAGTATGCCTCCCTCACTTCCTGAACCTCATCTACTATCTTCTCTGCGACTTGGAAGGCCATTACGCTGTATATCTTGCCGATGTGACTGATCGGATTCTTACCTGAAGCGGCCTCCGAACTTGAGGGCCGGCAAGTGGAGAACACCCCGTTCACCCTGTTGCCCCGTCCCACCTGCCCACTATCGCCAGACTCGGCCGACGTCCCGGTCACGGTCAGATAAAGGCCATCTATACCCCTTCCAGCCTTGTCAAGGTTGTTGAGAGAGACTTCGATCGAACTCACTCCGGCTTCGTCCTTGGCGAACTGCGCGACCGCCGACCTGATCTCTTCCTTCTTTCTGAAGTAGTCCACTTCGTCCCTTATGGAACGATCAACGAACGCCACCGAGAGCGTCAGGTCGAGCTCGTTCTTGACCCGGCTGCACATCACCTTGACATCCTCGCCCGCCTCGGGGTAGCTGCGCTTGAAGTCAGCGGAATTCACGTACGCCTCGACTTTCTTGACCAAGTTCTCCGTCTTGGAGATGGGCGCGTACCCGACCGCGGCGGACGTGTCGTTGGCTCCCAAGAATTCACCGCCCCTGCCGAATATGTCAGCAAGATTGCCCGAACTCTTTCCTATTTCGTTCTGGATCCTCAGGTGCTTCTCAGAGTCCACGTATCTCAGGTTGCGCCTGACCCAATCTCGAGTGACGTGATCGACCAGCGAGTCAAGATCAATGGCTTCACCTTCTACGCTTACGCTTGCCCTGTCACCAAGAATCATCAGCATGGGCTTCTCGACCTGGCCGCCTCCGAACTTTGGTCTCGAGCTCCCTGCAACGAGGAGGCCTTTGTCCAGATTGTAGTGAAAGATGCCGTTCCACCTCTGCAGGAACTCCTTGTTGAGGGCCACCGAGATGGCGTCGACCACGCTGTCCGCTATCGTGTCGGGGTGTCCTCGGCCTTTCCTCTCCACCAGCTCCAGAGGCTGCTCCTCAAGGGGTTGTGTGGCCAGCGTGTTGACCAGAATCATTGCGACCGCAAGAAACTCGGTACTGCGATTAAACGTTTGTGTCTCGCCATGCTCCGAAATTCCGCGTGGTAATCAAATTCCGGAGAGCGAAGAACTCACAACAGTTAAATTTCGGACGAGGGCGGGGGCGAACAAGCGGGAGTCGCCAAGCCAGGTCAAAGGTGCAGGACTGAGGCTCCTGTCCCGAAGGGGTTCGTGGGTTCAAATCCCACCTCCCGCACTACCCTCTACAGCGCTAGTGAGCCTGGGGTGCACCCGCGGTGGCAAGAGCTAAAACAGCTCTGGGATGGACTCATCGTTGTATAGGTGTGGACCATGGACAGGAAGACCAGCGCAAGAATAGCTGCTTCGTCGCTTTTCGTCCTTGGCTTTGTTGAAGTGACAGTTGTGATGTTGCTCTTCCTGCCAAAGGAATTCACCTCGGATATCAGTGGCACGCTCCCGTGGGAACTGGGCTTCGCCGTCTGGCTGAGTGTGATCTTCGGATTGTCAAGGCTGCTTGCTGGCTACGGGACATGGTCTCTGAGAAAATGGGGGATCATTCTGGGCATCATATTGAGCACTGTAACACTCGTTGTAGCACCATCCGTCTATCGAGCAGGGATATTCGGCATCATGGATCTAGTCTTGGCAATCACGGCTCTGGTGTTTCTGCTGCTCACATGGTTCGGCAACGACATCATTGTCACTGACAAGAAGACAAGTGAGTAGGAGCGCACCGCAGAGGAGGACGGCCTAGCGAGCATATCTGCCAGAGATCCTCTTGCTCAACGGCTCGGGTCACGTAGGAGATGAGGAAGTGACTAGGGCCCCAAGACCGACTGCAGGAGTATGAGGACTATCCCAATAATGACGGACCAGATTGCGATGTCCAACAGCAGTATCACCGGATCCACCTGCATCGGCGCTCCGGGGTAGACGACTTGATACAGCCAAGGGAGTGGATATCCATAGTGGACAGCACCAACCACCCCCGCCGGAGTGTTGTTGATCAAGCCGGTCAGACCGGTCACCAGAACGCCAAGGCCAAGGGCAAGCGCCAAGATTCTGGATGTCTTCATCTTAGATGCCCTGATCTCAGATCAGTTCTGATCTTTTGGCACTATCCGAGTCCGTATGCATCGGAAGTAGGTTACCTGCTGGCGTCCATGATGGGTACCTTGCCGAACTGACCCAACTCGACCTCGTCGCCGGGCTTTCCGTCGACCAAGATTATCCTGATCCCCGCGGTGCGTCCTTTCGAACTCACTATTGCAGCGATGTCGTGAAGAACCCTAGCCAAGACCTTCGGATCTGTTGAGAGTGGTAGCGCTACCATGTCCAAGCCCACCACGCACACTGAGATCAATGAGACTAACGTTGATAGAGTGATTCGACCTTCCAGCGCCAATCTCTTGAGCGTGGAGTCTTCACCTACAGGAAGCATGACCTCGTTGAAACCACGATTCGTCACACCCTGTGAGGCATCTCTGATGGCGCGGTTGAGCAAGAAGACCGCGTGATGAGTACCGGGACCCCCGAACTCACCGTTGAGCAACGTGCTCACTAAGTCTGCCGTACTCTCTTCCATCCAAGGCGACAGTGAGCAGTCCATGCCAGCATATTTGAGCGACGAGTACTTTGAGGCCGCAATTGCCTCTGCCTCGATTCGCTTGAGCAGTAGACCGATTTCCTCGCTCTCCCTCCCTTTCTCCTTCTCAAAAATCTCCTGCACTTCGCGGACGTACCTCATGCTCAATGTGAACCCTGTCATGTCAGATGCCGTGTCTGGGAAGTAGGGGGTTCCCAGCTGGTCTCCGCATGAGAACGCAAACCGCGCACAGCTCAAGGGGCCTGCAGTCTCCGCGATGAGTTTCAACAACCTTGCAGCTGACATAGCCCTTTCAGGTTCCAGGGCGACACCCAGTTCCGACAGCTTGACTGAGCAGAGAAGAGACTTGGACTCACTCAGACAAGTGACAAGCTCATTCGCCACTCGATCCAATTCAAAGTAGCCAAGCGGCAGAGCCACATAGTTCACTTTGACCTTCGACAATACATCCTCCACGAGATCCGAGATCTTATGGACCAAACCATCTCTTTGAACGTTGAAGCGGGGCAACACTATTCTCTTGGTCCATATCTCTGACTTGAACGATCTAGCCGCATCTTCGAATGGCCTGACATACTGAGCTAACCCCGTGAGATATTTCTCCATCAGAGCTTCGTTCGAGGCCATGGCGGGATCGCACATGAAGGCCAAGGCGCGTATCAGTACCAAACTGCTCTCAGTCGCCGAATTCCGGGATTTGATAAGCGTGTCTCGTTCGACCATGTTGGAAGCGCAGGGAATTCGTTATTACTACGTGGCGGCAAGGCAGCGGGATGAGCCGCTGGGATTCACTGCCGTTCAACCTGGGTCAGTTCACGAAGCTTGGTAGAGACGTCAACTTGCTGGTGCTGGCTGGGGGAGCAGTTAGCATACCTTTTGGCTATTTCGTGGTGATACAGACGATATACCTCAGCACAGTGGGTATCGACGATGGAACCATAGGGATCATCCTCAGCCTCTCGACTCTGACGATGGCCCTCATGACGATCCCCTTCGGGATCTTGGCGGACAAGTACAGCAGGAAGTGGGTTCTGATAGCCGGAGGAGTACTCAGCGCGCTCGCTTACTTACCCTATGCTGCGTTCGTGAACGTGGACGCTTTCTACATCTCAAGCGTATTGATTGGTCTGGGGAGCGCAACGTTCTCTGCCCAAACAGCCCTCATTGCAGAGAGAACCAAGGATGACGAGCGGACCGTGGCGTTCAGTCTGTCGTTCTTCGCTTACATGGTGGGCTCGACAATCGGGGCACTGGCTTGCGGAATTCCCGACTTCCTCATGAAGGGGTACGGACTCAACGTGATGGGGGCTCACCAACCGCTCTTTTTGGCCGGCTTCGCTTTTTGTCTGCTGACTTCCGCTCTCGTGCTGCCCTTGAGAGGAGGCACGCTCGTCAAACATGAAGTGAAGATTATCCCCACGAAGTCTAGAAAGGAGATAGCAGAACTCTCGATCACAAATGCGCTCGTCGCGCTCGGGGCTGGGTTCATCATTCCCCTCCTTCCACTCTGGCTGTTCCTCAGGTTCCAAGTGGGGGGAGGCGAGCTGGGCACCCTCAATGTGATCACCAATTTCCTCATGGCATTATCGTTTCTCATGACTCCCGAGCTTGTCCGGAGGCTGGGACACGTCGGAAGCATTGTTTCCGTCCAGCTTCTGGCAACGGCCATGCTCGTTGCCATGCCTCTAATGCCATCCTACGGGATTGTCGCGGTCCTGTTTGTCCTCAGGTCGTTCCTGATGAACCTAGGCGGTCCAGTCAACTCCGCGTTCATGGCGGATGTTGTTCACCCAGACGAATTGGCATCAGCTGCCGCCATATGCTCGCCCTTCTCCGGAGTCACGTGGGGGCTACCCAATGCAGTGGGTCAGGGAATAGGAGGCTTCATGTTCAAAGCGGACATGTTCGACCCGCCGTTCTACATCTGTGGGGCACTTTACGCTGTTGCAACACTGCTGTTCTACGCCTTCTTCCGGAACCGAGACCGACGCCGATCTAGAAACAGCGAGACAGGTAGTGAAGGCAGGCAAGAAACCGGAAAGTCTTATTAGGAGGTAGTCTCGAAGTTGGCTGCGGGTCGTGTTAAACCCAGTCGCGGTATATGGCGCGGATAACCACCAAGCCTTCTCTTGGAGGGTTAGGTGATGGATTTCTCTGAACTAACTCAAACAAAGAACAGACCAGCCGTGTTCACATCAAAGAGATTGCAGGGCGTTGCGCGTGTCGAGTCGATCCTGCTCAAAGGAGCAAGGCATTACCTTGAGAACAAGGGGTACATAGAGGTCAACGTGCCGCACATCACGAAGGCAACAGGTTCATGCGAGAACGTGTACACCTTGTTCGGAGTGGACTACTTCGGAGAACAGGCCTATCTTTCACAGACGGGACAGCTGTACTTGGAAGTGCTGACGCCGTTCCTGTCCAAGGTCTGGTGTGTGGGGCCGAGCTTCAGGGCCGAGACGAGAGTAGATGGCCGTCATCTGACCGAGTTCAGCCTGTTGGAGCTTGAGTTCAAGGGAAACTTCGACCAACTTCTGTCCGAGATCGAAGGCGTAGTGTGCGCTATGGTCGAAGAGCTGATCAGCTCAGACAACATCCCGGAGGAATTCGAGCAGAACATTCAAAGGCTCAGGGAGGTCAGGTCTCCTTTCAAGAAGATTCCGTACACCGAGGCCATTGAAATGCTCTCTGATGAAGGCGTCCATTGGGGTGATGACCTGCAGAGCCGTCACGAGAACCTGCTTGTCGAGATGTCAGGCGGGAAGCCCATCTTCATCACCCGCTATCCAAAGGCGATCAAGTTCTTCAACATGATAGAGGACGAGGACGATCCGAGGGTTGTGAAGAGTGCGGACCTGATACTTCCGTACAGTGGTGAGGCAGCCGGTGCTGCCGAGCGGGAGTACAGACACGACAAGCTCGTCGAACGACTGATGTCGTCCAATATGATGAAGATGCTGATAGAGAAGGGAGGCGGTCCCAGTGACTTCAACTGGTATCTGGAGTTCTACGAGAGACACGGCGAGCCACATTCCGGGTGTGGCATCGGGGTCAACAGGGTAACTCAGTTCGCGCTTGGGACAGAGGATATCCGAGCGGCTACAGTGTATCCCATGAATAAGGAGAGCCTGTTGTGAGAGACACCCGGTCTGAACTACCGCCCTGCTACACACATCTTCGCGCCCGAGGAAACCTAACTGCCATACAGATAACAGGCAACCAAGCGGCCGTCCTTGGCTTCGACCAGCTCCGGGAGTTTCACGTCACATTTTCCTTCCATGAGAAACGGACACCTGTCGCTGAACTTGCAGCCTGGCGGGGGGTTAACTGGGTCCGGAGGATCTATCCTTCTCAACTCAATCATCTTTCTCTCCTTAGCTAGGATAGGATCTGGGACAGGAACCGCTGAAAGCAGCGCCTTGGTGTAGGGATGCAGCGGATCCATTATCAGTTCGTCTGTCTTCCCCACTTCTACTATGTTACCCAAGTACATGACCGCGGTCCTGCCACCCTCAGCGAAATACCTCGCTACTCCGAAGTCGTGGGTAATGAAGAGGAATGAACTGCCGAGATTTTCCCTTAGCTCCAAGAGCAGGTTCAGAATTCCGATCTTCATTGACACATCAATCATGGTTACGATTTCATCGGCTAGTATGAACCGCGGGCTTAGGATTACCGCTCTGGCTATGGACACCCTCTGCCTTTGCCCTCCGGAAAGCTGATGGGGGTACTTGTTCATGAAATAGTCGGGCGGGTTCAGCCCCACCATGCCCAAAACTTCTATTGACTTCTCCCTGATCTTCCGCTCTGTAGGTAGGAGTTTGTGATACCTAACTCCCGAACTCACTATTTCATAGACCTTCTTGACAGGATGAAGCGAAGAATATGGATCTTGGTGAATTATCTGTGCATTCCTCCTGAACTCAGCGTACTCGTTTCTGCTGAGTTGCCAGATGTCTTTCCCCTCATACAGGACTGTTCCCGAAGTTGGCTTTATCAGGCCTATCGCAGTTTTCCCGAAGGTCGTCTTTCCACATCCGCTTTCGCCCACAAGCGAGAGCACTTCTCTCTCCTTCACTCCCAGACTGCAGTCATCTACGGCCGAGAACCGGGTCGCCTTCCCGAATAGTCCCGCTGAACCCGCTGCAAATCTGACGGTGAGGCCCCTCGCCTCCAGCAGATTTTCCGCCTTCAACTCACATCCCTCCATCTGTAGCACGCTGCCAGTCGATCTCTAGAAATCTCCTCCAAGGGAGGATTGGTTTCCCTGCACACGTCTATGGCATATTGGCACCTTGGATTGAATGGGCACCCTTTTGGCACGTTGAACATGTCCGGCGGTGAGCCGGGGATGGGTTTCCGCTTTTTCACGTCGCCGAAGACTGAGGGAGTCGCCTGCATCAAACCAAGTGAATACGGGTGTTTTGGCCTCATGAAAATGTCCTCGGTCTTCGCCACCTCCATTATTCTCCCAGCGTACATTACCGCCACTCTGTCTACCACCTCGGTGCATATTGCGAGGTCATGTGTTAGCAACATTATCGTTACCCCGAGCCTCTTCCGCAGTTCCGAAAGGATATTCAGAATGTACTTTTGAGACATCACGTCCAAGGCAGTTGTCGGTTCGTCCAGAATCAGAACTCTCGGATCCAGCAACAACGCCATGGCTATCATTGCCCTTTGCTTCATCCCCCCGGACAACTCATGAGGAAAGGCCTTCAGTGTCCTCTCTGGGTCAAGTCTGACGAGTTTCAGAAGCACATTCACCTTATCCAGGGCCTTCTGCTTGTCAATGCTTTCATGCTCCGTTATTGTCTCAAGGGTCTGTTCTCCGATCCGTAGGACCGGGTTGAACGAGTTCAGGGCCCCTTGAAATACCATAGCCACCTGTTTCCACCTGAATTGTCTCAGCTCCTCACCCTTCAATGAGAGGATGTCTTTGTCTCCGTTGAAGATGATCTTGCCAGACATTATCTTGCCCGGGGTGGGTACCAAGTTCAGCAGAGAAAGGGCCAGCGTGCTCTTCCCGCTCCCACTTTCCCCGACTATGCCTATCGCTCCTCCGTTGCTTATGTCAAGACTGACATCGGTCACAGCTTTGACCGACGAGTTCCTCAGGACGTACTCAACTGTGAGGTTGTCAATGTCGTATATGTTCGGACACTGTTCTTGTAGACTCATTCTCGGATCAAACTCAGGTTCTAAGCCTCGGGTTGAATATATCCTCTACACCATAAGAAAACAATATCAGACCTACTTGAAGTAGTATGATGAAGATTACGGGAGCTATCACATAGTGTCTTGCATAGGGTACGAAAATCGCTCCGGATACCTGCATCGCGATGTTGAGCATCGTTCCCCAGTGTACCGTCGAGAAAGGAAGCACTCCGATAAAGAACAGCGCCACACTGGCGTATAGGCTCTGGACCACAGCAAACAGGAAGTTGATGCCCACGAAGGGCATCAATATCGGCAGGACATCGTAGAAGACAATCCTTAACCTCCCTATTCCAATGGCCCTAGATGCCTCGATGAAATCCCGTTCCTTTATGGAAAGCACCTGTGACCTCATTGATCGGGCTAGAGCCGCCCAGGCGTTTGCCGACAGAATAAGACCGATGCTAACGGGGTCCCTAGTCTGAATCAGACCCGCCAGGACTATGACTAGAGGCAGCCCAGGAATTGTAAGCGCAATATCAACCAGTGTGTTCAGGAGTAAATCGACGACTCCCCCGAAGTACCCAGCAACTAAGCCGACGATGGACCCAAGCACTACAGTGATCACGCCACCGATCATCACTATCGTGAGGACATCCCTTGCTCCCCAGATGATCTCGGTGAGTATGTCAAGGCCGATGTAATCACAGCCCAACGGATGTTCAAGGGAGGGCGGGGCATAGACTAAGTTGAATTTCGGGTTCATGTCAAGCGGGAAGATCATTGGTCCAAACAAGGCCATCAGGATGAAACCCAAGAGTATTAGGGACCCTATGAGAGCTCTCTTGTTCTCCACGAGAACGCGAAGTGAACTCACAATGTCATTGAGTTCCATTTCCTAATCACCAACCTTCACTCTAGGATCTATTCGCGTGTACAGGATATCTGCGATCAAGTTAGCTGAGATGACAGTGATCGATAGCACCAAGAAGAGCCCCTGCAGGAGCGGGTAATCTCTTGCCGAAACGGCGGAAGCGAAGAATCTGCCAATACCTGGATATGTGAATATCGTCTCAACCAGCGGTGAACCTCCGAAAAGGAAGCCGATTGAGAGAACCAGCCCGGTGAACTGGGGGAGTATGGAGTTCCTGCCCACGTAGTTCGTCACGATTCTCGATTCCTTGAGGCCCCTCGCCTTCGCTACGGTCACATAGTCCTCACCTAGGATGGTGGTCGCCATCGCCCTTATCCCAAGAGCCCAACCAGCAAAATCTGTGAGCACATATGAAGCGACAGGCAGTATTGCATGGGTTATCACGCTGACTATGAACTCGAAGGTGAGGCCGACCGGAATGAGAGAATCATATCCCCCCCTCATGGGGAGGATCGGATAGACGATTGTCAACACATAGAAGAGAATCAGGGCCATAATGTAGTTAGGTATTGCCCCGAAAATCGTGAGTGCTGCCACGGAGAAGCCCTCGAACTTGGTCCCCCTCTTGTACGCCAGCACTAGGCCCATAATCGTCCCTATGGTGAAACTCAACGTCAAGGCGATTGAGGATATGAACACAGTCCAAGGTAGACTCTTCACGATGATTTCTGACACTGGAGTGAAACTCGATATTGACCTTCCGAGATCACCGTGTAGGACACCCGCGATGTAGTCCAACAACTGCTTCCAGATGGGGTCGTTCATGTTCACTGGCATGAGTGATTTGGCTCTCGCGATTGCCTCTTCTATTGTCCTCGCGCGGCCTGACCTCATTAGTATCTGGATGTAGTAGTCCATCGGATTCCCCGGCATGAGCCTTATGAGAAAGAACGTAAGTGCAACCGTAAAAGAAATGGAGAGGAGGGCCAGAATCGCCCTCCTGTAGATCCACTTCATAGATCCTTGTGTCCTCCTTTACTTCTTCCTTACGAGGAAGATGTAAGCGAGGAGGATTGCCACTACGACCGCGAGTCCAATCGCTATGTATGTCTCTATTGGTGTTTGAGCCGGTGCTTCCGTAGGCACTGTCCAATAGGTCATATTCAGCTGGAATTTGCCCGGCATCAGGAGCTGAGCTACTATGATTCCCCTCGCGTACTCGTTGCACATCCACGCTGTGTCATAGGATGGAGGATAGATGAACCTGCCAGAACCGTAGAACATCGTGTCCGTGTCAGAGAAGGGAAGCGCAAACAGGTAGTCGTTGTAGATCTGTGCTAGTTTCGCGACATAGGGTGTCTCTGCGGCTACCGATGTCGCCTTACCCCAGTCAACGAAGAACTTGGTCAGATTGAAGTTCGATCCTTGCCAAGTTATCACTTTGGGGAATTGGCCGTACGTGGGGAATCCGTATCCGTTCGTAGCGTCGAATCCCTGTTGGTACGGGTGATCTCCGCCAGCTGTGTACCAGACCAAATCGAAGTCTCCGATGTTCATAGCATGATCCACGGTCGCCCAGTCAAGGGCTAGCGGGATGACCGTAACGCCGACTCTGTTGAGCTGTGTCGCGACGTTCGCCATCATCAATGCAACGTCAGTCCATGGTGCTGGGAACTTCACGTACAGGGTGACAACGGACCCGTTAGTATAGCACAGCTGGCCTTGGTCATTGTACCTGAGGCCTATGGATTCGAACAGGGACTTCGCCGTATCTGGGTCGTATTCGTACTTGTTGAGGCTATTCAGGAACGTCGTGTTGAGCCAATTCTTGATGTAGAACTCAGAGTAGGGAATTATGTCCTGTGATGCGTGGAACACGGGATAGTTGGCGGAAAGGACGAGTTCAGTCCTGTTCAATGCATATGCAAAGGCCTGCCTGAATGTCTTTTGCGCAAGGAGCGGGTTCTTAAAGTTGAACACCACAAAGTCATGCCTTGTCTGCTTGGCGAGAAACACCTTCGTGCCGGTCGCGTTCAACACCGTAGCGACAGGGACAGGCGCAAATGGTTCTCCCCAATCCGCCGTGTTAGAGAAGAAGTAGCCCCAGCCGACTTCGTTGCTTGGTTCCTTTATGCCGTGGATGTAGTCAATCACTATCGTATCTGCTGCATAGAAGTTGGTGAACTTCTTCAGCCACAAGTCACTCTCCGTCATGTTGGAGAGCATGAAGGGACCAGTGCCTATTGCGCCCTGTGCAACCGATCTCGGAGTGAACGAATTCAAATCTACACTTATCGCATCGGCGGTATCAGGGTGCGCTATGAAGGCGTCAACGTATGTCTTGTAGACGTGGTAGGGGCCGTTGACATACGCTGACAGCAACCAGTTCAGGGCGAGGTCATGGAGACCAGTGACGTGGAACTTTACCGCACTGGCGTTCACGACTTGAACATCGTCGATGATATTGCTACCCCACTCCGAGTACCCTCTGATCTTGTGGAGTATGAAGGTGCTCCATACATCGGTTGCATTGAACGGAACGCCGTCGTGCCAGGTGACACCGGTCCTCAACTTGACCACTAGCCAGTCGCCCACGAAATTCCAATTGGTAGCTAACTCAGGGTAGAAGTTCGTCGTTCCCAACACGTGGGGGGCCAACTGGTCAATCATACTCACGGCGGCATGGCCAATGTAGCCAGTTTCAGCATAGTTGTTGAAGTGACCCTCAGGCTGGAAGTTGGCCTCCATGGAGTAGACGAATATCACTGGCGACTTTGTTGCAGCCTGAGTAAAGGGTAGGTTAAGGAAAAGGGCGCCTGCAAGCGCAGTTACAACGAACGCAACAACGAGTTTGTTCCTCAAACCATCTTTCATTGTTCCATCTTTCATTGTTTTCACCTGTCCATTAGTGGACTTGTAGAATATTAAGGGTTTTAGCGCCTTGAGATGGTCGTCTTGCGCTTAGTCGATTCTGCACTGGAAGAGCGGGTTTCCCTAGTCTTTCAACTCCTTTCCTCTTTCTGTTGATGACTGTCGGCGTACATCAAAGTAGACACCTATGAGAAACAGGATGTCTATGGCAAGACCAATTGCATCCACTATGAACTCAGGACTTGCTGGATCCAAGAAGGGGAGGGGTATCAATCCCATGAGCAGGACGATGATTCCGAAGTTGAACATCGCTCGAGCCAGATTTGGCTGCATTGTCTGAATATCGCTCTCTTTGACCTCAGCGTTATTTATCCCTTCGGTGTGAACAGGGCAGGATCTAGCGGCGTGATGCCGGACATGAACCGACCGTCAAAAGGCGTGGCCTCATCCACTGCTCGGGATGCTGTGTTGGCAAAGATCTCAGAACCGGTCAGGGCCCTGACCAAGGAGATGGGGCTTGAGGAGCTGACAGAACCCCAGCTGAGGGGGATCCCAAAGGTGATGTCCGGGGCCAATGTGCTGATAATCGCACCAACTGGAAGCGGAAAGACCGAGGCCGCTTTGATACCGGTATTCGACGGTTTGCTGAAGCACAAGCGGGGTGATGGGATCTCGCTCCTCTACGTGACACCCTTGAGGGCCCTGAACAGGGACATGCTGGGTAGAATCACTAAGTGGGCAACCAGACTCGGTCTGTCTGTTGAGGTAAGACATGGGGACACCCCACCCGCCCAAAGGAGACGACAATCTGTCAAACCACCCGACCTCCTGATAACGACGCCTGAGACCCTGCAGGCCATTCTGCCGGGGAAGAGGATGAGGGAGAACCTGAAGTCGCTCAGGTATGTGATCTTGGACGAGATCCACGAGATAGCTGAGACGAAGAGGGGTGCCCAGCTGTCGATTGCACTTGAGAGGTTGAGGACAGCCGTCGGCAGGGACTTCCAGAGAATCGGTCTCTCTGCGACTGTAGGATCTCCAGAGGAGGTCGCCAAGTTCCTGGCCGGGACTGACAGACTGGTTGAGATTGTTCACGTCAGGGTCCCAAAGGAGTATCGATACTGGGTAGAGTGGCCTGAGCCCAGCGAGGAGGACCACGACTTGGCTGCCGTGCTCTGCACCTCCCCTGAGGCAGCCGCAAGGATCGCTAGGATCAGAGAACTCGCGGACGAGCACGAGTCAACTCTGGTTTTCGTGAACAGCAGACAGATCGCAGAGATGCTGGCTCTGAGGCTTGGTTCAATAGATCCTAAGATCGGCATCCACCATGGTTCGCTCTCGAGGGAGGAAAGGGAGCGGATAGAGGAGGACTTCAAACAGAGGAGGCTCAAGGCGATCATCTGCACCAGCACGCTGGAACTGGGCATAGACATAGGACATGTGGACTTCGTGATCCAGTACCTGTCGCCGAGGCAAGTCGGACCGCTGATACAGAGAGTCGGGAGGTCAGGCCACAAGCTGGGGCTCACATCGGAGGGGGTGATAATCACTGCCTTCACTGACGACGCCCTTGAGTCGATCGCAGTGATCAAACGCGCCATGGAGGAGAAGGTCGAGAGAACCCACATTCACGAGCGGGCGCTGGATGTCTTGGCACATCAAGCGGTCGGGTTCGCCATGGACATGAGCGGGGTTGAACTCAAGGAGATGCTGAAGAAGCTCAGAGCAGCCTATCCGTTCAGGGATGTTGACGGGGAAACCCTTGAGAACGTTGTCTCCTACTTGGCTCGACTTCGCCTGCTCAGGATCGACGGCGACCAGGTCATTCCGACTAGGAGATCCAGGCAGTACTATTTCGCCAACCTCTCGATGATACCTGACGAGAGGAGGTATCCCGTTGTCGACCTGACCACGGACAGAGTGGTCGGGACGGTCGGCGACGAATTCATAGCGACGAGGGCAAAGCTCGGCCTGAACTTCATCTGCAGGGGGCTTGTCTGGACGATTCAGAACATAGCGGATGACGGGAGAGTCTACGTCACTCCAGTTCAGGATCCCAGGGCCTCGTTGCCCGGCTGGGATGGCGAGATATTGCCTATGCCGTTCGAGATCGCTGATGAGGTTGATGGGCTCAGGCGACTCATTGCTTCCAAACTGGCGGAGAACGGCACCAAAGAGGCATCCGAGTGGCTGAGCCGAACGTTCGGGGTAGAGAGTAACGTTTCACGGAAGATAGTCGCGGAGATAGATGAACACGTCAGGACAGGGGCGCCGTTGCCATCCGACCAGACCATACTCGTCGAGGGTTTTGACAGGTTCCTCATCGTGAACGCCTGTCTTGGAGAGCTCGCGAACAGGGCGCTCGGCTACATGATCGACAGGAGACTCTCGCGTAACGGGATGATAAGGAACTGGTGGGCCGATGGATACAGGGTGCTAGTCGAGCTTCCGATAGAGGTCACCCGAGACAATCTTGGCACTTTGGTGCACGAGGCGATCCCGGGTACGGCCGAGGAAGCCCAAGAGGATTTCGACGCGAGGGTTGCCGAGAGGTTTCCGTTCGGCTACTACATGAAGTTCGTGGCGGAGAGGTTCGGGGTGATAGAGAGGGGGCTGACCCTTTCGGAGGAAGCGCTCCTGGACATCTACCACAGGTTCAAGGAAACGCCGATAGGTCAGGAGACTATGCGCGAAGTCCTCCTTGAGAAGATTGACATCGGGACCGTGAAGCGTGTCCTGTCAGAGGTTTCGGCCGGCAAGATCAAACTGGCACCATGGTTCTCGGAGGAAAGGGCTACCCCCATCTCGTATCACATCATTGACAGGTTCGCAGAGATCCCCGAGACGATGGCTCCCGAGCGCGTCGAGAAAGACGTGTTGGAGCGCATCAGGAACTCAGTGATGTTCTCTAGGGTCGACCTGATATGCGTCGACTGCGGGCGGAGACTGGAGATATCGAAGATATCTGATCTCCCTGAGAAGCCCAAATGCCCCAACTGCGGCTCGAATCTACTCGCCATCCTGCCAAGGTACAGGCAACATCTCGAGGATGTCGTTGTGAAGCGAGTCCAAGGATCCGCATTGGGCGACGAGGAGAGGGAAGTCCTGTCGAGATTGAGGAGGACCGCGGACATAGTCAGCTCCTATGGTCGGAGAGGACTCGTCGCGCTCTCGGTCTATGGAGTGGGACCGCAGACTGCGATGAGGATATTGTCGCGGATGCAGTACGACGAGGACGAGCTCTTCAGAGATCTTCTAGAAGCTAAGCTGAAGTACGTGCAGACCAGACCTTATTGGGACAGGAGATGAACTCACGAAATCAGTCTGGGATTGCCTTTTTGCATGAGTTCCAATAACAACGTCTGTTGGTCGACTCACCGTTTGAGTGCGGAGCCGAGATAAGGCTTATTACGAGGTGGGACGCCCCACTAGTGGGAAACGGGCCGATTGGATGAGGAGGTTGAGATGGATACCAAGGGCAGGGTGCTTATCCCGGCCAAGATAAGACATGGATTGAGGGCGAGGAGGTTCAGGGCCAAGTTGGTGCAGAGCAGGATTGTGTTGGAGCCGATTGGCATGGCGGAGTCGGTGAAGGGCAAGTACGAAGGCTTGTTGAAGGTAGGCAGGGAAGAGCTTGAGGAGAAACAGGAGAAGTTCCTCAAGGGGAGATGAACCCCGAGTTGAAGCATGATATTTTGCTGGTCGAGGCTGATCTGTTCATTTCATATCTGACAGGCGACGAGCTTGAGCCCGCGTACAGTAAGCTAGTCAAGGACACGGAGGAGGGGAAGCTTGACTTAGCGGTGTCATCTGAGGTCTATGATGATGTCGTGACTGCCCTCAGGAGCCAAGGCATCTCAAGCGAGAAGGCCGCCGACTTCGTCGATGACATGAAGAGAATCCGACACAGACCCCTTCCAGTGACTGCAGACATTGCCTCTAGCGCCTTAAGGCTGTATTCCGAGCATGGTGGTCCAAGGAAGTTACACTACTTCGATGCCTTTCATGTTGCAACCGCTAGAAATAGCAACCTAACACTGGTGACTAGCGACACCTTCATCATCAAGAACGCAGAAAAGATGGGAGTCAGGGTGATCGATATCAGGAGGCTAGGTCAGCGGGGCCAAGCATATGATTGACCATGCTGAGGACCACGCGCCATCCGGCTGCGGCTTTGCACCTCGACAAGAGGATCATGCTCTAATCGGGTAGTTCCCTATCTTCCGCGCGAATTCCAGCATGTGAGTGAAATTGTGAACGTTCGAGTTAGCCGAGACATTGGCGGAAACTGATAGCATGAAACCTCCCCCCACCGCAGCGTCTTTCAGACATCTTCGGACTTCCCCCTCCACATCTGCCCTTGTGCCGAACTCTATCACTCTCGGATCCACGTTTCCAATCAGACACAACCTATCTCCGAAGGACTGCTTAACCTTTCTGAGATCCATTCCGGCCATAACATCAATGCCCTGATACGCTCGGACGCCGGCGTCGACAATGTCGGGGAGAAGGGGCATTATATTCCCGTCGGAATGTAATATCGGGTAGGCGCCCTTAGCTGCGAATGCGGACGCTTGGCGGGCCAACGCCGGCTTGATGAATCTCCTGAACATCTGAGGAGACATCCAAGGCCCGTCCTTCAGGCCGTAGTCGACACACATCAGGATCGCATCCGCACCAGCCTCCATGGCAGCCTCTCCCAAGCGTACTGCGTAAGCTGCATGTTTGTTGAGCACGGCATCCACGACTTCCGGTCTCGTTCTCATCCATAACAAGACGTGCCTCAGCAGGCTGGGATTGCTCACAATTGGCCCCCAAGATCCATCGGCATCGAACGAGAGGAAATACTCCTCCTTTGCGGTGTCGCGTATCCTCTCAAGGATGGAGAACATCTCATCTGGGATATCGGGAGGACTGTAGTTGCGTGTCTCAGCAAGAACTTCGTCGGGGTCGTACGTTGCTGGTTCGTCCAATTGCCACATCGAGTCAGAGGCGTATCTGTATCTGGTTCCATCTATCAGCCAGTCTCCATCTGACCTCTCTACCCGAGCGTTAGGCAGGAAAGCCGCAGGGACCCTGATGAAGTCGAGATCCAAGGCACGAGCACAGCGAAGGTGCTCATCTGCTATTGTTCTGTTGATCTCGTTGACATCCGCTCCCTGTGATATCAGGCGATAACAGATGTCTGATCCGCCCATCAGAACCTTCTCCTGCTTCAGGATCTCTTTTGTCATGATCGTCGGCACGTGCATTTCGAACAGTGGAACCCTGTCTGGCTCCCGTATCTCAAGAGCAGCTACAGCCCGATCCCGTGGAGTCAACGGCCCCCGCCCTGCAATCAAGAGGCCTGGATTATAAGGCATGGGCACACTGCGATCATGACATCACTCATTCCGTCGTTCGGAAGTCCTACAAAGGGGGCTCGACGATTCCGATGAATCTCACTTTCGTCGTTAAGCTTTTAATCAGGAACACCGTGTCCATCGCCGAGTGCCGGAAGGCCGGGATGCGAAATGCCCGAGGGCCCAGAGGATCCCGGGTAATCGGCTAGAAATAAGGCCAAGGCGCCAGACTCATAATCTGGAGATCGCGGGATCGAAACCCGCTCCCGGCACTCACCCCAGAGCATGGAAGACACCGAGGTCTTTGAGGATGCGCGTCGGTGCTTTGTTGGGCTACCCGTAGCTTTCTACGGGGATCTAGAGACCTAGGCGTCCGATGTTCGGATTCAAGACACCACGTAGAATTCGTGATCGCAAAGCTCGTCTCCGTCCATCAGAATCTTGGTTCTCTTGAACCCTAACCTAGGGTTGAACGCCTTGACAGCGGGCTCGTCTGTGTCGCAGAACCAATGGCCGATGTCCGTAGCATTCAATGAGGAAAAGGCCTCCGCCCACATGCATTTTGTGAAATTGTATTTGACCCTGTTCGGCTCGTCCGCAACCCGAACCCATTGGTGGGTGACCCTGCAACCTCTGTCCAGACCATCGCAGAACTCGTGCAGATCGGCGCTCGGATCGCCGGGCGTCCTCTTGCCTTCTCTGATCTCCATGAAGGCTCGCCTCGCCAGCTCCTTGCCCTCCTTTCCGTACTGGCGCTCAACGGCTCGAACAACCGCAACCAAAGAGGAGGCGTAGCTGTTGATAAGACCTCGGATCTTCTCATCGTATTCGCTTGGGGTCATGGTAGCCCTTCATAAGACAACTGTGGTTTATTGGCTTTGCCTGCGGAAAGAGAAGCACGAAGCAGAGTGCTTGGAGCTAGGGACTGTCAAGAGTAGTATCTCTTCAGCACTCTGAGAGCATTCAATGTGACCCACTTGCTCGGCTTATCCTTCCTCTCTATGTTCACTTGGAAGCGACCGTTGAAAGTATCTTCGAGCTTCCACCTGCCTTGTGCATCTTGTTTGGATACTACCAAATCTACTGCCTCTTGCATTCGCTTGTCCCTGTAGCCCAGATCCGTCATGATGTCGAGGATCTCTAGCACATCGGTGTTGTACATCCGCGGGAAGCCGAACCTCAGCCAACCCGGCTTCGAGATTCTAGAGAGGTCATGGCTCCTCTTGTGGATGTGGTGTGCGAGCAGATACTCGGCGCCCTTTTCTATGACGACCTTTACCCTCTGGTCCCTCCTGTCTTTGGGTATCTCCGCCAACGCTTTCAGAGCCTTGACCACTCCCATGTGGCAGGAATGTTTTCCAAAGCAGTTGTCGTACTTGCGGTATGGCCAACCCTCGGGAGCTCGTCCAACTCCGTCATCGAACCGCTGATACCGCACGATCCAGTCTATCCCGCGCTGAACTCGTGGATCCTCCAAGCGACCCAGTCTGATTAGGCTCCAAACCATATTGCCGGTCAGGCAGGGGATGACCCCACCGTGCTGGCCACCGTTCTTCTTCGACCCGATGTAGGCGAACCCTCCGCTCTGCCGGTCCTGCGAGTTCTCAAGGATGAACTCACACGTCCTTCTCACACGCTTATCGCTGCCATTTGCTCCGAACTCCGCTAATATCAAGAGTTGCCACACAGTCCCCTTGTACTTTGATCTGATGTAGAAATCCTCGGGTCGCCCCCAGTAGCCTCCATTTTCTTGTTTCGCCAGGATCTTGGGCACAGTCCCGACCTTTATGATCTGACCCTTGGTCTCAATCACTTCTGAGTCGTCATCGGCCCGGTCCAAGATGTCGACCAAGGTGAAGTACTTGACGGATGGGTTATCACTCTCAAGCAACCAGTCCACTGGATCCGATTTCAGAAGGGACCTCCATTTCTCCATCTGCAATATCGTCTGCTATCTCCGCGAGGTCTAAATGGTTTCGCCTGCGGTAACCTTGTGAGATGATCACCCACGACCACTACTGCACGTAACTCATGCCAAGGCGCCCGGACTGGGATTCGAACCCAGGAGCTCCTTTAGGAGCACAGACTTAGCAGGCCTGCCCCTTACCAGTCTAGCCGACTGCGGAGGCTAGGGAATCCGGGCTGAACTTTGGATAGCCGCATGTGCTTTTTAGTTTTTAGGGAGAGAAAGCACCGCAGAGCCGATCAAGGCAGTACTCTGACAACAGACACTGCTTGAGCTGATGAGAAGAGCGGAGAGCCAGCCGGATTCTCAACTGATGACCACACCCGACTTGGTGTCGTGACACTGAGTCGCGATCGCTGCACGATTTCAAAGCCCCTTCCAAAATGAATAAAAACCGAACACTGGACCTGAGGTTGCCCTGGTAGCTCAGCTCGGTGGAGCGATGGCCTTGTAAGGAAATCGGGACAGCCATTGGTCGGGGGTTCAAAAACGGATTCGCTGAAAATCCCCCCCAGGGCTTGACAACTCGGGAGAACTACTGTTGGAGATAGGATCAGGACGAGCCGCTGACCCTCAACAACGAACGCATTTCTCTGTCCAGACGTGCCAGACGTTTGACGGAGAGATGATTCGGCCCAAACTTCTTCCTGTACTGTTTCATCGTGTTTGAGAACGGGACCTCCCTGTTCCCTTCGACCAGTTTGTCCGCGTAGCTGACCAGCTTCTCCTCTATCGTCTTTGGACTCAGGTCGGTGTCCATCCCGAAAAGTTTCTTGGCCTCGCCCTTGCCGATGCCCCCGCCGACATGACACTCGACCACTCGGGCCAGATCCTCTGGATAACCGACCCTACGGATGATCTCGCCGCCCTCCATGCCGTGAGAGACTTGGTGCGTCTTTGCCCTGCCGATGTCGTGAAGCATGGCGCCGGCGAGCGCAAGGTCTGTGTTGACGTAAATCTTCCTGTCCTTCAGCTTCTGCAGGAACCGCGACACGACCTCTGCCACCTTCTCACAGTGTTTCACGACCTGTTCAGAGGCACCCTCGGAAACAAGGAGTTCCCTTGCCTCCTCAAGCGTTGGATACGGACTCTTCCTCTCCACGACCTCTTCCTTGACGTCTCCCTCCAAGAGCAACAGCCTGTCCTCAAACCTCTTAGTTAAGTCTGAATTGTCGACTTGGAAAAGCGGGTTGTTGCACATGGGGCACCTGTAGAAGGATTCCATGGCCTCTTCGAACGTGAGCCTCTTGTGCGAGAGATCACCACAGTGAAAGAACATGTGCGACCGCAGGTGCTCAAGCTTTGCCCTGATTTTCCCCGCGATCACCCGTTTCATGTTCATTATGTAGCCTTCAAGCTGATCGATAGCCGGCGACCAGATGTAGTAGGTCTTCTGGCTCTCAGGATCCTTCTTCTCCTCGTACCTGGCCAGCCCTAGGCTCAGCAGCTTGTACAGCGTTCTCCTGACACTTGGAAGCCTCAGGTTCGCATGGTTCGCTATCTGTTCGTCAGTGGCTGACTTGAGCGTGATGAGCGCGGCCACAACACCTGCAGCGTCATCTCCCCCGACCACGCCCGCCACTTTGACGTAGTGATCGTAAGCTTCGGCAGATTGCATATGATATATAGAGTAGGCACCAGCAGAAAAACCTTAACCTTCGGACCCCTTTGCGGCCTCTCTGTCAGGGCGCTTGGATTTCATCACCACCAGCTTTCCCGACGGAGAAGGAACGACCACCATCTTGGGTTTTCTGTGGTAGATTGCCATCTCCTTTCCCTCGTACAGTCGATCCAAGAACAGCGCGAGGGCGGATATCTCGGAATGTGGTTGGCCGGTGACTGCCAAATTCAGGTTGGCAAGCGAGTAGACGATGCTAGGAACTTTCTTGCCGCCGACGACCACGAGGACCTTGTCCTCCCTTTGCCTGACAGGCCCCAAGTACTTCTCGAACGGCAGCCCGTACATTGTCAGGTGAACGACGAATCCAGTCCGTTTCCATTCCTGAATGGTCTTCTCCGGGCTTGGGATGAACTTGATTTGAAAGTCGCCTCCCCAGTTTGTGGCGATGTTGCTGACGCTCTCCTCGACGTTCCGGTCCTGTTCTCCTTCGATCAACATCCCCTTTGCACCCAGAGCCCTGGCGGTCAGGGCCAAATGAGTTGTAACCCTCCTGTCCCTGAAAGGCCTGTGGCCCAGTCTGAGGACCCACGTCTCCGGCCTGAGCCTGATCTCAGCTTTCTTCATGTTCGTCGAGTCTCCTCATCTTGGCGACCTCTCCGAGAGTCAGCGTCGAATCGCTTTTGGGAGTTGGTGTATCGATGTCGTCTGAATACGCTTCGACGAGTCTGACTCCCAACGCGCGTTCTATCCTCCTCAGGTCAGATATGCTGGGGGTAATCTTCTCTGCCTCTATCTTCCTAATCAGTGATTCCCTTATCCCGACCACCCGGGAGAAGTCCTCTACGGACATCCCTTTGCCCTCTCTAGCCTTGTGGATCAGTCGACCGTAGTCCTTCATGGGCCTCAAAGACAACTCTAACTCCTGCTTCGGAACCGAGGGCTTGGGTTTAGGTAGAGCGAACGGCTCCTTTCTAACCACCTTGGGCTTCACCGGCGCAACATCAATATCCGGTACGCGGGTTTGCACCCTCATCCTCCCCTTGGAGCACTCGGCACAGACGTGAAGTGTGGCACCCTTCACAAGCACTAGAGACATCTTGCCTTGGGTTCTCTTGCCACAGATCTCACAGTACACGCCTTGGTGTTGAGGTTCAAGCGCTTATCTCTATTTCGTGAGGGCTCCTTAGCAGGACCGAGCAGACCTAGTCCCTTAGTAGTAGTATGGCTTGGGCCAGATCGCCCTTCGTCGAGACCAAGGCCGTTTTCGCTTGCTCAAGACTTTTGCCGGTGCGCTGGGCAACCAAGGCTACGTCTTCGTCCGCTGGCACGTATTCCTCTTCCTCGGCTTCACCTTCTTCCTGCAGGATCTCCTCAGTTCCCACTATCTGATACATCGTCTGACCCGGTGAGTTCACTTTGTAGACCGAAGGATCCCTGATGACCCTGGTCGCGTCCTCGCCTATTATCCTGACTTCCTTTACGCCCGGCAACTCCTCTAGGTTTATGCCAAGCCTCTTCAGCAGGCGCTCCTGCTCTCTGTTCGACACGCGCCTGGCCACAACACATGCACCTGAAGATCCTACTGCGGGAACCCTTCTATCGGTATGAGGGTCAGGGTGTTCCGGACTCCGTCGATCTTCCTTATCCTCTCTGAAACCGCTTCCTTGAGCGTCTCAGGGTTGTCAGCCTTGACTTTCAGCACAATGTCGTAGACACCATACACAACCCAAGCCTCAATTATCTCAGGCACGGTCCTCAGTTCTGCGATTATCTTGGACTCAGCTCCTATCTCCACGTTAACTAATACAAACGCATGGGTGAAGGGCATCTTTCTCAACCTCTCGTTTAGCTCAGCCGGGCTTCCGGTTATAAGAGTTTGTGGGGCGGAGCCGTCTATCTTTACCCGGAGGAATATGTAAGAAAGGTGGGGCCGGAGCGACTCTCACCTTCCGCAGGATTTGAACGCTCATAAACGGGTCTCTTCCCAACTCCAACCTTACCTCATTCCCGTGAGGGTCGGAAGACCCATTCATGTGGCTGGAGCCCTTGACGGTCTTTGCGAGGAGGCTGTCGTCCTGCCTAGCTAGACCACGGCCCCACCTTGAGCCCCCCGAGGTGGTTTCGGTTATAATCTTTGTGTGGCTCCGTCAGCGGACGACCAGCGTCCCGACCTTCTCGCCCTTTACAGCCTTCTCTATGTCTTCAACTCTGGATCCGACGAACATCACCTTGGCTTTCGACTTACGGAGTATTTCCAGCGCGACCAAGTCAAGTGGACTGTAGTCGCCAGCCTCAGTGCTGCTCCGCTGTAGAACGACCTTCAGTAGCTCGTCGTAGGTTATCCTCTCTTTCAGTTTCGCCGAGGGTTCCTTCGTTGGATCCGAATCGTATATCCCGCCGACTTCCATGCTCTTTATGAACAGGTCAGCGCCCATGACCTCGGACGCTATCGCGGCGACCGCATCCGTGGAATGCCCCGGAGTTAGACCTCCCATGATCACTATGTCCTTTGAGTAGACGGCGCTCTTCAACTCCTCGACCGACATCGCTGGCCGGGGGTACGCCTTCTCACCCAGAGCGGCTATGAGCAGACGAGCATTGAGTCTGGTCACTTCGATGCCGATCAGGTCTCTGAAGGCTCCGTCACAGCCGAGCGTTTTTGCTGTCTGGATGTACTCACGAGCTTGGGGGCCTCCGCCCACGACAACCACAAGCTTGTGGCCCTGCCCTGCTAACGAAGACAGGAGTCGTGCTGCTGCCCTGTAAGATTCAACCTTCGGAGGATAATCGACCATGGAGTGACCGAACTTTACGGCGATCCTCAACTCAGAACTTCCTCGCAGGGTTTCGAAAAGGAATCTATTTAAAGCATGAAAGGCGTGTCGTTGATTTGTTCGATGTCAACAGCCGAGCAGATCAGCGAGAGTAGGCTCTCTATCCTACTCAGGATCCTGCGCGGGAAGAAGGGAAGGGGGACCGAACTCATCAGCCTCTACGTGCCGCCGGGAAGGCAGGTCAGCGAAGTCATGGACACGTTGAGGACCGAGCACGGAAAGGCGTCGAACATCAAGTCTCGCACCACGAGGGGGCACGTCCAAGAGGCTCTGGTCAAGGTGATGCAGAGGCTGAAGGCCTACGATAAAGCACCTGAGATGGGCCTCGTGATATTCTGCGGAGCTATACCCAGGGGGGCACCCGGCTCCGAAGTCCTTGAACTCTACGAGCTGGCCCCACCCAAGCCCGTCAACGTTTCGTACTACAGCTGTGATGACAGTTTCTACCTAGAACCCCTGCTTGAGATGGTGAGGCCTAAGGAGATCCTTGGGATCATCTTGATTGAGAATTCCGAGGCGACGATCGCAAAGGTTGAAGGCAAGAACATGGAGATACTGGGGAATTACACTTCGGGTGTTCCGGGCAAGAGCAGCAAGGGAGGTCAGTCCGCGAGAAGGTTTGAACGGCTCAGGGACATGGTGTTGAACGACTTCTACACTAGGATCGGAGACCACGTGAACGACGCGTTCCTCGCAATACCCAAGCTTACCAAGATCATAGTCGGGGGCCCTGGCAACACGAAGCAGGACTTCCTCCGGGGCAATCACCTCAACTACCAGCTGAAGGATAAGATCGTGGCCATAGTTGACACGGCCTACACAGAGGAACAGGGCGTCAAGGAAGCGCTGGAGAAGGCGTCCGAGAAGCTAGAAAGGATTGAACTAGTAGAGGAGAGGAAGATGGTCCAGAGGTTCCTGTCCGAAGTTTCGAAAGATTCAGGGTCGGCTGTCTACGGGGAGAAGGAGGTCACGCACGCGCTTGAAGCCCACAAGGTGCAGACGCTCCTGATGTCCGAGGATTTCGATGATGTGGTGGTGAAGGTTTCGTGCAGTTCGTGCGACTATGCGGAGGATAGGAGGGCGAAGGAACCGGAGCTGGAGCTCTTCCTCTCTTCTGTGAAATCAGAAAGGTGCCCAAAGTGCTCGAACTTCACGCTCACCGCAGAGCCACTGCACCGTGTGTTTGATCAACTGCTGGAGAAAGCCGAGCAGGCCGAGGCGAGCGTAGAGGTCATCTCTTCGAAGACGGAGGAAGGAAGGATGCTGTTGAAGGGGTTCGGCGGAGTGGCAGCCATACTGAAACATTGAAAGGTTAAAACCGGAACCGAGTTGAGAGCACGCAGTGGGCCAGTGGCCTAGGATGGTTAGGGCGTCCGTCCTTCATCGGGGCGATGCTGATATCACTGGCTGAGACCGGAAGGTCGGCGGTTCAAGAGAGTGTCTGAAATTCCGCCCTGGCCCACCACACAACTGTTAAAATACGCGAGACTGATGAGGGAGTTGGGCCGGTAGTCTAGGCTGGTACAGATGATGGGTGCAGACGCTAGCTTCGCAGGAACCTCCGGAAAAGCTAGAGACCGCGGGTTCAAGTCCCGCCCGGTCCACTCACTTCACCAACTGGGACTTCTCAATCGCTGTTACGTGAAGGTACTCTTTGTCCTCCTCTGTGTCTATTGCAATAGGATCTTCGACTTTATCATAGAGCGTGTAACCATCGACGTCACCCAGCTTCAGGGCGAGGTTCTTCATGAAAGGAAGGATCACATCTAAGAATGTGTCGTGACAGTCGACGAGGTAGGCTATCCCGGAGCTTCTTGCTTGGCATGACAGCCAGAGAAGCCAGTCCACTATCAGTCGTTTTCTCGTCTGCTCGACTCTCTTCTTCAGATTCTCGTCCTTTTCCAACAACCTGCGACTAACTTCACTAAGCAGAAGCTCAACTCTCTTGGGCAACTCCTCCTCTTTGTATGACGCGCCCGTCTTCTTGGGAAATCCCTCCGCACTAAGCTCAACACTGCAATACCGAATCTTTGTTCCCAAGACAGCATTCAGGAGCCTTGATGCTATGTCTGCCACATCGGTGCGGTTTCTCGTGTAGGCCGTGATTGAGTACGTAACCCCTTCGTTCCGCTCGATGCCATGAAGGGCAATAGCACATTCGGTTATGTTCTGCTCCCAAGCCGATGAGACGTATCTCTCACAATTCTGCACCAAAAGATCAATTTCGAATCCCCATTCCCAAACAATCGCCATTCTTCTACCCCTCCCCCTTCTTCCTCCTGAGTATTTCTCCCAAACGTTTGATATGCATCTCCTTATAACTGCCTATTTCCTCAGCGAACTCTACCTCGTCCCAAACCCGAAGGCTGTACTCCGGTCTGCGATCAGGCCTGTCTTCCCCGTATGGACCATGCAGCCTAGACTTTATCCCGAACTCGTCCAGAAGGAGAGACTGTATGTTCTCCAAGCCTTCCTTATGAGTCGATTCAAATGAGATGTCATAATCCTCGCCCGCACAGACTAACTTGACCGTTCCATCTCCAGAGAAGAAGCATTTGAGCCATTCGGCGGCTCCTTCCCTGTCCAAGTATGCCCTAGGGACATTCCAAGTGTACAGGCCAGTCTTCGCGCCATAGTTCTTCAGGTCATAGAAGGCCATCTTATTGCCCACGACGACACGAGGATAGCCTCTATCAGGGTATTGATGCATCTGCCTATGATATACGGCCTCGAAGTACTGTGAGTACAGGTCTGTCAGCTCCGGGGATTCCGATTCAAGGCTTATTCTGTATGCACGACTGCCGGGACGCCCATTGTATAGGCTACCGTCGGACGCGGTCAACCCATGTAGACCAGCCTTCGCCTTTGTAAATATCTCTCGAATCCCCTCATCCGTGACTTCAAGCAACATCCCGGTACTCAACTTGAAGACCGCACGCTCGGATTCAATGGAAGCCTCCTCGAATATCCCGACAATTCTCCCTCCCTTCATTAGTTCATAGCCGTCCGCGCCGCTGGATATCTGGCACTCTCCGAACGTGGCAATCGATTCTCCTCCTTCGTTGCAGCTCTCTATTGCATCGGAGAGCGATGGTTCCCCTTGGTAGAACCTGTATTCGAACTGCCTGACTCTACTTCCAGCGCCCATCTATCAGGAATCACCCAATGCTCTGTCAAGATCGAGGAGATTGTGTAGGGCGAGCGCCCGTATATCTCCCGCCAGATCCTGAGCCATCCTGCCTTTGCATGACTCACAATTGCATCTCTCGAATCTGATGCTAGGGTCGGCGATGTCGTACTGGAACCCTCCCTTGAAGTAAGTGCCCCCCTTTGCCCCTAGGAACCAAGAGTGGTTAGCGTAGCTGGCCTTCTTCAGCCCTCTGACCGGGTACGATCTTCCATAGAGCATCAGATTCGCGTTCAGTCTGTACTCCTCAAAGACGAGGAGTGCTGGCGCTAGGATGTTATCCAGAAGGTCGGACCGCGAGAGTTCCCTTGCTGGCAGGGCAAAGGTGCCATAACCCATTTCCACGAGTTGTCTTGTCGACCAGCCAACTTGCTCTGGGGTTGCTCCCTTGATCAGACCAATCGCCGGAATGTCGAGTTCCAGAAATGAGAGCGCGTTTCTGATAAGTCGGATTGTCTGGGACCATGACAGGTACAGAGGGTCATCCATGTAGGTGTAGTTGTCCGGAACCATAGTGGCATCGGGCTTAAGGTCTCTTACGAACCTCAGGTAGTCTTTCGGCTGAAGCTCATCGATCAGCTCATCGGGCATTATCGTTGAAAGGACTATCCTGCCATCGAATCCCAGATGGTCATGGAGCCCCTTCCTAGATACCTCAGAGAGCAGGTTGGGTTTCATAATCAGTTCCGCCAACCTGACGATGATCATAGGTAGCTGGACATCGCTCCAGAACCAAGATCTTCGATCTGTGATGCTTGCGATCGGTATGAATCCGGGCAGATTCACAGTTGCTTTGGATTTGGGGCGGATCGGTGGGACATGCTCTGGTGCGGGTCTCCCTCTCCCGCCTATGGGGCAGTAGGATCTTAGCAGGCAGAAAGCGTGCGGGCGGGTTATCCCGGTGTACGACATCCCCTTAATGCAGTAGTCGACCAGACAGGCCTTGGTGACGAAGCACCCTGAGCATGGCCCGTGGAAGTAATCGCAGAGGGAACAATCTGTGCCACAATTCCCCTTCGTCTGCTCTGCATTCCTCTTCTCGACCAACTAACTGAATGTACCCCTCTTCAGGCCTATCGTTACGGTCATCTGATTATAAGGGAGGCGGGCTTCCCATGAAGGCCCCATATTCTAAGGTCATACCTTGACGCCCAGCTGATGCTCGCCGAGTCGAAGGGCTTGATCAGGAGTCGGTTCCTAGGAAAGATGGCGAACAACTGCGCAAGGCAGAAGACCATTGACCTTCAAGAGGTCGAGGTTCGCACGATGATAGGGCGGGAGTTGTTGTCCCACTCCAACGGCAAGGCGAACATGGTAATTCCTTCTCAAGAGGAGGTAAGAAGCGAATAGTATCTCTCCATGGCGATTCTGTACAGTTCGTCGAAGAATTTCCCCATACTGAGTGTCGCGAAACTGAAATGGCTGGCAAAATCCTTACTCACCAATCCTTCCCGCATAAAGACCCTCGTATCATTTAGGACAGCTGGAGGATCCTTCTGAAAATCGACTATCAGAAGACAGATTCTCTCATACCTCCATGGGACATCATTTGGACCTTTCCTGTCAGTAATCGACAAAAAACTCTGTATGTACTTCGCGACATTGTATCGTTCCTTGAATTCCACCTTCCTCTCAGCAGCTGAGCTATCGCTATAGCCTATTTTCGGTAGAAGGTAGAGGTACCCCAGCACTAGGTACGGGAATCGGTTGTGTAGGTTAAGGGCCTCAGCAAAAAGCCTCTCAAATAGCGTGTCGAAATTCTTGTCTATGGAGCTTAACTGGCTTCTGACATTCACTGTCAGCAAAGGTCCGACCGACAGACTCTTGGCAGGATCCTGTGGCGGTTGCACTAGGATGTCTTGGGTCTTTGTCTTTGGGAAGCCATAGGCTGGTTTGTCCCGATAGACCCAATCCGCGGGCAGCTTCTTGGTTAGTTCTTGCACTGCGAAATCATGCAGTATCTCGATGAGCACCTTGGATCTTATCAGTTCTGTATATCTCCCCTTCAGAATAGCATCCTCGTATGTCGTCTTCATCTTTCTTAGGGAATCAGTCAGAGAACCCATCCGGACATTTCCTCAAGCGAGCAAGAACTGAACAAGACTATTTATTTCTTCGAGGTAACTGCCGAGACGGCTCTTGATGCTAGTCCTAGAGACACCTCCTCCATTCATAGATAGTTGTTTTGCTTCCCTGCTACAACGCTTGGCGATCTCAGCAAGGCGCGCGTGTTCTTCTCTGTCTCCGTCGAACCTCGGTATCGGGAAGAGCAACGGCCTCCTGTGGATCGCTCTTGGTCCATAAAGCCCTCTGGGTTGCAGCGGTTTTATGATCGTGTTGATCGTTTCCGAATTGAGCACCGCAGAGAGATAGTAGGCCTCCATTTCCTTGTTCGTCTCATAGAACCAAGTCTTGACATCAGCAACGAAGCCACCTGATCCTGCGTTTCTCTTCGATGGCTTAGTCGATGTCTGCAATTCCCTATCAACAACGCACGAGACGATGTTCGACCCGGTGGCGTTATACAGCACAATGTACCTCGTTTTCGGATGCTGGGACGTCAGTAGCCCATTGTAGTCCAATCTGTCTTCCAGTGCAGGAAAGCGTTCCTTTGATTTCTCGGTTCTTTTCTCTTCCCAGACCAGCTGGGCCTCCTTGAACCATCTAGCCACTCCCGCAAATCCATTCGCCTTCAGGTAACTGTGACTGACTACTCTGTATGCATTGTGTGAAGGTACGACAGGAAGCACGATTGGTCTGAGTCTGGTGTAGCCGAACGGGATCATATCAAGAGCCAAGAGAGTAGTGTAGAGAAATTCAGGTTCAATATCACCTCTAAGCTCTACCTTCCAATTGGCTTTGGCTGTCTCGAATATCGCCTTCGAAGTTCGAACGGCCAGACATTCTCCCTTTTCGGAGGAAGGATCAACGAAATAGAGACTGCGTGGGAAAATGCTTGCTCCCACTTTGAACTTGTCAAAGTAGTAGCTAGACTTGGCTGGAAACTCTGGTGGCGAATACAGGTAACTCTTGGTGGAGAGAAGCATATCCGCTTGTTCTGGCCTAGGGTTCCTGTCTGGGAACTCTCCACTATATCTCTCCGCCGCTACTGGATAGGTTGTCCTCCCATCCTTAGCCGCTATTAGGACGCAAGACGGCATGTTGAATAGGGGTCGTACGTCGTCCAAGTCAATCACTCTCTTGAGTTGCATCGGAGGAGTTTCGAATCGTCTGAAGCTAGTATGGTGGATGGTCCCAGCTATTACGCTCCTTGGCATCACAAATCCTACTATGCCTCCCCTCCTTAGGTAAAGGTCAGTACACTTGCTGAAGAAAAGTGTGGCGATCTCCATCTGAGTGAAGAGATGCACGTCATCCCTGTCCAAGAGCCGGTATCTGAGAGTCTCCCCCTTCAGATAGTCTTGGTACACTTTGTCCCCTATTGATCTCATGACTATCCAGGGTGGGTTGCCCACAACGATGTCGAAGTCACCAAGTTCTCCTCTTGGAAGTTTGAGGGCATCCGAGGAGTGTATCGGAAGATGGATGGTAACCCCTTTCTTGACGAGCCCCCCAAGAGCGGCAATGTAGTTCGTCTTGGCTAGGACACAAGCCAGAGGGTTCAGGTCAACGCCAGCAGTATTCTCTAAGATGGTGTCCAATTGCTCGCTGGACTCAACACCAAGTCTGTCCAGCCTTCTTCTGAAGAGTTGAATCGCACTGCATACGAAAACTCCGGACCCGCATGCAGGATCTAGGAGTCTAGGGATCCCCTTGTGATTCCCTTCCCAAAGCCTAAGGGCCTCCGACAATACCCGCTGAACTAGCCATTCTGGGGTGTAGTATTCCCCGGCCCTATGTCTATCTGACTTCCCGACAACATCCTCGTATACCTCCCTGAAAAGGTCCCCCTCCACTCCCGGGAAACTGTATCCTGCCAGAGCCCGTGCCAGTTCGCTAAGTGGCTTCATGGCATGATCAGTTGTCTCTGAGCACAACACCCAAGAAAAGGGATCGTCGTCAAATGAACTGAAGATGCCGTGTGAGTGAAGTAGTTTGCCCCCGATAGCCTCTCTGATCCACCAATCATCCAGTGTCGGCTTAGTCTCAACCCCCAGACACAACACTAGCTTCGCTAACGTGGCCAAGTAGCTGTGGCGGATAAACAAGTCCTCGTCTGAGGCACTCCCATAGACTGCTTTGAGGGATTCTCTCCAAGAGTCAAACCTGCGGTCAGCATCTTCATTATGTCTCGCTTGCCTCCAGAGTGTTCTGAGATCTGCGATAGTCCTTTTGTACACCTGACTCTGTGTGCCAAAATCAGTTCTCAGAACCTCAGAGGAGAGTTCTCCTGACATACGCCCTATCCACCCACCCTGTCTGGTCTTTCCGGTTTCACATCGTTCCTTCTTTTGAGATACGGCCTCATCTTCCCGTGATTTCACAATGATAGTCCAAAACCGCTTATTAACCTACCCAGTCTGTTCCCGGAAACCCGGCCACTGCGTGTGTATCATCCACGAGTAATCCCCCGTAGCGAGCCACCAAGGTATGGGGCATGATACAGGAATTGGGTCGCATGTGATTCCACAGCATCGTGAAAGGCCTGTTTGGAGAGCTTCGAAGAGGCTAGGCTTCAAGACACTGAAGAGAATCCCGAGCCTCCCGCGCACCATCTGATCCGCTAGATCTGCTAGGTCGCTCACTTGCGAGATCTTTACCCGTTTGACGACCGCGGAAAACTGAAGTCTGAGTATCGCTAGACACTCTGTATTTCCGGTCGCATGAGGAGAGATCAGGTCCAGAAGACGTCTCAATAGATGGTGAGCCTAGAATCCTTCTGTACTTGTAAGCTATCAGGTCCTTCGTCTTTACCGACCTGTGTTTCTAGGATATGTCGCGCCTGCTCGAACTGAAGGCATGAGAGAGCGGGTTGGCGTTTATAGGCCAGAACCCTAGCGACGGGTTGTCACTGCAAGTCATACGACTTCGCCACCTCTGCAAGCGCCCTACCGTCTAGGACGCATATTTGACCCCGTTTCTCCCTGATACGTGTTTCCAACTCTGATGTGACCAACCACCCTGCGCGCGATATGGTCAAGGCAGTCACGAGAAGGACCAGCTTCGAGCCGGAACCAGGTGACAGAAATAGTGTGCATGCCGATGAATCAGATGTGCCTGTATTGCACCTTTTAAGACTACAACATGCTGGCCTCAGATACGTGAAGTACGCAAGGGGTATGCAAAGGATGACCTAGCCCGTAGTCATGCTTGGCACCAGTTACCAACAAATGTCCTTGAGCTCAGATTCCTGTGTGCCCGACGTGGTCGCACATGAGCTACCACGAAACGTTAAATCGGCATGGGCCACCTACCAGAAACACTGACCATGGCATATTCTTGTCCTTTATGTGGCAGGCCTGTTTCAGCGTCTCTATACCACAGAATAACAGGAATCTGGAAAGAAAGACAGAAGCTGCTTAAGAGAATGAGAAACCGAGAGGCAAAGCTCTCTGCTCAACTCAGAACCCAAAGGGACAGACTCCATAAGGAGGTGGTTGCCTTTAAGAGGCAGAAGGCTGATATCGTCAGGCAAGCGGTCGACAGGAGAACAACAAAACTCGAATCTCAGATAAGGCATCTAAGGACAAAAGAAGATCAAACAAGAAGGGCAACAAGAGAGAGAATACGGAGAGCCGTAGCGCTGGCCGATAAGAAGGCGAAGAAGGGGGCTGATACTCGATTCCGGTCTCTGAAAAGGCAGTTCCGTTCATCCATCAGAGAACAAATGAGGAAGGAAAGAGAACTCGGTTCTCAACAGACTCAAAGAAAGTACGAGCGATTGAGACGAACCTTCCACAGTACCTTGGTTCAGATGAAGGGGAAGAACACGCAACTGCAACAACAGGCAGGTCAGATAAGGGAGCTGGAAAGGCAACTACAAAGGGAGACCACGCCACAAATAGAGGGACTACTCTATGAGAGCAACTTGATAAGAGAACTTAAGCAACGTTTTCCCGAGGATCGGTTCCAGCACACCGGTAAGGGAGGGGACGTGATACAGGAAGTGATGAGAAAGGGAGAGAGAGCTGGGACGATAGTGTACGAATGCAAAAGGGTAAAGCACTACTCAGCTAGTCACATAAGACAGGCCGCGGAAGCCAAGAAGAAGAGAAAGGCGGACTTCGCAATCCTAGTAACCAACGCGATGAAGAAAGGAGTGTATGGCTTCTTCATAGAGAGAGGAGTGATAGGCATACACGCGACGGGGGTGGTATCGTTGACTGGTGTTCTCAGGAACCAACTTATTCAAATCTCCGAGATGAAGCTAGGCCAACTGCAGAGAGACAGAGCTGTGAAACTCACCTTAGAATACCTTGAGGGGCCCGAATTCGCGAATTCTATGGAAATGATCATACAGGAAAGTACTACACTCTACAACAACCTGATGGACGAAGTCAGGAAACATATAGCTACATGGAGAAAAAGGTACGACTCATATAGGAAGGTGTACGAGGAAGCATTCACTGTGAGGAGTACTGCCAGGGCCATGCTGCGCGGACAACCTGAGCCCAAGAAGCTTTTGCGGAAAGGCACCCTTCCGGCGCTGGTTCAGCTACCGAATGTAGAATGACCACTTGAGACGGCCAGAACAACCGCGACGAGAGCAAGTCCCCGACTGTTGTAATCGCAGTTGGCTTCTTCAGGACCGCACACGTTGAATCTGGTTGGCGAGAAAACGCTTGTTTCCGGACTCAAGCACTGGCATTTGTGTGCGCGCTAAGAACTTCCTCTGTGAACCTAACCACTTGCGCAAGATCGAACCCGATGTCCTCAAATTCCTCGTATTCTTTGATAGCCTCTGCAAGCTCCGACCACATATCCTTCAAGGGGTGGGGCTTTCCAATGTCGGCGCACAGTCTCAAAACCTTGGTGTATGTCTCTCTGAATACAGCTACTACCCATTTGGCATCGACACTGGTTGTGTAGCCACGCCGCCGCTGGAGGTCGTCGACAACAAAGCAAAGAAGGATGAGATGCGCCGGTATTTGAAGTCCCCATATCAAGGAACGCAATTGCTTTTCTGGTACTTCGCCCTTTAGCTCTTGTAGGAGGTCAGAAAACTCCTCTAGGTTGGTCCGGATATGACGTAACTCCTGGATTTCAGAGCGTCCACTGACCACGAACCAAAGCGTGACCTTGTTCAAAAACATGAACATGTTGAAAAGGTTTTCTAAAGTGATTGGAAATCCCTCATCCACCCTGATCTCAGACATGCATTTCTCAAAGTGCCTGCGATGCCTATGTATGATTCTCTCTAGGATCCTCCTCACGTCGACCTCTGGCCTTTCTTCCAGCTCTGCCTCTCCACCTTCCTCGACACTGGCTATGCGCTTGAGCAGCTGACGTCTGGCCCAGTTCAGGCTCTCCCCCAGACTTTCAAAGTCGACCCATTGGATGTAGTACAGGAACCACTCCGGGTTTTCTGCTGCTTTGTGTAGTTGGTTGAATAGCGTGATGAGTCCAAAACGACCATTAGTTTCCTTAATCCGCTCCACATCTCGCCTACGAGGAACGAGTTCGAGGGCCTGAGTTGAGATCCATCTTCTGTCTGAGTTAAGGGTCTTGTCTTTGGTGACGATCGAGATGCTGGCGAAGGTGGGTTCGGAACAAAACGCAGAGGTCTTCTCTTCTAACTTCGTCTTCACAATCCTTCCCTCTTGAAGTCTCGTCTGCAGTCTTATTGGGGTTTCACTTTCTTGGTGTCTAAGCTGGACTTCTACGGCATTCACACCCTGAACTGTCGGTTCGAACCCAATGATAAGTTCCTTTGCTTCAAGATGTGCGTCTGTGAGAGTCAGCTCCGGTCTATGTGCTGGGCCCAACTCAGGAGCCGATTGGACCTGCACGTTCTCCGGGTCAATTTCTCTCAGCTCGAAAACTTTCGTGTCGAGTAGGTACTTGAAATAGTCATTGTCATGCTCCTTTCTCAGGATGCAGAGCTCGATATTTCCAGTCTCAACTGTGGACAAGAGTCCGGCCCTTGTTGCATTAGCACTTCCGAATAGACAATAGACTGCCTTGTTGGTCTTGAAGATCAGGAATTTTGCGTGGATAAAGCGGTTCTCCTCTTCATTGAATCTCGTCTCAACCACTCGGATTCTTACGCCTTTCTTTCTTGCTTCGAGAATATCCCCCTTCGGGAACCCCACTGTCTTTTCTGGTTGAACATACAGCGTGAGGTTCTTGCAGCCTATTCGGAGAAACTCCTTTAAGACTAAGGCTCCTGGGTCGAAGAATGGAGAGAGTATCTCGACTTCCCGTATTCTCTCATCCCCGATTTGGTCGAAAACCTGCCCGAGAATCGGCAAGTCCAAGTTGTGTAGCAATCGGATTTTGGACGAAGGCTTTTGTTCTCCAAGTTCTGCAAGCCACCTCGTCTGGCTGAGCACTTCCTCGACTTTGGCTCTGTGTTTATAGCTCTTCAACAAGTTTTTGGTGAGTAGTCCCGCGAGAAACTTCTTCATCTCCCAGAAAACGGCACGAACGTCGAGCCCGGCCTCGGCAGCATTGAACTCCAAGCTGACAAAGAGTTCCCCAGCAGTCAACCATGCATTGTCCGTTAGATTGGCGCTCCCCACGAGGAGCTTCCCGCCTTCGGGCCAGGTCAACAAGACAAACTTCGGGTGGAATGTTTTTGCACATTTGCAGTAGTCTAGGTAGTATTCTCTTCCTGCCAACTTCACTTCTGTAAACCTCTGCTCGTATTCCGAGCGGTCAACTAGAACCAGAATGTTCTCAGTATCTCTCCTCTGGAGGATGGGAAGCACCTTTCCCTCAAAAAAAGCAGGATCAAAGGTATAGGTCCCGAAAATTGCATGCTCGTATTCGTCGGAGCCTTCCTTAATGTCGCTCAACAGCTCCAAAGGCTGGGTTGCGGTCATTATGATACCCCCAGCTTGTTAAGGAGTTGTTTGCCATCCTCGCTCAGTTCAATTGCACCGCCGCCGATTTTGACCAGCCCTAAATCTTCGAGGATTGTCGTGGCACTGTCGAACCTAGTATTGCGGTGACGGGCCCAGTATTCGCGATCCGGCTTGAAGAACATCCCTTCTACATGGAACCAAGAGCGGGGCTTTGAGTAAATGGAGGCACTCTTTTCTAAGTAGACTTGCTTCGCCTGTTCTACCACATATTCCTTTGTGAACCGTTCCATAAAATCGGCAAGGCTGAATCTCGCGGCCTTCATTCTGACTTGAAAGTCGTTCACGAAGCGTGCGGGACTCATGTCTCCGCCTGTGTGCTTGATCATCCATCGCCACAGTTTGCTTGCCGTTGCATGTTGTGAAAAAAAACGGATGTAAATTGAGATGAGCAGAGCGCAGACTGGTGAGTAGACTTCCTCTCGATTGAACTCACCTGCTTGAACCACCTCCTCCAACATCTCCATTACCTGAAACTCGCTGAAGCTGGAGGAGACTCTCACCTTCGCGTCGAACTCCTTACTAGCTTCTACTTCCCTACCGCCAAACTCGCCTAGACCGAGCGACACCGTAATACCATTGAGGATCTCCCTCATTTGGATTTCTGTGGCTGTCTTGTTTGGAACAGAAGCCTTGGTTAACTCGCGTAACCTCCCGACGAGTTCTTTGGATGCTACCTCGGCGAGAAAGTCGTCAAGCGTTCCACCGATATGTGGCTTCTCGCTAAGGAACTCCAAAAAACAGGACAGAATTACTTCGCAAGAATAGGCGAGGTAGTCGTGTGCCCGGAACACCTTCCACATACTGGCTGTTTCCGCGAGCGCCTTGGGAATTACAAAGTTGTGAGCCCGCCCAGCTCCGCACGTTTGCCCAAAGTAGCACATATCTAGGAAATGTTGGTCGGACAATTTGAACCCCCGGCTCGCCGCGAAGTCTGAGCAAAAGAGAATCAGGGCGAGAGTTTCCCTTCGGTGGATGGTTGTAGGGCTTGAATTCGTACCTGACAATGTGCCAAAGAACAATTTCGTAAGAACGTTCCGGTCGTCAGCGTCGGCATCCCTGAGTCTGCAGAGACATGCTCCACTGCCGAACTTCAGCAGAGCTTCTTTCATGACCTTCTTCTTGCCAGAAATATCACGCATGAACCAGGTGTGCTCTATTACTTTGCCAAAAGCCTCGGCGATTTTCAGTCCCAACTCGGTCGGTTGCTCGAAGGCGGCATCCTCCGGAACCATAGTCAACCCCAGCTTTGCGATGGAGCCCTGATAGTATTGTCCATATCCCCCGAGCTTATGCCCGAAATACGGGAAATCCATCGAAATACTGCTGCCGCTCTCCTTCCACACTCGATGCCCTTTCTCTGAACCGCTAATGGCATTGTGGTTACGGTTCCTCGCGTTAGTATCTTGCTCGTGCGCCACGCACGCCAGCATGAAGGCGCGCTCCAAATCGTAGAATTCCGAACGAAATTGCGAGAAGTTCTCAATCGTCCTACGCTTTCCTATGTTGTATACAACCCAAGTGTAAAAGGAATAGTATCGCGCGCGAGGCGTGACTGTAGTTATCCCCATCAACAGGTCGTTAAGAAGGCGATCGGTAACCCTGTTCATGCCCAACGGATCGAGAGCTTGATCACCTTCCTGAACAGGCTTGTTCCAGACCGGATTAAACACGTTTCCATCACCAGAAGAAAGAGTAGAGCCACGATTATTAAGTGACACGATGAGAATGGTAGGCGGAGATAGTATCACTCGCGCGCGCTCTGGCGACTATCCAGATTCTCAAGACGACCATGGACAACACAAGCTGGCAACCCAACGCGCGTTTGAGCATGACAGGTGAAACTCCTATATCACCAGGGAAGCTCAGCGAAGATGGATGACGTCGGAGTCTCCGAGGAGTGCTAACCCAACGGACTCTTCGTCTAGTTCGCATTGCTCCCTGTCCAGAAAGACCGATGATCTGGTCAGAGAAACGAAAGATGCTGTTTTCAGTAAGACACACCAGCACCTTAACTTGGCTCAGGAAAATGCCCTTGAAGCTCTGCTTGCGCGACTATCTAGCTCCAGAGACGGAACGGTTAAGGGAACCATCGCGATCCCCACCGGATCTGGTAAGACCCGACTTGGTGCAGCATTCCTCCTCTCCTTGGCTCTCAATGGCAGACTAGACACTGATGACATAGTTCTTGTACTAGCTCCTCGATTGGTCATACTGAATCAGACTAGACCAGAGTTGAGGCGTATCCTCAAGGGACATGGCTTCTCAATAAGGATTCCGGAGACGTTTGAATTCCTCTACCGGTACAAAACAAAGCTCCAAGATCTAGATCTACTGTTCAAACAAAGAGGAAGTGTTACCGTCATAGTATTGACTCCACAACTCATTCACAAGTATGTCAAGGAATACAGTCGTTACCCAACCTGGGGACACAAGTCTAGTAGAATAAAGGCTATCATCTTAGACGAGGTCCACCACACGTATTGGGGGCAGGGAATCTCAGAAACGGTGAGAACACTTCTTGGCTTACCATCAGTACACTTCGCTGTTGGCCTGTCTGCCACTCCAACCATAGAAGCTATTCAGGGCGTTGGCGACATTATCTACTCCATGAACACCTATGAGGCAATGGCCGATCCGCCAGGGATTCTTATAGGCAATTACAGGATATATCAGGCCGACACCAAGATCCTCCGCTGGAAGGAGTCTAACGGGTCCCATGAGAATGAATGGAGGGTAGCGGTCCCAGAAAGAGCCGAAGAGTTTGCTCGCAGAATTGCAGAAGTCTTGGAACTGGAAACGGCTGATTCAGACGGACATCCGTGTCTGTCACAGAGAATCCCGAAGACTCTAGTCATAGCGACCAACACCAAAGAAGCTAACAAACTCGGGAAATACCTAGAGGAGGCGGTTATCTCCACTAAGGGTGCACATATGAGGGATCCGATCTCAGTTGCACACTACAACCGAGAGGACCACGATGAGGTGATCGCCAAGTTCCAAAAGAAGAGCGAAGGGGTGCTGGTGACAGTGGATATGGCTAGGATGGGATTTGACGACCCGAACCTAGAGGCTTTGGTCATAGCCAGACCAGTGGGTTCGATTCTTTCATATGTCCAGATTCGGGGGAGAGTACTGAGGAAGCCCAATTCAGATGCCGCCGATGGAAACATCAAGCAATCTAAGGGCTACGCGGTAATAGTTGACTTCACCAATGCAACACGCCACGAGCGGTATGCTAACAGAGCAGAGCCGGGCTATCTGTCAAGGAAGACTAACTCTGGTGACCTGATGGAAGACATCGGCTATCGGGAAGAAGTAAGAGAAGCTAAGGGAGAGGTCTTCGTTTCCAAATTCAAGATCTCTGAGTTTCAGCCTCCTGTTCCCAAGGTTCAGTCTAAGATAGCTCATGTGAATGCAAGAGAGGTTACCATTGTAGGAGACCAAGGGATCAAGCCACTTGTGGAGCGCCCACAGACCCATTCGCAACAATTCAACAAACCCATCCAAATAGGGGACCTATCCTTGACCGTACTCACCCCAGACAGCGTACTGACTTCCAACCGCAACGCTACGAGACGTTTCTACGCCAGGATCACGAGGGAAGGTTATGGTAGATGTTTTGTGGAACTCTCCGGGAGATATAGAAAGGTGCTCCGGAGCGAACTCAAGAGTCGACTCAAGGTCAGCGATGAAACATTGACCCTCGTTCAGAAGGCGATTGATCGCCTACTGACTCAATAGACTCTAGTCGCTCACCTCTCGCGCGTCCTGATCGACACTCGTGGCCGTCTGTAGAACCATAACATCTCGGTCCTCCGTGCGTGCGTCTGGATAGACATTCTCACCTCTCTTTCGCGTACGCCGGACAGATCCGTGCACTTCGAGGTAGAGGAGCTTGTCCGATACGTGATCAAAACGTTTGCGCAATTCCCCCTCATTTGCGCCGTTGTGGTTCTTGAGGTATGATAGCATGTGTGTGAGGCCTCTACGCATGAAAAACTCCGATGTGGGCAGGGGGATTGTATTATGAAGGTATAGATCACAATGGGAACAATCGGCACCCTTGACACAGATCAGGAATAGACTACCAAGTTCCCAGCACCATCCATCTTTGGATTTGAGTCCAGTCTTCCCAGCTATTCCTCTGAATTGGTGTTTGGCCGACTCCTTGTCCCAGACTGGAGACTCGAAAACGAGGCAACCCTCGCGATTGCGCTTCTTCCTGACAAAACAGATGACCATCGTGGTACTCGGGAAAGGCCCTACTGTCTGATTTGGTCTTCCAGGAGAGGCGAAAATGACGTGGGTGAAAGCGGGCTTCTGCTTCAAGAGGTCGGGCACGGTCAAGGTACCAAAGACTGTTCTTTGGTACCTGTACGGCCTATGCCGGAAATCCTTGGGCAAACTCACACTAGATCAGCCGTGATTCTATTTATGATTTCGCGCACCTATCGCGCGCATAGGCATGTGGCATCGCAGGCTTATCTTCTGATACTGCGCAACGCAGGACAAATGTGGCTGTCGGATGATGACAAAGAGGCTATTGCTGAGGCATCACATCTAATGGCTGAACACATCGGAAAACTGGAAGCTTACCGCGAGCTGATCGAAGAAGCCAATAAGAGCGAGAATCCTGACCAAGAATTCATCAAGACTACGTCGAGTAAAATCTATGCTGTGATGATGGAGGACACGGAAGTGACCGTTAGGTTTCTCCGGTCATACAGGCTCAGCAGGGCTGCGAACCTCGCAGATGAAGAATACTTGCGGCTACGCCAGCTCTATGACAAATTCCTCAAAGATCCATCATCGCATTCGAAATGGGGCACATGGATCAAGCAATACGAGAGACTCCTTCTGGCAACACATTTGGCAACGAATATGCTGGCTGACATAGCCGATCTCACCGATGAGGCCAAGCAGCATGGCGCGCGCGACAAGGTAGTTGACGATGCCCTGGACGTCTTGAGGGGGAAGAGTGACGAGGAAGGCCCAACGCCGTGAGCTTGCGTGTGCGTCAGTAGAGGAACTGCTAGGAGAGTGCGTAAACCGGGTTGGGACCTGACCCCGACCTCTTCACATCATCATATTGCACGGATCTACTGAACCTGAGAACGCGTGATTGGGTTGAAGAAACCCACGAGAACTGCAGATTCGCTATTCTGGCCATAGGCTCAAACCCGTTTCTGCTTGAATCCTGCTCCATTCATATCAGTTCTGGTTCAGAACCAATCATTTCTCGCGCCAACTGCTTTCCCCTCCTTTCTCCAGCTCGTCGATCTTTACTTTCATGTTGACCAACATCAGCATAAACACCATCTCGCTCGGAAGCGGCCTCGGCACCATGGATCCGGCATGTGATCTAGCGACGACTGCATCGAGCAGCTCCTTGAGCGCCCCCCCTCTCCTCTTCGGGCAGCATGATCTTCATCTTCATCCATTCTTGGCACTCGGCGTTCAGCCACTGCCTGAACGTCCGGACTGCCCCGCCCGTTTCACCCGGGGTTTATCAAGAAGACATCGTAGACCTAGAAAGAGTTAAATAGTAAACCCCAATGTCATTAACTGAGTAATATGAGCATAGAAGAGGGTAAGGATCTCCTACAATCGTTGTACCGGATCGAGGACAAGCTTGATGAGATCGTAGGAGTTCTCAGACTTCAGCAAGGGGAGGCGATTGAAGCGGCAAAAAGGAGAGCCTTCGCTAGGTCGACTCTGAGGAGGAGAATATACGAGCTGTGCGATGGGAGCAGGTCTGTGGGCCAGATAGCCAACTCTTTGGGAAGGCCAATCCAACAGATTAGCAACAACATCGCCATGCTCAGAGACCATGGGCTTGTAAAGGAGGTTAGAAGCGGGAAGGCAAAATACTATATGCAGGTGAGATGACTACATGAATGAGAGACAGCTGAAGGAGATTCTGGATAGGATCGACCGGTTGACACATGTCATGGCAGTCTGTGGAACTCAGGGGCTGACTATGAGAGATAGAATACTCCTACTCCATAGATCAGGGTTTTCACCAAAGGAGATAGCCCACATGCTAGGCGCGTCTGCAAACAGTGTGAATGTGCGACTATCTGAAATGCGAAAGAGGGGGGAGATATGAGCAGATCCGGAAGGAGGGCTACTGATCGAACCCGCTCATGTGACCCTCCTAGTCCAATTGTCCTCACTGATTCCCAGTTCGAGAATTTGAGGGAACTTCTCCAATCCTATCTCAAAGTAGTGGCCATCGGAGCCGTTCGCGAAATATCCGAGAAAGAGCTGGAAAGGAATACTAGACTCCTGAACTCAGCTGGCTTTGGTCAAAAAGAGATTGCCAAGATCCTTCATTCCTCACAGCCAACAATCAGTAGGATTCTAGCCGGAAGCCCTGCGAAGCAGAGATGGACAGAGGAGGCGGGAGAGTGAGCACTAAACCAAGGGAAGAAGCTGTTTCTCTCTCGCTCAGTAGATCACAATTTGACTCTCTGGTCGAGGCGCTTCGCAACCTCGTCAAGGTATGTGCTTGCGCTCAAATAAGGTGGAGCGAAGGAACCGAAAGAAACGCCAGATTCCTGAGGGTCTTCGGGCTAACCGAACAAGAGATTGCTGACCTGTTGGGCATCACTCAACAGGCGGTCAACAAGGCTCTTTCAAGATCGAAGCAGAAGAAAAGACCGAGGCAATAAGATGACGCTATCACGAAGGCTTAGGGAGGAAGTCTGTGATAGGTTGAGGGTCAAGGAGCGCCAGTTGCTAAACCGCGTAACCACCGCAGCAGTAGAAATAGGGACTACCGACCGTGACATGGCGCTTCTGTATCTGGCTCATCAAAACGAATTGGATGTAACGAAGCCTCGGTTCGCAGTCCCCCGAGACAAGCTGGCAAGATTCGAAGCTCTATTGAAACGTCGCGACGCACAGATTGCACGTATTTTGCCTACACCTAGTGCAACAAAAGGCTCCAAGGTAACTAAGGCTCAGACTCGCCATCTACTTGAATTCAAAGGCGAATACCCGGAGATCTTCTATGACCGTCTCGAGGATGAGATCAACACGGCCTACAGCAATCCGGCACTACCCAATGCCGTCCTAATGCTCTCTAGGAAGCTAATCGAGAACCTTGTCTACAATCTGCTGGAATACAGATTCGGTGGGCGTGAGATAGATGTGTACTATGACACCAAGAATAGACGAGCGCGTGATTTTGGCGACCTGCTAGATAACCTGAAAGAACGAAAATCAAAGTTCGACCTAGACCACCATGCCCTGATCGACAAGTTCCTAGACATGGCTCATCCCTTCAGACGAGATGCGAACTCGAAAACTCACAAGGTAATCGAATACCTGGAGTCGATGCGAGAAATCAAGAAATTCAAGATTCCCGAGATGACACAGATCCTGTTGAAACTCACGAATCGCGTGAAGAACGGAAAGAGTGCTATCCATAGCGCACGTCGTTGAGGCGCGCGTGTTCACCGGTTCGAATCCATCGAGAATGCTATCGTTGGAACAACTAGTCACGGATTCCTCAGAAAACGCCTAAACTGGAGCTTGAAACTGAGCATTTCGACAGACTCAAACCCATTCTGGTATGGACACCGCCCGGTCCACTCACCGCACTAACCGGGATTTCTCAATCGCCGTCACGTGAAGGCGCTCTTCGTCCTCCTTCGTGTCAATCGCAACAGGGTCTTTGACCTTATCGTAAAGCGTGTAGCTAACAGTCTTGCGCGCGAACGATTATAAGGGGGTGCAACCGTTCACTATCATCAATGAGTTTCGGTAGGAAAGGGAGATTCAATAGGGGGAGCTACGGTAGAAGAGAAAGCTTCGAGATGCATAAGGCTACCTGTGCCGAATGCGGCAAGGAGACCGAGGTCCCCTTCAAGCCAGATGGTTCAAAGCCCGTTTATTGCCGCGAATGTTATGTGAAGAGAGGAGGGGGGAGGAAGGGGGCTTTCGGTGGGAGAGAGAGATTCAATAGGGGGAGCTACGGTGGAAGAGAGAGGCGTGCTAGCCCTGAGATGGCGAATTCCGCGATCATGAACTTAATCGAAGAGATACGAGCGGACGTCAAAGCCATCAAAGAAAAGATAGGGGCCTGACATGTACAACGCATGAGGCGCGCTTTCCGCGCGTGTGAGACGCTGAAACCCGAAAATCAAGAATCAAGCATTTGCTTCATCGGAACTGACTTGGAAGGCACCTCCTTCCCCTCTTCTATTCAAATGCGCGCGGATCCGTTGTGTTTCGCCGATCAGTCGGATTCGAAAACGCGTGATTCGGTCAAAGAACCGTATGAGAAACACAGATTCGCCATCTTGGTCGTAGACTCAAACCCGTTCCGGTATGGAAGCCGCCGTATGCGGTTAAGAGATTAGGTGAATCCTCAATATTCGTCGGCACCCGCTGGAGATCCGTCAGGGCTCATCCATCCTTTCCTTCTGTTCTGACCACTACCTTACAAATCAACGAGTTTTGTGGTGGGATACAGTAGTCGCCCAAGCATTGGCATTGCACCCAAGAAGGCCTCATTAGAAGGTGAGTCTTAGATCTCCCTTCGTATGTGAGCTATTGGCCCCCCCTGGTCTTTCCCAAGTTGTGATTCCAAGATACGGAGCTAATCGAGCCAAGGATCGTACGTGAGCTAATCGAGCCAAGGATCGAGCGGTCACATGAAGAGCTAATTGAGTCGTAGAGAAATTAAGATTGACCAAGAGAGTTCCCTAGAACCTACGGTGCTATGGTCGCGACTTTCACCTGTTTTACCCCTTTCTTGACCATTAGAACCTGAGCAAGGCTTCTGATCTCTCGGACACTTCCTTCAACCGCAATTATCTCCAAACACTTGTCCTCATCTAGGTGAACGTGTAAAGTTGAAGAAATCACATCCTTGAATTTGTGTTGAGCTCTTGTGATCTCATACGAAAGACCATGTTTGTCCAAGTAATAGAGCACAAGGATAGCGCCGGTTATCTGCCCCGCTTCTTCTCGCATCCATTCGAACTCTGTTATGAAACTCCGCACGGCATCGTGGATTGCCTTTGAACGATTCTCGTATTGCATGCTCTTCCAGGTTTCATCTAGCTTCTCCACGAGGGTAGGTGGAAGTGAAACGCTAAATCGAGTTACCTTGCTTTTCTGAGACATTCGAATCCCATTAGACCGGTTATCAGGCGTGAAAAGCCTTTCCGATGAGATGTTACACTTTCTCTGATTCGTAACACTTAAGGACTCCTAATACTGGACCTCGCGCTATGGGGTATTTTAGCAGTCGCGAAGTGGCCGCTATCGCCCTATTCTCAGCATTTTGGGGGGTTTCGAACTCCATTTTCTCTCCGCTCGTATTCAGAGTGTTCGGCCTGCCTATCCTGTGTGACATGATCGGTTTCGCAACTCTGACGGTTGCCGTCTGGTGGATCAGAAAGTTCGGGGCTGCAACTGGCGTGGGATTTATCGCGACGGTCATAAACTTCGTGTTCAATCCCGGTGGGGTTCACTTTCTTGGTTTTGCCGCAGCCAGCGTCGTCTTTGATGTAATGACTAAGTTGATAGGATACGATAGGCTCTTCAGGAATACGCTGTTCGCTAGGGTCTCAATGCTCTTGGTTTCGGTGCTGTCGGCCGCAGTTGCGGGCTTTGTCATAGGCACGTTATTCATGACAGGACCAGCTTTGGCGAACTGGGGCGGGGTCATTGGTTGGGCCATGCTGCACGCTATCGGCGGTGTTATCGCTGGACTAATCGGCATCGCTCTTATTACAGCTCTCGATATCAGAAAGGTGCGAAAGATGGACGTGAAAAGTTGATGTCAACGAGTATTCCTGAGGAGCTATTGGAAAGCGCAGTCAGACTTCATGGGCATCTCGGCCCTTTCCTAGTCCTTGGTCTGAAAATGGGCATAGGGGCGGAGAGAACATTGGGAGAAAAACCGGAGGAATGCGAGATGGAAACAAGAAACATCAAACCTTTCCTATGTGCGCTGGACGGAATAAAGGCAGTAATGGGAAACGATGCCATAACAGTAAGGGACGGGAATGGTTTGATCGTCAGATTCAGCAAAGCCAACGGCAAAGAGGTCATATTCAGGGTGAAGAGGACGGTAATCGACAAGTACTGGCGGGTTCCTTGGGAAAAGTGCGAACAATGCGCCTATGAGATCATGCAGTGCGATGATCAAGACTTGTTTGAGTGAACAATGTCGGTCTAGCAACTCAGAGAAAACAGTCTCCAGGTTATTCTTGAAAACTCCTAAGGAGCCAGACAATTGATCTCGTTGTAAGGTGCACCAGCATCAGCATGAACATAGTCTCGCTCGGAAGTGGTCTCGTCATCGAGATGGCCCTAGGCGTCAACCATGACAATGATACATACTCCACGTGTTGCACACGCGTCTCCCTATTTGCTGGGTTTTCCAATACCCCTGACCAAATAGTACGATGCACCACCTAGCAGGCAGACCAACCCGATCTCTAGAGCGAGTGGTTCCGTGAGAATGAGGAGCACCAAACATGTAGCGAGCCCAACGATAGGGATGTATCTAGAGTAGAGTCTAGTCTGACTCTTGAGCCTTAGAGCAGAGACATTTGCCATTGCGTAGTAGAAGAGCGATGCGAAAGTGCTAACGGCTACGACTCCAGTCAAATCAACGAACAAGATAAGGGCGATCATCATGACTCCGGCCCCTAGAACTGAGGCATATGGAGAGTTATACTTGTGATGAAGCTTGCCCATGACCGAAGGCAGCTCACCCCTTCTGGCCATTGCGAAGGCCATACGCGACACCCCCAAGATTGAAGTCAGTAGGACGCTAGCTGTTGCGGCAATGCCGCCAGCTGAAACGATGTATGTCAAGGTCGGGTTGCCAATAACGCCTACCGCGTCGACAAGGGGAGAATCTGACTTCGCTAGTTCCGCTGCTCCTACGAGGCCGACCGCGGCCACTCCGACTAGTATGTATACGATCGTCGACACGACTAGTGCGAACATGATAGCACGAGGGACGACACGCCTAGCGTCCCTCACCTCCTCAGCGACAACGGCGACTCTCGCGAAGCCGCCGTAAGCGAAGAAGATGAAATAGACGCCATATAGATGCCCATGCTTGATGGAATGAACGGGGTGAAATTCGATGGCTCCAAGTGAACGAGACCCACCCCGGCGAATAGAAGGAGGACCGCCAGCTTCCTCGACGTAGCTTCCCTTTTCAACGAGTTCCTTAACCCAGTGACTGCCCTTAGTGAACGGGTTGAAGATGTTGCACACCAAGACCCCACCTGGTGACAACAAGCGGTGAACGCCGGCGAGGCATCTCTTAACATCGTCATCACTTGGCAATAGGTAAAGTATGTAGAGAGCAAGAACAGCATCAAAGTGCTTGTCTCGCGGAAGCTTGGTAGCGTCTCTCTGTGCGAGATTCACAGAAACTCCCATCCTCTTGGCGAATGCCTTGGCAACTTCTACTCGTTCTGGGACTAGGTCATATCCCGTACATTCGTATCCGCGCTTTGCCAAGCTAATGATGTGACGCCCTCCGCCGCACGCTATGTCTGCTATCTTCTTGACGGGGCGGGTTGAATGGGTTCTGAGGACGTACTCGACGAAATCAAGTTCCTTCTTGGTGTCTTTTCCGATTCCGGCCTTCTGTACGACCAGACCATAGTAAGTTGCCCGGTGGGCGTAGCATTCCCTGGAGCGACGCAGGACCACTTCGCGATCTCCGCTGTTACTCATTCTGATTCTAGCTCTCTTCTGAGATTATATAACACTCGGACTACGCATAAGTTTCATCGCGGAGTTGTCCTGAGTGTAAGAAGCGAGTATGCCATCTACGATGGTGGCGCAGAGAAGCGGAGCCTCCATTCAGCATATTGGGTTCAAATCCCACCGAGGCAGACATAGATCTCTCAATATCGTCTCTTAGTTCCTAGGGCAACAGCCAGAAGCCTTGATGTTACAAGGATGGAGGTAAAGTCTGGTAGAAGAGTCCTATGTCATATGAGCTTGGGTATATACCTGAGCCAGTGAAAGCCCCGCAAAACAGACCAGCGAAGTTGTTCCCCACTTTGACTAAGCAGGGATTCTCTGCGCTCACGGTGTTCCAGCTCCCGAGGCCTACTATCGGATTGTTGGCGTACCTCGTCCAAGTCCTGAGGTCTTTTGAGTAAGCCAGTCCTAACCTCCAGTTGGCTCCGTCGAAACCTTGGTAGAATAGGTAGTAGATGTCAGCGACCTTGACACCGTGCCCGGGATAGGCATGCACACCATCCCATTCTCCTGTCGCTCCCTTGGTGAAAACCGGACGAGGATCGATTGACCATGTCTTTCCATCTTCTGATTCAGCATATC
>Ga0315296_10000171_pt1 | contig 62274 bp, 56 predicted proteins | sample YL17G14_18_MG_FD_203921 | JGI IMG/M metagenome (GOLD analysis project Ga0315296, IMG submission 203921) | Sediment microbial communities from Yellowstone Lake, YNP, Wyoming, USA - YL17G14_18 | ecosystem: Environmental > Aquatic > Freshwater > Lake > Sediment | place: USA: Wyoming | collected... | reverse complement strand
TCCTCCCCGCATATCGGCCGCTGGTAGCGGCGATAGTATGAGTTCCACTTCCCGCAATCTGATTTCCCGCCGCATATAAACCTTCAAGATTAGTCTTGAGGTCCCAATCAACCACCACACCCCCCAGGAAGACAAAAGCCGCACCCCGCCACTGCGGCGGCCCAACCCCCCCCCAGGCGAGTCCCGCCACCCGAGGAGGTAAAACATTTGCCTGGAGCATATCCTTATCCGGGTCAAACCCGGCCTCGGAGTATGCTTTATATATTGGAATACGGGTCTTACCTTCGTTACCCACCATGAGACCCCATATCGCCCTTCGCTCGTGCTCCGGCATGCTGGGTAAATCAGCATAGAATGGGAGAACAAACTCACCCTTCATTATGCGTTCCGGCAGGTCAGGAATAAGGCCTGCCCCGCGGATTTCATAGGCACCCATAAATGGGTCATGGAGGGTAAATTTCTGCCCGGGTGCTGGTCGGTACCTCTCTGATACTTTTTTCAGCACTCGGCCATCCCGGTCCACCCAGGGAACTTCCTTGCCATTGGCATCGACCATGGTGCAGGCATACCAAGTATTGCCGGCATTGCCAGTGCCATAGGCGGGATAGCGAAAGCCACCCCCCAACTGCATGCTTCTCTCCATCAGGGTAAACTCGGCCCCAGCCTTCCACCCCATAGCCGCGCCATCGCCGGTGCAGTTAGGGTCATCATGCTCGGCAGCCGACCCCTGCAGTTCGGTTGAGAATATCCAGAGACGAAGGGGCTGGGCGGTAGCGAGAAGGGTAGCTTTTGCCTTAAAAATATAGAACTCACCGGTCCGTATATTCACTCCTGTCGCGCCAACAACCCTGGAGCCTTGCCTGCCCCCTTCAGTAAGCAGGCTTGTCGCCATAACCCGGTCGTAGATTTTGACACCCAGGCGCTTAAGTTCATGGTATAGGGCAGGCTTGACATTCGCTCCCTGGACACGGATGACATGTTTGTTCTCATAGTCATAGGCAAACATTAGCTTGGTTTCTTCATCCCTGAACTCGGCGCCGACAAATTCGTCATCCACGTCTCTAATCTTCACCCCCATCTTCTCCAGGTCAAGAAGGGCATCATAGCTTTCCCTGAATTCGATGTAGCGGACGTGTCCCGAACCATATGCTTCCGGCAACTTCATTCCCAGCCTGCCTATAAGCTCAATTACCTCTTCCGGGGTAATCTTGGAGCATGGGTTGGTAAAAGCATTGTGCCAGTGGTCAACCCCGGCTCCCCCGGAGCCGCTCCTAATGACTGCCCCCTTTTCCACAACGGCGACCTTCGCTCCCTTTCTGGCGGCATTTATCGCCGCATGGCACCCGGCTATGCCGCCACCGAGAATCAGGACATCGGTGCTAACTTCATTCTCCTTGCCGTAATTCAACGGGTACGGCCACTCCTTTATCCGAGCATACATGGGTTCAGCCATCTAAATTCCCCTTTATTATAAAGATTTGTACACACCGTACTCTCTAGTAAAATCAATCATTGCCTTAACGTTTTCTGGTTTTGCCTCGTCCAGTTCGCAGCTATGCATCATGATGTAGCCCCCATCTTTACCACAGACATCAATAAGCTTCTGGCATTGGTCTTTAACATCCGGCACTGTACCCGTTTGTAATAATGAGGATACTATGCCCCCGGCAATACACTGGTGTCCCCCTAACACCTCCTTGACTTTGAACATATCGGTCATGTCAAAACGATTGAGCACTTTCCCTTCCGGTAGCTCCAGAAGATATTCCAGGCGTGAGGTATAGTCCCCCTCCCAGAACATATAGGGAGTAAACCCCTTATCAATTAAAGCCAGTATAACCGCTTTTAAACCGGGCCAGTAGAATTTTTCAAACTGTTTTAAAGACATAAAGCCGTCAGCCCCTCGGTGTGGGGCCGCGAATAGCAGGGTAAAGCCGCTTGCTTCAGGCAGGGACTTAATTCTCTTGAGGGAAAAGGATAATTGCCTTTCTATGGCTTCAAGAAGTTTATCGGGCTGGCGGTACATATCCAGCATCGTACCCCGCATCCCCCGGAGAAAATCGGAAATATAGTCAAAGGGCGCCTGCCCACCCATTCTGGTAATTGCCGGAAAACCCAGTTTCTCCATATCTTTGATAAATGCCGTCCAGGCGGTATCCCATTTTGTAGCCTCCTGAGCTGCTTTATAGATTGATTCGAAGGCAGCGGCTACTTCCGTCTCGGCAAATATTGAAATTGGAGCCCTCCCTTGACCAATGCCCAAAAAATCTCTTAGATGGGGAAGTTTTTGAAAGGGAACTAAGGCTCCGCAGGTACGGGCAAGATAAGTCCTTATGATAAAATCAGATGGGTCTTCCATGAACTCATCATATTCGTCGGCTTTCATGTATTCCCCTTCAACGAACTGGTGTGTATGATTAGGGGATACCCCATGTCCGGGCCATTTCATTACTTTGGTACCAACGGCTTCATAGACGGCCCCGGAGGCATATGGGAGACCCTGAAACATATCCGGCTGAAATTCCGTAATTATTTTCCTGCTTGCCATTATCCATTTTTCTATATCGTAATAGGCTTCTTCAAAAGTTATTCCGGCATACCTTGCTCCCAGGTGACCGAAATCTATTATGGTCGGAACCCTATCCGGTACCTTGAGCTGAACCGCATCTTCGATTCTCTTAAGTCTTTCTTTATAAAGTTCGCCCGGCGTTTTATCCATATCTTATCTGCCTCCTCAAGTGTGACGGCGCACCTTCTCTTTTAGTGCCTTTACCACTTTCTCTGGGGTTACCGGGAGCTCTTTAAACCATACCCCCACAGCATCATGGAGAGCACTAACTATTGCCGGGGGTGAACTGACAATGCTGCCTTCGCTTGCCTCCTTAGCACCAAAGGGACCATCAGGGTCATTGGTTTCTATGTCTATTAGTTTTATATTGGGTACATCCATAGCCAGAGGCATTTTATAATCTAAGAAAGTAGGGTTCAGTGTTTTGCCTCTATCCATCATGAAGTCTTCATATAATGTTTGCCCCAGTCCCTGAACCGAGCCACCCTCAATCTGACCTTCAGCCGTTATCGGGCTCAGCAGTCTACCGCAGTCGGAGGCAATGGTAAAATCGGTAACCGTTATCTTTCCGGTCTCCGTGTCAACACCCACCCTGGCTGATTGGGCGGTGAAGCTATAGGAAGTCCCCCCATTACCAATGCCAGTATTAAGGTCTAGAGGCTCCACGCCGTAGCTGGAATAGCCGGTACCCAGGATAACCGCCCCCGTCCCCGAGTAGCAGGCAATTCTGGCTAATCGACTAAAGGGCATACTTTTTGCCGGGTCTGATTTAACGAAGACCTCCCCATCTTTAATTTCTACATCTTCAGGCTTTACCTGCCAGGTTTTGGCAGCAGCTTCCAAGAGCTGTTTCTTGGCTTCGCCGGCGGCTTTCTGGGTTGCCTGCCCGGCGAGGATGGTTACCCGGCTGCCATAGCTACCAGGGTCAACGGGAGTGTAGGCAGAATCCACCCTCTTTATGGTTATATCCCCTAACTTAACTCCCAGTTCCTCGGCAGCAATCATGCATAGTACCGTGTCTGAGCCCTGCCCGCAATCGGTAGCCCCGGTAATAAGATTAACCGTCCCGTCTTCGCAGACCCTGACGATAGCAGCGCAAGACTGATGCCCCATCTGCCTTGCCCCTCCGAGATATGAGGTGGCGGACAGTCCGACGCCCCAAGAAATATTGCCTTCTTTTCTCGGCATCTTACCCCGGTCGCGCCAGACGGGGTCCTCGGTAACCTTCTGAATGGCTTCTTTCATACCACACGTTTTTAGACTTACTTTATTGATGGTCTCATATATGGTGCCTGGTTTCGGGTTATCAATGGCATTCCGCATCCGCATCTCCACCGGGTCAATCCCCAGCTCTTCAGCTATCATCTCCATCTGAATTTCAGCGGCGAAACGGCTGTGGGTAATGCCATGCCCTCTCATTGCCGCCCCGATTGGGTTGTTAGTAAAGACCCGATAGCCGTCATACTTGAAGTTAGGCAGTTTATAGGGTAAGGTAGTGGCAAAGCCGGCAAGATACAGGCTGAGTGGTCCTATCGCCGTATAGCCACCGCCATCGGCGATGACCCGATGCTGAATAGCGGTTAGGGCTCCGTCCTTCTTTACCCCCATCTTGCTGTAAACAATCAGATTATGGCGACGCCGGCTGGTGGTAAGCTCTTCCTCCATGCTTTCCACATACTTAACTGGCTTTCCCGTCATTTTAGAGAGTAAAACGGCGCAGAAATCGCCCGCCAGGGAATCGTTTTTGGTCCCGCCAAAACCGCCGCCAATGAATGGTTGAATGACCCTTATTTTACTCAGGGGTAATTTAAAGCATGCCGCCAGGTGCCGATAATGGAAGTAAGGACTCTGCTTGGCCGCCCAGACAGTGATGTAGCCCGTAGGGTCGTAGTAGGCAAGGATAGCCGGCGGCTCTAGATAGCCATGGGTTGCCCTTGCCGTTCTGAAGCTATCCTCACGAACAATATAGGATTCAGCGAAAGCCTTTTCAACGTCGCCGAAGTTCCAGTGGTACTCTACGCTAATATTATTCTTAACATAGTCATGAACTTTAGGGGCTCCCTCCTTCATCGCCGCCTCCGGGTCAAAAACCCCGGGCAACTCTTCATAATTAACCTTGACGAGTTCACAGGCTTCCTCAGCGGTATCCTCATCAATCGCCGCTATTCCGGCTACTGCCTCAGCCATATAGCGCACCTTATCTACCGCCAGAGGTGGCTCATCCCTGGTGGCTGGCATCCAGCCCCACGTCCAGCCGCCAAAATCCTTGCCCGTAATCACTGCCTTCACCCCAGCTAGCTTCTCTGCTTTACTGGTGTCAATATTAAGGATGCGGGCATGGGGATATGGGCTCCTCAGCAGTTTGCACCACAGCATGCCGGGTAATGAATAATCAGCGGCGTACTTAGCCTCGCCGGTAACCTTCTCTCTGGCATCCACCCGGGGCATTCGCTTACCTATAACTGAAAACTCCGACATCTCTACTTTCCTTCCATATTTTTAGCCGCTGCCTTTATTGACTCAATAATCTTGGTGTAGCCGGTGCAGCGACACAAGTTGCCCGCTATCCCCCTCCTTATTTCCTCCTCACTCGGAGTTGGATTTTTATCAAGTAGCGCCTTGGCCGACATTATCATCCCTGGAGTGCAAAAGCCACACTGAAAGCCACCGTGGTCAACAAATGCCTGTTGAATAGGGTGAAGTTTATCCCCATCAGCCAGCCCCTCTATAGTGGTAATCTGCTTACCGTCTGCCTCAGTAGCTAACACCAGACAGGAATTAACCGCCTTCCCCTCCATAATAACGGTGCATGCCCCGCACTCACCCAGACCACAGCCCTCTTTTGTTCCCGTTAACCCCAAATCATCTCTAATAACTTCAACCAGTGTTTCCCAAGGTGGTACACTAAGCTCATATAATTTGCCGTTTACGGTCAATTTTATTTGCTTCATGAAATTACTAACCCCCGCCTATCATCTGGTCTACTACAATTAGCTCCTCAACATTCGGGTCTAACTCCCAAATGACTTCCCCCGTCCTTTTATCAGCGACAAGCCCTCCCAGAGGGTCGGCATAAGTTTCTTTCAAGATTCTCTCTGCCTCTTCGAGATTTACCTCTCTGATTTCCAAGCCGTTCCGGCCTAGGATGTGCACCTTGATTATCCGTGTCACTCTTTTAAGCTTCCCCCACAATTAGCTAGCAGCTTGCTGAATTGCCCGCTTAGTTAAGACCTTCACCATTTCTCTCCGGTATTCAGCGGAAGCCCTATGGTCGTCTATCGGGCTTGATTCCGCCGAGGCAATCTCAGCCGCCCTTTCCACTAATGTGTCGCTAAACCTTTGTCCTCTGATAGTAGCCTCGGCTTGTTTGGCTCTAATCGGAGTTGGAGCTACGGCACCAAGGGCTATTCTTATGTCTTTGCAGCTTGTGCCGTCAAGGATAACCAACACCGCCACGCCAACAATCGCCAAGTCCATAGCCCTCCTCGGTGTCAGCTTCAAATACACCCCCCGGCTGTTTGGTGTCAGGTTAGGTACCTGAATCTCTTGCAGAATCTCGGCATCAGTGAGAACCGTCTCGTTTGGGCCGGTGAAGAAATCCTCAATATTAACGATTCTTTCCGTCTTCTGGCTGACAAGCTTTAGCTTTGCCTCTAGGGTAAGTAGTGCCGGAGCGGTATCCGCCGAGGGAACAGCATTGCAGATGTTGCCGGCTATGGTGGCTCTATTGCGCACCTGAGCCGAAGCCATGCTCTGGGCAGCCTGGAATAGGACATTGAACTTTTGCTGGATGATAGGCGAGGTCTCCACAGCGTGGATTGTCACTAGAGCCCCAAGGGCTAGCCCCTTAGCCTCACCATATTTGATGTAGTCCAGACCGGCTAGCCCCTTCAGGTCAATTATATACTCAGGCGCTTTGGTTTCCCTTCTTTTTAGTTTGGGGATAACATCGGTGCCTCCGGCAATCACCTTTGCCTTCCCTTTATACCGGGAAAGCAGAGAGAGGGCTTCTGCCACTGTCCGGGGCACTAAATACTCAAACCTTGGCAGTCTTCTATGATATACTACCATTTCTATCCTCCACATCTAGGGGAGAAGATTCACCTATCAGCCGGCGATATCTAGTATATCACTGACATTTATTTCCAGCATCTTGATACTCGCCAGGATGCGGTCAACATTCCTGTCCACAGCTTGAATTCCCCCAGAAATACGCTTTAGCTCGGTTGCGGTCTGTTTCAAGAGCTGAACCTTTTCCGCCATATCCCCTATTTTGTATTCTTCTACCACTTGGCTACTCCTTGGGTCTGAGGTCTCTAAACCTCTTCGCCTTAACCTCATACCTGGGCAGGGTACCATACTCATGAAACTCCAGGTTATATCCCAATCCCGTCTTTACCCTGAGCTGGTCAACCAGCTTACCCCTGATGACGTCAACATTACGCTCCTGCCCCGGGATTAGTTCCACCTTTAAAGTAATATCATCCAGGTCGCCTTTCTTGGTCACCAGCACTTCATATTCATCGCTTAGCCCGGGGATGCTTCTGACTACTTCCTCAATGGAAGTTGGCGCCAAGAGTACCCCCTTTACCTTGGTAATATCATCAGCCCGACCAACAACCCCCCCCTTAATCAGCCTGAAAGTTCGTCCGCACTCACATTCATCAGGGCTCCATTCAATAATATCCTTAGAATCAAACTTGATGCATGGTTGAGCTATACGGTCAAAGGCAGTTATGACCATCCTACCCCTCCTGCCAAGCTCAGTAATAAGTTCACCAGTATCAACATCCTCTATCTCAACCAGGAACAGAGCCTCGTTAACATGCAAACCTGATTGGTAGATACACTCATAGCTCCAGGGACCTATCTCAGTAGCACCTATATGGTCGTAGACCTTGGCTCCCCACGCCTCTTCCATTCTTTTCTTAGTTGTCGGTATGCTACCTCCGGGCTCACCGGCAACAGTTATTTTCCTTATCAGCAAATCCCTGGCCGGGTCTATACCCAGCTTCCTTCTGGCGGTATCAGCCATGCCCAGCACATAGGTTGGGGTTGCCATCATGGCCGTAGCTCTTAGCTCCTGCATCTTCAGTATTCTTGCCTCGGTATTTAATACTCCGCCCGGAATTACCTCACAGCCCAGCTTCTCAGCTCCGTAGTGAGCACCCCAGAAGGCGATGAAAACGTTATAGCCAAAAGGCAAGAAGACGCGGTCACGGGCCCGGTAGCCTTGAGCATATAATACAAATGCCCAAGCTTCGGCGAACCACTCCCAATCCTGCCAGGTATCAGCCTGATATACTGGCTGTCCGGTTGTGCCGCTGGTCTGGTGATATTCGGTAACTTCCTCCAGAGGCACACATAGCATATCTCCATAGGGGTAGGGGTCTTTCCCTTGGATAGCTCTCATCATTGATTTTTCTACCTTGGGCACCTTTCGTATATCGTCGAAGGTCTTGATATCATCGGGCTCTATGCCAGCATCACTATATAATTTATGATGGAATTTGGAGTGTTCATAAGCCCACCTGAAGATGTTCTGGAACTTCTTTAGCTGTAGCTGCTGAAGCTTCTCCGGCGGTAGGGTTTCTAGAATCGGATTCCAGTACTTCCCCGAACTCATAACTATATCCCCTTTGCCCACGGCTGAGCAAGCCGTAGCTCATCACCTATAGCGTTTGCCTGACTGCCTCTTTAGAAGGGGTACCGCCTCAGCGTTCTCGACGTGGTTATCCCGCGGAGCTTGGTGAACTCCTCAAGAGAAGGGAACCTCACCATGAGCGTTACTGCGGCATATCTGTACTAAATACCTAAATAGGCTTTTCTAACATGCTCACTTTCCAGGCACTGGGCACAGGTACCTTCCAATACTACCCGACCATTCTCTAGCACGTAGGCCCGATCAGCTATCTCCAGGGTACGCCGAACATTTTGCTCAACCAGTAAGATGGTAATTCCCTGCTCACGCAGGGACTTTATCACTTGGAAAACTTCTAATACCAATCTCGGTGCCAGACCATAAGATGGCTCATCTAACATGCATAGTCTCGGCCGCGACATTAAACCTCGACCCATAGCCAGCATTTGCTGTTCGCCGCCGCTTAATGTTCTAGCTAATTGCCCCCCCCTTTCCTTTAATGCCGGGAAAACTTGATAAACCTGCTTAAACGTTTCCTCCTTACATTTCCACGCATGATAAGGATACGCACCCATCTCTAAGTTTTCCCGCACCGTCATGTCGGCAAAAAGTTTTCTCCCCTCGGGTATATGAGAAATACCCAGTTCCACAATGGAATGAGGTGTTAGCCTATCTATCCGCTTGCCAAGGAACGCCACACTACCTGAAGCAGGAAATAGCAAACCAGATATAGTATTAAGCAGCGTAGTCTTACCAGCTCCGTTGGCACCAATCAAAGCAACTATTTCTGCCTCATCGACTCTTAAAGAAACGCTCCACAAGGCCTGAACCTTACCATAAAAAGTATCTATGTTGCTAACTTCCAGCATAAGCCTACTCTCCTAGGTATACCTCAATAACTGTTTTGTTGTTAGCAATCTCCCGGGGCGTTCCTTCGGCAATCTTCTCACCGTGATGGAGCACCATAATCCGGTCACATACGCTCATAATTGCTTTCATGACATGCTCAATCATAAAAACGGTAATCCCTTTATCCCGAATCCTAGTTACCAACTCCATAGCCTCGGCTATCTCAGTGGAGTTTAACCCTGCCATCAGCTCATCAAGCAGTAGTAGCTCTGGCTTGGTGGCTAACGCTCTAGCTACTTCAAGTCGCTTCTGGTTAACCAGGGTTAAGTCTCTAGCCGGGGTCGCTCTCACCGCTGACAACCCGACAAACTCCAGTAGCGTTGTAGCTTCCTTGGTAGCATCCGCTGATGACATACCGGTTGGCGTCCCGAACAACGACCCCAACAATACATTCTGCAGAACCGGCATATTGGCGAAGACTTTAACCGATTGAAAGGTTCTAGCCACTCCTCTCCTACAGATTTGATGCGGCTTTAAGCCACTAATCTTTTCGCCTTTAAATTTTATTACCCCTGATTTAAAAAACAAAGCCCCCGATATTAAATTAAACAATGTTGTTTTGCCCGCTCCATTGGGACCAATCAGGCCTACGATTTCGCCCTGACCGACATTGAAGTCGACCTTCGATACGGCGGCCAACCCGCCAAAATACTTGGTTACCCCTCCACCTTCAAGTAGTGGCATGTTGGCCTCCCGGACGTCGCTTCCACAACTTTTGTACCAGTCCCACCAGTCCACTGGGCAGGTATAATATAACGACCACTAATATAATACCAAAAGTGAGCATATAGTAATAGGGAAACCTGGTTAGTAGCACTTCTTCCAGGTAGGCAAAAATAGCCGCGCCTATTACCGGACCATAAAGTTGCCCCATCCCGCCAAAGATGGCCATCAAAACCGGCAGAAAAGAGAAGAGAGGATTAAAGGCGACGTACGGGTCAACATATGTCCATCTTGTCGCCATGATTGCCCCGGTGGCCCCCATGAAAATAGCGCTGATGGCAAAGGTGATAACCTTCACCAGAGTTACATTAACGCCGGTGTGGGCTGCGGCTTCCTCGTTCTCACCAATACTCTGCAGGGCTAAGCCATATTTAGAGCGCCTAATAAAGTAGGCGGTAAGCATTAGTGCCACAAAAATACCGAGCATGACGTAAAAAATAGTGTTGTTACTTTCTAGGACAACAAATCGGCCGCGCGTTTTTGTTATAGTAATCTCCCAGAACAGGAGGAGCTCCTTGATGAGCACAACGAGTCCGAAAGTGAAGATGGCAAAATATACGCCCTTCAGCCTCAGGGTTATGGTGCCAACGAGAAGGGCAAGTATGAAACTGATTAGACCACCAATAACGACTACCGAAAGCAGGGGTAGTGCTTTCCCCAATATGGCCATAGTATATATGCCGACCCCAAAGAATGCCGCCGGCGCCAGTGAGATGTAACCGGTAGGACCGGAAAAAATAGTCCAACTCACCGTAAGGACGATATACATGAGGATGGCGGTCAGTAGTACGACATTATAACCCCCATAGAAGGGTAAAGTAGCTAACAGGATTAGGATTAAAAGAAATATCCCCGGTGCTAATAACTTTTTAGATGTAAATGTGGTAATATCCATCTCTCTACTTTCCCAAAATACCTGTCGGTCTCACCAGGAGCATGAGCATGAAGAGCACATAATAAGCAGCCATTGCTAAAGCGGGCTGCCAGCTACTCACTATGCTGCCAATAAGACCAAGTATAAAACCCCCGATAAAACTGCCCGGGATATTGCCCAACCCACCCAAGACGACCACGATGAGGGCGATTACGGTATATCCAAAACCCATAGTTGCGTAAATAGGGTAGCACATGCTTACCAGTGTGCCGGCAAAACCAGCCATTAAAGCACCAAGGCCAAAGCATAAAGCCAGCACCAGGTTAATGTTTACCCCCATGAGTCCAGCAGTAGACGCGTCTTGAGCTGCTGCCCGAATCGCTTTTCCCAGGCGGGTACGGGCTAAAAAGATATAGAAGGCTAAACCTATGACGACAGCAAACAAAAGGGCTACCAGGCGATTGGCGGCAAATACAGTTCCCGCAAAATTGACCCCAAAGTTTAAATAAGAGTACCCCCTCATCCCACCACCCCATATTGCTAAAGCTATATTTTGGATGATGAAGAGGAGACCAAAAGTGGCTAGCATAGAGCTGCCCTCAAAGGCAGCCGGTGACCCTGCCTTGATTCTCAGCTGTGTGAACAAAGTCCGGTTAAGTAGAAAACCGATTATGAATATAAGAGGACCGCCAATAGCCAGGGAAACCAGCGGGTTAATCCCAAAGGCTGAATACAGCGCCCAGGTGATGAAAGCCCCGAGCATAATAAATTCGCCATGAGATATGTTGAGCACCCGGGCAACACCATACTGCAGGTTGAGCCCCATAGCAATCAGGGCGTAGATGCCGCCCATCAGTAAACCGCCAATCACTATGTTTAGGATTGTCACAACCATAAAGATAACTTCCTAATCTTTGACAATCATGGGTGCAGGCTATCTAAAAAGTGCGGCCAACAACTCCTCAGGGCTAATAAACCCCTTCAAAGTTGCTATTATTACACCCTTTAGACAGCCTGCTTACTATTACCGCTAAACTCCTAATCTCAATGTCTACTATGGTGCTGGAGCTGGCCACTCCGGCTTGGGATATACAAATGATGCGGTAGTAATATTGCCTCCTACGATTTCACAAGCCCCGTTTATCCACTGACCAATCTCTCCGGGATGGCATTCCTTTGCCAGAAGTCCACCGCCCTCACCGAACATGGTAAACCAGGTCGGTCCCAGGACCGTATCAAGCTTCGTGGTAGCAAGTGTATCCCTTAGCTTTTTCTGGTCAGTGCTTCCAACCTTCTCCACAGCCGCCTTCCAGATGTCCAGTGCCGCCCAATAGTATGGATGTCCCCACCAGTCATTGGCATCTTCCGGCTTGCCCGCATACACTTTATCGTACATATCTTTGAGCGCGGTAGACGTTTTGCGGTTAGCAGTAGCAAAGCACGTTACTCCCTCCACCGCTGGACCAAACGCTGTATGGTAGAACCCGAAATTGGCTCCAGGGCCCAATATCATAGCCTTTGGGTTATAGCCAAGCGCCATTGCCGTCCCAGTAACCGGCATAATCTGGTCGGGATAGGCAAAACAGCAAAAGACATCGGCACCAGACGCCTTAGCATCGGTTATTACGGGCGCGAAGTCCTTAAGGTCAGGCGGAAGGCTCACATTTCCAATTATTTTAATTCCCCTCTTCGGGAATTCTATACCGGCAACGCCGGAATACTCTATGCCATGGAGGTCAGCAATGTAGGTTACATATGCCGTCTTGGCGCCCTTTGCCGCAAGCATGTCAGCAAAAACCGGCAGCTCGTACCAGTCGGAAAAACTCAAGCTAACGAACAGGTAGGGTAGGCTATAAAGCGCGTCCTTGATAGTCGTGGCACCACCCTCGGTGGTAATTAGTACATACCCATACTTATTGGCGATAGGGGCTTGCCCGAAGATAAAAGAGGTGCCGCCGCCGCCCCATATAAAGTCGACCTTGTCCTCTAGAATCAATTTTTCCGTCAGCCTCGTCATCGTGCCCACATCACTCTTATCATCGTATATCTTTAACTCTATGGGTAGTTTCTTGCCATAGTCCTTCAGATATACCCCGCCCGCAGCATTGACCTCGGGAACCCATGTCTCATACACTGGTCTGAATGCCGAGTCGTCAATAATAGCTATTGGGCCGGAGAGAGACCTTGACATGCCAACAACGATTTTATCTTTGGCTGCTTTTGGGGCACAGGCAGTGCTCAAAGGCAATGCTATTAACGCTACTACGACTAAGGCTATTAAACTAAACACTACCGTCTTTTTCACTTGTTTCTCCTCCTTTCTAGGTTTTTTAATCATGGGAAGACAGCTATCTTTACATATCATCCCTCCTCTTCATTATGATATCGACTCTGGTGTTTTAGTAGACCTGTGAGATGTGTTTTGCGCCGCTGACAACTTCCCCTCCCAGTAAACAACACTCAAAAATAGCCGAGGCATCTGGCAACTCCTCGTCTTTCCCAGAGTATAGCCAGCCGACCCCCACTTTGTCAAGACATTGTACTCGGCTAGCATTAGGCAGGTATGCTATAAGGACAGGTTCTCCTGAGGCTGCAATGGGCACAGACTTCAGCTCGTGTCCACGTTTTCATTTGTGGCCCTACGCCAATGACCATGGAAGCTGATTTGCGGGGCACCATTACGCCGGAAGATGTCAGGCTCACTCCAATTTCCCATGCCGGTACCATTTTAAACAACTGCCACTGCTCAGTAATGGGTAAACCGGGCATACCGGGGCTGATGGGGCTACTCACCTGATAGCCGCGTGACGATGCCTCACCCGTAATAAACTTACAGACCGCCTCAGTTAGTGAGTCCACGGCGGCACTGCCGACACCATCCAAAAGCGCACCTCGCAAAGGCTCCCCAGTTTCAAAGTAGCTTTTTACCTGTTTTTCCAGCTTGAGGCCGATAGTGCCGACCACAATAGCCAGCTCTTTAGCCTCAGGCAGGAGTGAAGGTAATAACGGGCCATGCACCACTAGATTACCCTCAAGGGACAATTGCCTATGGCTCATCTCAGTTATAGAGTAGATTTCATAGGCAATGGCCGGCTCCAGGAGATGAGCCTTCTTGACACTGGCTAGTAGTTCAAGAATTAAACTTCTCATCTCCGGCCTGATTTTAGCTTGTTCCCTGAATCCTTCTCGGCGCAGTACTTCCTTGGTCTTCAGGCTCAGGGGGATATCACGGATGACGGGCATATCCTTCTCCCTCCGGGTCTTGCCATTTGATGGTATTTATTTGTATACGCCGTATTCCTTGACGAAATCAACTATCGCCTTGAGATTCTCCCACCTCACCTCATCAAAGAACGCCCCATTGGCCATGATATAACCACCGCCTTTGCCGCAAGTATCGATGAGTTTCTTGGCGTGGTTTCTGGCGTCCTGGGGTGTACCTACGGCCAACAAATCCATGGGCATGTTGCCGGCTACGCAGGCAATGCCACTCAATGCTTTCTTGGCTTTAGCCATATCGGTCAGGTCGAATAACCATGCCGTCTTACCTTTAGGCAAGTCCCGGATAACCTCCAGACGTGAGTTATAGCCCCCCTCAGCCCAAATAAATGGGACCACTCCCTCATCAATTAAGCCCATGATGACCTTTCTAAGGCTGGGCCAGTAGAATTTCTTGAACTGCTCATCAGAGAGGAAACCATCAGCGCCCTTATGCAGGGGCATAAAAATCAGGGGGTTTCCGGCCTGTTTTGCCGCGTCTACCCCCAGCTGAATAAACATTGGCGTTAGTGCTTCCATGGCCTGGAGGAGCTTATCGGGCTGGCGGTACATATCCAGCATTATACCTTTAGTTCCCCTGAGGGTGTCGCCAATCACGTCAAAAGGTGCTTTGGTAGGGCCAGCTTGGTGGGGGGGAAATCCTAACGCTGGCATCTCCTTGTCGAAGGCACCGACAACCCCTATCCATTTCAGGGCTTCACTCCCGGCTTCAAGAAGAGCCTTATAGGCGGCTTGAACGGGGGGCAGACCATAGTGGAGAAAAGGAACGGCAACTCCATACATTTCGGTTAGGCAGGAGAGATGAGGGAGCGTCTGGAGGGGCGCCAAGGCTCCGAATACGCGCGACGGCCAGGTGTAGTAGAAGAAATACAATGGGTTATGAATCAAGATATCATATTCATCCGCCTTCATGTATTCGCCTTCGATGGCCTGGTAGCTGTGTTCGGGTGCGACCCCATGGCCAGGCCACTTGTATAGTTTGAAGTCAAGAATCTCAAGGAACTTTCCCGGGCTAGGCACGGCACAGCCACCGTGCGTATCCGGCTGAAAGTCCATGAAGAATTTTTTCCATGCCTCTTTGATTTTATCGTAGTCATACATGACATCGTGAGGGGTTAACCCGGAGTAAAGAGCGGGGGCAAAGCTGGGAATTAGCATGACCGGCACCCTGTCGGGCAATTTCTTGAGTTGTATGGCATCTTTTATCCTGGTGGTTCTCTCCTTGTACAGCTTCTCGGCTTGGGGGCTGACAAACTTTACGCCCTCCGGCGAAATCCACCTTTGAAACAGCGCCTCCTGCTTTTCAGCCGAGGACATCTCTTCCCACTTCTTTTCCATTTTCATCGCCTCCTATATCTTCTCTGCTGAGGATTCTTACTTAGCGCCGGTCCATTTTTTGGCCAGGGATACACCAGCCATGGCATCCTTACCATAGGCATCAGCGCCGGTATACTTTTTTATCTCTTCGCTTATCTGACCGCCGCCAATCATGACCTTTACCTTGTCTCTTAAGCCCGCAGCTTTTATGGCTTCTATGGTTTGTTTCATGGAATCATAAGCCAGCGTCAGAAACCCGCTTAAGCCAACAACCGGGGCGCCACTTTCCTTTATCTTTTCCACAAACTTCTGCGCTGGGACATCCACGCCGAGGTCGTAGACCTCAAAACCGCTAACATCAAGCATAAAGACGACAATGTCCTTGCCGATATCATGGATATCGCCGGCAACAGTGCCAAAAACAATCTTACCCAGACGCTTAACCTCCGCTGCCTTACCTAGCTTCGGCTTAACCAGCTCGGTTACTCCCTTCAGTATTTCACCGGAGTACACCAGGTCAGGTATGAAATACTCGCTATCGGCAAAGCGCTTGCCCACGATTTCCAAGGCACGTCGGGCATCATCCAGTATTTTGAGTGGCTCTTCACCCGCCTTCAGCCTATCTTCAACAATCTTAAGAGCCTCTTTTTCCTTCAAGTCAGCTAAGGTGCTAACCAGATTTTTAGCCACGTTTCTTTACCTCCTTGACCTATATTGGGCTCTTTAGTCCACTAGTGTTTAATATATTCACGTCAACTGGCACCTCCCTTAATTTACCTTATCCCAATCTTCTCGACTAAAGTAAAGAACTCGCGATGTTTTATATTTTCAAGTTTATTACGACAAGGGGAAAATTGCAATAGAAAATTTTGAGATTGTCTAGCTGGTTTTTTTAGTATAATATATTAGTATAATATAATTGTGGGAGCGCAGTAGAAGTAGATAATAAGGAGGGAGATATGTCACCAGTATTAAAAGACAAAGTAGCTATCATAACTGGAGCTAGCCGCGGTATCGGGCGGGCCTTCGCCTTAAGGTTTGCCGAGGAAGGGGCAAAACTGCTATTAACTACTACTAATCTTAAAAGGGCTGAGGGCGTGGTCAAGGAGATAAAGGCTAAGGGTGGGGAAGCAGTGGCTATGGAGACCGATATCTCAGATGAGAAAGCCACCAAGAAGATGGCGGAGAAGGTTATGCAGCAGTATGGCCGGGTAGACATCCTCGTTAATAATGCTGCCATATGGTATGGAATCGATATTACACCGTGGGATGCCTGGACGCTGGAGGACTGGGACCGAATATTTACCGTGAATGTAAGGGGAACCTGGCTGTGCTGTAAGGCAATAGCCCCCCTAATGGTAAAGCAGAAAAAGGGTAAGATTATCAATATTGCCTCTAATGTGGCAAATGTCCCCGCAGCGCAATTATTTTTACCCTATTCCCTCGCCAAGGGAGCGGTTTACACGCTAACTCACGCCTTGGCCAGAGCGCTCGGGTCGTCAGGTATTAATGTCAACGCTATTGCCCCGGGATATGTGGCTTCTGAAGCTAGTTTAGCGCAGAAGGATAGCGAGCAAATCTTCCAGATTGCCACCGGGGAACAATCCATTAAAAAACGTCTGCAGCCGGCCGACTTGGTGGGGACAGCGGTATTTTTAGCCTCAGCTGCATCGGACCTTATCTCGGGACAGGTCATCTACATTGATGGCGGAACCGTGATGTTATAGATGTCGGTTTAAGCCCAGAGTTCCTTAGCTACATCTTCCAGGCCCAGTTCCTGTAGCTTCTTTTTACTTGGCTTGGCGGTCTTGAGGTCCCAGTCCATGGCGGCAAGGTACTCTCTGTCCATGGTTTCCTCATCAATTGTTACTCCGGCCAGGGGACCCTCTTTCTTCGGCGGCTTACCGATTACCCTGTCGGGGACTTTGAACTTTAGTGGGTTCAACCCCTCGCGTATATTGAAAGCCTGCCTAATGTTGGAAATTCTCTCCCCAGTCTTAAGCAGCTCCTCATTAGTTACTTCCCAGCCGGTAACCGCCCTCATAAACTCAGCGATAGGGTCAACGTTGGGAAAAGCCCAGTACACAAACAGGCACATCCCGGCGCAAACCACAGCCTGGTGGAAGTTGTTACCTATCTTGCGTGCTTCTCCTCTGCCGGCAAAGGACTTGTGGTCGAAGTTGGGCAGCAGTCCGGCGGGATGCGCCGGTGCCATTGACAATTCTGAGCCCACAAAATGACGGCCCGGAGTGGGGTCAAGCCGGTAGCTAGTGGCGTAGTGAAAGGCATGCTTCGGGTCATGCGCCGGAAGCTCCTGCCCCTGAATATGTATGGCGTATTTGTCGGCACCCTTGCCAATCTTCTCCGCTGCCACCTTTACCCCATCGGCTAACACGGCACCGAAACCTTCCCTTCTGGCTAATTTCTCCGTCATGGCAACGATGGCTTTATGGTTGCCCCAGGTCATTTCGATACCATCGGTGTCTTTCTTGGTAATAAGCCCATTCTCAAAGCATTCAATAGCCAAGGCGATGGTAGCCGCGGCCGAGATGGTGTCAAGCCCATAGCGGTCGCAAATATCGTTTACCTTGATTATTGATTCAAGGTTGTTGTTGAGACAATTGGTGCCAAACATAGCAAGCGTTTCATATTCCGGTCTACGTGAACCGGCCTCATATTTATACTCTCCGGTCCCGGCTTTCATGTACCCGCCACAGCCAATGGGGCACAGGTAACAGGCAAACCTCTTCGACCTACGCTCAATCACCGCGTCGGCTCCGATGGGTTCAAAATTGGGAAAGTCAATAACCCCTACTCCTCCCCAGTTTTTGACCGGTGAATCACCATCCTGGACACCGGGGATAGTGAGAAATGGCGTACCTATCGGCTTTAACCAGACAATATGCCCTCCCAGTTCCCCCAGATACTTTTTTCTCAGCTCACTGGTTCTTTTCTCATCGGCGAGAGGGACTTTCATGCTGCCTTTCACCACCACTGCCTTGAGCTTCTTTGCCCCCATCACCGCGCCCAGACCGGAACGAGCCGCGGTTCGGCTCTTGCTTATAACCGCAGAGATGAGGGATAGGTTCTCTCCTGATGGGCCAATGCCGGCTACTTCCACATCCTTGCCCAATTCCGATTTGAGTATGCCTTCGGTTTGGCGAGTATCCTTCCCCCATAGATGGGCGGCATCTCTCAGCTCGGCTTTGCCATTATTAATAAAGAGGTAGACCGGCTTTTTTGATACGCCGGTAAAGAACACCGCATCGTAGCCGGCGAACTTCAGGTGAGCACCGAAATAACCACCGGAATTGGCATCACCCCAGCCCCCGGTCAGCGGTGATTTCCCGACCACCGTATACCTTGTCCCCGAAAGGGCGGGGGTACCGGTAAATGGGCCAGTAAGAATGCCAAAGGTATTATCTGGACCCAGTGGGTCAACACCCGCCTTCTGCCGGCTGAAGATGAGCCTGGCGCCGATACCATAGCCGCCAATGAAGTCACGGCATAGTTTTTCGTCGAGCGCCTCATCCTTTAGCTTATTCCTGGAGAGGTCCACCACCAGCATCTTGCCCATATAGCCTCGTGCCATACTTTCCCTCCTTGCTTGTCAGTAACCCTAGAGCGGGGGTTGCCCGGCTTAGCCGATATTAGTTCTCAGGGTTATTTTAGACTGCTACCCCCTGATAGTCAAATGCTCCGGCGACATTGGAATCTCAGGGCATTTGTGCTGCTGAGAAAGTTCAAGAGAGAGTGTTGACACAGGGGGAGTAGTATTGTAGGCTTATTTCCGTTGGCCCCAAAATCACCAACTTTGGAACGCAACCGGCTATGTGTCACTAAGGTACGGAATGAGGACAATACAGCCCGTTAATGTTCAGCTAAAAGCCAGAAGGGAGAATATTCAAGTATGGCACAATTAGACAAGAAAGTCCCGATATCCGAAGAAGAAATAAGTCTTGTTGTGAACGGGGATTTATATGAAGTGAGGGTTCAGCCGAACTGGACCCTGCAGTATGTTCTCCACAATGAACTTGGGTTGACCGGAACCAAGGAATTCTGCAACGATGGAGCCTGTGGTGCCTGCGCGGTGATTCTGGAGGAGCGGGCGGTTCTCTCATGCATGACACTCGCCATAGAATGTGACGGCAAAACCATAGAGACCATAGAGGGAATCGCCAGAGCCAACCACCCACTTATTGAAGCCTACGTCAAGCATAGCTGCATGCAGTGTGGTTACTGTACGCCCGGTTTTGTCGTTACGGCGAAGGCATTGCTGGACAGGAATCCCAAACCAACGGAAGAGGAAGTGCAAGAAGCTCTTGTCGGCAATCTGTGCCGGTGCGGCACATACCCTCAGCACATCAAAGCCGTGCTAGAAGCAGCCAGTAAATAGCATGGGGGGTAATGAATATGGCTAACGATGAAATGTCAAAAATACAAGAGCTGTTTGATAATTTAAGGGCAGATAAGTATCCCCTGAAGAAATACCAGAGCATAGGGAAACGCGGTGTGCGCCGGTTAGATGGGTACGAGAAGGCAACGGGAGCTGCCAAATATACGATGGACGTGCAACTGCCCGGGATGCTGTACGCCAGATTCCTTACCTCCCCCTACCCCCATGCCGAAATAAAGAGCATGGACACCAGCAGAGCCGAGGCGTTGCCCGGCGTAAGAGCGGTACTGAGATATGACGACCCGGAGCTACCACCTACAGCGGACCTGGGTGCGCATGAACTATCAGCCGTGCCAGTTCTCCCTAAGGTAGCTCACTTCCAGGGGCAAGAAGTGGGTGCTATTGTCGCCGCTGACAGCGAGGAAATAGCGGAACAGGCGCTGAAGCTGATAGAGGTAGAATGGGAAGAACGCCCCTTTGTCCTGGACATGGAGGAAGCGCTAGAGCCGGGTGCTCCTTTAGCCGACCCTGAGTCCTACCCTGATGGCAATGTGTACAACCAAGGTATAGATGTGGAAGAACACGGCGATGTGGAGAAAGGCTTTGCTGAGGCGGATAAGATAATTGAATTCAAATTCAGACAGGGCCTTAATACCTGGGTTGGGCCAGAGCGACCTTGTGGCGTGTTCAGATGGAATGGAGAGTACCCCGAGGTCTGGGTTAAACAACAGCACCCACACATATGCAAACGGGTGATAGCTTCCTGGTTTGGCGGCATACCCATGAATAAGATTCAGATCCACTGTCTTTACCAAGGCGCAAGTTTTGGTGGCTGGAGTCAGATGCCTTGGAATATGGGGGGTCATTATTGTGCTGCCGTCATCGCCAAGAGAACGGGCCGGCCGGTTAAGTGGATGTTTAACCGGAGGGAGGACTTCTATGGTGGGGAGATGGATGAAGGGGTATATTATTTTAAAGTAGGAGCTAAACTGGATGGGACAATCACCGCAGTAAAAGGGAGGGCGGTGTTTGCCAACCAGACAATGCCGGTATTTGGTTTTGTCAGACATCTTATCGACAATACGAGGATTCCCAACGTATATGGGAAGACAGAAGCCGTGAAGGTAAATAAAGGGCCAACAGTTCCAGTGCGTTGCGAGCAAAACCCAAATTGCCACAGTCTTACCCTGGTATTTAATCATGTCGCCGATGCGCTCGGGCTTGACCCAATAGAGGTGGCACTTAAAAACGATGGCGCTCATGGCCATGATATAGCGTGGCTAAATAGCCGTAAGGCAGAGATGGGATTCCAGGTTAGAGATAGCCTGAAGGAATGCATAGAGAAGGGGAGGGCGGCGATAGGCTGGGATGAGAAGTGGCATGCACCGGGAACAAAGAAGCTTCCTAACGGCAAGATGCACGGGCTGGGCTTTACCTGGACACATGAGTGGGACGATTCGGCCGGGTCGAGCGAAATGGCTATACGCATTGAACGTAACGATGGCACCGCTACTATCCTGGGATGTCGCTCCGATGTTGGAGTTAATGCCGAGACAGCTTATTGCCAAGTTGCGGCTGATGAACTGGGGATGCGCATCGAAGATGTTCATTACCGGCCACAAATTGATGCCGGTTTCTTCACCATGACACCTGATTCGTCCACTAATATGTCGGTTAATGGGTTTGCCATCAGAAATGCGGCCAGACTTCTGAAAAGAAAGATTCTTGAGGCAGCGACAAGCCCTAGAGGGGTGACACAAAGAGGTAGCGCTCCTCCGGCTTTCCCGGGCAAGAAGCCTGAGGAGCTGGACATCAAAGACAGCGTAATCTACGAGAAAGCAAACCCGTCAAATAGAAGGACGCTGGCAAAATTTGTTGGCTATTCTGGTGCCATGGGCCCGATTAGCTCACCACGCGGTGAGCCACTGCCCTCTCCTGGCGAGAAAGGTGTCAGCTACCCTTTCACTGCGCCTCTGTTTGAGTACGGCTGGCAGGTTCAACTCGGGGCTTACGCCGGTGCACGTCTCCGTCTGTGCCGGCAGGCACATTTCATGGAAGTCGAGGTAGATACTGAAACCGGGGAGGTTGATGTGGCGCGGGTAGTTACGGTCAATGACGTTGGCAGGGTAATAAACTGGGAGGGCTGTGAAGGGCAGCAATACGGTGGAGCATATATGGGGGTGGGCAGAGGGCGAAGCGAGGAGGTTGTCCACGACCCAATGACGGGTGTCATGCTTAATGGCAATCTTTTAAATTACAAAGTCCCGACAATGCTTGACATTGGACGTATAGATACTATCCTCGTCGAAACCGGGATGGGTTATGGTCCCTATGGGGTCGTTGGCATCGCTGAGGACGTAGCTACCGTCATACCGGCGCTTATCAGCCCCGCCATCCACAATGCTATCGGCAAATGGGTCGATGGCTTCCCGGCTACACCGGACAAAGTTCTTAAGGCACTGGGAAAGACGTAGAATGAAGAGATTCAAACATATAAACGCGCGTTCAGTGAAAGAGGCAACCTCAGTCCTCAAGGACTACGGGAAAAAGGCGAGGGTCATCGCCGGCGGCACCGACCTCCTGGGCGAAATGAAAGATGCCATATTGCCGGAGTACCCGGAGGTCATAGTAAATATCAAGACTATTTCCGGTCTGGATTATATCCGGGAAGAAGGCAAAACGCTGAGGCTCGGGGCTCTAACCAGGCTCGAGGACATCGCCAAAGACAGGATGGTAAAGGACAAGTATTCTATACTTGCCGAGGCCGCCCGTAGAACAGCTTCACCCCATATCAGAGAGATGGCCACCATCGGCGGTAATATCTGTCAGAGCAACCGCTGCTGGTACTACTGGGTTCCCGACAACCGGTTCCATTGTCTGAGGAAAGGCAATGGCCGAGTATGCTATGCCCTGGTCGGGGATAATAGATACCACTCCATATTCGGCGGCACCAGAGTAAATGGCACGTCTTGCGCTACCGATTGCCCGGCTAACGTGGATATACCCTCCTACCTGAGTAGAATCAGGGACGGCGCCCTGCCGGAAGCAGCCAGAATACTGCTTAATTTTAATCCTCTTCCCGCCATCACCGGAAGAGTATGTCCCCACTTCTGTGAGCAGGATTGCAATCGAGGTGAGTTTGATGAAGCCATCTCGATAAGAGCTATCGAGCGGTTCCTCGGCGATTACATCATGGAGAACGCCACCGAAATCATCAAGGCTCCAGAGACCGATATCGGAAAGAGCGTAGCCATCGTGGGCTCGGGACCGGCCGGCATCTCGGCGGCATATTACCTCAGGACTTCTGGCTACCGCGTAACCGTCTTTGACCGGATGGAAGAACCAGGCGGACTGCTTACCTACGGTATACCGCCGTACCGGCTGCCAAAGGACGTTGTTAGGAGGCAGGTCAAAGCTCTAAAGGGTATGGGAATCCAGTTCAAGCTTAAGACCAATATTGGCAAAGATGTAAGCCTGGAGAAACTCATAAAGAGTTCTGACGCGGTATTTCTTGCCTGCGGCGCCGGGAAAGAGAGGGGCTTAGGCATAAAAGGGGAGAAATTAATGGCGTCGGGCCTGGAGTTCCTGCGAAATTCGAATCTCGGAGTTAGAGAAGTTCCCGGGAAGAAAGTCGCGGTGATAGGCGGGGGCAACGTCGCCATGGATGTTGCCCGGACGCTGCTGAGGCTGGGAGCCGAACCGGTGATTATCTACCGGCGGAGCCAGGCGGAGATGCCAGCGGCAAAGGAGGAGGTTAACAAGGCGGAAGAGGAAGGCATTGAAATCCAGTTCCTTACCCTGCCCGCAGAAGCGTCGAAGAAGGATGGCAAGATAGTCCTTGAGTGCGTAAGAATGAAACTTGGGCCTTTAGACGAGACGGGCCGACCCCAGCCGGTGCCGGTAGCGGGCTCGGAATTCACCGCTGAGTTTGATGCCGTAATCAAGGCAATCGGCGAAGAACCGGACACTTCAATTATCCCCGGCAAGTTCCTTGATGAGAGGGGACGGCTGAAAGTAGATGCCGCGACGCATTTCCTGGGCAAAAATATCTTTGCCGGGGGGGATTTCGTCACCGGCCCGGCAACAGTCGTTGCCGCCATCGCCGCCGGCAGGAGAGCGGCAAGCTCAATAGACCAATATCTTGGGGGTAGGGGAACACGCGAAGAAAAGGACACCGAGACGGTTAAGCTTCCCGAGAAGTTCAACAGTTCGTATCTTAAGAAAACAAGCCGGGTTAATACTCCAGAACTCCCGGTAGCGGAGAGAATTAAGAGCCTGGATGTTGAGGATGTTGGCCGTCTGGGATTGAGTGACGTCACGACTGAGGCAAATAGATGTTTCAACTGCGGATGTGTCGCCGTTAACTCATCAGACATGGCCCCGGCATTGATAGCTCTGGAGGCTAAAATCAAAACCACAAAGAGAACCATTGAAGCGGAGAGATTCTTCACCGTGGCCGGCGATAAGACAACAGTCCTGGATGACGATGAGATAGTGATGGAAATTGAAGTGCCAAAACCCGGTGCGGGCACCAAGTCTCAGTTTACCAAGTTTGCCCTCAGGAAGTCGATAGACTTCCCCATAGTTAGCTGCGCCGCCGCCATAGAAAGGGAGCGGGGAGTAGTTAAGGCCGCCCGGATATGCCTAAACGCAGTATACAACACGCCTTACCGGGCCACCCGGGCCGAGGAGTCCATCAGGGGGAAAACAATTGACGATTCAAATGCCGAAGGTGCGGCTAACGCTGTAATCACCGAGGCGTGTCCATTGACCAACAACCGGTACAAGATTCAGATAGCCAAGGCGCTGGTTAAAAGAGCAATATTGGCCTGTAAATAGGAGGGCGAAAGATGAAAGCCTTAAGGTGGTATGGTAGAAAAGACGTCCGCTATGAAGATATACCGGAACCGTCTCCCGGGCCAGGGCAGGTAAAGGTGAAAATCAGCCTGGCTGGTATCTGCGGTACCGACTTGAAAGAATATGAGGCTGGTCCCGGCATGATTGCTGTCGACAAAGTGCCCCTGACTTTAGGGCACGAGTTCGCAGGCAGAGTCGCCGAAGTGGGTAAAGGGGTAACCGGCTTTAAAGCTGGAGAGCGGGTAACCGGAGTCGGTTATTGGTACTGCGGTGAATGTTATTACTGTAAAAGAGCGATGTACAATATTTGTCTGAATGCGGGTTTCACCGGTCTGACCGTGGATGGCTGTATGGCGGAATATGTGGTCGTTCCCAGCTATGCCGTTTACAAGCTTCCGGACTCGGTGTCTGATGAACTCGGGGCTCTGGTCGAACCGCTGGCAGTTACAATTCACGCTGTTCGCCAGGGTAATGTCCGTCCCGGGGATACCGTGGCTATTGTCGGCGCCGGTACCATTGGCCTTTGCGTTCTATTAGCCGCCAGGGCGGCCGGGGCATCCGAAGTTTATGTTGTGGATAAGATTAAAGGTAGAGGGGAAATGGCCTCGGCTATGGGCGCTACTGCGTTTATCAATCTTAACGACGGCGACCCGGTCCGGCAGGTTGGAAATCTAACTAGTGGATTAGGCGTTGATATATCTTTTGAATGTGTTGGCCACCCCGATACCCCCCAGCTAGCTTTGGACCTGGCGCGAAAGGGTGGAACCACGGTGATTATGGGAGTCTTTGACCAACCCAGCTCAGTTCACTTCCACGGCGTGATGTTCAATCAGAAAACCGTCGTCGGCAGCCCCATTTATGTCGACGAGGCAAGAGCAGCTATTGCTCTGCTCGCGGATAAAAGAATTGACCCCCGCCGGTTAATTACCTCAAAAGTGCCCCTTAAAGATGCCGTAGAAAAGGGGTTCGAGAGACTAATTAACAATAAGGAACACGACATCAAGATACTGCTTCAAATTGCTTGACACCAGACAGATGAGACGGTATGCTATTTGATGTCATCAGGTTCAAGTCCCCCGCTCCGGCCGGAGTGTTGGGGGAAGGGAGGTGTCAGATGACATGTTGCGGAGCTAAGAAGGGCGAAAAGACCACCCAGCAGAAAAAGACGAAAAAAGGCAAGTAAAAAAGATGAGATTATTTATCGGCCTTATCCTGATTGCGGTGGGTGTTTTTGCCTTACTGGTCAATTTGGATGTGCTTAGTGGCTCACTCTGGAGCTATGTCTGGCCAAGCATTATTATTGCCCTGGGACTGTCTTTCTTTTGGGGCAGACGCCGCGGCTGGCACCACTGGTACTGGCGGGGCGAAGACAAAGAGAAAAAAGACTGAAGCCATGCCGAGGTGGCGGAAGCCGGTAGACGCGCCATCTTGAGGGGGTGGTGAGCGTAAGCTCGTGGGAGTTCAAATCTCCCCCTCGGCACCAGAATAAAGACGGGTCCCCGCGAAAATCAAAGATTTTCGCGGGTAATAGGCGGAAGTAGTTCAGCGGTAGAACGCCTCCTTGCCAAGGAGGAAGTCGCGAGTTCGAATCTCGTCTTCCGCTCCAAAATGGGGGGCGACGTAGCCAAGTGGTTAAGGCGGGGGTCTGCAAAACCCCTATTCACCGGTTCGAATCCGGTCGTCGCCTCCAATTATTTTTGCCGCCGCATTTCAGTAGCCAGCACTTCTCGTCGCGACATTAACGATTAGCTTTATAAAGCTAACCAGTACCGCAATTCCCATCCCAACAGCGATACAAATCAAAACTACTGTGACTATGACCGGCAAGACACCACCTACAATAGTATTGGGTACAAGACTAAAATCAAAGGGGAAAATAGATATTAAAGCCGCAACAACGGCAATGCCGACTAAATTCAAGACTATCTGGATAGTTTCCCGCAGTAAGTATTTGTCAAAGATAATCAAAATAATGTGACCGATTATAGATAAGACTAGTGCCGTGGTGAGAAACGGCAGCCAGGCATTAAAGTCGGCGGTCAATACCGGGTATCTGACCCATCTGGTAACATCATCTACCTTCTCAAGATGATAATAGGCGATGTACTGGTTGAAGAAATTAAAGAATATCAACAGAGCAAAACTCCAGGCGATGGCAAAGCTGGATGCTGTTATTCTCCCCCCTCTTGTCGTCTTGAAGTGCTCACCGGCTGACGCCACCGGCGGCGGTTGTGGCGGTCTTGGCGGTTTGGTGGGTTCAGCCTTCTCCCCAATTTCAGCGTCTTCCCCCAGTGATACCCCGGACAATTTTTCCGCCCAATCACCCGCCAGCGGAACCTTGTAGAGCTGATGGTGATAGGCTTTGACCATCAGCACGAGCCACAGAATAAACCCGAAGACGCCGATAATAACACCAAAGAACCAGCCAACAAACCATATGTGGCCAAGAACAATGCTGGCAAGATGGAGGATGCCGAAGACGATAATTGACTGGATGGCGTGGAAACGGACAAACTTGTTCTTCTGTTCCAGGACGAGAAAGACAATACCGCTTATCCACCCGGCAACATAACAGAGCAGTCCGGCAATATTGGGCTCAAGGTTCAGGGTTGAGGCCGCTTCGGTCTTCTGTTGTTCCTTCTTTAACTTCTCCTCGGCCTCAATCCGCGCCTTCTCCTCCTCATAAATTCTTCGTCTTTCTTCCGGTGACAAACCCATTTTAACCCCCCTTAGCCGCTAATTTTCTCCATGTCCTGGCCGCAGCAGACAAGGGTGCCACCCCCGACCTTGGTTACCACCACCTCATTGCCGCACACATTGCACCGATACTTCTCCCCGACCTTTTTAACCCCCATGTTTCACCCCTCCTTTCGGCAGTCAGCCTGCCTTATTTTACCACGTTTAGGCAAGTCCCTGCCTCAGGGGGAGGCGACAAAAACGACATTATAAAAAATGGGAAACAATTCGAGCGTGGGGGAGGCTGGGATTTGTTTTTAGTGTTATGGTAAGTACGTCTTTTCTCCCAGGGGGAAGAAAAAATATTTAATTAAGAGAGGGGCTTTGCGCCTCTTAGATGCCTGTGCCGGGTGAAGGATTAATCTCACCTGGTACAAACAGATAAAAGACAAACGCCAGCAGCAACCGCAAACCAACGAACAATAATGCCCAACATATTATTGACACCACCCAAGCAAGCCATGTTGGCAAAATCGCTTTGAGGAAACTCAACAACGGCCACCAGAAGACCCACAAGCTAACAATGAAAGCAAGTATGTTAACTACTACCATTGGCCAGCCTTCGGGCACAAACCATGTTAAAACTTCCCACACAACCGCAAGAATGATGCCGATAATAAACGTATTTCTTATAGCCCTACCGAAAAACCATCGCCAAATAGCTACGCTCTCTTCTGGCGTCAGATTTTGTTTGTCATTAGGTTCAAGCTGTTTACCACAGTGTGGGCAATAGACAAACCCAGATTCGCTGATTTCCTTTTGGCAATGCGGGCATTTCATCTCACCCTCCTGCTCTCTTTTTTGAGGAATGTTGCTTTTGCCAGTTTTGTAATTCGTCTCGGCAAGATGTGAGCCATTGCTCCAAGTAGTCAGGGTGCTTGATTGGGCGAAACTCGTGTGGCATAGCTACCCCAGAGCCATGGCGCCATCTCTGAACTTCTATTTCCGTGTTAACCCCTTCTACCGTGTGAACTATGTCGCTTAAAGTATTACGAACTTTCTCAGGGAGAAAAGTGATTTTACCTTTGTAGCTGTCGTATGCCTGTGTTTTGAATTTGACCATCCACCACATTTTGGCACTTGCTGGGTCATGGCAGATTTTCAAATTCGCCTCTGTCTCAGCAAGAAGGTCATTAACTATCAAGGTTTGCTCTTTTTTCTCGTTCAGACAGTTAAGCAATAAGGATGTGCCCACCCCTGCTAACGCGCCTATAACGGCTGCAATAGCGCCACCAATTATTTCACCAACCACTTTTAACCCCGTATGTTTTTATGGTTACTTATATTATACCACCATTCCTTCAATATATAGATTGTTTAGTAACTCCATTCCCCTTTGAATGAGACCAACTTAGCGGGGCGTCTAAGAGGGGCGTTAGCCCCTCTTTTATTTAATTCCTCCCCCTCTCCTTAAAAGGAGAGGGGGACAAAGGGGGTGAGGTCACAATATAAACAATTACACTAGCTTGAACCTCACACCCAAAAGCAGTAAAATGGCTTCAGTCGGTGCCGGGGTGGCGGAACAGGCAGACGCAGCGGACTTAAAATTCTAGGCTAGATATGCCGATAGGGGTCGTTAGATACAAATTAGAACTTTTGTGTCAGTTGCCAAAACCCTGTTTTGAAGCTAAAGTGTCTTTTGGTGACATCCTGTCCTTTTTAGTTCGTCGCCTTTTTGTCGCCAAAACAGCGACCTACCTAGAGAATTGTCAAGGGGCTTTTGAAGGTCAAAAGAGGGAAGTTTTAGGAAGGGTTTAATCATAGCTAGAAGGGAGGAGCTTAAAGGCAGAAGACAAAGACAGTCTTTGGTATAGTGTCTTGTCTTTGTTTTTGTATCTGGAACTCAAGACGTTGTCTGGCTTCTTACCGGGTTACCGAAACGCTCAAATGAAACACCGTATTAGAAGTGGGGCATAGTGGCTGCCTGGTCAAGATATTTCTCAAGTAATAATCGAACACGCTAGGGCTCCCTAATTGTTGCTGGCTAGGGTGTGGAGCAGGTTGCAGCAAGCCCTAGAATCAATTTTTAGCCCCCTTCCCGGGCTTTTGAATGGTATTCTTTACCTTCTCGTTGGTAAGGGGGGCAACCGGGATGAGGTTGATAAACAATTTAGCTTTTTGTTCTAATCGATTATCACTAGCAAACTAGCCTCAGATTGGAATTGGTCGTGTCCTTAGGGCAAGAGCTGTAGATTTAGGAATAATAAAAGTAATTAGTGTAAGCCAATTTCACTATTGATGGTTCAGGATACTCCGTCCCATCCGCAGGGTCATACCTCTTGCTATCCTGGCGAGTTATCTCTCTACAGATACCTCGCACCTGTTCCTCGGGCTTGCCTATTCCGCTCCTTATCATCTTATGGCAGGATTCACACAAGACCGTGAATCCAAAAGCGTTGTTCCATGTCCTCCAATATGGCTTTATATGGTGGACTTGCATACCTTTCTTATGGGATTGGCCACAAACTACACATTTTGTGCCTAGTTCCTTCAATACCCTCAACCTTATCCCAGCCTGTATATCCTGCTTATACAGGCAGTAGTGACCCGATATCAAGACAGGCGAACGTAAATGAAATACTTCCTTTATCAATGAACTGACATCTCGTACAGCTGGAATGCTTCGAGGCAAATAGTCTAGGAAGCCCTTTTCTATCCCGTATAGCTTCACGAGGAGTAACTCGCTGTTCTCATCCATTCTGAGCAGATTATAGCGCAGCATCCTTGTTAGGAACAATAACCTATACTGAAACGACGATGTAGTGAGGATAGATTAACATTAAGATGAAAAGTGATGTGGGTAGAAGGGGCTTCGCCTTTGTATCCGGGATGACTTTTCCATTTGATATGGCTATACTTAACATTAAACTCAAATGGAAAACTTAATGAGGAGGTGAAAAAATGCCTATTGTTCACGTACACTTCTGGGAGGGCGTTGGGGAGGAAAAAGTTAAAACGATGATACGGGGTATAACAAACGTCATGGTGGATTTGGGTGTCCCGGAACATGCTGTAGAAGTAATCGTTCATGAAATTCCCAAAACGCACTGGGGCATTGGTGGTGAGCCAGCTTCAGAAAAACTCAAAGACATATCACCACCGAAGTAGCGTCTGACCCTTATGCCTTTTCCTAAACAAAAGTTCACTTTTCAGTGCTGCGTTAACCTTTGTGTGAAGCATCTACTGTGAAGGACATAATCTGGCTGATTGTTACGCTACTTACATACCAAGTATGGCCTCAATAAATTATTTAGCTTTCCATAGTGAGCTTATGAGGATTATTTATCATGCCAGCAAGGCAATACGCTCACCCCAGATGAATTCTGAGTTTTGTGGCGCTGTATCTTTTAATTCGGGAGTAGGCTGAGTATTAGGGAAGAGATATTCGACATCCGTTGTAGAAGTAATGATATCAATCGCACTCAAGCTCTCTTCTACCAAGGAGGTACTGTATGAGTACGGCTCAAGCAAAGTCCATCGATGTTTCTTGCTTAGTCCCCAACGATGGGCAGAGCCAAGTCGCATCGGTATTACTATTACACGTGTAACAGGAGCTGCAAACAGGGTAGAGAAGCATGCAACAGCAGGATTCTACCCAAGGATAAGATTGAGCGACTGGTGGTCGACCAGATCAAGCGGAAAGTGCTGGATAGACAATGCCTTGAGGAATTGGTGAGACTGGTGAACGAAGAGCTTGACGCCGGACATGTCCTGATCAAAGACAGGCTATCTGCCATTGACATTCCACGCCACCGGATGGCAGGAAAAAGGAAGTGGTAGGAGTTCTGCCTATTGACACCCCAAGTGGGGCTCAGTGGACAGAAAGAAGAACTTTTGCCCTAGCTTTTAGCCTTGCCACCTAGCCCACTGTATTACTATTGTAGCAACAAAGTCTATCGGGCACAAGAGTGGAACTCTTTTTGCTTTTCAGCCCAACATTCCGATGTATTGTTTATTAGACTATTGACTCTTGACAAAGAGTCCTTATCTTCTTAAAGTGTCCATTAGTGAGTTGTACCAATGTTGCTGGCGATTTACACCGGAGGTGGCATAATGACTAGTGGTCCAGATATTGAGATTTTTGTACCAGAGCAGATGAATCTTACGTCTTATTTCCTTGAAGATAATATATCAAAGGGACGGGGCAACAAGGTTGCGATTTATTACAAGGATGAGAAATACACGTTCAACGATATCTCCAGGCTGACCAACAAGGTTGGTAACGTACTCAATGAGCTCGGCGTAAGACTCGAGGACCGGGTCTTGTTAGTTCTCCAGGATTCCCCGGAGTGGGTAGTTAGCTGGTATGGCATTATGAAGATAGGTGGAGTATCTACGCATGCGTACACCTATCTTCAGCCCGGGGGCTATGAGGACTTCGTAAATTTAATAAGGCCAAAAGTGATAGTGGTGGATGATACCACTTTGGATAGGGTGAGAGAAGGCGTAAGCCGTACCAGACATTCACCAGCCCTTTTGGTAGCTGGCCAACCACCTCTAACATTAGGGGCAAGGGAGTATAACTTCCATGACATGATTAAATCTGCTTCAGATCACCTCGAAGCGGAGCCGATGTCCAGTGATGACATAGCGTTTTGGCTTTTCTCGGGAGGCACCACTGGCAAGCCTAAAGCTGTTCCACATATGCACCGTGACGGAATTATTGGTTGCGAGTCCTGGCAATATATCGTCCACTATACTGAAGATGATATAGTACTAAATGTTCCCAAGATGTTTTTTCACTACGCCCACATTTTGGGCATGAACTTTCCTCTAAGGGCAGGAGCAGCGGTGGTACTGTTCCCAGAAAGGACAACAGCACCATTGATATTTGAGCTTGTAGAGAAGCACAAGCCCACGATCCTGGTTAATGTGCCGACTATGATGAGAGCAATGCTTCAAACGCCGGAGGCAGAACGTAGAGACCTAAGTTCGATACGCTTGTGTTATTCTGCCGGAGAAGCACTATCGGCGCAACTATATAATGATTGGAGGAGAACTTTTGGCATCAAAATATTAGATAATATAGGGTCTGCTGAGGCATATATGGCGTATTTTGCTAGATATCCAGATGAAGAGGTACCCCTAGGAAGTGTCGGTAGGGTAACCCCTGGAGTTGAAGTCAAGATCGTGGACAACGAGGGGAATGAGGTAGCGAGGGGGGAGACTGGAGTGCTCTGGGTCCAAACTGATGCAGCAGGCTATTATTATGTACGTGAGCACGAGAAATCGAAGCGCACCTTTTTGGGTAACGACTGGATTAACACAAACGACCTCTTCCGGGAGGATGAACAGTGTTTCTTCTGGTACTGTGGTCGTGCTGACGACATGGTAAAGATTAGCGGTGTTTTTGTTTCGCCCTTGGAAATTGAAACTTGCATACAGACACATCCGGCTGTTAAAGAGTGTGTAGTACTTGGACTGACTGATGCCGATGGCCTTACCAAGAACAAGGCTTTTGTGGCACTAAAGGCAGGGTTCGAACCGTCCGAAAAAATGGCTGACGAGCTAAAGACATACTGCAAAGAGAAATTGGCGTCCTATAAATCTCCGAAAGTTATAGAGTTTATGAGCGAGTTGCCAAAGACAGGTTACGATAAGATAGATAAGCGCCAGCTACAGGAACGTGGACTGTAGAGAAAGAAACGAAGAGGAAAGTAGTGCACCTACCGAAGTTCGAATATTTTGCCCCGATGACCTTAGAAGACGCATGCTCTTTGCTTTCAAAGTACGGGGGGGAGGCTCGCGTTCTGGCCGGCGGCACCGACTTGCTGGTTAAGATGAAGCACAGAAGGATGCTCCCTTCCTATTTGATTAGCATCAAAAACGTTCCCGACCTAGGCTATATTCACTATGATGAAAAAGAAGGTCTATGTATAGGGGCTCTTACTACTCTTGAGGCGATCAAGGCCTCTCCGGTGATTCGGCAAAGGTTCGGCATCCTGGCCCAAGCGGCCGGTGTAGTAGGCTCGGTCGCAATTCGGAATAGAGGGACTATTGGTGGCAATCTCTGCAATGCCGCGCCTTCCGCAGAAACTGCTCCAGCTTTAATTGCATTAGCCGCCAAGGTGAGGATAGCGGGGCTTGGTGGAGAGAGAACCATCGCTTTAGAAGACTTCTTCACCGGCCCTGGTGAAACTGTTCTGCAAACTGGTGAGATACTCACTGAGATTCAAGTACCTAATCTACCAGCCCGGAGTAACGGGGTGTACCTCAAACACAGCCTAAGGAAGATGGATATAGCTATTGTCGGGGTAGGAGTTGTTGTTACCTTAAGCGGAGAGAGCTGCACTGACATTAAGATAGTGCTTGGCGCTGTGGCTCCTACTCCCATCAGAGCCAGAAAGGCGGAGGAGGTCATCAGGGGGCAAGAGCCTAATCAAAAGCTAACAAAAAGGGCAGCCGAGATTGCCTCAAGGGAATCAAGCCCAATAGATGATATCCGTAGCCGTGCCGAACATAGGCGGAACATGGTAGGCATACTCACCGCACAGGCGATTGAACAGGCGGTAAAACAGGCTAGGCTGGAAGGTTGGTAGAGTGAAACAGCAGATTCAGTTAACTGTAAACGGCAAACCCCATGAATTTGAGGTAGAACCCCAGACAACACTTTTGGAGGTTCTTAGGGATAATCTCAAGTTGACGAGGACTAGAGAGGGCTGTAGTGTAGGTGAGTGTGGAGCCTGTGCCGTCATCATGGAGGGGAAGACAATCCCTTCATGTTTGGTACTGGCTATTGAAGCAAATGGCAAGGAGATAGTGACCAGTGAGGGGTTAGCCAAGGACGCTGAACTCTATCCTCTCCAGGAAGTATTTGTGGATCACGCAGCAATTCAGAGTAGAGCGTACCCTACAGGGACTGGAAGTCGTCAGGAATTCCTTAGCTTTTGCCACATATGTGCTGGCCACTGCAGCATTAAAGTGACGGTTGAAGACGGAAAGGTTATTGATATAGTACCAGACATGGAGAGCGGTCTTCCTAATGAGCTCTGTCCCATAAAAAAGGGACGTCTCTCAATCCCGGAGATTTTGGTTCATCCAGATCGCCTCAAGTACCCTCAAAAAAGGGTTGGGAACAAGGGTGAAAACAAATGGCAACGGATTTCCTGGGATGAAGCGTTGGACACTATCGTGGAAAGGTTAACCTATTTCAAGGAGAAATATGGGCCTGAATCTGTTGCCCTGGGTCTGGGAGAGCCCAAAGGTCTGGAGTTTGCCTTTGCTCAGAGATTTGCTAGTGTCTTTGGAACCCCCAATGTGGTCACACCGGGATGGTGCTGCGGCACACCCAGTACTTTAGCTTCTGCCTTTACCTTTGGTTCCAGGTGCGTTCCTGATGAAGAACACATACCTGGCCTCATAGTACTGTGGGGCAACAATATCGTTCATACCACCGGCGGTATGCGACGGGAGACCATCTCGTCTGCTTTGGAAAGTGGTACCAAGTTGGTGGTTATTGATCCAAGAAGAATAGACATGGCTTCGCTAGCTGATCTATGGATTAGGGTTAGGCCGGGAAGTGATGGTGCCTTGGCTATGGGGATGTTGAAAGTGATAGTCGAGGAGAAACTTTACGATGAAGATTTTGTAGGTAACTGGACTATCGGCTTTAAGCAGCTACAGGAGCATGTAATGAGCTATTCCCTTGAAGATGTGGAGATGATGACCTGGGTGCCTAAGGAGCAAATTGAGCAAGCAGCAAGATTATATGCTCAGACCAAGCCAGCTGCTATCCAGTGGGGAAATGCTTTAGACCAGGTGGCTAATAGCTTCCAAACCTTCCGAGCGATTTCTATCCTGATGGCAATAACGGGCAATCTGAATATCCCGGGAGGAAATGCGTTTCTCACGCCTCCTCCTTACACTAGGCCGGGTCGCTTCTTCTTGCTCAGCAAGTTCCCGCGAAAGCCGGAGAAGGCAGCTGGCGGCGAGTTTAAATTGGCGATAAGGTCGGCTTTTATACCATCGAGCGCACTGTTAAAAGCCATCTTAGAAGAAAAACCACAGCCGGTTAAAGCTGGGCTATTCATTCTAACCGATCCCCTTATTAGTTATCCCGATTCTGATGAAACGCACCAGGCATTGATGAAGCTTGAATTCATGGTAGTGTTTGAGATTTTCTTGACACCTACGGCCGCTATTGCCGATATAGTCCTGCCTGTTGCTACTGGCATGGAGCATGACGAAATCGGGTACTGGCCTGGTTGGTATGAGGAAGTCCGGGCCTACCCCAAGGTTGTCGAGCCGCCGGGGGAGGCTTGGCCGGATACAAAGATATTGAACGAGCTGGCCAAAAGGCTGGGGCTGAAAGAATATTTCTGGGAGGATCATAGTGAGGCTCTGAACTTCTGGCTACAGCCTAGTGGTCTCTCCTTTGAGGAGCTCAAGCGAAGGAAGACACTTTTGCCAAAGAGGGAATACAAAAAGCATGACTTCAGAACACCTTCGGGCAAAGTGGAGATATGCTCCAAGCAGTTGGAGGAAATGGGTTACAGCCCTATGCCGCTTTGGCAAGAACTATCCCAGTTACCTGAGGTGCCAAAAGAATATCCCCTTTTACTAACTAACGCTAAAGAGGACGCTTATATGCTCACGGGATATAAAATGATAGCCTCCCTACGCAATATGAAGCCTGAGCCTATAGTGGAGTTAAACCCTGTAACTGCGGAAAAAGCAGGGCTTAAGGATGGGGATATGCTCTACATTGAAACGAAAAAGGGTAGGATAATGCAAAGGCTTTGCCTAAATCCTGACCTTGACCCCAGAGTGGTATTTGCCGCGTTTGGGTGGTGGTTTCCAGAGGAAGGGCCATCAAAGCTCTATGGCTGGCGCAAATCCAACATCAATGTTCTTCTTGAAAATGAGCCACCATATGACCCAACAACAGGCTCAGCACAACTGCGAGGTATCCCTTGCCGGGTATATAAGGCTTAAAGTCACAAGTGAATCTCGTAACCTATCTTGCAACCGCTACAAAGGCCTAAATCAATAACTGGTTCTCTGGGCAAGCAAGCCCCTTGCTATGATGAGCTTCTGAATATTGGATGTTCCTTCTGTTATGGGGAATGCCCGGGAATCCCTGATGTATCTCTGTATCGGGAAATCCATTGAGAAACCGTATGAGCCGTAGATTTTGAGTGCCATATCCGCCGCCTTCATACCTGCCTCACAGGCAAAATACTTAGCCACTGCTACTTCAACAACATCTTGAATGCCCCTGTCTTTATTGACTGCGGCCTGGTAGACCAGCATTCTTGCCGCCTCATGCTCAATGTACATCTCGGCGATTTGCCCCTGTATCATTTGGAAGTTTGCAATTGGTTGCCCGAATGCTTGTCGCTCCTTAGCATACTTAATGCTGTCTTCCAGGCAGGCCTGAGTAACACCAACGGCTCTCGCTGCAGCGCATAACCGCGTGTTGGCTAGCATTTCCATTAGAATTTGGTAGCCTTCACCTTTAGAGCCTAGTAGGCAGTCTTTCGGTACCTTGACATCATCAAATGCTACCTCACCGGTCACTGTGCACCATAGACCCAGCTTGTCGTAGGGGCTGGTAGTAACTCCCGGAGTGTTTTTCATATCCTCGACAATGAAACAGGACATGCCTTTGTGCTTGAGCTGTCGGTCGGTATAAGCCCAGAATAGCCCCATATCAGCTACTGGGCCGTTTGTTATCCACGCCTTGGTTCCGTTTAGGATGAAGTGGTCACCTTTTTCCACAGCTGTCGTCTTCATGCCAGCTACATCAGAACCGGCATCAGGTTCCGTGGAGCCAAAACAAACAAGAATATCACCACTGCTTAAGCTAGGTAGGTACTTTTCTTTCTGCTCCTTCGTACCGTGCTTGAGAATTGTTAATCCCGGACCTACCGCCTGCGACATCGAGTATGTGGAATAGGAAGCACTAATGCGGGCTAATTCCTCGGTAATGAGAACAGTGCTCAGAAAGCCTACATTGCTCCCCCCGTACTCTTCTGGTAATATAGTGCCCAGTAGCCCAAGTTTGCCCATTTCATTGACGATTTCTCTACGGAAAAGATGTTTCTCCTCATCCTCTGCCTGAACCACACAGAGTCGCTTTTCGGCAAAGTCCCGGGCTAATCTTTTTATAGCCTTTTGCTCATCAGTCAACTCAAAGAACATTGCTTGCCTTGTAACTCTTACTTAAACCCATATTTCCGCCAGTTTTTTCTCACCATATCCATAGTATCCTCGTCAGGATAAGCAACCGGGGCAAACCTTTCCCCAAACAATTTATCTGACCGAGGCTTGTCTATTGCCTTTGTAGCGTCAATTAGAAGTCGCGTTCCTTTATTGCCACCAAAACCAATTCTTTCATCAGGGTGAACAATAGGGTCGAGGGCGCTTATCCAGCCCGGGAACGTAATAATATCGCGGGTAGGGTCAACGCGGTAGCCAATAGCCCAGAACACCCGCCTTAGGTCGTATATATCCACATCCTCATCACAGACAATAATATTCTTGCCCATCATATTGGACAAGGTTGAACTCCATATATTAGTCGCTACCTGGTGAACCTGCCCATAGTAGCTATTATCTATTTGCACAATTATGTTGGCATAGGCAGTACTGGGGTCAGCATTAACCCCGGTAACCCCAACCATTCTTTCATCCAGCAAATCCCATATTATCGCGCTGTGGCTCACTGAGGCAATAATATGGTCTTCAGTCGTTGGCACGCCGGTTATCGCTCCTTGGAAGATAGGGTCGTTTCTAAAGGTCATACAGTTCACCTTGAACACTGGTCGTTGACTCTTACCACCATAGTGACCGGTATACTCAGAAAAGGGGCCATCATTCTTGAAGGTTGACACATCGGTCAAGACCTCGCCTTCAAGGACGATCTCAGAAGAAGCGGGGACACGGAGGTCCACTGTCTCACATTTCACCAGTTCAACTGGCTGCTCCTGCAATGCGCCCCAAACATCCCATTCGTCAACCCATAGAGGAACGGGTGCCGCACCAACTGCTGGTAGAAGTGGAGGACCGCCGATAGCTATTGCCAAAGGCATATTCTTCCCCTGCTTGCGCCAACTCCGCCAGCAGTACCAAATATGCTGACCTTGTGCAACGGACATGCTGGTACTATTCTTGTCGTGAACAACGGCTCGGTATACCCCCACATTTTCCCAGCCAGTGTCTGCCTCCTTGGTGACTACACCGCCAAAGGTATTTATGTATCGGCCACCATCAAGTTTACTCCAGTGGGGAACCGGCAACTTGAGCAGGTCAACCTCGTCTCCCTTTAGGATGTTTTCTTTGCAAGGGCCGGTATTAACCAGCACCGGCTTAATGCGTTTTTTCGAACGCTCCCGCCAGATCTTAATGAGCTCTTTATATGGTGTATCCTTAGGTAAGCCCAGCATTAAGGCCACTCTGGGGAATGTAGCCAGTGAACCCGTAAACAGCTTGGTGCAAAGTGTTTCTTTGTAATCTTTGATGTTTTCAAAAAGTGCTGCTGGCCCAGAGGTATCGCAAATCTCCCGTATTATCCCTCCAATTTCCAGATTCCAGTTTACCTCACGCTTAACCCTGACCAGCTCCTCTTCCTTCTCCAAAGTAGTGAGCCAATCTCTTAAACTATTGTACGCCATTTTCCTGTACCCTCTGATTGCCCGATTGCTTGAGTCTAGTCTTCATAAAGCAACTACCCTCCTAACTACCTGAACTTAGAAAAGTCAGGTTTTCTTTTTTCCTTGAACGCTGTCTTGGCCTCTTTTGCTTCTTCACTAGCCCAGAAATCCCGGATCGTAGCGTGGTGCCATCCTTCGAAGCCCAGCATGTGAGCAGTCTCGGCATTGAAGGCAACCTTGCATACCTTGAGAGCGGTTGGTGATAGTGAGAGGATTTCCTGGCACCACTTGTCTACCTCTTCCTCAAGCTTATCCTGGGGTACTACCTTATTTACCAGGCCCATCTCTAGGGCTTCTTGAGCAGTGTACTGGCGGCACAGGAACCAGATTTCTCTGGCTTTTTTCTCACCCACAACTCTGGCAAGGTAAGAAGCACCTAAGCCGGCATCGTAACTGCCTACCCTCGGACCAGTCTGCCCGAACCTAGCGTTATCCGAGGCTATAGTGAGATCACAAACTAGCTGCAACACGTTACCGCCGCCAATGGCATAACCGTTTACGGCGGCAATTACCGGTTTTGGTATATCCCGTATTGTGCGATGCACCGCACCAACCCAGTGCACCATCCCCTTGGAGTAACCCCCAGGCTGTGCTGCCTCGTTGGTATCCCCGCCTGTGCAGAATGCTTTGTCGCCAGCGCCTGTGATCACCACTACGCCGACACCGGAGTCAAGTTCGGCATCACTAAGAGCCTGTGCAATTTCCTTCATGGTTTGCGTCCTGAAGGCATTATAAACTTGGGGGCGGTTAATAGTTATTTTAGCTACCGAGTCTCGCTTTACGTAAATAATGTCTTCGAAGTTAAATTCCATTCCTCTTATCTCCCTTCAAATAGGGGTGGCCGCCTTTCAATAAAAGCTTTTACTCCAGTCTGAAAGTCTTTGCTAGCTCCGCACTTCCGCACCTGTTCCTCTTCCAGTTTCAGGCCTTCTTCCAGACTCAGTTCCCGGCCTTTATTAACTGCCTCCAAAATCAGTTTAGATGCTATTGGGCCTTTTTGCCCCATCACCTTAGCAATTGCCAGTACCGTCACCATTAGCTTGTCCGCCGGGACAACCTTGTCCACTAAGCCCAGCCGATGGGCTTCTTGAGCGGGGATATTCTCGCCAGTGAGGAGATAGTAAAATGCCGCTCCCGTGCCAATTAAGCGGGGTAGTAGTTGTGTGCCCCCAGCACCGGGGATAGCCCCCAACCCTACCTCTGGTTGCCCCATTATAGCTGTATCAACAGCCACCCTTATGTGGCAGGACATAGCTAACTCTAAACCCCCTCCCAGTGCCATACCATTTATTGCGGCAATTACCGGCTTGGATAAGTTTCTGATTTTACCAAAAACGCGATGATCTTCTCTAGAGTCAGCGGACAATTCGTCCCCACTTAAGCCCACGAACTCAGCGATATCTTTTCCCGCTCCGAAAGCCCTGCCACTACCGGTAATAACTATTACCTTTACCTTCTTATTAGCCTCGGCATCGGCCAAAGCCTGCTCTAGTTCCATCCTAACCTGCTTGTTTAAAGCATTTAAAACTTGAGGACGATTAAGGGTTATGATCTGCGTACTATCCTTCATCTCGATAAGCAGATTTTGATTACTCATGGCTCTCCCTTTCTTCTGCATATCTTGGCAAACTGATAACAGCCTTTGCGGCTATCTAGAACATTTTGTTAATGCCTATTTTTTTACCCTGCTCGTCATAGACATACCAGCCTTTGCCGGTCATTCTTCCCAGATGACCGGCTTCAAATAACTTAACAAGGCGAGAAGGAGGAGCGTAGTCTTCATCATGAAGTTGCTCGTACATTCTCTGAAAACCATCTACGTTGTTATGCATGCCGAACATGTCCATGAGTTCAAACGGTCCCATCCGATGCCCCAAGCCTAGCCGCACCGCAGTGTCAATATCTTCGACAGTGCCCAATCCTAGCTCTAGGGCCTTAATAGCGCGAACCAGCCACGGGAAAAATAGATAGTTCACGATAAAACCCGGGGAATCCTTGCACCTGATCGGGGTCTTGCCTAAGCCATCCTTTAAGAAGCTCATCATGAAACTGGTAGTCTCTTCACTGGTTTGAACTGCGGGAGCTACCTCCACTAGTTCCATGAGATGGGCGGGGTTGTTGAAGTGAGTTCCGATTACACGGTCCGGTCGCCCTGAGCCAGCAGCCAGAGCTGTAATTGAAATTAGTGAGGAGGTAGTCGTGAAGACAGCCTCTGAGGAGCATATTTTGTTTAGCTCGGCAAAGTTCGAAATCTTCAGGTCCATAATATCTGGTACAGCATCGATCACCACCTGACAATCCTTGAGGTCAGCTAGTTCGGTGGTCATGGTGACCTGAGAAAGGGCTATTTCTTTCTGAACTTCAGTAATTATATTTCTCCTTACTAACTGAGGAAGACAATTGGAGATACTTTGAAATCCCTTTTCAGCTAATTTCTTGTTTAATTCCTTGACTATGACTGGATATTTCGGGGCAATCGCAGCTGCTATGGTGGGCCCCATAACGCCGCAGCCGATTATGCCTACCCTTTTTACGTCACCAACTTTCACTTACTGTTAACCTCCTCTTTACAAAGATTATGCATTAGACCGTCGTATACACTAGATTATGAATTTGTGGGTTATATCATACCACAAAACGGCCTGCGTTTAAAAGGTGGTTTTTTACATCAGTGGTGTTTGTGTATGTAGTCAACGAAAAATGGGACAATTGGACCATCGAAAATAGCAGACACTTTAAAGGCCTTGCCCCTGCTCCATTGGCAATAAAACTACCCCGTTGAATTATTTGAGACTGCATATTTTGGGCTTTTGTTAATGAGCGAAAACTATAGTCACAAAGGGTAACATGCCCACTAAGCCACATTAGAGTCAGGCCTCTCTGCACAAAAAGGAGAGCTTAGGCAGAGTGAATTCCAGGGCTAGACTGAGCTGCTGCTAACTTGTGCGTCAATAGGGAACCGCCAAACAAAGTTGCCAGGGACACATCCCGGAAGTATCGTTCCACGGGAGAGCGTTTCTCATAGCCAGAACAACCATGGATTTGGATAGCATGCTTAGCCGCCTTGAGCGCAGTCAAGCTTGCTAGGTATCGAGCTATAGACAGTTGTTGACTGAATGGTTGCCGTTTGTTCTTAAGGTCTCCCACTTGATAGATTAGAAGCCTAGCTGTCTCGGTTCCAATAATCATATCGGCAATCATCTCTTGAACCATGCCAAAGTCACTGATTGACTTTCCGAATGCAGACCGTTGTTCAGCATATTTGATCCCGGCGTCAATGCATGCCTGACTGGCACCGACACAGCTAGCGGCAACGCTAAAGTTTATGTCATCCAACAGGTACTGGGCTATCTTAGCTCCATCATCTATGTTCCCGAGCAGGCTTTCCCTCGGGACTTGACAGCGTTGGAGACGAACTTTGGCAATATTGGAGGCGCGAAGACTAGTTTTGCCCAAAATATCCTCACTTGAAAAGCCAGCTAGATTGCTGTCGACTAGGAAGGCACCTATGCCATGATAGCCCTGATTATTCTCAATCCTAGCAAAGAGCAGGGTAAGGTGAGATACACCGCCATTGATAACAAAAGGAGTGGTACCATCAACGATCCACTGTTTATCATTAGACTGAGCTCTGAAATTGATGTTACCCTCATCAGTCCCCGTCCGTAGTTCTCCCAGGGTGTGACAGCCTAATATCTCGCCCTTGGACATAAGCGGGAGGTATCTCTGTTTTTGCTGTCTATTGCCCCAAGTTACAAGTACATCGGCAACAGCTGCATGGCTGCAAAAAACACTTACTGCTACCGCCAGCGAGGCACGGGCAATCTCCTCAATGATGATCGCATAGCTGATGTGGTCAAGTCCTGAACCACTATATTCTTGAGGGACTACCGCTCCCAAAAAACCCAACCTTGCCATCTTGGTAACAATCTCTGTGGGAAAGTACTCGCTTCGGTCATTATCTATAGTGGTGGGTTCAATGGTGTGCGTGGCAAATTGTCGTGCCATATTGCGGAGCATGACTTGTTCCTCACTGAGGCTGAAATTCATTAGTCCTCCTTTTCTCGGCCAGTTGTGACCACGACGAATTGACATCTAGGCACGAAGCACACTGTGGGCGATAATCAACTGCTGTATTTGCTGAGTCCCCTCCAGAATCTCATAGGCTTTAGCATCACGCATCATCCTCTCTACCGGGAAATCTTTGCCGTAGCTATCTATTCCCAGAAGCTGCAGTGCGTCCGTGGTATTACTCATGGCAGCTTCACCGCAATAATATCTTACTATAGAAGCATACTTTTCCAAACTAGGCTCTTTGTAATTTTGGTCGGCCAATGCGGTAACTTGATATAATATGGCATGAGCAGTCTCCGCCCTAATCACCATTTGGGCAAGCACCTGCTGAACATCTTGTAACTCGGTGAGTAACTTCTCAAGTCGAAACCTACTTTTTACATAATTTACGGCACAATCTAAGGCACCCTCAGCTATACCTAATGCTACGGCGGCGTGACCTATTCGTGCCGGGACCATAGCCTCCCGTAAGACGTTGCGTCCTTCTCCCTCCCCACCGATTAGGTTTGTCTTGGGGACTATGGCATTGTCAAGGACAATCTCGCCACCGCCAACACCACGCAATCCTAATTTGTCATCATGGTGACCGAGATGAAACCCGGGCATATCTGTCTCAATCAATAAGATAGATAGCCCACGGCTCCCCTTTGTCGGGTCCGTTTTGACCAATGTGAGCCAGCCATTCCAGAAGCCGGCTCCAGTGGCGAAGGTCTTTGTTCCATTCACGACGTAACGGTCTCCATCGAGAACGGCGCTTGTTTCTATGCCAGCTAGATCTGAGCCAGCATTAGGTTCAGTTAGTGACAAGCCAAAACTTTTCTCCCCGCTGGCTATTGCCGGATAGAGCCGTGCCTTCTGTTCGTCGTTAGCAGTGAGTAGCATATAAGAGGTACCCATGGCGCCGTAGGTAATTTGAGCACAAGAGGCTGAAGCTTTAGCTATTTCCTCGGTTATAATACAGGCACTAGTAATGTCGTCGCCTTGCCCTCCGTACTCCTTGGGCACGACTATGCTAAGGTATCCCAGCTTGGCAAAGAGCTGGCGCAGGTCATCAGGATACTCGTCTGTGGTATCAATCTCAGCGGCTCGCGGCACGACCTTTTCCTTAACCACTGTCTCTACGCTCTGTCTCAACGTCTTGTGATGCTCACTAAAAGTGGCTATCATGGTCTCCTCCCTGCCTAAATGTTGAGCTTAATGCAAAAGACTCTCCCTCGGAGGGCATCAAGTGGGGCAGAATTTTCCCATATCCGATAATTACTTTCCCAGCACATTTATTTCTCCTATCTCTTTTAGTGGGAGTATACCAAAATTCTCTGAGGAATGCACCAAGTTACATAAAAACCGTAGCCTTCAGAGGCTTGACAAGGCGTGATTGGGTAGTATTATAATAAATAACAACATTTCATATACAAACCTCCCTATATGGAATGTTGTAGTTTGTTTCAGGTCGGCTGAAAATTAATCAACCTTTGAACGCAACCTCTGAGGCAACAGAATAGCGAAAGAGCTAGCTAAGAGTGATAAGAAGGTAAAGCTATTACAAAGTATTCCGTTGCTTGGTCGTTTGCTCTCTGTCCTGGTGGCTAAGGAAATTGACAATGTTAGCCAGTTTAGGGACGAGAAGAAGCTATTTGCCTACGCTAGTTTGGTGCCATTTACCCCGACAAAAACTTACGTTGTGCTTTCGAGGAGGAGGTGATAGATGTAGTTAGTATCAGCTTAGGTAGACTAAGCTTGTTAGAAATATTGACTAGGAGGTATATATAAATGAAAGGCAAAAAATTTTTAACGGTGGGTGGTGTACTATTTTTGGTGTTGACATTGGTAACGCTGTCGTTTATGGGTGCCTGTGCCAAACCAACACCAACACCAACGCCAGCCCCGACTCCTTCGCCAGCTCCTGAAAGCATTAAGATTGGTGCTCTAGTCTGTATTACTGGGGGAGATGCCTCTAATGGACAGCAACAAAAACGTGGCTATGAGCTTGCTGTGGAGGACATAAATAAAGCTGGTGGTATATATGTCAAGGAATTTGACAAGAAGATACCAATAGAGCTAAAAATCCTGGATATGGAGACAAATCCAGACAAAGCTAGGACCCGCGCGGAGGCACTATACTCAGAATATAATGTGGTTGCTTCTGTTGGCGCCCTGCTTATTGGCGCAGCGGCTGATATTTTTGAAAAGAATAAGATGCCTGTCGTAGTAATTGCGAACTCCGTACAGTCGTTGCATGAGAGTGGCTATAAATACTATTTTGCTGCTTGTGCGAAGGCCCCTGATATGGCGAAAGCAAACTTTGATTTTCTCGATACACTCCCTATAAAGCCGACCAAGCTAGCTATTTTTGTAGAGGAGTCAGATTGGGTTATAGAGTGTGTGAATTTTATTAATCAGGAGGCCGCTGCCCGGGGCTATAAGGTGGTAGTTTCAGAAAAATATGCTATGCTGGCTAAGGATCTAAGCCCACTTATCCTGAAAGCCAAGGATGCTGGTGCTGAGGCGCTCCTTGCTTACCCTGTTACTCCTGACGGCTTACTTATGGTAAGGCAAATGAAGGAGCTTGATTACAATCCGAAGTTAGTTATGTTTACCCGAGCCGCTGCTGACTCTGCATGGGGGAACCTTGGTTCGATCGCTGAGTATGTAGTTGGGCTAGATCAGTGGCACCCTGCAGTAAACTTCCCTGGTGTTAAAGAGCTTTGTGCCGAGTGGGAGGCTAAGTTTAAACAATCGGCTCAACCTATGACTGGGCCTGCCTATGCTAATATCCAGATAATGGCTGACGCTATTGAACGGGCGGGCACTCTGGACGCTGATAAAATCAGGGACGCCATAGCTGCCACTGATATGATGACCGTTGTAGGTCGAGTGAAATTCAGGGAAAATGGCACTTTGATAGACCCCCTGGATATTGAGGCTCAGTGGCAGAATAAGGTAAGGGAGCTTGTATGGCCTGAAAGCATGATGACAAAGCCGTTGATTTATCCCGTGCCAAAGTGGAGTGAGAGATAGGTAAACGTGCCCTAGCCACCACTGGTAGCGGCTAGGGCACGTTTTCCAACCGAAGTTGCTTCATAAATCCTGGGTGGTTATTCTTTGCTTTATCACCGTGGCAAAAGCTGTGTATTCTCCTCAGCAGGAACAGGATGGGAGGACCTTGCTGCTACTTGAGGTAGAGAATTTATCTAAAGCCTTTGGTGGAGTGCTGGTTGTTAATCAGGTAAGCTTTACCCTTAACCAGGGGGAGATATTAGGGCTTATTGGTCCCAACGGCTCAGGTAAAACTACATTGTTTAATCTGATAACTGGGCTTATCAAGCCTGACAGAGGCAGGATAAGGTTCAACAATGAAGACATAACCGGTATCGCCCCTCATAAAATATGCCGGAGTGGAATAGCCAGGACCTTTCAGTTGGTTAAGCCGTTTAACCGGTTATCCCCCTTAGAAAACGTAATGGTGGGCAGGGCTTATGGCAGTGAGCCCGCGCGGAATACAAGGCAAGCCCGCATAGAATCAGAACAGATTCTAGCTCTTACTGGCTTAGCCAAAAAGAGGGTGCGGACGGCAGGAATGCTTGGCATAGCTGACCGCAAGCGGTTGGAGATTGCCCGAGCACTGGCAACAAGACCTAAACTGCTATTACTAGATGAGATGATGGCTGGCTTGAACCCGACCGAGACTGAAGCCGCCATAGGGTTGGTAAAGGCGATTAGAGATTCCGGGATAACCCTGATAGTGGTTGAGCATGTAATGAAAGTAATAATGGGGATTTCGGATAGGGTAATTGTGCTCAACGTAGGAGAGAAAATAGCTGAAGGCACGCCGCAGGAAATAGCCAGTAATAGACAGGTTATTGAGGCGTATCTGGGAAAAGAGTCGTATGCTTGAGATTAGCCACATAGATGTTTATTATGGTGACCTTCAGGCATTATGGGATGTATCCCTTACCATTGGGGATGGAGAAATAGTGACGCTTATCGGTTCCAATGGTGCTGGTAAGAGCACTACTTTGAAGACGATATCAGGGCTGCTTAAGCCCAAGACCGGGAGCATCAATTATGACGGTATCCGCTTGGACAAGCTGCCGGCGCATAAGGTGGTAGAACTTGGTATCTGCATGGTTCCGGAAGGTAGGAGGCTATTCCCTCAGATGAGTGTTCTGGAGAACCTAGAGGTGGGCGCTTTTCTCAGACAGGCCAGACAGGTAAAGGGTGACACTCTTAACTGGGTTTATGAGGTCTTTCCGGTTTTGAGGGAAAGGTTTAAACAATCGGCGGGCACGCTAAGTGGGGGTGAGCAGCAGATGGTAGCCATAGGCAGAGCGCTCATGTCCCAGCCGAAGCTCCTCCTGCTCGATGAGATATCTGTAGGCTTAAGCCCACTTCTGGTGCAAGAAATCTGTCGAGTTATCAAAGACATAAACAAGTCAAGGAAACTAACTATCTTCCTGGTGGAGCAGAATGTTCGCATGGCTCTAGCACTGGCTGATCGCGGCTATATTATAGAGAGTGGTCGTATTCTAGACCAAGGTGATGCTAAGGCACTTTTGAACAGTGACAGGGTTAAGGATGCCTATTTAGGTATCGGATCAGCAAAAGAGAGCGAGTAAGCTGTGGAAACTACAATCCAGATTATCGCCTATGGGGTTATCGTGGGAGCACTCTACGGGCTGGTGGCGATAGGTCTCGCTCTGCTCATGGGTGTTATGAAATACCTCAACATTGCTCATGGCACCTTCATAATGCTTGGTGGCTATGTAAGCTTCTGGATTTTTACCTTCTGGGGTATAAACCCCTACCTTTCCATCCCCCTGGTTATGCTTGTCATGTTTTTGATAGGGTTGATTATATATAAGCTGCTGTTATCCTCGTTGTTAAAATTACCCTATATTGGGCTTAGGATTAACAATTCGATGTTGATTACCTTTGGCCTAATATGGGTATTGGATAATGCAGCTACTTTGCTCTGGACCGGCGACGTCCGGAGCATAGTCACTTCTTACACTGGAGAGACGCTAAATCTTTTCGGCATCAGATTGCCTTATACCGGTATGGCCGGTTTGGGTCTCGCTGTCCTAGTTATATTTCTGTTGAATCTGCTTCTGAGTAAGACCTACTTCGGTAAAGCGGTCAGGGCAACAACACAGGACGCGGAGGCAGCCACCTTAGCCGGAATCAATATTCACCGCACCTATTTAATTTCCTGTGGTATCGCCCTAGCCTTAGCTGGCGTGGCTGGTGTTGTTGTCGTTTTGAGTTACTCCGTCACTCCGAGCGGTGGCTTAAGCTGGCTGTTGATGGCTTTGGTGGTTATGGTTCTGGCTGGAGAAGGAAAGATTAACGCCGTACTTCCTGCCGGTTTGATATTAGGACTTGTAGAGGCAGCTAGTGTTTTCGTTACTGGTGCTGCCTACCGAGAGGTTGTCGTACTTATCATGTTTATACTGGTCTTAATGTTCAGGCCGCGGGGATTGTTCACCAGGAGGGCTGAAGGAACACAATATGACAGCTAATTGGAAGAGGTTCCTGATAACAGGAGCTGTAGTTGCAATTTGTGCATTGCTCCCCCTGTTGATGGAAATAGGGACCCACGTAATGAACCTGCTGCTTATGCTGTTCATCTATATCATTCTGTCTCAGAGTTGGAATCTTATGGGGGGTTATGCTGGACAGATAAACCTTGGTCTCGCCGCCTTCTTTGGTTGTGGGGTCTTGGCTACCCATTTCCTCTGGGTGGCCGGGGTACCGATCTATCTAGCGGTATTAGTGGGTGGTGTGGTCGCCACGGTTTTGGCTGGCATTATTGGCCTGCCTACCCTTCGGTTGAGAGGTATGTATTTTGCTATTGGTACCTTTGCCTTAGCTGAAGCACTGAGAGTAACCGTGGGCAATGTTTTCCCCAGGGCGGTCTATATGCCTAGTAGCTATATTGTCGGCTATAGTTATATTCCCCGTTATTACCTTGGCTTGATAATAGTGATTATAACACTGGTAACTGTCTATTTAGTAGCTAACTCCAGACTTGGACTGGCGATGATGGCTATTCGGGACGATGAGCAGGCAGCTCAAGTTACCGGCGTGAATATATTTAAATACAAAGTATTAGCTTTACTAATCAGTGCTTTCTTGGCTGGCTTGGCTGGAGGAGTGTATGCTTTCTTTCAGCTTTCCTTTTGGCAGCTCTCCGTGGTTTTTAGTCCAATTTGGACCTTTGAACCGCTAATGGCGACTGCCATTGGTGGCACCGGTACCTTGATCGGACCTGTTCTTGGAAGTATTTTCCTGGTGGTTCTCTCTGAGATATTTGCCCTTACTTTGGGAGAAGCACACCTTATTATATTTGGTGTCCTGTTTATCCTGGTAGTGTTGTACTTTCCATATGGATTGGCTGGGGCTGTGGATCGGGTTCGCCAGGTGATGGTTCGTGTTAGACGAAGTAAACCTAAAGCGAGGGGAGGAGTGTATTAATAGGGGAAAGGCCAATCGCTGCCTACCCAGAGGATTGTGTCTGGTGTTTGGCTTGTGAAGACGCCTGCCCCGTTCAATGTATTGAAGTGGTGCCCACCATACCAGGGCGTTTACCCGCGTGGTATTAGTTACTGAACCTAATGAATCGTCATAATAGGAGATTACAGCACTATGTGAGTGAAGATAATCCTACCAAATAAAAGGAGAGGAAAGAAAGGAGGTGATATATGAACAGTATAAAGATTGACAGGGACTTGTGCAACGGCTGTAAGACGTGTGTAGACGCTTGTTTTGTTGACGTAATTCGCTGGGATGATAAAGCGGAAAGGCCAATCGCTGCCTATCCAGAGGATTGTGTCTGGTGTTTGGCTTGTGAAGACGCCTGCCCCGTTCAATGTATTGAAGTGGTGCCCACCATACCAGGGCGTTTACCCGCGTGGTATTAGTTACTGTAACCTAAAGAATCGTCATAAAAGGAGGTACAAAGTGGCTAATCTAGAGGATTTAGGCGAGGTTATTTCTACAGATGTGCTCATCGTTGGGGGTGGCATTGGTGGTATTGCGGCAGCGATCAAGGCCAAAGAGGAATCCCCGGAGGTGGATGTTCTGGTGGTGGACAAGGCGACCATCGGCTGGGCAGGAAAGGCAGGGAAGGGAGGGGGGGTGCTATGGCTAATAGCGCCGGGGGATGACCTGGATAAGTTTGTCGAACATCATGTAAGAAACATTGGGTGTTATCTGAACGACCAGGAGCTATTATATTCGTATGCCCGCGAATCGTATGCGGCAATTGAGCAACTTGCGGAGTGGGGAGCAAAGCTTACCAAGGATGAAGCGGGAAAGTTAGCTCCATTCAAACACCCGTTTGTGAGGGATTGCTCAGCTATCGCTATTGATCTAAATATGCAGTTACCGATACGGGCCAGGGCGCGCAAAATGGGGGCGAAGCTCCTGAACAAAGTCCAGGTGGTCGACCTTCTGACGCAGGGTGACCGGGTTGTCGGGGCGGTTGGCTTCAATATCATTGATGGCCGCTTTATTATTTTCAAGGCTAAAGCCACAATACTGGCTAATGGTAGTTGTTGCTACAAGATAATGAAGATGTGGTCCGCCGCTTGTGGTGAGGGCATTGCTGCGGCCTACCGGGCTGGGGCCGAGATGAGGAACGCTGAGTTTGGCAATTACTATGGCCTGTTCCGGAAGGCTGGCCCTCACGCCCGAGATGAACACCGAGTTCTTTTCAATGCCCGGGGTGAGAACATATCCCAGCGGTACGTGCCTGGCTGGGAAGAAGACACTTTCGCCTTGGCTTTAGGCATGGAAAGGGAAGTAAACGAAGGTAGGGGACCAATATATGCGGACCTGTCACAGATGCCGCCACCACCTCCGTGGCTCATGTCCCGGCCCAAATTCGTTAGCTTACACAAACACGCAGATTCTACATTACTTAAATATGGGCCACCTGCTGCTTCAACAAAGCCAGAGGTGATAATGGGCTTCCTAGGTGAGCTTGCCGCCATAAAAGTAGACCATGAGATGAAAACCAGCCTTACTGGTCTTTGGGCCATCGGGGATACCAGCGCCTTGGGCTCAGCCTGGTTGGGAGGAATATCCGTTGGCAGGGTAGGAGGCCAGGGTATTACGAATGCCGTATATTCCGCGCTGAGGGGAGGTCCAGCAGCAGTCCGTTTTGCCTCTGAAGCAGCGCCACCCGAGGTCAAATATGCGGAGGTAAAACGGTTAAAGGAGAACATGTTTGCTCCAATGCGGCGTGATAAGGGACTTTTACCTGAAGATGTCGTTTATCCGATACAGGACGTAGTAAGTCCGATAAAATATAGTCTGCGCCGGAGCCAAGACCGGCTGGGGGAGGCTCTGGCCAGAATTGAAGAAGTACAGCAGAAATTACCCGAACTAGCGGCAAAGGACGGTCACGGTCTGCTTAAATGTCATGAGGCGAAGAGCATGGCACTATGTGCTGAGATGACCTTCAGGGCGGCTTTGATGAGAACGGAAAGCAGAGGGTGGCACTTGAGGGAGGATTACCCCGAGCGGGACGACAAGAACTGGCTTAAGTGGATAATAATCAAACAAAAGGCAGGGAAGATGGCACTTTTCACCGAGCCGGTGCCAATAGATAGATATAAGTTCAAACCGTAAGTCTCAATGGGGTATTTCGGGCTATCGCTCACAAGGTTGGCCCTAGATCTGCTTGTCCACCCTGCATAGGTGAGCACACAGAGTACGTTTGCAAAGATTTGTTAGGGATGCCTGACGAGGAGTTTGATAGACTGCTTGTCGCTGGCGTCTTCGAATAGTAACCGAGGTAACCACGCCAGCTTAATAACAAGTGAAATTTGACTAGAGATTGTAGTAAAGAAGGAGGCAATTCGTTGGTGGATGGAATTGTAGAAGCAGATGTTGCCGTTATTGGCGGTGGGATTAGTGGTTTAATGACAGCGGTATCAGCATATGATGCGGGTGCGGATGTAATACTGATCGATAAAGGAATCCCCTCTAAAAGCGGCGGAGGACCGGTTGCCTTTTCCGTATTAGCTGCCTTGATAGAGGAGCCTGACAGCGCCGACGTCTTTTTTAAGGATTTGAGGGAAAGCGGTCAGTACATTAATGATCCCAAGGTTGCTAGAGCCTTAGCTGATGACGTCGCCGCCGGTAGAGTGTTAGAACTGGAGAAATACGGGATAATTTTTAACCGGTTGCCCGGTGGTGAATTCCGTCGGCATAAGATGGGAGGGCACACTTATGATAGAGATTTGGGCTCATTTCATTCAGCGACGATTACTGACGTGTTGCTTCTGGAAGTCATGAGGCGGGATATCCGGCTTTTCCCCGAGTTGATGATTACCAAGCTCCTCACATATAACGGAAGTGTAACGGGCACTGTGGGCTTAGCTCGTAAGGATGGTTCGATAGTTTTGGTTAGGTCAAAATCAACAGTTTTTGCCGGGGGAGGAGGCTGCCAGATCTTCGGCCCGGGTATTTTGAGTGCTTATACCACGAATTTGATTGAGAGCACGGGCGACCCGGCTGCTATAGCGTGGCGGGCTGGTGCCAGGTTGGTTGACCTTGAGTTCGTCCAATTTATGCCGTGTAACCTTGTTTATCCGGAAAGGTTACGCGGAGTGGTGATAGGGGAACCAGCGGCACATGGAGCTATCCTCCGTAATAGCAAAGGGGAAACATTTATGGAAAAATATACAACTGATGGTGGGAGAGCTCCTACGAAGGATATGCTAGCTCAGGCTATAATGAGAGAAATAAGGGAAGGCCGGGGTACAGAACACGGAGGCGTATGGGAGGACTTTACCAAGATACCCGATTTCAGGACACTTGACCATTATCCCTATCCATTCGAGGAAATAGGTATTGACCTGCATAAAGACTGGCTGGAGGTAGCACCGGCATCACATTATTTTATGGGTGGTATTAGAATCAACACAAACTGTGAATCCAATTTGCCTGGCTTGTACGCACTGGGTGAGGCAGCTGGTGGATTACACGGTGCTAACCGACTGGCAGGGTGCTCCGTAGCTTCATCGGTTATTTTTGGACGCAGAGTTGGGCAGAATGCGGCAAAGAGAGCCAAGTCCATTAGCACGCAGGGTGTAGATTTTCAGCAGGTGCGCGGGGAGGAAGACCGCCTTAAGGGTCTAGCGAAAGTCGGGAAGGGCATATTGCCGATCGCCATAAAGAAAAAAATACAGAGTACAATGTGGGATAAGGTGGGTGTGCTAAGGGATGGCGCAGAGCTGTCGGCTGCCATAGAAGAATTGGAGCGTATCAGAAACGAGGATGTGCCAAAGATGCGCATAAGGACAGAAACTAAGAGCTTCAACCGGGAGTGGCAGGAGGTCGTAGAAGTTACCAACATGCTTGATGTTGCTGAGATGGTAGCCAGAGCCGCTCTATTACGAACCGAAAGTCGTGGAGCTCATTTCAGAGAGGATTATCCATCAAAAGACGATAAACAGTGGCTTAAGAATATTATAATATCACGGGCTGAAGATGGTAGCATGAAACTAACACCATCACCAGTAGCTAGTGCCTGATAAAGGGGGATATCCTAAATGCAGAATGAGCATATTGAAGTTGAGGTTTTTAGATATGATCCCGGCTATGACGTTGAGCCAAGATATGAAACATATATGGTTCCTAAAACTTCCGGGATGACAGTCTTAGAGGCTCTGAAGTATATATATGATAACCAGGCTCCAATAGCATTCCGTTATTCATGCAGGCATAATGTGTGCGGCACATGCGGTGTTATGGTAAATGGAAGCCCATCTCTGGCCTGCGCTACGACGGCTACACCCAAAATCAGAGTAGAGCCCTTGAAAGGTTTCCCTATAGTCCGAGATCTGGCAGTTGACTTTGATGACTGCTACACTAAGAGACTAAAACTCAGGCCATCTCTTGATGCAAAGGGCAGTATCGAGTTGAGGCGAGAATCAATTACCTTTGATGTTGTTGAGGAATATAAGCAATTCATCGACTGCATTCATTGCTATTTGTGTCTGGCAGCTTGTCCACTCGTTGAGCAGCATGGCTACAGGTTTGCCGGTCCGGCCATAATGAGTGACGTAGCCATGCAATCACGTGATCCTCGTGATAAAGGTGACAGATTGGGGGTTGCCATAGCCGAGGGCGTACTGATGTGCGACGAATGTGGCAAATGTGTAGATGTGTGCCCGATCAAACTGCCAGTAGATAGGATAATCTATAAGTATTTCCAAGATAAGGCGAATATGAGATGAAGTCAGGTGAAATCGAGAGCCGTGCACTATTTGAATAAGAAACACAGAGGTTATAGAATACCTGACAATAAACTAGAGGGGGACTGCCATGTTAGGTAATACCTATGGTTGGAGAGCCAGACTAGGTTTGATATTACCCTCACTTAACGTAACTACTGAGCCTGAGTACTATAAGATGGTCCCTGAAGGTGTGACTGTTCATACCACTAGGATGTTTTTTGAGGAGGAGACGGAGGAGACTTATGCTCGCCTGATGGATGATGTATCCCGCGCAGTGACGCTGCTTTCACATGCTCGAGTACACGCCCTTGCCTTTGCCTGCACCAGTGGTAGCCTCTTTGGCGGCTTAGGATATGACCAAAAAATAATCCAAGTGATGAAGAAATATACGAACCGCCCCTGTACCACCACTTCTACAGCAGTAGTAGAGGCATTAAAAATTATGGGTATGCAAAAAGTGTGTGTAGGGACGCCTTACTCGGCCTGGATAAACCCGCTTGAGCAGAAATTCCTTGAGGACAGCGGCTTCGTGGTGGTGAACATAAGGAGCATAATGGAAGACGTTAAGGAATTATTTGGCGATATTACCAATGAGACAGGTGCCGAGCTATCATTCCTGGTCAATGCTGTACCGCCACCGCGGGTCTACGAATTCGCCATCAGCAAGCTTTACCGAACTGATTGTGATGGTATATTCCTCAGCTGCATGGGATTTCCCACCCTGGGGATCATAGATATTCTGGAGAAGGATTTGGGTAAACCTGTAATTTCATCCAATCAGGTAACCCTATGGAAACTGCTTAAAATGGCTGGGGTGGAAACCAGGGAGAGTATGCGGTGCTTTGGCAGTCTTTTTCTGCATTAGTACGAGGGGCAAAGGTGTATCATTTCTGCAGGATCGATTTGTCCGAAAATGACTGAAGCACTACACACGGTTTTTTCTAATGGACTCTCCTCTCAAAGCCCTTCCAGTATTTTTCTCTGAGCACATTTTTGGCTACCTTACCAATACCGGTCTTAGGAAAGCTCTCATAAAATTCAACAGACTTGGGACACTTGAAACCTGCCAGACGCTTCTTGCAATAGGAGATGATTTCCTCTTCGGTAGCTGCCTGCCCTTCCTTTAAGACAACCAAAGCCGTCACCATCTCGCCCCACTTCTCATCAGGAATGCCAATCACAGCCACTTCAGCGACTGCCGGGTGCTCAAAGATTGTATCCTCTACCTCTTTAGAGTAAACATTCTCACCCCCGGTTTTAATCATGTCTTTCTTTCTATCAACATAATAAATGTATCCTTTCTCATCAATCCTGACCAGGTCGCCGGTATGTTTCCAGCCATCCCTTATCCCATCAGCTGTCTCCTCAGTCAAATTCCAGTACCCTTTCATTACCGCCTCACCCCTGACACATAATTCTCCCACCCCACCGGGAGGTACATCGTTACCTTGCTCATCAACTACCCTCAGCTCAAAATCGTAAGCCTCTCTACCAGCAGCACCTATTGTCTCCGGCTCGTTTTTTAGTTGCTCTTCCACCTTGGCAGACACTACAACTCCCACCTCCGTCTGACCCCCACCATAGTGAACACGACATCCTAAAAGTTCAACCAATCTCTTTAGTTGTGAAGGTGACAATGGTGCTCCCCCGCAAATGATTAGGTCTAGACTACTTAGATTATACTTCTCTAAATCTGGATAATTTAAGACGAAATTAATAATAGGCGCTATCCACATTGCGAAATTAACCTTTTCTCTTTCAACCGTCTCCAACATTAGCTTGGCATCAACTGCTCTTAGAATCACCACGGTATTTGCTAACATAAAGTTATAAAACAGTGGCCAAATGCTTCCTACGTGGAATAGAGGGGTAACAAGCATGCCGACCCCGCGTGGTATTTCCTCTTCTACAATGGCGCTATTACAGGAGCAGTGCAGGTTCCGATGAGTTAACATTGCTCCCTTCGGCCTACCGGTAGTGCCACCGGTGTAAGCCAGACAAAAAAGGTCTTCCATCCCAACCTCGACCTCAGGCGGTTTGTCCGGGGCTGAGCTGATTAGCTGATCATAATCCATCATGCCCTCAGGTTTGTCACCAATACAAATATATCTCTTGACTGTCCCCAACTCAGAAATAACTGGGGCTATCCTGTCCACAAAATTTTTACCCACGATTAAAGTATTTGTTTCAGCATGGTTAATAAGAAAAACAAGCTCCGAACCAATAAGTCTGTAGTTGAGGGGAGCCACTACCCCGCCTATTTTCCCAGTGGCAAGGAAAATTTCGGGATATTCAAAACAATTATCCTGAAGAATAGCAACCCGGTCACCTTTTCTGACGCCTAACTCCAATAGCGCATTGGCTAGGCGGTAAACCCTTCCCTTAAGCTCTTTAAAGGAGCACCTCCTGTCTTCAAAGATGACAGCCGTTTTATTAGGATATAATTTTGCGTCCTTCTCTACATAATCTGGTATAATCATTTTCCCCTAACATTTTGGCTTAAAATCTAAAGATAGACTCCCGTCTATAGGATTTCTCAGTCAAAGAGCTGGCATTCCCCCGGCTATTCCTGATGCCTACCCAGAAACTCTCTAACACCCATAGGCTACTACATATCCTAAAGGCTAGCACGCATCTCGATAGATTGTTTAGCAGTTCCGTAAAAAATCTTTGTCGTACTTTTCGTGCACTCTTGGGATAATTTATTCGTAGACGAGTTTCGTATGCGAGTTATTGCCGTTTATTCTACCACTTAATCACGCCTTGTCAAGCCTCTGAAGGTTCTGATTTTGTTAATAAGTTGAGGGAAAAGCTCGTCCCACAGCTTGACTCTTTTCTCCAAAATGCTTCCCCATCAAGTTTATTATATCACGACGTCATTAATGTGATGAGGTTATTAGCACCTGATGCTTTTAGGGTCTGTGCCATCCTGAGGCTATTTCCACGCTATTTGATAAAAGTGTCTTCGGTATCTTGACAATATACAGGGGGCCCATGCTATAATCCAAAGCCAATCCAGTGTTGAATATATTGGAATTTATTAGAAAGCTTCGGGGGTTAGAAAATGAATAAGGAGACTAAACCTTTAGGTTCGTATGATTCACCGCCACCACATTATCAATCGCAACCATTATATGACAAAATGACTTGGGACAGGGATGTCATGGTTCCTATGCGTGACGGAGTCCATATATGTGTTGATGTTTACCGTCCGGAAGCTCAGGGAAAGTTCCCGGCCATTTTGGCTTTTGCTCCTCACAACAAAGATTTGCAGACTCCTGATATCGCTGATGCACTCCCGCCACAGCCAGCATGGTCCCATTTATGGCAGGGGGCTATGGAAGCCGGGGACACAAAATACCTTGTGTCCCGGGGCTATGTACATGTTATCGGTAACCCCAGGGGAAACGGCAAATCGGAGGACAGCGGCTCCCCTGAGTGGGATGCCTATGACCTTATTGAGTGGATTGCCCAGCAGCCCTGGTGCGATGGCAATATCGGGATGATAGGAATATCCGGTTTTGCCGCTGCGCAATGGCAAGCCGCTTCGCTGCAGCCACCACATCTGAAGGCTATATTCCCGTACGATGCATTCGCGGCATATGTTTTTCGTGATCATCACCCCGGTGGTGTTCTCGAGGTTACGCCCTATTTTTTGGACCCATTATCCGTCACACATGGAGTGAAGGGTAGACCTGGCCCTCTACCACCTGAGCTGGAACGCCTGTGGGAAGAGGCAATGAAAAACCCGGACTACAAGATATACTCCAACTTTTACAACATACTCACGATGAAGGGGCAAATAAATCCATTAGGCTTTTTCTTTTTTACTCTCATAAACCCCTTCGATACCGAAGAAGCCATGAGGAAGACGGAGGAGACCTTCAAAAAGATAAAAGTTCCGGCTTACACCGGGGCAGGTTGGTACGCCTATACGTATAAGCTGCACCTGCAGGGAGCACAACACTGGTATGCTGGAATAGATGTGCCGAAGAAATTGATGTTCCTCGGGCCCGCCCATTTGGAACGCCCATTCCACTCATTCCATGATGAGATCTTGAGGTGGTATGACTACTGGCTTAAGGGCGTAGACACCGGCATAATGGACGAGCTGCCGGTAAAGTATTGGGTAATGGGAGCCAATGAGTGGCACTATGCCGATGATTGGCCGCTACCCGAGACTAAATGGACAAAATACTATCTGCACAGCTGGGAACGCCTGAGGCTTGAGCCCTTTACCCCAGCAGGCCATGATGCCTACAATGAACCCGATGCTTTCGTTCAGATGCCACTCACCCAGACAAACAGGATACAAAAGCTCAGGTATATGATCGACCCCCTGCCGGAAGACACGCTGATTGCCGGGCCAGGCGCCTTGTACCTGTACGCTTCCATCGATCAGGAGGATACGAACTGGATAGTAATACTCAAGGACATAGGCCCGGACGTATCCGTACATACCGCAAGAGAGGGAGAGACTTCAGTTCCAGCCAACCTCCCGGAAAGGGAACTGACCAGAGGCTGGCTTAAGGCATCACATAGAGCCCTGGACCCTAAGAGGTCAAAATCATGGAAACCATGGCATCCGCTGACAAGGAAGGCATGGAAACCGGTTATACCCGGGGAAATAAACGAATACGCGATTGAAATACTGTCTACCGCGAATCTATTTAGGAAGGGGCACCGTATTTGTCTGGATATTACGTGTCTGGACGCACCGACGGGGGTTGCGGGGGCAACTAACGTTGAATATATACCATACCATATCTGCAGCAGCAAGACGGTAGTCCACAAAATCTACCATAACGAAAAATACCCATCACACCTGGTTCTGCCCGTCATTCCTATAGGTGATTTCGAGTGACCTGTCTTGTTATGAGGAGTACCATTTTTGCAAGGTCGATTTGTCCGAAAAGGAGTTCCGGAAGAGACAAAAGATTAGCTTGGGTTAGCTTTCTTGGAATTCCCTAACTCAGGTCAACCAAATAGGCTATTAACTGTTAGCGACCAAGCCTCAGTTAGAAAGGATGTGCGTAGTGCTGTTAATAATTGGAATAACCGGCGCTTCAGGTGCGATATACGGTATCCGTTTACTCGAGGTGCTATCGCTCAATAAAGAGGTGGAAACGCACCTGATAATCTCTGAGGCTGGAGAAAAAATTATCAGGTGCGAAACCGATTGGAAAGTGGAACAAATAAAAGCCCTAGCCGATTCCTATTATGATATTCGCGATATTGGGGCTAAGCTCGCTAGCGGGTCGTTCAGGAGAGATGGTATGGTAGTTGCTCCTTGTAGTATGAAGACTCTGTCGGCATTGGCAAACTCATACACTGATAACCTGCTAACCCGCTCAGCTGATGTCACGCTCAAGGAAAGGAAGAGGCTGGTTTTGCTGGCGAGAGAAACTCCACTTCATTTAGGCCACCTAAAAAACATGGAAAGATTAACAGAGATGGGGGCTGTTGTCCTTCCGCCAGTTCCCGCCTTTTATTATAAGCCGCGAACAATTCAGGAGCTTATCGATTACACAATAGGTAAAGTCTTGGATATCTTTGACATCCAGCACAATCTCTTCCCAAGGTGGTCTGGAATATATGGTGAGAAAAGAGAAGCACCTTGACAAAGTAGAGCGGTTAATGGACAAACACAAAATAACTAAGGGAGAAGGCAGAACTAGAATTAGCCTCTCGGCACAGAGTTTGGGAGGCGATTTTGTGGTTTCTATCTATAATGAAAATGCCCATATTGGGGCGGTAGCTGTCGGCGAATATGACCATAGGGAGAACAGAACTTCGACCTCGGTAATTACTAGACTTGGGCATAAGGATGATGTAATAGCGCAAAAAGCTGCTTATCTAATAAGTAAATATACGAAACAACCTAGCTGTGTTATCGTTGGTATTCACTTAGATAACATTACTACTGAGGAGATTAAAACGCTACTGAAAAACTCCGATTCTCTAATAAAAGATCTTATAAAATACTGGGAGCGTATTTCAAAATAATAGCATAAGAAAAACGGCAATAATACAACCTTTACAAGATTGGGCAAATAAAAAGTAAGAGAATGTAAATGACCAAACGATTTTTATTAAAAAAATTATCGCGTTATAACATAGGTACCTTCGCAGATATTATCTTAAGGAATGCAATTCTGTATCCTGAGAGCGAAGCTTTTATCTACAATAAAGAAAGGATTTCCAACTCGCAATACAATTCTAGAGTCAATAAAATTATCCGAGCACTTCAGAAAATGGGGGTTTCTAAGGGAGACGTTCTTGGTATATTGTCATGGAATTGTCTTCAATTTGCGGAGTTTTACGGGGTGACATTAAAAGGGGGGTACATTGCTTCACCATTTAATCCGGGATTAAAAGCTGATGAACTTGATTATATTATTAACTATTCAGAAGCCAATTCTATCTTTGTGGGTCCAGAACTGGTTAATATAGTCAATACACTTAGACCTCGCCTTTTAAAAGTAAAGAACTACATTTCACTCGAGGGTTCTGCTCCAGATATGATTAGCTACCAAGATTTGCTAGATTCATATTCAGATGCGGAGCCAAATATTAAAGTAACAGAGGATGATCCTGTATGCATCATCTATACCAGCGGTACCACCGGGATACCGCGTGGTGCCCTGTATAATCATCGTTGTTTTATAGATGATGCGAGAACTTTTGCCTTAAATGTAAATGCACAGCGAGGTGATAAATATCTACAAATAAAGCCTCTGTTTCATATTGCTGGCAATACATGGCTGCGTACTTTCATGTATATAGGAGGTTGTACTATTATACATAAATCTTTTAATGCACTAGCTACACTCAATACAATCCAAGATGAAAGAGTCACTCATGTGAATATAGTTCCTACCCAACTGATAGCTTTGCTAGATGTACCTAATTTGAATACATACGATATGAGATCTATTAAATATATATGGTATGGTGGTTCGCCTATGCCTCTAGAAGTACTCAAGAGAGGTTTAGAAGCCTTCGGTAATATCTTTGGTCAAGGATATGGGCAAAGCGAAAGCGGCCCGGGTATTACAAGTATGTTAAAAGAGGACCATGATGTACTTAATAAACCTGAGCGAGAACAGAGACACCTACTATCGGTTGGCAAACCAGATATTGGTGTCCAGGTAAGAATAGTTGACGATAACAATATAGACTGTGAACCAAATATTAATGGTGAAATAATAGTCAAAAGTAAGCATATTATGACAGGGTATTGGAAAAAACCAGAGGATACGAAAAACACCATTGTCGACGGCTGGCTACATACAGGGGATATTGGATATTACGACGATAAAGGTTACATTTATATTACAGACCGTAAAAAAGATATGATAATAACTGGCGGAGAGAATGTATTTTCCAGGGAAGTGGAAGAGGTACTTTATAAACATCCTGCAGTGCTGGAAGCTGCCGTGATAGGTATACCAGATAACTACTGGGTGGAAAAGGTACATGCTGTAATAGTAGTCAGGAAAGGTGAAGCTACTACCAGTAAGGAAATCATAGCATTTTGTAAAAAACATCTAGCAGGGTATAAAGCTCCAAAATCCGTTGAGTTTGTTGATACTCTACCGAAGAATGCAGCTGGTAAAATATTAAAGAAAGATTTAAGAGAAAAATACTGGCAGGAACATGTGAGAAAGATTTAATATTAACATAGCCAGTATTTAACTACGTAGCGAATAGTGACATATCTCAGCTGCCCTGGAGCATCAAAAACTGCTATTGAACAATCAGACTTCATATCTTAGGATATCTATACTTGACCTCGCTAAACCGCTTGTATAGAATGGCACAAGATGAAACGGAGGTATGAAAGAGATGAAAAAATACTGGGTCGAACTAATTGGAACCTTTGCCCTCGTCTTGGTAGGCTGCGGTAGCGCGGTAATTGCTGGCAAGTACATAGGGTTCCTCGGAATTGCATTCGCCTTCGGTCTGACTGTGCTGGCGATGGTCTATGCCATTG
>Ga0315296_10000170_pt1 | contig 62356 bp, 55 predicted proteins | sample YL17G14_18_MG_FD_203921 | JGI IMG/M metagenome (GOLD analysis project Ga0315296, IMG submission 203921) | Sediment microbial communities from Yellowstone Lake, YNP, Wyoming, USA - YL17G14_18 | ecosystem: Environmental > Aquatic > Freshwater > Lake > Sediment | place: USA: Wyoming | collected... | reverse complement strand
TTTTAGAAACATTATCGGCGGAGAACTCTTGTTTACTTGATACTGTGCTGGCATAAGTTCTTTATTTATATATAACTACAATCACAGCTTCAAACACGAAACTCTGTTACTGGAAACGGCACTAGCCCGGTCCTGGACCCGGACGCCAAAATCCCCGTACTGAAGGTTTGCGCCGTAAACGTAACTAAGAAAAACTAAAAATGGATACGAACAATACACATATAACCAGCCGGACGTTGGAGCTGCTAAACAACGGCTACAACGGCGTCGTTGGCTTAAGAAAACGCTGGGGGCATGTAGGACCGTACATCTTTACAAACAAAGACGAGCTGAAGGATGTAGTTGTTGAACCGCGCTACCCAATGGCTATGCTTGTCCGCAATCTGCTAAAGGCAGTCCGCAAGGACTCCATAGGAGAACCCGCCAAAAAGTTTGGCGTCGTAGCCCGCGGCTGTGACATACGCGCTATTAAAGAGCTGATTGAAGACAACTTAGTGGACGCCGAAGCGATTGCTTTCGTTGGTGTTATCTGCAGCGAAGAACAGGCGGCTGAATGCAATTGCGAGAAGCCGATTTATGAGCTGACTAAATGCACCGGCTGCTGGGAGTGTGTCGAGAAATGTCCGGAAAAAGCCATCGAAATCAGCAGTTGCTGTCCGATTGTCTTGCCGAACGAGTTTGACGAAGGTTTGGCCTCTCGGCGGGCAATATATGTACCTTATCCTCAGGCCGTTCCTCGAACGTACCTGCGAGACGCTGAACATTGCCTGAAACTAACCGACAAACTTGACTGCAAGGGATGTGGCAATATCTGCAAGGCCGAAGCCGTTATCAATGACGACCAGGCGCGCCAAGAGGATGTGGAAGTTGGAGCCATCGTGGTGGTTCCCGGCTTTGAGCAATTCCTCGCAGAATTAAAATATGACTTCGGATACAGCAGGTATCCTGATGTTGTCAGCAGTGTTGAGTTCGAACGGCTTCTCTCAGCTTCAGGCCCGTTCACCGGACATCTACAAAGGCTCAGCGACGGCAAAAAACCAAAAAGAATCGCCTTTCTTCAGTGCATAGGCTCGCGGGATATATCCTGCCGCAATGCCTACTGCTCTTCGGTATGCTGTATGTATGCAATCAAAGAGGCGGTGATTGCCAAAGAGCATCTCAAAGATATAGATGTTACTATCTTCTTTATGGACCTCCGCGCCTTCGGCAAAGACTTTGATAAATACTACGAAAGGGCCAAATCGCAATACGGCGTGAACTTTAAGCGAGCAAGGGTCTGCGACGTTTACAGGAAAAACGGCGATTCCGACCTGATGGTCAAATACACTCCCCCTGAGGGGGAAGGAGCAGCTGAGGAACCATTCGATATGGTCGTATTGTCGGTCGGCCTGGAACCCGGCAACCAGCAGAGAATGCTGGCTTCAAAGCTGGGGATTCGGCTTGACCCAAACGGTTTTATCTGGACTAATTCTTTGCAACCGCTCGAGACTTCGCGCCCGGGAATTTTTGTCGGCGGCACGGCATCCGGCCCGAAAGACATACCCGAAACTGTAATCCAGGCCAGCGGCACGGCCGGCAAAGCCTCACAACTTTTGGCCGACGTCAGAGGAACACTCACCGTTGAGCAGGAATTTCCGCCGGAAAAAGATGTAAGCGAACAGGAGCCGCGGATAGGTGTGTTTGTCTGCCACTGTGGAATCAATATCGGCTCGGTAGTTGATGTGCCGGTAACAGCCGAATATGCCAAATCCCTCCCATACGTAGTCTATGCCGAAGACAACCTTTACACCTGCTCTCAGGATACGCAGGACCACATACGAGAAATGATCGCCGAATACAAGCTCAACCGCGTGGTCGTGGCATCCTGCTCACCCCGCACTCATGAGCCGCTTTTCCAGCAGACCTTACGTGAGGCAGGTCTTAATCCCCACCTGTTCGAGATGGCCAATATCAGAGACCAGTGTTCCTGGATTCACATGGAACAGCCCGAAGAAGCCACGGTAAAAGCCAAGACCCTCGTGCGGATGGCAGTTGCCAAAGTAGCTTTGGTTGAGCCTTTGGCAGCAGCAAGTCTGGACGTTACTCCTTCGGCCCTTGTAATCGGCGGCGGATTAGCCGGTATGACGGCAGCGCTGGGCATAGCCGAGCAGGGATTTGAGGTTACACTGGTTGAACGCCAAAAGCAGCTCGGCGGAAATCTCAGAAACCTGCGCTCCACATTTGCCGAGCCGAACGTCCAAGCCTATCTGTCGCACCTTGAAGAGCACGTGCAAAAACATAAAAATATCTCTGTCTATACCGGTACCGAGCTCGAGAGTATCGAAGGATTTGTCGGAAATTTCCAAAGCACTCTAAAAACCGGCTCCAAAGAGGGTCCCCCCTTAGGGGGAACCCAAACAAAAATAGAACATGGCGTCATTATTGTCGCTTCCGGCGGAAACGAGCACAAACCGGACGAGTATTTATATGGCCAGGATAAGCGCGTTGTAACGCAACTGGAGCTTGAAGCTTTGCTCGCCCCCGCCCCTGCGGCAGGGGCGGGGCTCGCCGGCAAAGAACCACTGTCGGGGGTCAAAACGGCAGTCTTCATTCAGTGTGTCGGCTCCCGCGAAGAAGAGAATATGTATTGCAGCCGAGTCTGCTGCAGCACTGCAGTGAAAAACGCACTGAAAATTAAAGAGCTTTCCCCGGAAACCGAAATTTATGTTTTATACCGTGACATCCGCACCTACGGTTTTAATGAACAATATTTTCAGACCGCCCGCGACAAAGGCGTTATTTTTGTACGATACGAAGCGGACAATAAGCCCAAAGTAACAGGCGGGAACAAACTGAAGCTGATAGTACGTGAGCCTCTTTTGGACTGCGAGCTGATATTAGAACCGGATTTACTGGTCTTGAGCAGCAGGATTGACCCTGATACCAATAACGAAGCACTTGCTCAAAAGCTAAAGGTACCAATGAATGAAGATGGATTTTTATTAGAGGCACACGTCAAGCTGCGGCCGGTCGAATTCGCCACCGAAGGCATTTTCGTAGCCGGCCTTGCTCACAGTCCGAAATCTATGACCGAAACCATCGCCCAGGCCGAGGCCGCTGCGGCAAAGGCCTGTACCATTATCTCAAAGGAAAAATACCAGGCCGAGCCGACGATAGCCGCCGTTAATGAGGACATCTGCGACGGCTGCGGAATCTGTGTGCCGGTGTGCGAATACAATGCACTGGAGGTTGTGGACAGACCGGGCGGCAAAGAGAAAGAGAAAATCGTCCAAATCAATGAGGCGATGTGCAAGGGCTGTGGCGGATGTGTCGCCGCCTGCCCCAGCGGTGCGATGGAGCAAAAGGGATTCAAAGACGAACAAATGCTCGCAATGATTCAAGCTGCATTAGCTGACTAAAGCAGAAACAGTAATATGAAATACGAGATGTGAAATGATATTTAAACCCAAGATTATCGTTTTTTGCTGTAACTGGTGTGCGTATGCCGGCGGCGATTTAGCCGGTATCAGCAGATACCAGATTAAACCATATTTTCGTGTTATACGAACTATGTGCAGTGCCCGCGTTGACCCGGAATGGATTATGGAAGCTTTCAGACTGGGAGCCGACGGCGTTATGGTGGCCGGCTGTCATCCGGGTGACTGTCACTATATCGGAGGCAACTATCGAACAAGAAGGCGCGTTGCTATGCTGCGTTCGTTATTAAAACAGTTTGGGCTAAACGAGCATCGCCTGGGATTGGCCTGGATCTCCGCAGGTGAGGCCGAAAAGTTCGCCACTACTATGAACAGCTTTATTGAGCGCATTACCGAGCTTGGTCCCAGTCCTTACCGAACCGGCCCTACAAGCACACAGACCGCCGGTGCAGCGAAGGAGGCTGCAAATGTCTGAGAAGATAAAAATCGCCATAGGCCAGGGTGCTACGTGCTCCGGATGTGACATCGCAATACTCGATTTGGATGTCGAGCTTCTCAAACTTTTCGAGGTAGCCGACCTTACCTTCGCACCTATAGCCACCGATGTAAAATACAAAGACGTCGAAGCAATGGAGGACGGGGAAATCACTATATGTCTGTATCACGGTGCGGTGCGGAACAGTGAGAATGAGCACATAGCTAAGCTCTTGCGCAAAAAATCGAAGATTATGGTCGCTTACGGTGCATGTGCCGCTTTCGGTGGAATCCCCGGCCTGGCTAATGTTACTACAAAAAACAAGATTCTTGATACCGTTTATGAACAAACCGCAACAACGGTCAATCCCGAACATATTCGCCCACAAACACATTATGTAAGTCCTGAAGGCCACGAGCTGGAGCTGCCCGAGCTGTTTGAGTACGTCAAGACCCTGGATGATGTCATTGATGTGGATTACATCATCGGTGCCTGTCCCCCAACGCGAGAGATGAATGTAAAACTGCTCGGCGTTGTCCTCGATTTTGTTCAGGGCAAAGCCGGCCTGCCGCCAAAAGGAATCATCTTAGCTTCCGAGAGAACTCTCTGCGATGAGTGCCCACGACAGAAACCCGACAAGGTTTTTATCGATGAAATCAAAAGCGTCGATTACACGGAGTTAGACCCTGAGAAGTGTTTTCTTGAACAGGGTATAATGTGTTTTGGCCCTGCCACTCGTGCTGGCCGCGACTCCAAGTGTATAAATGTCAACATGCCCTGCCGCGGATGTATGGGACCTACAGCGGCGGTGCTCGACCACGGCGCCAGCTGTCTTAGCGCGTTCACGTCGATATTGAAGGTCAGCGGCTCAGAGTCGGAGCTGCCCGAAGAAGAAATCGAAAAGCTGATGGCAAAAATGCGCGACCCTCTGGGAACATTCTACCGCTTCACATTGCCGAAGTCACTTTTGCGGCGAGTTGTAAAAGAAACATAAAGCAACATACGAGATATGAAATATGAGCTATCCAAAGCTTGAAGACGAAAAATACAAGGTAAAAGAAAAAGTCATTCGCATAGCCCCTGCCACACGGCTGGAAGGCCACGCGCAGATAAACGTCTTTCTCGACGACCAGGGCGAGGTTGAGGATACCTACTTTCAGGTCGTCGAGCTGCGGGGCTTCGAGGAATTCTGTAAAGGCAGACCGATTGAGGAAATGCCTCGAATTACAACCCGTCTTTGTGGTGTATGTCCCTGGCCGCATCATTTGGCATCAACAAAAGCCCTGGATATGGCATATAACGTCGAACCAACACCAGCCGCCAAAAAACTCCGCGAGATGGGTTATTGTGCCCATATACTGCACAGTCATATCGCCCATATTTATGCCTTGGCTGTGGGGCCGGATTTGATATGCGGCTGGGCCGCGGAACCCGGGGAAAGAAACATTGTAGGAGTGATAAATGTCGTCGGCCCTGAAATCGGAAAGAAGGTCCTTATTAACCGCGCCCACGCCCAGCTGATTCAGGAAATTGTCGGCGGCAAAGCTACACACCCCATCTTTGGATTGCCCGGCGGAGTATCCCAGCACCTTTCTGAGGAGAACCGCGACAAAATCGAAAAAATGGCAGACGAGCTCCTCGAATTCGGCAAGTTCACTCTGCAAGTTGTTGATGATTTTATTCTCAAGAATAAACAACTGGTTGATGTTGTCGTAAACAAGGACCTGTTCTACCACGAAACTTATTATATGGGGATGGTAACAAAAAACAACGAGCTTAATTTCTATGACGGTGACATTCGTATCATAGACCCGACCGGCAAAGAGTTCGGCCGATACGGGCCTCAAACCTATCTCGAACATATGGCAGAGCACGTCGTGCCATGGAGCTATCTTAAGATGCCGTACCTGCGCAAGGTAGGCTGGCACGGCTTCAAGGATGGTCCGGACAGCGGCATTGTGCGGGTAGCTCCGCTGGGACGTCTGAACGTAGCCGATAGAATCCCCACGCCCATCGCTCAACAGGCGGCAGAACAATTCTTCAGCATACTCGGCGGCAAACCTGTGCATTTCACACTTGCCTTCCATTGGGCAAGAGCAATTGAGCTTATGTACGCTGCTGAAAGACTTAAAGAACTGATTGAAGACCCTCAAATCACCTCTAAGGTTGTCCGCAATATCCCGACCGAAAAGCCCACGACCGGCGTCGGCATCATCGACGCACCTCGCGGCACGCTCATACACCATTATGAATGCGATGACAACGGCTTCATCAAAAAACTCAATCTTCTGGTCGCTTCCAGCATCAACTATCCCGCGATGAACCTGTCGATGAAAAAGGTGGCAAAAGCGGTCATCCACAAAGCCCAGGTCAGCAACGGCATACTGAATATGCTGGAGATGTGCTTCCGAGCTTATGACCCTTGCTTTTCCTGTTCGACTCACGCCCTGCCGGGCCAGATGCCGATGGAAGTCAACATCTTCGACAGCAAAAAAGAACTAATTAAGACCGTGAAGCGTGAAACGTGAAGCAATATACGCTTCATGAGATACGAAATATGAAAACGCTGATACTCGCTCTCGGCAATCCAATCCTCTCAGACGACGGGGTGGCTCACGAAGTAGCCGACCGGCTGGCAAAACGTCTAAAGTCCTCATCCACAACACCGAATCCTGCCCTGAGCGAAGTCGAAGGGACGCAATACGACATTATCAAGTCTTCTGCTGCAACAATGGACATTATTCCCAAACTTGCGGGCTATGAACGCCTGGCAGTGGTCGATGCTGTCCAGCTTGGCACTGCACCCTTCGGCACAGTGCATCGCTTTAGCCTCTCTGATTTAGCATCTACTGCCCGTCCAAGCAGTCCACACGATATTAATTTTGCAACCGCCTTCCTGATGGCCAGACAATGGGGATACCATATCCCTGAAGATGTTCGTATCTACGGTATAGAGGTTAAAGAGCTGTCCAGATTTTCCCAGGGCTGTACGCCGGAAATCACAGAAAAGCTGCACAAAATAGTTGAATACATCCTCGGCGACCTCCAGGAAACCAAAAATTAAAATCTTGTAGCAATTTTTCATCCCATATCCAATAATTCTGCTCCGTATCGCTTGACATCATTTAATCTTCTGATAAAATGTTTTGTTTTATTTTGATTGATGCTTAATATAACATATAAGGGGAAAAGTATGATAAAAAGAATTCTATTTCTCATCATACTATTTTTATGCCTAACAGAAGCGACCAAAGCGGAAGAGAATGACCTGAGTATTACTCTCGATTTGCAATACTGGAGCAAATGGCTCAGTAAAGGAGCTGAGGCCTACGGTCAGCAGGGTGCATTTTTTAAGACTATCGACGTTGATTTCTATGGCAGCGGTTTTGGCCTGAATGTTACTCATCGCAATGCCACATCGAGCGGCTATGTTGATTCTCAGAGAGTCGATTACAGACCCTATTACAAAAATGTACTTTTTGAAGACGAATCTTATGCCACAAATTATAACATCAGTGCAGGCTATGAACACTATACCGGCCTGGACAGAAAGAAAGCTAATACCACGTGGGAGTGGATATTTGCCTTTTCGTGGCCAAAAATAATGCCTCAGGGTCTTGTGCCGAGCTACATCGCTCATTATGAATACGCCGCAGGAAGCAATTATACAAGGCGCAGCGGTGCCGATATTCCGACAGGCTGGGTTCACCGCTTTATACTTGGCTACGACCTCCAGACACAAGTGTTTTCGGCACCTATACATCTGTCTTCAGAGGTTGCTTACACGGATGGTCTTGGTGGGGCGGCCCATGATTGGTCGTATGCAACATTTGGCGCTTCAACAAAATTCCAAATATCTGATAATCTCTCTTTCGTTCCGGGAATTTACCAGCAGGTATCCATGGAAGATACGGTTTCCAAACGCAAGGACATAACATATTGCATTTTGAGTATGGTATATAAATTTTAAATACAAAGTTTTGATTGACATCTTTCACAAACTTATATAGTATGCATAATTCATTTTTTCACAATGGGAGGATAACTGAGACTTTACTTGATAGTATTAAATTTTTTTAGGAATTGATTATATAATCATAATTTGTCGGAGAGAATAAAGAAAAGCTGTTAAGGTACTATAGTTAACAATTATTCAAAGGAGACCTTTATGGCACAAGAAAAGGCAATTGACTCCCTTATGATTGAAAAACGCACCTTTCCGCCGCCTGCATCAGTTAAAGCCAATGCTTATATAAACAGCACCGAGCAATATCAACAAATGTGGGAGGAGTCAATTAACGACCCGGACGCCTTTTGGTTGGAACAGGCAAAAACCCTAACCTGGTTTAAGGAACCTACTAAAAGTCTTCGTTATACATGGGACACGAAGAGTCGGAAAATTGAGCACACCTGGTTTGCCGACGGCCAGTTGAACGTTTCTTATAACTGCCTCGACCGTCATCTTAGAACACCCATCGCAAAAAAAATTGCAATTCTTTGGCAGGGTGAAGCCGAAGATGCCGTCAGGAAATTCACCTATGAAGAACTGCATAAGCAGGTTTGCAAATTCGCTAATGTCCTCAAATCAAAGGGCATAAAAAAAGGAGACCGCGTAGCCGTTTATCTGCCGATGGTTCCTGAACTTCCTATAGTTATGCTTGCCTGTGCCCGTATCGGTGCGATTCACTCAGTTGTCTTCGGGGGGTTTAGTGCAGATTCACTTAGAGACCGTATCAACGACTCCGACTGCAAAATGCTTATTACAAGCAATGTTTCTTTGCGCGCGGGAAAACATATACCGCTCAAAAGGATTGCAGATGAAGCATTGGAAAGCACGCCCACGATTGAAAACGTAATAGTTGTGAAAGTTGATAATGAGTCCTGCGAGATGAAAAAAGGAAGGGACGTTTGGTATGATGACGAGATGGCCAAGGCAAAACAGCAGTGCAAAGCTGAACCTATGAACGCCGAAGACCCCCTGTTTATACTTTACACATCCGGCTCAACCGGCAAACCCAAAGGTGTTGTCCATATAACCGGTGGATACCTCGTCCTCGTCTCTAATAGCCACAAGGTTATTTTCGACGTTCACGATAAGGATATTTACTGGTGCACTGCTGATATTGGCTGGGTCACCGGGCACAGCTACATTGTCTATGGCCCGCTCGCAAATGGTGCAACATCATTGATGTTTGAGGGGGTTCCTACTTATCCTGATGCTGGCCGCTTCTGGCACATTTGTGACAAATTCGGCGTCACGATTTTCTATACGGCGCCTACAGCCATTCGCTCACTGATGCGGTTCGGCGACGAATGGCCTAATAAGTACAAGCTCGATTCACTCAGAGTTCTCGGCACGGTGGGCGAACCAATAAATCCTGAAGCCTGGATTTGGTATTATGAGAAAATTGGCCGCTATCACTGCCCCATTGTCGATACCTGGTGGCAGACCGAGACCGGCGGCATCTTAATTACGCCGCTGCCGGGTGCCCATACATTAAAACCCGGCAGTGCTTCACGACCCTTCTTTGGTGTTGACCCCGTCATCCTGCGAGATGATGGAAGCCAATGCGATGTAAATCAGGGCGGCAAACTGTGCATACGCAGGCCGTGGCCTGGAATGATGAAAACAATGTGGGGCGACCATGACAGGTTCATCGATACATACTTCACTTTGTACGATAACATCTACTTCACCGCCGATGGCTGCCGTGTTGATGAAGACGGCGACTACTGGCTAATGGGCAGAATCGATGACGTTGTCAATGTTTCCGGTCACAGAATCGGTACCGCAGAGGTTGAAAGCGCCCTTGTCAGCCACAAGAAGGTCGCCGAAGCCGCCGTTACGCCGATGCCCCACGAAATCAAAGGGCAGGCTCTGTATGCCTTCGTTACGCTTGTGCAAGGCGTCGAGGAAAGCGAAGAGCTCAAGAAAGAGCTTGTAATGCACGTGCGAAAGGAAATCGGAGCCATCGCGGCACCGGAAGCCATTCAGTTTGCCCCCGCACTTCCGAAGACCCGCTCCGGCAAGATTATGCGGCGAATCTTGCGCAAAATAGCTGAGAAGAACACAGACAATCTTGGTGATATCACAACACTCGCAGACCCGCATGTGGTCGAGCTCCTGATTAAAGGCCGAGGTGAATAAACTCGTCTGGACCAACAAACAAGCCGGACGTGCGTTTTAAGCATACGTCCGGACTGTTTTTCAATGAAATAAAGGGAACGATTAATGAATGAAGAAATTACTGCCGCCCAACCAAAAATCGAAAATTATGGTTGGCGTGTTACGTTTGCAGGGATGGGCATTAACCTCGCACTCGGCATTCTGTACACCTGGAGCGTTATAAGCAAGCGCGTGCCCGAAGATTGGGGCTGGAATGAGGACGATAAATCGCTGCCTTACATGGTTGCCTGCCTTATATTTTCACTTATTATGGTCCCCGCCGGCAGATTACAAGACAAAATCAGCCCACGCCTTGTAGCCACAATTGGCGGTATATTGGTTGGTCTTGGCTTTGTAATCGCCAGCATAACAACATCCCCGTTCGCCTTTGCCATTGGTTTCGGCGTATTTGCCGGTGCAGGCATTGGATTCGGCTATGCTTCAGCAACACCACCGGCGATAAAGTGGTTCCCCGCAGCAAAGACAGGCCTTATCGCCGGTATAGTGGTTTCAGGTTTCGGACTGGCTTCGGTTTATGCCGCCCCACTGACAACATGGCTGATAGTTAATCTTGGTTTCGGCACTGCGGTACTGGTCTTGGGCATTGCATTTCTGGTCGTCGTGGTTGGACTTGCTCAGATATTAAGACCACCACCGGCCGGTTACATTCCGCTTAGTTCCGTATCGGCAAATGCAGATACAAAATCTAATAAAAAAGAAGACTTTCTTCCAAAAGAAATGCTTACTACCCGGCAATTCTATATAATTTGGTTCATGTACGTATGCGGTGCCGGAGCTGGTCTTATGGTTATCTCAAAGCTTGACGCAATCGCAGACAAACAGGTCGGAATCACTATGGGATTTGTGCTGGTAGCGGTGCTTGCCCTCGGCAATGGGGGCGGACGAATACTTGCCGGTATGCTCAGCGACAAAATTGGTCGCAAGGCAACTTTGTTCATTTGTTTTCTGTTCCAGGCCTTTATGATATTTCTGCTCTCAAAAGCAACCGGCGAAAATATCCTTGGAACGATTCCTGCAATGGCGCTCATCTCAGCGTTAATCGGCGCAAACTACGGGGCCAACCTCTCGCTTTTCCCATCCATCACTAAAGATTTTTACGGCCTGAAGAACTTTGGAATGAATTACGGACTGGTATTTACCGCCTGGGGCGTTGGCGGTTTTATGCTGGCAAAGCTCGCCGGAATAATGTATGTCAAGCACCAAACCTTTGCCATCGCCTATTATGGCGCTTCGGCACTGCTGATACTCGCCGCCATAATGACAATACTCGTCAAAACACCACACCACAAAATCGAACCCATCGAAGCATAAGCTGTCAGTAAACACCTCTAATAATACCAACGGCCTGAACATTTTTTGTACAGGCCGTTTTTTTCATCCCGTCCCGTCTTTGACCCCGCCCATCAAAGATGGGCTGTGTTGACGGCCGGGATTCATCCTGACAGCAATTATATTTTGTGAATCGGAAAGATGTTCGCCTTAACCGCCTTTATTGTCGCCTCTACCGCGGGCACTACTGTTTGCCGCTGTGACTCACTTATAACAAGTGTCCTGTCCCGCAATCCCCCCTGCCAGTCCGTACTTTCAAGCATAACACCCCCAACGGCGGGATTCATATCACTAACGCCGTCGGCCCCGGCAAGAATAGTCCAGGCTAAAGCCCATGCTCTTACGGTGTTATTGATATTATAACCCCCACCGCCGGTTGCAAGGATGGGTTTACCAAAACTTAACAAATGCTTGATTATCTCAACATAAACATTATTGGTCAGATACAGATGCGCAAGTGGGTCGCCCGCAAGAGCATCAGCCCCCAGCTCGAATACAATTACCTCAGGATTATATGCGCCAATTAACGGCAGAGCTATAGCCTCAAATGCCTTCAGATACACTTCGTCATAAGTCCCGACCGGAAGAGGGACATTTACGCAATAGCCCTTACCCTGTCCTTCGCCGATTTCATCCTCAAACCCTGTCCCCGGAAATAGCGTCCTCGGACTCTCGTGGAATGATATTGTCATCACATCACGTCGGTCATAGAATCCGTATGCGACACCGTCACCGTGATGAACGTCCACATCAAGATACAGAACTCGCCTGCCCTCCTCAGAAAACACCATACACGCCAAGGCAACGTCATTGATATAGCAAAAGCCGGAGGCCTTTTCCGGGCCTGCGTGATGGAATCCGCCTGACGGATTAAACGCCACATCAGCAGAACCTGAGAGAATCAGCTTCGCCGCGGTAAGTGTCCCTCCGGCGGCCAGAACCGCATATTCATACATCCCCGAAAAGACCGGACAATCCAGCGTACCAATTCCCATATCCAGTGCTTCAATATCCCACCGGCCTTTTGAAGCAGTCTTTAATGCGTGCAGATAACGGGCCGAGTGAAATTTTTTCAGCACGAGTCTCTCGGCAGGCACCGGCGCTACTTCAGTCCTGTTGTTACCGGAGAGCAGGTCCATAGAATTTAAAATCTTCCTTACCTGCCCTGCCCTGTCCGTATTAAACGGACAATCCGCCGGATAGTTGAACTTCTCAAGCTCATGAGAATAAATAAAGGCAGCTTTTGTCATTGCCAAAAATTGCTCCTACTTGGGATATATCGGAAACATTTTGCACTTGCACCTATCTATGTGCTTTATTATAATTCCCCTTGACAGTGCCTAAACATCCTTGTAGGATACATAGCATTGGGTGAAAAAAATTTCAAGGATAAACTGTAAAAAACTTGAGGTTGTTATGGAAAAGATACTGTGTGGTTCTGGGAAACTCTTGGAAGGCGAAAAGACAGCCAGCTTAAACAAACAGGACATTTTATTAAAAGGATTAGAAGCTTTAGGAGAATATTCCTCGCTTGGATTTGAAAAACAGCAGTTCTTCGATGAGTTAAGATGCCTTGAAGCAGAAGCAAAATATCATATCGAAAGACTCGGCCGTATCAAAAAGAAAGAAAAAGCAATACTCGACATAGTTCATGACTTACGACTGGTTGATGATATTATCGAGAAGTACAATTATAAGAAGAACTCACTGATCCAGATTCTTTTAGATATTCAAACCGAATTCAACTGGCTTCCACGACACTGTTTGGAGTGGGTTTCAACACGACTTAATATCCCGCGTACCGACATATACACTATCGCCAACTTTTATGAGGCATTGAGCCTTGAACCTCGCGGTGCTCATCTGATTCGAATATGCACCGGCACTGCCTGTCATGTCCGTGGAGCTGCCAGCTTAGTTGACAGAGTATCATCTATCCTTGGTATTCAACCAGGTCAGACTGATTCAGAGCAGCTATTTACTCTGGAAACAGTCCATTGTCTGGGGTGCTGCGCTTTAGGGCCGGTGATGGTCGTTGACGGAGAGTATTACAGCAATCCTTCTACAAAACAAATCCGGAAGATTGCTGCCTCATATAGTCGTGAGAAAGGAGAAAATTATGCCGAGGTTAAAGTCACCCGTTGACTTGGAAGCGTTTAGAAAAGACATATTAGCCAAAAGGGACCCAAACAAGTTGTGCGTGACCGTCTGCTCAGGCACAGGGTGCCATGCTTACGGCTGCGAAGGAGTAGCCGAAGCTTTTGTCAACGAGATTAAAACCAAAAACCTACAAGCGAAAGTAAACGTGCGCAAGGCAGGATGTCATGGTTTCTGCGAGAGAGGCACTGTGGTTGTCATCTTCCCCGAGGATATATGCTATCTTCATGTAAAGCCGGATGATGTGTCTGATATAGTCCAGAAGACGCTGATAGAAAAGAAGACGGTGGACCGACTATTGTACCAAGATACTGACGGCCAAAAGATTGTGCGTGAAGGTGAAATACCCTTCTATAAGCATCAGAATCGTATCATCTTTGGAAATAACAGGTTTATCGACCCAAAAAATATAGATGATTACATTGCCCTTGGTGGCTACGGTGCCTTCTCCAAAGCTCTTTTTCAAATGACACCTGAGCAAGTACTTGGGGAGGTTAAAGAGGTTAACCTAAGGGGCAGAGGAGGCGGTGGTTTCCCTACCGGCAAAAAGTGGGAAAGCACGCGTAATGCACCGGGCGAACCGAAGTATGTTATCGTCAACGCCGATGAAGGAGACCCCGGAGCTTATATGAACAGAAGTTTATTGGAAGGCAATCCGCATAGTGTACTGGATGGCCTGCTTATCGGTGCTTATGCTATTGGTTCACACGAAGGATATATTTATGTGCGAGAGGAATACCCGCTTGCATTGGAGAATACGAAAGTCGCTCTTCAGGCAGTCAAGGAATATGGTCTGTTGGGTGAAAATATCCTCGGCTCGGGATTCGATTTTAATGTTACCATCCATCGAGGTGCCGGTGCTTTTGTATCGGGTGAATCCAGTGCACTTATGAGTGCTGTTGAAGGCCATGTCGGTGAGCCAAGGCCAAAATACATTCATACCTCTGTAAAAGGCCTGTGGGATAAACCTACCTGTTTGAATAACGTGGAAACCTGGGCTAATGTGCCGTTTATTATCAATAAAGGCGCCGATTGGTTCAAAAGCATTGGCACAGAGAATAGTAAGGGTACCAAGATATTCTCACTGGTTGGAAAGATAAACAATACCGGATTAGTCGAAGTACCCATGGGCATCACTTTAAGAGAAATCATCTATGATATCGGCGGAGGCATCCCTAACGGCAAAAAGTTTAAGGCCGCACAAACTGGCGGTCCTTCCGGAGGTGTTCTGCCTGAAAGCATGCTTAATATTCCCATCGATTTCGACGAGCTTACAAAAGCCGGCTCAATGATGGGCTCTGGCGGAATGATAGTAATGGATGAAAATACCTGTATGGTGGATACAGCTAGATACTATACAGACTTTCTTGCTCATGAATCGTGTGGAAAGTGTGTCCCATGTCGTGAAGGACTCAGACAGATGCTTAGAATCCTGGATAATATAACAAATGGAAAAGGCAAGGAAGGCGACATTGAGCTTTTGGAGGAACTATCAGAGTTTATCCAGGAGGCATCTTTGTGTGCCCTTGGTCAAACAGCTCCAAATCCCGTTATAAGCACAATCAAACATTTCAAGGATGAGTACGAAGCACACATAAAAGAAGCACGTTGCCCCGCTGGTGTCTGCAAGGCGCTTATTGGCTATTACATTAACCAAGATGACTGTGTGAGTTGCGGACTATGTGCGAAGAATTGCCCAACGGATGCAATCTCCAAAACCGAGGATAAAACATATGTTATTGACCAGGAAAAGTGTATCAAATGTGGAATCTGCTTGACTGTCTGTCCTGACAAGGCAAAGGCCGTGGTTTTGCAAGATGCACTCTATGCTCGGTATTGACTGCGAAGGCTATTATAAGGGAATAAAAATGAAAACGATACAGTTAGAAATTGATGGAAAGAAAGTCCAGGCCAAAGAAGGTGCAACAATTCTTGAAGTTGCCCGTGAAAATGGTATTTACATTCCGACTCTTTGCCATCACAATGAACTCAAACCATCTGGCGTCTGTCGACTATGTATGGTGGAGATATCGAAGAATAAAAGGACAAAATTGGTTGCTTCCTGTGTTTATCCTGTTGAAAAAAACCTTATTGTAAAAACCAATTCTGAAAAGATAAGGAAAATTCGTAAGATGATAGTCGAACTGCTGTGGCCAACAGTACCAGCTTTGGCAAAAGAGTTTGAAGTCGAGAAATCTCGCTTTGTTCCCGAGCATACTGAATGTTGTTTATGTGGGTTGTGTGTCCAGTATTGTGCAGAGGTCGGAAAGTCAAACGCAGTTTACTTCAAAGGCAGAGGAATAAATCGGGAGGTAGCCGTTCTTCCTGAACTTGCAGATGATTGTGCTTATTGTACGAAGTGTTATGGGTTGTGCCCGGGGGGGTGGATTGTAATTCAATCCCTGACAGTATAGCCAAAGTATTATTCAAAAAACTACACTAAATGAAATGAGCGGCAAAATAAAAATTGATACCGAACGGTGTAAGGGCTGTGGCCTATGTGTAGAAGTGTGTCCCAAAAAGGTTATCGCAATATCTAAGCACTCCAACAAAAACGGCTACTTTCCTGTAGAAGTAGTCAACATTATCGATTGTTTCGGTTGTGCCTTATGTGCTATTATGTGCCCGGATACGGCAATTGAAGTATATCGTGACATCGACACAGTAGCTGTTGAATCCGAAAAGAAAGATAGTCTGAGCTTAAGCATTCCTCGATAATAAAACACTGGTAAGCTCTCGCCGACAGCCATTGGCAGATTAGCTTCTAAATTATAATGTCATCGAGCCCAAGGTAGCATTTCAGCCCCTCAATAGCATTAGATTTGGGATTAACCGGGTATATTTTACCCTTATATCCTGCCCCCATTATATTGGCTAAGATTTCATACCCGACCTTGCTTTTCTGGCGGGACGCACCAACTATAGCAACAGATTTAGGATTAAAAAAACTCTCAAGACCCATACAGACAAACATCCTTCCTGAACTAAAAGCGCTTTAAAAACCAAGGTATTCTATACTATAATGCACCAGATTGCAAAGTTCTCTATCGTTCATTTAGTCTGCACGGGACTATTCATCTATTTCCCACCAGAGAGGAACTAAAGGAGCTTCAGCGAAAAGTAATGACAAAAATCAGAGCACCCAATTACTTCTTATCCGTTTCATAAAATAGAAAGACGAAAACACCAAACAACTTATTCCTTTCCACTCATCCACTTAAGGTGCGGCTGCTCGTCTTCATCGACTACGGTTGCTTGCCATAAATCCAGCGGTATGTTTGGCGTACAGCCATGCATAACCAGGAAGCGATTATCCACGTGGTCGTCCAGCTTGACAAAGATATGATGGCCCGGCGTTGAGGGAAGTACTGAGTGGGCCGCATTTGCTATCTGCTTGAGTCTCCAGACATCTAAGTTTATGGTCTCTTCACCGAAGAAGATTGAGGGTTTTGACGGTAGTAACATTTTTTGGCTCCTTTCAACACAAGAACCTTTCCAATAGATTTATCTTTTTCAAGTTAAGACTTTGATAATCGCAAACAGGTACAAGAAACATAATTCCAACTAAACTAATTCAGAAAGTTTCAAAGACTCAAGCCTGTTCGCAATATAGTCTCTTATCTCCTTGAATATCTTGATAAGATTTTTCTCTCTCGACAAAGGAGTAGGCGAAAAAAAGTAAACGCTTACCGATTCCGTCGGTGCCAAGGCGACATCCATCAGTCTTATTATTTCAGCAATACTTATTTTCGATGCAGGCTTTGCTAATTTATAGCCGCCACTGGAGCCTCTTTTGGTTTTATATAGTGGTTTTGCCTTAAGATTGAGAATAAAAGTTCCAAGTACTTTTTGGGAATATCGCACTCAGAGCAAATCTCTTCTATTTTTATGAAACCTTGCTTATCGTTACGCGCAATGTAGATAAGTGCCAGCAGCGAATATTCACTTTTTGTCGTTAGCTTCATTAAAATCTAACATTTTATAGTTTGTCTATAGACAATATATATAAGCATAATATTTCTGTCAAGGCAAAATTCATTTTCCCCCTATTTTCAGCCGATTTACGATGCCTCTTCTTTCACTTCTGAGCCGTTTTTAAACCGGTTTTGACCATTATCTTCTTAAAACAGACAATATTAACCGGCTAATCTGACCTTACCTTCCTGACGGCAGGCACCAACAAAAGTCTTGTCATATTTTTTTAGTGAACGCCTAAACCATTATTTATACAATAGAACAAAAGGACTTAAAGACTATGAAACAATCCTCCTCAAAAGTTCTAGAACAAATTCCCGGCGTGGGCACAAAAATCGCTCAGGATATGCGGAACATCGGCATTCACTCTCTCAGCCAGCTTGAAGGTCAGGACCCCGAACAGCTTTATCAGAAACTCTGTGATTTTAAGGCAGGTCCCGTTGACAGGTGCATGCTCTATGTACTGCGCTGTGCAGTATATTACGCCTCAAACACCAAACACGACCCGCAGTTAATAAAATGGTGGAATTGGAAAAATAACAACTATTGAGCTTCGCGTTATCTTGAATAGTCAAGTATTTGATAACATTAACTCATCAAAAAGCTTACGTAGAGAGATACTTGCTGATAGTGCTAAGCAGAACATCCGGTTTTTCTGCTTTGTCAACAAACTCGTCAGCTTCAGTAAGCAAACCATCCAAACGAGAAGCTGTCGTCTCGCCCCATCTGTGAGTTACTCCGCTAAAAATAACTATGGGCACGCTCGCAAGTGCTGATTCACTTTTAAGGTCCTCGATAGCCGCATATCAATGCTCTCCCGCCATTATTATATCCATAATAATAAGGTCAGGCTTAACTTTTTGGGCAAGCGCCTTACCCTTCTCTGCGGAAGAAGCCGAAAGTACTTCCCATCCATGAATTCCGAAATGTGGCTTAAAAGCTGATATAACCTCCTCGTCATCTTCTATCCAGACGATCTTTTTCTTAGCCATAATATTCTCCTACAAATAAACTGCTATTTCTTTCATAAATCTTCCCGCTCCTGAAAATGTAAATTCACTCAAACGCTCACCATAGGCCCTTCCAAACTATGACCACCTCGTTGCATTGCATCCGGCTCGAAATCAAAGATTATTTTCTCAGCTCGGGTATATCCGGCTCGACGTGAACAGTGATGTTGACCGGCCGGGTTAGCTGATTATGTAGGGCATTTTCCAGACTGCTTGCTATTTCGTGAGCAGCGGCTATACTCAAATTCGGGTCAACAAGGATATGCAAATCCAGAAAAACCTCTCTGCCAACGGTGCGAGTGCGGAGGCGATGATAATGACGGATTTGGCCATTGGCACTGATGATTTCTTTAATTTGCTCAATGGTTGCCTGGTCAACGGCTTTTTCGATTAGTTCCCCCAGGCAGTCCCCTGTAAGCTTGGTGGCAACTATCACGACCATAACGCCGATGCCGATAGCTGCAACCTGGTCGCCGTGGTCGAAGCCGAATTTCTGCGCAACTACGCCGGCGATAACGGCAACCGAGCTTAAAGCATCGGCCCGGTCGTGCCATGCGTTTGCAAGTGCTGCCGGGCAGTGATGTTTTATTGCTACCGCTTTTGTAACGCGATAGACTACCTCTTTAACGGCGATAGCGCCAACCGCTGCGATCAGAACCAGGTTCCGAGGACGAGTAACATTGTCTTTTGCAATGTCAAGTGCTGCATAGTATATCATTCCAAGTCCGACGCCTAAGAGGCCCAGTACAATCGCAACAGCCGCAAGTGTTTCCAGCTTGCCGTGTCCGTATGGGTGACGTAAATCTGGCTCTTTTGAGCCGAAATAAAGGCCCAGCAGTACCGCAATGTCAGTAAGCATATCTGATACCGAATGAATGGCATCAGCAAGGATGGATAACGAACCGGTTATTAAACCTACGATGAACTTTCCGGTAATCAGAAAAACGTTGGCTGCTATACTAAGATAGGTAACAAGTCGAAGCTGTCTTGAGGCGATCTTTTGTTTGTCCTCGTTCATATATAGGTCCAGTTTGGCTTGTCAATGTGTTAATTTTAGAACAGCGTCAATATATTTCTGGACGGTCTCTTTGCTGGTTGCCTCTGCGATAACGCGCACGACCGGTTCGGTGTTGCTTGGTCGGATGTGCACCCAGCCGTCTTCGAAATCGAATCGGCAGCCATCTGTAGTATTAAGTTTTGCTTTGTTGAAAATCTTTTTTGCCAATTCCAGTATCTGTCGTGTTTGTTGTTTATCCGCTGAGAATTTTTCTTTGCTCATATAATAACTGCCGATTTCATCAACCAATTGACTTATCGTTTTCCCCGTCTCAGCCATTAATTGCAGAACAAGAGCAATACCAACAAGGCTGTCGCGAACCGGCCCCACTCGCAAATCAATCACACCCCCGTTACCCTCTCCCCCAATGATACAATCGTGTTCGAGCATTGCCGCGGCAACATTGGCCTCGCCGACAGCAGTACGGATAACCTGACCACCGGCCCTCTCAGCAATATCATCAATCATTCTCGAAGTCGAGAGATTTGTAGCCGCCCTGCCCGTTCTTTTGCCGAAAATATATTTCGCTGCCAGAGCAAGAGAATACTCCTCGCCGATATAGTTTCCGTTCTCGTCAACAATTGCCAATCTGTCGGCGTCTGGGTCCTGAGCAAGACCGATCTCGGTTCCTTCAGTTTTTACTATTTCACAAAGGCCCCTTAGGTTCTCAGCAGTCGGTTCAGGCCCATGAGCAAACAAGCCGGTCGGCTCATCGTTTATCGCAGAAACCTCACAACCAAGTTCGGCTAACAACTTTTTAGTAATCCGCCCCCCTGCCCCGTTGACGCTGTCCAGAACAACCTTGAATTTTTTGACAGCGATTGACTCTCTGTCAACAATCGCCAAAACCTTAGTGATGTGAGTAGTATCGGTCTGCTCGTTAGAAATTACTTTGCCGAAATCAATCGAATCTACGAGAGCAAAATGTTTGTCGAAAAAATATTGCTTTACTTGTTCTGCTGCATCGCTCGGCGGAGCAACACCGTTGCTAAGCAATAGTTTTACGCCATTGTATTGGCCGGGATTATGCGAAGCCGTTACTACCACTCCGCCTGCACAGCCAAGCTCCCTGAGCATAATCCCCACGCCGGGCGTGGTTACGACCCCCAAATCAATCACATCGATTCCTACGGCACACAATCCCTCTGCAACGTCGGTCAAAAGTTTCGGGCCGCTCGGCCGCGAATCCCTGCCGATACAAACCGACAATCTCCCCGTTTTTTTTGCGTTGTTTTCTTTGAGAAACGTCCCGAAGGCACAGCCGTAGTCAGTGGCTACAGAAGCCGTAAGGTTTTCACCCACGATGCCTCTCATTCCACTGACACTTATTATTAACTGTTCAGCCACATCGAAAACTCCATGTGCTCATTGCAATAACGCAACGATTATGTCACTGTGAGCATTTTCTCGCCTTCGTTGCGAGCGAAGCGAAGCAATCTCTATTATATTTAGCCTGCGGTTTCACCGCAGGTTCCTCCGACAAGTTACAAGCATCAAGCATCAAGAATTAGTCCAGCTTGCAGACATAAATCTCGTTCACGAACTCAAGCTTGCCGAGCTCTTCAATCGCTTTCGCATCGGGTTCCTTATCGAGACTAACGGCAAGAATAGCCTTTCTCTCTGCCGGCTTTTGCCCGACGCCCATAGTGCAGATATTGATATTATGTATGCCACAGAGTGTTCCGACCGAACCGATGACGCCGGGCTTGTCGTCGTTAAAGATAACCAGAACCGCCCCCTGTGGTGTCATTTCAATATTGAAACCATCGATTTCAATAATTCGCAGCAGCGTCCCCCCGAATACCGAGCCGGTTACTGTGCGTGTAACCTTGTCCGCAACGACCTTGGCGCTGAAACTTGAAGACACGTCTTTGGCCTCGGTATTTTTAGTTTCATCTATACTTATCCCGCGCTCTTTAGCTAAAACCGGAGTGTTAACCATATTCAACGGCATATCAAAGTGCTTTTGCAGCAACCCAACCACAAAATTAAGGGTAACCTGTTCGACAGCCATTTCGGCAATCAAGCCGCGATATTGCACCTCAATGCCCTTGATTTGGCCCGGCCCAATCGTGCTGACAAGAGTCCCAATTCGTCGGGCAAGTTCCGCATACTGGCTCACAATCGGCGAGACAGCACCAATCGTCGACGGAGCATTTATAGCATTTCTAACCGGGCCGCCCTTTATCGCATCAACAAGGATTCGGGCTGCCTCGACTGCAACCTCAATCTGGGCCTCCTCCGTGCTGGCGCCTAAATGCGGCGTAACAAGGCAATTCTCAAATTCGCTAAAGCGGGTATTTTCAGGCGGCTCCTTGGAATAAACATCAAGAGCGGCACCGGCTATACGCCTTTCGGCAAGCGCATCATAAAGCGCATCCTCGTTAATAATTCCCCCGCGTGCACAGTTGATTAGCCGGACCGTATTTTTCATCATATTTATCTGTTCTGCACCAATCATATTCAGTGTCTGCTCATTTTTCGGGACGTGAACGCTGATATAATCGGCTTCTTTGAAGAGCCGCTCTAAACTGTCGCATATTTCAACGCCGATTTTTCCCGCATTAGGCGGCGCGGCCAACGGGTCATAACCCAATATCTTCATATTGAAGCCTTTTGCCATTTCTGCCACAGCCATACCTATTCTGCCCAATCCTATCAGGCCGAGCACTTTATTGTTCAACTGATTACCCGTATATTTTTTTCTGTCCCAGGCCCCACCTTTTAAGCTGTTGCAGGCCGGTACAACATTTCGGCTCATCCCAAGTATCAAAGCCATCGTATGTTCAGCGGCACTGAGCGTATTACCACCTGGGGTATTCATAACCAGGATTCCTTTCCTGGTAGCTGCCGGAACATCTACATTATCTACGCCGACACCTGCCCGGGCGATTGCCTTTAATTTACCAGGACTACTCAAGACCTTAGCCGTAACCTTCGTATCGCTTCGGATGATTAAGCCGTCGTGCTCACCGATAATTTTAGCTAATTCATCTTCGCTTATACCGGTTTTAACAACAGCCTCAACGCCATCCATCGATTTGAGTAAATCGATACCTTCTTTTGCAAGTTTGTCTGTAATTAAAACTTTAATCATTTTGAACTCCAAAAAAACTTTTTTACAAATAAGCGCTCTCCTTTTTCATTGCAAGCAAAGGAAAGCAATCTCTAAATTCATTTTTCGGGCTTATATTTTAGCCGGACTTCTAAGAAATAGCAAGCTCAGAAAAGTTATAGCCTCCAACTTCAAATATATTTATCTCCATTTATCTCCCAAATTCACTTTGGTGTTTGTTTAGCCGTATTCAACCCGACGACACCCCAATATCATTCCCGCCAAAGGGGCTGTTGAAAAAGTTCAAAAGGAGCGTTTTGAGATTTCCACGCGATTTTTCAAATCGCTTGCAATGACCTGAAAACGCATTTTGTGTCATTGAGAGGAGCGTAGAGTTGAAAGTCCACAAAGATGGGACGAAGTAATCTTGACTTTTTCAACAAGCCCCAAAGCTGGAATCTATAATCATTAAATTAAATCAGCAATCGAAAATCACAAATTGTAAATTGCAACCGCTCCCATATTTATTTTTTGATTTCATTCTCCAGGTTAGTTCCCATCCCTGTCCGTGGGTTTTCTTTATATGTAATACAATATACGTATCTAATTTATTTCAAAAAATTCGCTTTTTACCCTTGACTCTTTTGCTCTTATTTTTGGTTTGTTTACGAGTCTTGACCAATTTTGGTCAAAAAGTGCACATTTCTACGTATTTTTCTGAAAAAATATAAGGAACCAAAACGACCGAAATAACGCTTATTTTTAAAATTTGCTTAAATCGTCGTATTTGCTTATGTATCAGAGACTTATAAAATTTTCTAAAAGTCTGAATAACTAAATGTCCAAACAGTTACTCCCTTATGTGCCTTCCAATCAAAAATTCGTCCCGACCCATATTCCCTATCTTGCCTATATTTTATATGACTGCCATAGACATACGCTTCCATCTTTCTAATTTCTACCTTTTTTTGGAAACAGCAGCCTCTCATTCTTTACGCGTTTTACATAATTCTCCTCTTCTGTATAGCTATTTATTAATACCATGAGCAAAACAGGTAACTTCTGAAGTCTGAATAACTAAATGTCCATTAGATAATTTATTTGTCAAAAAGGTTTTAATGTCGTATAATAAAATGGATTCAAAATGAAATAATTAAAGGGAAGACTCTGATGGGAAAGATGAAAGAAGCACAAAAGCTCCCTCCTATAGAGCAGTTAAGAGGCAGAACTCTCGGCAGAATACTCATTAAAATGGGTGTGCTAAGCAGAGACAAGGTACATGAATGCCTGAAAATTCAGAGCCAACGGCAAGGCGTACAAATAGGCCAGATTTTCCTTGAACTGGGTCTTGTCGATGAAGTCCAACTACAGATGGCACTTGCGGCCCAACGCGGAATGGAATATGTGAGCCTTGATGGTGTTGATATTCCTCCTGATGTGGTCGAAAAGGTGCCAGCACAAATGGCAAAGACATACCACATCGTACCAATTGAATACAATCGGGAACAAAACGAATTGACCGTCGCCCTTGACAGCCCCGATAACTTCAGAGCTACCGACGATCTAAGCACACTGATGGGTTTTAAGGTTACCGCAAAGATCACCGACCGTGATGCGTTGGAAAGTGCTTTGACGAAATATTACAAGACACAAGACGAAAACATTACTGAGCTGATAGATGAAATACAAGGTGACAGTTTCCTTGCGGAATTTGAGGGAAGAAATCAAAGTATTGACCTGGATGAATTGAAGGAACTATCTGAGTCGAATCCCGTCAAAAAACTGCTGAATCTGGTTTTGCTGCAGGCGATTCGTGACAAGGCCTCGGACATCCATTTTGAGCCGTTTGAAAATGAGTATAAGATGCGTTACCGCATTGATGGTGTGCTCTATGAAATGGTTCCTCCACCAAAATACATTGCTGCGGCTCTCAGCTCACGTATAAAGGTTATGGCAAACCTGGACATCGCTGAGAGACGTCTGCCACAGGACGGCCGAATATCACTGACGGTAGAGAACAATCCAATTGATTTGCGTGTTAGTGTTCTACCGACAATGTTTGGAGAAAGTGTTGTATTGCGTGTTCTGGATAGAAGCCAGGCCATGTTTGATTTGGGAGCACTTGGATTGAGGCCGGAGGACCAGGAAATAATCCGTCGGCTTATACATAAGCCAAACGGTATTATAATTGTTACCGGCCCCACCGGATGCGGCAAAACTACCACTCTTTACTCGGCCCTGAATGAGCTTAATGACATTGAGACGAAAATAATCACCACTGAGGACCCGATAGAATACGACATTGACGGTATTATTCAGGTTCAAATGAAACCAGCTATTGGCCTGGTATTCGCAAGGTGCCTAAGACACATACTTCGTCAGGACCCCGATATTATATTAGTGGGCGAGATTCGCGACCTTGAGACAGCAGAGATTGCTGCACAGGCCTCTCTGACAGGCCACATAGTGTTTACCACCCTGCACACAACCGATGCCCCAAGCTCGATAGCACGACTTTTAGATTTGGGGGTTGAGCCGTTTCTTCTTACTGCTACTATTGAAGGCATCATCTCCCAGCGATTAGTGAGGAAAATATGTGAAAACTGCAAAACAGCGTTCCAGCCAAGTGAAGCGCAATTAATGGAGTTACAACTTACGCCGGATGATATTAAAGGTAAGAAGTTTTATTATGGCCGAGGCTGCAGCAAGTGTAATGGCACCGGTTATAGAGGTCGAACGGGTATTTTCGAGGTTATGGTATTCAATGATGAAATACGAGACTTGATTATGAATCAGGCTTCGACCGCGGTCCTGCGTGCGGCGGGTCAGAAAGCTGGTATGAGGCTGCTGCGTGACAACGGTCTGGCTGAAATATATGACGGCATTACCACCATAGATGAGGTTGTAAAAGAAACGATAATGGAAGAAGTATAGGGAGGGACTGGTTCATTATGAATCTGGATTTAACGGCTAATCGTCAATACAGAAGGAGGTATTTAAGATGCCAATTTTTCAATATTCAGCGCTGGATGCTCAGGGCGTAGAGATAAAAGATGAGATAGACGCCCTAAGCCAGAAAGAAGCGATAAGCAAGATACGCAACATGGGATATTTCCCCACGAAGGTCCGTGAACGCGGTGTGGGGAGGAAGCCGGGAGCAAAAAAAGCTGCTGCCAGACCGACACGCAAGCGAGGTGCCGGCGGCAAGGTAAAAGTCAAAAATATAGCCCAGTTTGCAAGACAGCTTTCGACACTCCAGGATGCGGGCCTGCCCATTTTGCGGTCGTTGAGGATCCTCGAGGAACAACAAGGGTCTGGGACATTCAAGAGGGTTATCGGTTACGTAGCCGATGACATTGAGGGCGGTTCCACGCTTTCGGAAGCTATGGGCAGATACCCAAGAGCCTTTGACCGGCTTTTAGTCAGTATGGTGGCGGCTGGTGAGACCGGTGGTGTGCTGGATTTGATATTGTCCCGCGTGGCTGACTTTATGGAAAAGGCCCAGAAACTTAAAGGCCGGGTTAAAAGTGCGATGATTTATCCGCTGGTGGTTTTGACCGCGGCTTTTACCATTCTCACGCTGTTGATGAAGTTTGTGATACCACAGTTTAAGATGGTGCTTGAGGAGATGATAGGGGAAGGTCAGCTGCACCCGATAACGAGAACAGTGCTCGGCATAAGCAACTGGATTGCAAAGCAATATGGCTGGGCGATTATATTAGGCATTCCATTTGGAATAATTTTTCTGCTCAGAATCGCCAAGAAATTTCGCACCGGCAGATATGTTCTGGATGCCATTAAATTGAAGCTGCCGGTTATGGGCCAGCTTACCGGTAGAGTATCAGTTACGCGGTGGACCAGAACACTCGGGACATTGATTAGTGCCGGTGTGCCGATCCTGGACGCCATTAATGTTACACGTGAGACAGCAGGGAACGAAGTCTATGCTAATATGCTCAATAACGTCCACAATTCCATCAGGCAGGGCGATACGTTTGCCGGCCCGTTACGGCAATCTAAAACCGTTGACTTAATCGTCTCCAATATGGTTGCCGTGGGCGAGGAAACAGGTGACCTGGACAAGATGCTTTTAAAAGTGGCGGACAACTATGATGAGCAGGTTGATGTGCTGGTTGCCTCGTTAATGTCAATGCTTGAGCCGATTATGATTCTTGTGCTTGGCAGTATCGTCATGACTATTGTCTTGTCGGTATTTTTGCCAATGATACAGGTAATTACAAGCTTAGGCACACAAGCATAAGAATTGAACTAATAAATTAAACGTTTTAACTGTAAAGTAAGGAGAAAAGAAATGAAGTCAATCGTCAAACAGTCCAACAGAAAAGCGGCCTTTACCATTATAGAGCTGCTAACGGTTATGAGCATTATTGTAATCCTCATAGGCGTTCTTGTGCCGGCGTTGAACAACGTCAGGAAGTATGCCCAGAAGGTAAAACAAAAGACTCAGTTACACGGCATCCAGCAATCCATAGAACTTTTTTACAACGAAAACGATGGTTATCCACCTTCCGGTGCGCTGGACGGAAATGGTCAATCCTACTGTGGTGCGATGAAGCTTTGCGAGGCGATGATGGGCCGGGATTTGCTGGGCTTTCACCCGAATTCGGCCTTCAGAGCAGACGGTATGGATCTTGCCGGTCTGAGGGATTTATATACCCCCGACCCCGATAATATAAAAGCCAGGATGGGACCGTTTCTGCAGCTGGATAATGCCAACGCATATAGACTCGTAGATATTTACGGTTCCGGTCATACAGAACCTTTTAATGAGATTCTTTTTGTTTTATGTGACGAGTATACACGTCAAATGAGAACCGGCATGAAAACCGGTATGCCCATACTTTACTATAAAGCAGAAACATCGAACAACCTGCATGACCCCAACAGCCTGCCAACACCTATGGACAACAAAGGTAATATCTACAATTACTGGGACAATCAGGTCCTGGTTGGTCTTGGCAAACCCTGGGAAGAGGCAGGCAAGGCTACGACTCATAGTCTTTCAAACCCTGCAAGATTCTACAGAAATACAAGGAATGACAAGATTACCACAGTGCGCCGACCTTACAGGTCCGACTCTTTCATACTGCTCTCTGCAGGATATGATGGTGAGTACGGCACGGCTGACGACGTATGCAATTATGATTGGAATTACAGTGAATGACGGCTTCGGGGAGGTCAAAATTTGAGTGCTTAGTTTTGAGCTGTGTGAAGATTCTTCGATTCGCTTCAAACGACAAAAGGAACGTGGAACCATTATTGTGTTTTTGATTAGTTTCATAGGAATATAAAAAGAGGGAATAACTGTGAGGCGAAAAAGAACAGGATTTACAATTGTTGAGCTGTTAGCGGCTCTTGGAATAATTGCGTTGATGGTCGGGCTTCTTATCCCTGCTATCAGTATGGTGCGCAATACAGCAAGACAGACAAAACAAAAGGCACAGTTTATGACAATCGAGCTGGCTCTGACGACCTTTAAGAACGACCATGGTGATTATCCTCCTTCTGACTGGCCATTACCGCCGGCGCCCGGCAGTGATTACTGTGGTACACAGAAGCTCTCCGAAGCCCTTTTAGGCTGGGACTTGCTGGGATTTCATCCGAAATCAGATTTTAGGTCTAACGGGCGCAACAATGATGGAGAGTTCATATACGATGCCAACAATCCCATTTTCTTTGACCAGAGAAAAGGCCCTTATCTGGAGCTCGCTACCGCCGAGGCTTTTAGATTAGGTAACATCTCAGTTCTTTACCCCGGCTTGTTTTTTGACACCAGGCCTTTGGCACCAAATACTTTTGTCCTTTGCGATGTATTTGGCGCAGAGAAAATAACGTTGGCCAACGGAAAGACGGTCAGGGCAGGGGCGCCGATTCTTTATTACAGGGCAAACACTTCCGGGAAAACAATACGTGAAATCTATAATGCCCAGGATAACGACGTCCTTATTCAGATAAAACAGCAGGCAGACAACAAGGAGCAGCTCTTATCCAGGCCTGCCAGTCAGTTTCAATATTTCTATGACTATATCAGAGACCCGAAGATAAGCGCCAGACCCTGGCCTTACAGGCCTGATTCTTACATATTGATTTCAGCGGGGGTAGATGGTCTTTATGGGACAAGCGACGACATTTGCAACTTTGGAAACTAAGCCCCCCATCCACACCCGATTGAGCAAGCTAACACTATGAAAAGTTACAAATATAAGCATGGCTTCACCCTTGTCGAGATATTAGCCGTGGTGGCTATAATCGCGCTGCTGGCTTCAATTTTAATCGGCATCGCCGGCCGTATCGATAATCAGTCCAAAGAAAGGTGCCTCGAAAGCACCTTTGCTCTGCTGGAATGCGCACTGCAGGAATATTGTGAATACACAGACAAATTTCCCGAACAGCCTGAAAAGGATTTTACAAATGCGCTCATTCATTCGGAATATCTTTATAATGAGCTTACCTTGATACCGGAATCTCGGAAGATACTGGAAAAAATCTCCAATTCTTTTTTAAAGAACAAATACGGAACTGCTGAGACGCCGGCGGAGATATATGACCCATGGGGGATGGCGCTGGATTACAGATACGTCGCGGGTGATAATTTCCCGGAACTAATATCAGCCGGGCCAGATAAAATTTTCGGCACCGCTGATGATATAAATAACAGATGACAGAGGACAGATGACAGAGGACAGATGACAGAGGACAGATGACAGAAGGTTGAGAGGAATATTGAATATCGAACAAGGAATATCGAAGTAAGAAGCTGAGATTGCTTCGCGTGGCTTCGCCTCGCTCACAATGACAATACTATGAACCAGAAATTACAAACCAACTCCGGTCTTACGTTGACAGAGATGGTGGTTGTTATAGCAATCATATCACTGCTCGTCGCTCTTGGATTGCCGGCTGTGCGTGTGTTTCGTGAGTCATTCGAGTCTCGGAGCGGCGGAAAGAGTATGATAAGCGCGGCTCTATCCAGCGCCCGCGCAATTGCTGCGAAGGAACAGCATTACGCCGGCATACGGTTTCAGCAGGATTTGGCCGGCAACCAATATATGGTCTTTATAGTGCACGATTTTGAAAAAACAGGCTTAAATCCTGGTTTTCGGGCGGTTGAAGGTCTAAAGCCAATAAAGCTGCCGGAAAGTTTGGGCGTAACGGATTTGATGGTCAGAATCAATCACGGTACAGATTGGACTGATGCGGAAGACATCCGCGATGAGGCGCTTAAGGTGGCATACCTTGATGATACGAATCCGCAGAATATCGGGCCGGACCGAAAGAACAAATACATTACAGATACATCCAGTTTTTCGATTGTTTTCTCACCGAGCGGCAAGCTGATAATGCGCGACGTTCGCGTGAGAAATAGAGATGGAATTTACAAGCCAAATAATGGAGTCTCCGGTAAAGTATCGACGGATAGCATCTTCAATTCCCCTGACAATATAACAAATTACAGAGTGGGTATGTTCATTCAGGATGACTATGCTGAGCTGGGTTTGGGAGCGGAATCGAGCCGAAACAGGTTTGTTATATATGACAAAATACAGCTTGATAAATTAGATGCAATGAGAAGGTTCGACTATTTAAGCAAACTGGAACTGGTCTATATAAATCCATATACGGGGACGATAATCTCGACGGATTGATAAGCCTATGAGAAGGAAAAGGCAATATAAAGGTTTTTCCCTTACTGAGGTTTTGTTAGCTGTCGGCACGCTCGCAATGGGGATGATTTTCATAAGCGGCACGTTTCTCACCGGCATCCATTTTGCGACCCTCGCCACTGAGCAAACCATCGCGGCGGTAGCAGCAGACGAGGCCTTTGCAAAAATCAGGCTGTACGGTGTTAATCTAACAGACCCGAATTTGGTAGTTAACCAACTGACTCCCTTCGAAGTGTTGAATCCTATCGCCGCTGATGAGTTTGCATATCCTTCGACAAAGAGCCTGGCCCATAAGCAATATTACTGGTCTGCGCTGTGCAGGCAAGTGGATTCTACCCCGACTAATCGGCTTGTGCAGGTAACAGTTTTTGTCAGCAGAAAAGTGGGGAGCAGAACTACATATCCAGGCGGGGCGCAAAGGCCTGTTCCGGTTAAGGTCGGTGTTTCAACTGTTCCCGGGGCCGGTAACGAAAATAAGCTCATGATAAATGTGGCGGGTGAGCAAACATTCATCAATAGCGGTTGTACGATAGCGGATAAACAGACAGGTCAGCTTTATCGAGTCCTCCAGCGTGATGCCGGTGCTCCTAATATAATCGTGCTCGACAAAGTCCGGCAGGACGGGCTGATTGATTCGGTGTGGGTGGTACCACCACCTGTCGGCGGCGGCAGATACCCCTGCATAGCTATATATCAGAAAGTAATCAGATTTTAACCACGGATTGCGCGGATTACACGGATGAATTTTAGCCGCGAAAACACAAGGAAGATAAAAGTGAGCTAAAGTGAGCTAAAGTGACAGCAAAGATGTCATTCTGAGCGAAGCGAAGAATTTCTTTTTCGTTGGCCAGAGCCTTCGGCTTTGCCTCAGAGCTTGCCGAAGGGATGACAAGTAAATGTCACTTCAGGTACTTTACACTACTCAATTAATGTTTTTTGTGTCTTGGTAGCAGGAAAAAAATGAGAAAAGCCTTTACGCTAATTGAGCTTTTGGCGGCTATTGGGATTCTGGCTGTAATTCTGTCATTCACGAGCGTGATTTTCAAGGCCGGCATTGGAGCCCATCGTACCGCAATCGCGAACGCCGAAATTATGCAGAAACTGCGGGCCATCACCAACCAGCTCAACGCCGACTTCAAAGGCCTCAGAAAGAATGGGGAAATTTTCGTAGTATGGGTGGCCAAGCCGGTGCCTAACGCCAATTATAAAGATAACGACCTTGACGGATATGAGAGATTTGACCGGGTAATGTTTTTTGCGGATGGTGATTTTCAATCTTATAAAGCTAACCCGATGGTTCGCGGCAACGTTGCAAGAATCTGTTATATGATTGCAAGGAAGGGCAATGTCAGGGAGCAGGAGCAGGACAGAACCGAGCGAATACTTGCCAGAAGCGTGCATATATTAACGGCTGACCCCGGCCTTGCTGATTTTCCGGACCCCAATAGCCTCAGTGATGCTCAATGGTACGAGTGGAACAACCGGTATGAGTACGACAAGATATCTATAGAGGGCTGGAAGGAGATTGCGTGGAAGAACAAGATGAATATGCTCTCTGTCATAAGTGATATTACGGTTGGCACAAGTAATGTCAACGAAGCAATCAGAGGAGTGACGGTCGAACCGGCGGACGCGAATTCAATTCATATGCTTTTGTGCGAGGGCGTGGGGGAGTTTAAGATTCAGGGCTGGAATGACGCCCAGCAGCAATGGATCCCGGATGTTGACCCCGATGGCGACGGAGACTTGGCGGATACGCATTTCTTCTTCGCCGACCCAAATAGTGTTCCCGGAGTGCTGTATCCCTATCCGTCTTCCGGAGTGGTAACTATAAATAACATCAATTATCCCAGAGAGCAGGTAGATGAGGCGCATTTTAACACTATCCCCGGGCTTGGACGGGCGCTTAAGTTCACTTTTACGTTATACGATTCCAAAGGCATTATAAAAGAAGGCATGACTTTTACTCACATTGTTTATTTAGACAAGTAATTTGACAAGAATGAGGACAGTAAACAAGAAATTTCGTTGGGGTAAATCTTCTGTCGGCTCAGCCCTTCTCCTGGTTGTGGTCTTGACCAGCCTGCTAGCTATCGTAGGCGTGCTTTTTGTTATGGTTACCCGTATTGACAAGATAGCAACCTCGGCAATATCGGAAAGCAAAGAACTGGACTTTGCAGTTGAAACAGTCATCGCAAAAATATCGCAGGAATTGGCTTTAGATGTCCCCGGCAAAGGGGCCGAATATCAGGACTATCCGGGCCCGGATGATAAATGGCTGGCAAGTCTTGAGCCATACAAATCGGGAAGCAATTATTACTGGCGCCAGATAAGCGATGTTACAGGATATTTAACCGGCTATAGCAGTAACATACAGGCAAAGGTTGTGGGTGAGTATGACGCGATAACCGATTTCAATAATCTGGTTGCTAATGCCGATGCTGACGGTGATGGTGTAGGTGATTCAAAGTGGCTTAAACTTGCCGATATAACCTCCGAAAAAGGCAAACCAATTTACGCAGCCATCAGAATTGTTGACAATGGGGCAATGTTAAACGTTAATACGGCTTACAAATTCGACCCGAACGACCCTAATGCCACTATTTTAGACGTCGGTGGTTCAAGTCAAATGCAAATAAATCTTATGGCTCTGGCTGCTCGAGGGAACAATCCTCCTGCTACGGCGGCAGAAACAAGTCTGCTTAAAGCAAGAGCAAATAACGGTCTTGGTGTTGACCCGCTGGATTTGCGCAGGTACGAGCAAAATGTTATCTGGTATTACGACGCACCAAACGGCGCTTATACGCCTTTTGATATTTCCGATGAGCTCGAGCTTCGTTACAGATACCTGTTGAATCATACCGGTATAGACACACGGCTGGAAGATTGGGGTGTTGAATTCAGAAATAATACTTTGTCCACCCCTTTAACATCAGGCGGGGAACCACTTGATGCCTGGTTCAAAAGGGCCTGCGACGACGGCAGCGTTGACCCAAATTATGCGTATCGGCATATCGCCACCACATACAATATGGACCGGATTATTAATCCAGCCGGTTCAAAGCTGAATGACGGAAAGATGATAAATGTCAATACGGCGGATAAAAGTTTGCTGTATGATGCGATACGTGCGGGACTTTTGGATGCCGACCCTAACTTTGCAGTTGTGGATGCCGATGGATTAGCCGCTCAATTGGCGGTCAATATAGTTGACTTTCGTGATTACGACACAGAGGTAACTTTTTTGCCGGTTGGGCAGAAAACATATTACGGCTTCGAGGCCCAGCCGTTTATAAGTGAGATAGCATTCAGTGTTAGTGGGACGGATGCAAATGATTCGAAAAACAATGAATTTGCGATTGAGCTTTATAATCCGTTCGATGTAGATATTCCGTTGGGTAATTTCCGGCTGGAGCTTCGCCGGAACAATAGTGTGGTCGTGAGCACGATAAAACTGGCCGGCTATGCTATAGCCGACGGCAGCCGATTTGTAGTAACCAATGGCTCTGCCGCTTCGAGTGGTTTTGGTGTTGCAGGATTGATGCGAACGGGTGGGGGTAAGGAAGACCCTAATCTGATGCTGGCTACGTATAGTCTTGTGAGTGTGGACCCGCTGACGTATGCCTTAAGCGAAAGATACGACATTTACCTTCTGAGGACGACATCGGCTGAAGACATCTATCTTGACAAACAGGAAACCAAAGATGAGTGGTTTAACTGGGATACTATTAAAGGTACGAGGAAGTCCTACTGCAGGCCTGACAATGCCTGGGATGTAGTGTATCAGAATTTGCAGTCTTCGGCTGAGACATTGGGTGGAGCGAATGGGGTAAGCGCGGGACGGAGGAACTACAATCTTGCAAATTCCGTGGATAATTTTATTACGGTTGGTGATATATCAAGGGTCCTTAAGGTGGGGCCGAGTGCCGACCCGTGCGATATGATTGGTATGCGAGTAGCATCAGAACCCGGCGAAGAAGCCGTTCGGCTTGACTTGCTGAATCCGGCTTTTGCGAATATTTTTCAGTATCTGACGGTCATCGACCCGGCATCCTTTGGCCGAGGAGCGTATGAAACAAGAATAAAAGGCCGGATAAACGTCAACACCGCCCCATGGTTTGTGATAGCGCAATTACCGTGGATGGCCCCTGCAATCGCCCAGGAAATAGTCGCGTATCGAGATACAATAGCAAAAGGTTTTGAAAGTACCGCTGAGTTAATGCATGTTCCCGCCATGGGCTATTATGCTTATGACCCTTTGTATAGTGCTGTTGATTTAGACCGATTTCCTGACCTTACGCCGGGCGATGGGGCGGTGAGCGATTTTGAAGAGAGAGACGTGATTTTTTCGCGGATAAGCAATCTTGTAACTGTGCGCAGTGATGTTTTTACCGCTTATATTCTCGTTCGTATGGGCATCGATGGCCCACAAAGAAGAGTTATAGCAATACTTGATAGAAGCCAGGTCAACTCTCCCAGCGATAGATTGAAAATCGTTGCATCGCACCCGGTTCCGGACCCGCGATAGCAGATTTTCGATTTTTCATCCGCGATTTAGAAGTTCGAGTAATCTGGTGTGGACTTTTTTGTTAGCTGCTAATACATGAAATTGCTGAGCTTCATAGCTTTCCAAATCGACAGGAAAGATTTTTCCACCTTGCCAGTCGGTAACGATGGCTCCGGCGGCCTCGGCGATTACGGTCCCGGCTGCTATGTCCCACAGTTTCGGGTCTGAGGCAATGGTGGCTATAAGGCCGCCCTTTGCCACATATGCCAATTGCAGTGCGGTTGTGCCTAAATTTCGGAATCTTGTCCGCTGCATAATTTCGCAGGTCCACGGCGGCACACCATTGTCAAAATGGCTATCGAGACCAACGCTCGAAAATTTATCCATCGTTTCCTCGCTTGCAGTTATTCGCCTGCTGTTCAATTGTGCCTCGCCGCCTTTGACGGCGGTGAACATTGAATCTGTGGCCGGCTCGAAAATCACACCTACAATGGGCTGGCCCTGGTATATTACCGCGATGCTGACGGTGAAGAAAAGCATGCGATGCGCAAAATTGTTTGTCCCGTCAATGGGGTCGATGGCCCACCAGAGATGCTGGTCGCCACGTGGGGGCTGTTTGAAAATCTTGCCTTGGTCGCCTTCTTCGGCTATAAAGCCGTGGTCGGGATAGTTCTCTTTGATTCGGTCGATGATTAGCTTCTGGCATTGGGCATCGGCCTGGGTTACGAGTTCGGTGCCGTTCTTCACCGAGGCCTTGATGTAGTTGATTTCTTCCATTGCGTGCTGGCCGGCCAGGCGTGCCGCCACGATAGCTGTCTCCAGCATTCTGCTCAAATCTCTCTGCTCTAATGGCATATTCGTATCTCACATTGCGTACTTCGTATTTTTTCAATAACTAACGGGTGTTAGTCGTTTCTTGACAGAATTACCCGGCTGTTTTATTCTAACGTAGTTATGCCAACAAGCCAACAGGTAAATAAGTCGAAAATTTTTATCCGAGCGTCGTCTCGCCAGCAGATGGCAGCGGTGATTGTTTGCCTGGCGGTGGTTGGTTTCTTCGGATTATTTGCGCTGGCGAGACATTATAATATCGATATTGGACGGTGGCTTGGCTACTGCGGATTCAAGCAAAGATACGGGCTGCCGTGTCCAACCTGCGGAATGACTACTGCGACACTTGCCTTCGCCCAGGGCAAAATCTTCGATGCATTTTATGTCCAGCCTGCCGGTGCGCTATTATGTTGTGTGCTTGTGGTTACAGCGTTTTTGGCCTTTCTTATAGCCGTTTTTGGAGTTTATTTCCGCTTTTTAGAGCGTTTTTTTAGGGAGGTTAAAGTAAAGTACATCATTTTAGCCCTAATAGTCATTATCGCTGCCGGCTGGGCGGTAACGTTAGCTCGGGCACTGGCAGCAAATAAATGATTCCCAAAAAAAGGCGGCGGATTTCGGCCGGCGCGAATCTTCGACTTAGTTATTGACTATTTTGGAGATTGCACTGCTCTGCGAAGAATGAATTGGCGATTTTATTTGATAGTTTTGAAAAGGCATATACAACTCGAGAGATTTTCCTTGACGGAGAAGTAGATAATTTGGTATAGATAATATTGGTGAAGCTTGTGCCTGCACAGTCGGGCATCTGTGATTTTGAGGCCGTCCAGCGGGCGCAATAATTAAAGTTTTTCGACAGAGGAGGAGTCATTATGCAAGGCACGGAGTTAGTTGAAGGGGTGATTTTGTGCTTTGCAGTAAAGTTTTTTTGCATTTCAATTAACAACCTATATTTATTTTTTGAACCCCGCCCGTCATCCGCAGGATGCCTTGCGGCAAAGACAGGACGGGGTGAACCCAGCCCCTCAAAGTGGACAGAGGAGCGGGGTGAAGGAGGATTATTATGGCTAAGAAAGTGATTTATTTGTTTTCACTTGTTTTGGTGTTAGGAGTAACTGCAGGCGTGACAAATGGCGGAAGCCTGTGGGGATATTATCCTATCAACGAGAACGACTTCGACGACTATTCGGGTAATAACCACCATGGAACGGCAGTAGATGGCCCAGTAACAGTATTAGATTCTGAAAGAGGCTGGGTTGTCGCGTTTAATGATCAGCCCAGTAAGCCGAGCCGTATTAACTGCGGAACCGACGACCCTTCGGCCGGCGGCGAAGTGTCGGTTTCCGCCTGGATAAAATGGGACGGAATGAACGGTAACTGGCAGGGAATAGCCGGTAAAAGCTTCCAATATGAAGATAGAAGGTGGATATTCCAGCTTCGTGACTCCGATGGAATAATCCAATGGGGAGGTTCAGACCAGGATAACCTGCATATATGGAGCACTGTCGCTCCGAAAGTGGGCGAATGGCAACATGTGGCTGGGACGTGTGACGGGAGCTATTCGAAGGTCTATATTAACGGCGAGATAGTTGGCGAAGGGCCCGGCGGATTCCGACCCGATGCCGCTGCGGAGGCAAATGTTACACTCGGTTTCGGTGAAGACCGGAATGACTACGACGAATCATTCAATGGCGTCATAGATGAAATCTACATCTACAGCCGGACGCTGTCTGATAACCAGATACTGGACTTATTTCACGGTATCCCTCCGTCGTTTACACAGGCCGACGACCCGAAGCCGGCTAATGGCGCTCTTCATATCGATACATGGGCGAACCTTTCATGGTCACCAGGAGATACTGCGGTCTCGCACGATATATATTTTGGCGACAATTTTGACGATGTGAACGACGGCACTGGCGATACTTTCCAGAGCAATCAGAATGCGACGTTTATTATTGTCGGCTTTCCCGGATTTCCTTTTCCGGACGGCCTCGTTCCTGGGATGACTTACTACTGGCGGATAGATGAAGTCGAAGCCGATGGTACTACAATACACAAAGGCAATGTCTGGAGCTTTTCGGTTCCCCCAAAGACCGCATACAATCCCGACCCGGCTGATGGCGCCGAGCTTGTAGCTCCGGACGTGAAGCTTAGCTGGACGGCAGGTTTCCGTGCAAAATTGCACACCGTCTATTTTGGCGACAATTTTGACGATGTGAGCAATGCCGCCGGTGGGCTTCCTCAGGGAGTTACAACCTATACTCCTCGCGGACCGCTTAAATTGGCCAAGACTTACTACTGGCGGGTCGATGAGTTTGATGCCGTCGCCACGTATAAAGGCCAAGTCTGGAGCTTTACTACTCAAGGTGGAGTCGGGAGCCCGAACCCGTCTAACGGCGCTGTGGATGTAAAGCACACGCCGGTTCTTGCCTGGTCGCCGGGAGTCTATGCTGCTTCGCATCAGGTCTATTTCGGCGCTGATAAAGATGCCGTGAAAAATGCCGGTACGGCTTCGCCAGAGTATAAAGGCACCAGAAACCTTGGTTCTGAAAACTATGAACCCGGGAAACTCCTGTGGGATGCCACCTACTATTGGCGGATTGATGAGGTCAATAACCTCAATACCGACAGTCCGTGGAAAGGCCCTGTCTGGAGCTTTACGACCGCCAACTTTCTTGTCGTGGACGATTTTGAGGACTACGACGTCGGCAACAACGAGATATGGTGGTCGTGGAAAGATGGGCTTGGCTATGCCGCGCATGGTAATGAACCGGCCTATCCCGGCAACGGGACCGGCGCAGCCGTGGGCGACGAAAGCACTCCCTCTTATACCGAGGAAACTATCGTTCACGGAGGCAGCCAAGCGATGCCGCTCTTCTATGACAACAGCGTCTTAAAGTATTCGGAGGCGCAGAAAACGCTGACTTATCCGCGTGACTGGACCGAGAATGGTGTTGGCACATTAACGATTTGGTTCAGAGGCGATTCGGCTAACGCTGCTGAAACGTTGTATGTTGCTCTCAATGGCAGTGCGGTGGTTTCTCATGATAATCCAAAGGCATCGCAGATAGCCACCTGGACCCGATGGAATATCGACCTGAAAGCGTTTGCAGACCAGGGCGTGAATCTTGCCAATGTCAATACGATTGCCCTTGGGTTAGGCAACAAGAAAACCCCGCAGGCAGGTGGTTCAGGTACGATGTACTTTGACGATATTCGGCTGTATCCTCCGCCACTGGAGCCGGCACCTTAAGCTATGATTTAGGTGTCAATTAAGATTGCGTGGTTGACCCCGTTAGATAACGTCGTATTTTTCATATCTAATGGGGTTGATATAGCAGATTCGTGACAATACGGGGCTTATACTGATTGATTCGGTATAAGCCCTTTTAATGATAAATGATTCTGGCATGGGCGGGCGATATTGATTATTTCGGAGATTGCACTCTGCGAAGAATGAATTGTCGCTTTTATTTCGTATTGCGTGATGTGTATTGCGTATAAAGAAAACCCCGCACCAAATTACGCCCGAATAAGGCCCGCCGAATAAATCGGCAGGCTAAACAAAACGGCATAAACCCCGCGCGAAACGCAGGATTAAATATATAAATATAAGAGGATGGTGTTAGTTAGGCCCTTAAGATTGGTCCTAAATCTTCCATTTCCCTCTCTGCCTCTTTCTTCCTGGTCTTATGCTTTCCACTTAAGGCGTTTATTTTTTCCATAGCCTTATCCTGCAATGCTCCGGGCTGACGTCCTTTGTCGAGCATTTCCTCGAGGCTGATTATACCGGTGTCATAGAGCCTCCAGAGGTGCTCATCAAGAAGCTGCATACCGAGCTTTTTGCCGGTTTGAATGCTGGAATCGATTCGGTAGGTCTTGTTCTCGCGGATAAGGTTGGCGATGGCAGGCGTTACAACCATAAACTCATAAGCCGCAATTCTTCCTCTGCCGGTGGCCAAAGGACAAAGCGCCTGGCTAAGTACGGCTATTAAATTACTGCTTAACTGAATTCGAATTTGCTCCTGCTGGTCCACGGGAAAGACGTCTATCAATCTTGTAATCGTACCTGCGGCGCTTGTGGTGTGGACCGTAGCGAAGAGGAGGTGGCCGGTCTCGGCGGCCCTGACAGCGGCTTCGATTGTTTCCAAATCTCGCAATTCGCCCACCAGAATCACGTCAGGGTCCATTCTCAAAACGCGTTTTAGGGCCTCGCTAAAGCTGGGGACATCAACGCCGACTTCCCGCTGGTTAATAATAGATTTTTTATGCGAGTGATAATATTCTATGGGCTCTTCAATAGTTATAACGTGGCGGTCAAAGTTTTCGTTGATGTAGTTTATCATACAAGCAAGTGTGGTTGTTTTGCCACATCCGGTTGGGCCTGTAACCAAGAACATGCCTCTGGGTCTGCGGCACAGAGCGGCACAAATCTTGGGCAAACCTATCTCCTCGAAGGTCATAATCGTTGTCGGGATACGACGCATGACCAGCGAGAGATTACCTTTCTGTCGAAAAACAGACACACGAAATCTTGCTACATCTCCGTAAGCAAAACCAAAGTCGGTTCCGCCCTCTTCCTGAAGCTCCTGTTGATTTCGGTCAGGCGTGATGCTTTTCATTAAAGCGGCGGTATCATCAGGTTCGAGAACTTTGGTTTCCAGTGGCCTGAGCGCACCATCTATCCTCAATACAGGCGGCCGGCCGGTAACAATATGTAAATCAGAAGCCCCCTGTGCAACACAGGCCTCGAGTAATCTGTCCATATTAACTGTTGCCATTTAAAAAATCCTCAATAACTACATTTGTTTCAAGTAACTACCGCACCTTCTGTCTGGGTTATGCTGACTACTTCAACGGGTGTCGTTATTCCTTTGAATATTTTGATCTTTCCGTCTTCCATCAGTGTTCTCATACCGCTTGCTTTTGCGGCCTTTCTCAACTCCATGGTAGGCGCCTTTGCAAAAGCCAGCTCTCTTAGCTCGCTGTTCATTTCAAACATCTCAAATATGGCGATTCGCCCTTTGTAGCCGGTATGCTGGCACTGACTACATCCGGTTCCCTTGTAGATGGGATGTTTTTGGATATCTTCAGGGGTTATACGAAGTGATTGTAAGAGATATGGGTCCGGATTTTCATCGACAACCTTGCATTTTTTGCAAATGATCCTTACAAGCCTTTGTGCCATAATAGCCTGTATTGAGCTGGCTACGAGAAACGGCTTAACGCCCATATCTATCAGACGTGTAATTGCACTGGGTGCGTCGTTGGTGTGCAGAGTGCTGAAAACGAGGTGTCCGGTCAGTGCGGCCTGAATTGCGACATCTGCGACAACGCCGTCACGGATTTCGCCGACGAGTATGATATTCGGGGCCTGTCGCAACATTGCTCTTAGAATTCTGTCAAAGGTCAATTCGATATCTTCTTTGACCTGGCACTGATTCATTCCATCGAAGTTGTATTCGACGGGGTCTTCGGCGGTGACGATTTTCTTATCCGGCTTGTTAAGCTCCTGCAATGCGGCATACAACGTTGTGGTTTTGCCGCTACCGGTTGGGCCTGTAACCAAAAAGATGCCGTTCGGTCTTTTGATTATCTTCTGGAATTGCTCATAATTGTCCTGTTCAAAGCCCAGTGACTCAATACCGATGTTGACCGCATCGCGGCGCAAAAGTCGCAGTACTATACTTTCTCCGTGGTTGCCCGGCAGAGCCGAAACACGAAAATCGATGTCCTGGCCTCCTATCGTACGTTTAATACGACCATCTTGCGGCAACCTTTTCTCGGCAATATCCATACCCGAGAGAATTTTGAGGCGGGTAGTCAACGGTGCCTGCATATTCTTGGGAAGATTGTCTCTTTCCAAACAGATGCCGTCGATGCGGTATCTTATGCGTACCCTATCTCCCATTGGTTCAACATGTATATCGCTGGCCCGCATAAAATAGGCATTGTCAATTATCAGATTTACTAATCTGATAATCGGCGCATCATCATCGCCGGCTGCAGCCTGGCCCCGGAGTGCTTCGGCCTGTAACTCGTGCCCAACCTCGGCAAGCTCGGCAGCAGTTGCGTCGATACTATGCCTCAGCCTGTCGCTTTCTTCTTTTTTTGTCTGGTCGAAGGACTCCTGGATGTAGGAGCGAATCTTCGTAAGGTTTGCAACATAACATTCCAGCTCCGTATTCAAGCGGAACCGAATTGCGTCCATCATCTCCAGGTCCAGCGGGTCGCTAATAACCACTTTTAATTTGCCGTTGTTCATACCGAGAGGCAGGACATTATGCCTTTTCATAAGCTCCTGTGGAAGCAACTTAGCAGCATCCGGCGGGATGGTAGTTTTGTCCAGATCTACGTACTGTAAGTCAAACTGCTTGGCGATTGCCTTGGTGAGAGTATCTTCATCTATCAGGTCAAGCTCAAGCAATACCTGGCCGAGCCGTTTGTTATTTGTCTTGGAAGTCTTAATGGCATTAATGAGAGCCTGTTTTTCTACGAGCCCTGCTTTGTATAATATTTCACCTAAACGTTTGCGCTGCTTTGCCATAATCTCCTCGTGATTCTGCTAATGCCAATAATCACTATTATAACATCTCCAACGCAGTTAGTCAAATGTTCAATTTCAGTCTGAGCATATTCAAAGCAGTTTGTGCCGCTCTAAGCCGTATGCACTGCCTATCGTGAGAAAAGAGGCAGCGTTTGGTATCACAGCCATTATCGGAATCTACACTGATATATACCAGTCCTACGGGTTTTTGTTCGGTTCCGCCGGCTGGACCAGCTATGCCGGTTATGCCAATTGCATAATCCGTCTGGGCTTTTGTTCTGGCGCCCTGGGCCATTGCCTGAGCGACCTGCTCACTGACAGCCCCGTACTTTTCAATCAAATCGGCAGGTACGCCGAGTTCGCCGGTCTTTGCGGTGCTGCTGTAAGCAACCCAGCCGTGCGTGAAATATCTGCTTGCTCCTGAGATATCGGTCAGCAGCTTAGCTAAGGTGCCGCCGGTGCAGGATTCGGCGACGGCGATAGTCATTTTTTGCAGGGCTAATTCTTCACCGACCACATCGGCTAAAGTCTGCTCCTCTGTGCCATAGACCAGCTCTCCGAGCTTATTCCGGAGCAATTTTTCGTCTTTTTCGGCCTTATGATGTGCCTTATCTTTATCCTTTGCGGTCGCGGTAATTGTCAGGGTGCTCACACCATGTTTGGCCGTGCAGTTGATTAAAGGATTCCTGCCTCTTTGCATAAGCGGGCCGAGTAATTCAGCGATGTTCGATTCGCCCGTTCCGAAGCATCTTAGTTTTCGCACCACTACAGCCTGCGTACCCCGCCCATCTAAGACGGGAGGGGGCCCGCCGACGAACCTCGCAAGTTCCGGAAGGACCGATTCGGCAAACATTTGTTTCATTTCGGACGGCACGCCGGGTAAAGCAACAAGCAATTTGCCTTTTGCTTCGGCCACAATACCCGGCGCTGTGCCAAGGGTGTTTTCAATCGCCTTTGCGCCGGCAGGTATGTACGCCTGAATCTTATTTTTATCCGACATTGGCAAATTTCGCCTGGTGAAAAAATTCTGAATCTTATCAAGGAGCTTCTCCTGCAATTGCAATTCGGTGCCGAGGAATTTTGCGAACGCCTGGCGGGTCAAATCATCATCGGTCGGCCCCAGTCCTCCGATTGACAGAACTATATCAGCATTTAGAAAAGTACCTGCCAGATTGAATGCACGAACAATTGTATCCGTATCATCGCCGATGGTATAAAAGCTGACAACGGGTATGCCGATTGAAAGCAGCTGCCCGCTTAAATATGTGGTATTAGTATCTACCTTTTGGCCGTTGAGCAGCTCATTGCCGATACTGACGATACTTGCTTTTTTCATAGGTTTTTTTACTTTATTTTCTTCGAGCACAAATAGGCTGCCATAAGCGCTCCGGGCACGCCGCCCATCTGGCATGCCCAGCAAGAGCCGATATACAAATTTTTAATTGGTGTTTCAATATCGATTCCCATCGTATTTTCAAAAAATTTCTTTTTGGGGTTCCAGCTCCATGCGGAACTTGCTCCATTTGTATTATGAGTATAGCGCTCATACGTTAGCGGAGTTGCCGCATCTTCATATTCCACGAGAGTGCCTAAATTTGGGATAATCGCTTCAGCCCTTCTTATCAAGGTTTTTCTCACTTTATCCTTCAATTGTTTATACTTTTCCTTGTCCGGAGCTCCCCAGTTTTTCATCCAGTCCGAGTGCGATAACGCCTGGAGCATCAGCGAAGATTTACCTGATGGGGCAAGGTCAGGGTTCATAATTGAAGGCGAATAAAGACTAAAAGATATTTTTTCGAAAAAGTTTTCATCGTTGCGATTGTCCGCGTTTACGCCAGGTACCTCGGCACAAAATATCACGTAAGGAAGCCTCATACGTTTTTTTAATTCATCGTTTGAGATGTTAAGGCCGAGATAAATCGTAAAAACTCCTTCAGACACTTCTGCTTTTCCAATCTTCTGAAGCAATTCAGGAGGAACAATGGATTTATCGTCGAGGAGTTTGAGAAATGTTTTTTTGTAATCACAGGCAGATATTACGTAGTCCGCATCAAAAGTAACGTTTTTGGTTGAAACCCCGACAGCCGTACCATTTCCTGTTAATATCTTGTCCACGTATGAATTTAACTTTAACTGCCCGCCTAATTTCTTGAAATTGTCTGAAAGAACGTTGGCCCATGACTGCATGCCATCATTCACTGTCCAGTAATCATCAAACAGAGTTGTGATGGAAAAACCAATCATCCATGCTCCCATGTCGGGGTAACCAAAGTTTGTCAGTAACTTATAGGGTTTTGATTCCTTTTCAAAAAATCGGGTATTAAATTCGCCTATCGTGATATCCGCATATCGCCTGGACGTTTTCATGGATTTTCTTGCACTGCAGAGATAGGAAATCAGCGCCGAGTAAAAACGTGAGCCGTCGTAAAGAAAAGGGATTGGCTTTTTCCCAATCAGAAGCGATGCATCATACATTTCATCCACTTCAGAGAAATATTTGTCGAGTCTGTCCTTATCAGACGGGAACGCAGCGTAGAGCATCTTTTTAAAATCATTATACGATTCAGGGGCTGAATCGAAATCCTCTGATACTAAGCGTCCCTTGTGTCTGACGAATGATATTTTGTCAAACACACCGATGTCTTTCATTGCCTTGAATATTGAAGGAGAAGCTTCAAAAGACAATGTGCCGCTTTCAAAATAGAAGCCGTTCTTATAAAAACCTGCCGTATATCCTCCCGGTGTGCAATGTGATTCGAATATTGTAACTTTATGTCCTTTTTTTGCGAGCAGGTTGCCGGCAATAAGACCCCCGAAACCGGACCCAATGATAATTACAGACTTCGTTGCCATTTTAGCTTCTCTTCAATAAAGACAACAGTCCACAGGATGCCTTGCGGCAAGGACAGACGAAAGAGAACAGAAGACATCTGACATCTTATCTAATTTTTCTGGCTTCTGAATTCTGAATTCTGAAATTTAGTGTTTTAACCATTCTTCCGAATCAATTAGTGTAATGCTCAGGCTCTGGTCTTGCCGCCTGAGACGTTAATGACAGTGCCGTGAATATAAGCACTGCGGTCGGAGGCCAAAAAGCAGACCGTGTTGGCAACCTCACTAAGCTTACCGCTTCTTCCCAAAGGTATGGCAGCTTTCTCATATCTTTCGCGTAGCTCCTCGATGGAGATTCCGCGGGTGTAGGCTAAAGCGCGTTCGTACGCTTCGGAGCGTAAGCCGGTTGGCTCGAGGACTCCCGGTGCAACACCAACAATACGGACATTGTGCTTGCCGAGCTCCTTTGCCCAGGACCTGGTAAGATTATAAACGGCTGCCTTCGTGGCGGCATAAACACTTTGACCTTCCGAGCCTTCCATACCGGATTCGGAGGCCATATTGATTATAACACCACCCTTACCCGACCGAATCATAACCCGTGCAGCGGCCTGAGCGCACAGAAAAAGTCCCTTTTGATTTACCAAAACGACTTTGTCCCAAATCTCCTCTGTCAGCTCCTCTTTGCCGGCCGGGTCAACAAGCAATCTCGGGATATTTATTCCGGCGTTGTTGACCAATATATCTATACTGCCAAAGGCATCGAGAGCCGTTTGTATCATGGCTTCAACACTTGCTCTGCTCGTTACGTCAGTTGTCGTCGAGATATAATTGGGGCCGAATTTATCTTTTTTTTGTAATATAAAGGCCCCGGCAAGCCGTTTAGCGCCCTGCCCGTCTATATCGGCAACGACAACTTTTGCTCCGGCTTCCGCTAATCCTTCACAGACGGCTCTACCGAGGCCGCAGGCCCCTCCTGTAACAATTGCAACTTTTCCTTCCAGATTAAGCCAATTCATTGAATTCAATCTCCAAAGAACTTTACTTTTATGTATATCTACAAGCTAATTATAGCTTTGATTACGCCATCGTGATAGCCTGCAACCAGGTCGAATGCTTTCTTTGTCTGCTCAAGCGGGAAACGATGAGTTATCATAAAATCAACGTTAACTTTACCCGAAGCTATTAAATCAATCGCTTTCTGTGTGCATTTGTTCTGTCTTCTAATATTTATAATGGTAATTTCCTTTCTGCGTATCCTGTCGATATCGAAAGAGATTCTTTCCGTGCGGGGACTGCCAATAAGCACGAGTTTTCCGCCCGGTTTGAGCATCTCGATGGCCTGGTCGATTGTTTCCTGTTGGCCAGCACATTCGAAAACTACATCCATACCGGCGGACTGTCGCTGTCCGCAGGATGCCTGTCGGCAAAGGATTTCTTGGACGACGTCCTGCTCATTCGGATTGCCGACCCAGGTTGCACCGCCTTTTCTTGCGCCTTCAATACGCCCATCGATTTTCTCGGTCATGTAACAGGCACTGCCGACAGGCATCCTGCGGAGTGCATTTTCCACGTTGACATTGAGCAGGCAGCTCAGGCCGATTGGGCCTGCACCAAGAATGGCCACGTCGGCATCTTTTGGTAATCCGGCCCTTTTGACAGCATATACACCTATGGACAACGGTTCACACAAAGCTCCCTGCTCAAGCGTAATCGTCCCATTGGTTGGAAAGCAGCACTCCTTTGGCATAACAAGATACTCACATAAACAGCCGCCGCCCTGTCCTGGTGCGCCAAGAAAACGGACATTATGACAGGTGTTTTCCCTGCCCTGGATGCACTGGTCGCACTGGTGGCACGATGCAGCCGGATCCACAGCTACCTGGTCGCCGGCTTTAACGTGGGTAACTGAGCTTCCAACAGCTTCAACCGTTGCGGCGCATTCGTGGCCTATTATGAAGGGATACTCGATGATTTGCTCGCCGATTCTGCCGGTTTCGTAGTAGTGCACATCAGAGCCGCAGATGCCCACTCTTTCAATTTTCAACAGGACGTCTGTTTCTCTTTGTATCTTTGGGGCCGGCACATCGGCCAGCTCCATTTGCTTTAAACCGGTTAGCACAACTGCTTTCATAAGATATTTCCTGGAAAAATGTTACTTTTATAAAATAGTAACGTAAAACTGACATTTGCTCGTGTCAATCAGAAACATTTCATCCTGGAGTAAAAAATTCTATTTTTTCCATCAGATTATCCGATAATATAGTGTAAGTTTTTTGATTTTAACAAGTTTTGAAAGAGTTGTTTATGGCAAAAGAATTGTTCACGATTGGCTATGAGGGGATGAATCTCGATGGTTTCGTCGGACAGCTCAAGAAGTTTGCTATTGATTGTCTCATCGATGTAAGAGAAATACCCATTTCTCGCAAGCGAGGATTTTCAAAATCCGAACTTGCCAAAAGACTTGGCCAAGAAAACATCGATTACTTACATTTAAAGCAACTGGGAAGCCCGAAACCTATTAGACAGAAACTTAAAATAAACCGGGACTATTCGACTTTCTTCAAAAAGATGGATATATACCTTGCTAATAAAAAAGAAGCTATCGAAAACGCTTATATCTATGTTATAGATAATACATGCTGCCTCATGTGTTTTGAGCACGTTGCAGAACAGTGCCATCGCAAAATAGTCGCCAGAAAAATCAGGGAACGAGATGGGAATGGTCTGCAAATAAAGGATATCTGAGCAAATCGTGGGGAAGTATTTTGAGGCTCGAAACGAAAAAAGTCCTGATCACAGTCAAAGCATCGCCAAACCCTTCCAAAAAACATCAAGAAACAAATTGTTGCGCAGGAATAGAGCTAAGCACTGCGAAATGGATAAGGTTATATCCGATACCTTTCCGGCTTCTTGAAGACGACAAAAAGTTCCCAAAATATAGCATTATTACCATAAACTGCGAAAGACCCCTTAGAGACAAACGCGTGGAAAGTTATAAAGTTGATCAGGACAGCATCGCAATACAAAGAGTAACAGACACCAGCAAACAATGGGAAGAAAGAAAAGAAATTGTTCTTCCAACGCTTTCTCCATCTTTTTGTACAATTTTTGAAGAAATACGAAACAATAAATCACTTGGGGTGTTCAAACCCACTGATATAGAATTCGATTTCAAAAAATCGATCGGGCAAGACGAAAAGAAACGCCAAGCAGCCTATAATCAATACCGACTTTTCAACAGGAAACTAAAGCCAATAGAGCAAATGCTGTTCACGTTTTATTATAAATTCAGGTGCCATAGTTCGCCTAACTGTTGTGGTCATAAACTAATGATACACGATTGGGAGCTAAATGAATCATATAGGCGCTGGCGACAAAAATATAAGGAAGAGGAACTGTTATTAGACAAAATAAAACAAAAGTGGTTTAGTGATATTTGCGGTCTCAAAAAAGACGTTTACTTTTACGTTGGTAATGTTTGGCGCCGACCAAAACAGTTTATGGTATTAGGTGTTTTTTATCCACCAAAATCTGCGCCGACTTTATTCACACGTTAAATCTGAAGTTGATAATGTCGCCGTTCTGAACGATGTATTCTTTGCCATAGTCATTTTGCAGAAATCAGCTTTATCTCAAAGAGTTTTGGCCAAAACTTTCCGGTTACAAACAAGCGCCCATTGTTTTTATCGTACGCAATACCGTTGAGAACATCCACATACTCAGTGTAGTCCTGCTGAGTTAAAAGTCCCTCCATATCAATCCAGCCGGTTACCCGGCCTGTATCAGGTGCAATTATAGCGATACGTTCAGCAGGCCAGACATTGGCGTAGATTTGGCCTTCCACATATTCGAGCTCATTAAGCCCCCACAGAGGAGCATTGCGGTCATAAACTTTAATTCGGCTGACCCGCTCAAATGTTTCAGGGTCTAAGAAATACAATGTTGGCGTGCCGTCACTCATAATCAAATGCCTGCCGTCGTGTGTTATTCCCCAGCCCTCGGTCGGGTAATTGAATTCTCTCAGCAATTCGAAAGTGTCTTTGTTATAGACAAAGCCGACGTTTTCCTGAAAGGTTAACTGAATGATATTGTCTCTATAAATGGTAATACCCTCGCCGAAGAATTTGGTCAATAGTCTGTGCATTTGCAGGATATTGCCTGTTTCCAATTCGACTTTGCGTAATGACGAGCGTCCGGGAAGTCCTGTTCCTTCATATAAAACGCCATTTTCGAAAACCAGCCCCTGTGTGAAGGCTTTTCGGTCGTGAGGAAAGGTATTGATGATTTCATACGTGTAGTTCGTGAAAACATCCGGATTTTTCGAGTCCAGACAGAACAGGATTAAAACTACCGCTAATATAACTATAAATACCGGAAAGAATAGCTTTAAGAATCGATTCACAAATACCGCTTTCGACCCCCGCACCAATTGTCCCCTTGAGAAAGCCCTGTTCTACCGACCGACTTGTATCGTCCCTGCTCAGGTTCAATTGGTGCGGGGCTAAACATTAAACCTGAAATTGATAACATCGCCGTCCTGAACGACATAGTCCTTTCCTTCGAGGCGGATTTTGCCGGCGGCTTTGAGGGCTTTTTCGCTGCCGAGGGTCTTGAGGTCATCGAAAGCAAAAGTTTCGGCCCTGATAAAGCCTCGTTTAATATCTGTGTGCACCTTGCCGGCCGCATCCAGCGCTACGGTACCCTGTTTTATCGGCCAGGCACGCAGCTCATCCGAGACAACCGTTAAAAAACTGATTAGACCCAGAGCCGCATAGCAGCTTTTGACGAATTTGCCTGCTGCTGATTCGTTTAAGCCTAAGTCGGCCATAAACTCTATTCTGCTTTCAGTGTCCAATTGTGACAGCTCGTGTTCCAGCTTGGCACAAATTGCAACGACCGGCACAGAACTATCAATCGTACCGCCGAAATCAAACTCTTTATCCAACTGGTCCTCGCCAATGTTTACTGCAACTGCTATCGGTTTTAAGGTCAGGAATCCGAGAGACTTAATCATTTCGCGTTCGGCATCCGTTTCGACAGCGGAGCTGATTGGCTGTTCTGATTCGATTGCATCCTGCAATTTCTTTTGGAGGGCTAATTCGGCCTTATCGTGTACCTGGGTTTTAGTGGGCTTGTGGACCTGCTTTTCAAGTTTTTCGATTCGCGTGGCTACCAGTTCGAAATCAGCAAGCAGCAGTTCGGTTTTCAATTCCCCCAAATCTCCGGTCGGATTTACCGTATTTCGATAAGGAGGTACTGCCGGATTTTCAAACGCCCTGACCACGAGAACCAGCAGGTCAACAGTCCTTATCTGGTTAATCAGTCGCCTTGCAGCAGCCCGGCCGTGCTCATCGGTAAAGTTAAAGCCCGGCAGGTCGAGACAATCGACTGTGGCGTGGGTGGTTTTCTTCGGCTTGTAGTATTCGGTCAGCCAATCGAGTCTTTCGTCCGGGACCGGCACAACGGCTTCTTCAATCGCTATCGAGCCAACCGGCGGGATTGCCTTGCCGCTTAAGCCCGCCAGAATAGTGCTTTTGCCGGATTGTAACAGGCCAAGTAGAGCAACTTTCAATTTTATGGCTCCTTTTTTTGTAAATGGTAACTTGTTAAAAAATAATTGATTAAATAATCACCAATCACCGACCAGCCCCGTTAGAGACTTTTTCCTTTGTTTCTCTAACGGGGCCAGTAAATTTATAGACACTGTTTCGGTAACAGTCATACGCAACAATAGCGGGGAAATCAACTACCTGCAGTTTTCTTATGGCTTCGGTGTCAAGGTCTTCGTAGGCGATTACTTCAGCAGCAACAATGTGTTTGCTCAATAGCGCCCCCGCCCCGCCGATAGTAGAAAGATGAACTGCGGTATATTTTTTCAGAGCGTCTCGGACTTCATCGCCTCGATAGCCCTTTCCGAGCATTGCTTTAAGGCCTTTGGCGAGCAGCTTCGGACTAAAAGCGTCCATTCTCGATGAGGTAGTTGGGCCGGCAGCGCCGATTACCCTTCCGGGTGGAGCGGGCGTGGGGCCGACGAAATAAATGACCGCTCCTTTGAGCTGAAATGGCAATTCCCGGCCTGCTTCTATTGCCCCGCACAACCTTTTATGAGCTATATCCCGAGCGGTATAAATTACGCCGGTGATAAGAAGTTCATCGCCCGCTTTTAGCGAACGCACATCATCTTCGGTAAGAGGCGGCTGCAATTTCCTTATTTCGCTCATATTTTTTGACTTATTCTATCGTTAAGAACACCCCCAAACAAGCCTTCGACGAACTCAGGCTATGGCTTGAGGGCTCTACACCGGGTTCTACAAATAACACAAAGCTCAATAATACAGTCTTTTACACTATATCAGTAATTTCCCGAGTTGAAAAGACTCAAAAATCCGTCTAAAATATAATAAGAGGGCCGGCATTACTCGTTATTGCTACAGTCCGGCACTTTGGCGGTTCGTTTCTTTTAAATTCGATGTTGCTGTCAGTCGAGGTGTGGTATAATACTTTTATGGCTAAATATCCGATATTTCTGGAATTGAGCGGTCGCCGTGCGGTCGTGATTGGTGGCGGAGCGGTTGCTGTGCGAAAGGCTCAAGCACTGTTAGCTGCGGGTGCGCGGCTGGTAGTGGTAGCCGAGCGGATTGATAATATGCTGACGGCTCTTTGCCGGGACAAAAAAGCTGAACTTATAAAGTCCAAATACTCAAAAGATTATCTTGCGGAGGCGGTGCTTGCCATAGCCGCAACAAACAACCATAGACTCAACAAGCGGATATATAAGGATTGTCAGGAATTGGAGGTTTTGTGTAATGTAGTTGATGAGCCGGAGCTTTGCGATTTTTTTGTGCCGGCAGTGGTCAAACGCGGTGACCTGCAGATAGCTGTCGGTACTGAAGGACATTGCCCTGCTTATGCCGGTCATATAAAAAAAAAGCTGGAGAAGATTTTCACCGAAAAACACGGCCAGTTTCTCGCTGAGCTTGAGAAGCTTCGAAAACGGATTATCAAAGACGTGGCGGAGCCGGCCGAGAGGAAAGCCCTGTTGGGGGAATTAGCCGATGATAAGTCGTTCGAATATTTTGTTGAAAACGGGCCGGCTCAATGGCGAATCTTTGCCGAGGGGCTTGTCAACAAAGTCCCACCCCTGCTTCCCAAGGGTAACAAGCTTGCGCGGGAATGACCCCGCACTAAATTATCCCCGCCAGAGAAAAGCGGGGACAAGCGGCAGTGGCTTATCCTTCGATTACACTCCCCGCACTAAATGACCCCCGTCAGAGAAATGCGAGGGCAGGCGGCAGGAGCCTATCCTTCGATTACACTCAGGACAGGTTTGATACGGGACAGGCAGGACAGCTTTTGTGCCGGGTATTTAGGCTTCTATTTTGTCAATTACTACTTGCAGATACTTCTGGCGGTGGCCGATGCGTCTTTTGCTGTTTTTGCGTCTGCGAAAGTGTGTCGGATAGAGCTTTTCGCCCTTGACGACAGCATCCTGAACTGTGGTCTTAAATGAGGCAATGACCTTCGCACCTTTCAAGAATGGAGTGCCGACTTTGACGTTTTCGCCGTCCTTTACAAATAAAACTTTATCCAGCTCGATTGTCTTGGCATCGGGCGAGACATCTGTCAGTTCGATATTCAAACAATCGCCTTCGGCGACTTTATATTGCTTTGAGCCTTGTTCAATTACTGCATACATTTCAAAAACTCCAGTCTTTTATACGTTAAAAAATCCGAATGAAAATAGAATTTTACATATTCAATCTTTTTTTGTAAAGCAAATTAATAGATATTTTTGTATTCTATTACCTAATATGAAGCTAAAAACCTCGCAGGTGCCTCTTCGGGAATAATGTTATGCAGATAGCTATGATACAAGATAAAATCGTTCCGGTAGAAGAACTTGAAGCGGTGTACTTCGACCGCGGGATATTCTTCGGCGACGGGGTCTATGAAATGGTGCGAAGCTACGATGGCAAGATTTTCGCGCTCGAGGAACACATGCAAAGATTCGCCAACAGCCTGACTGCGATTGGAATAACCGGGGTGAACATCGAGCAGATTCGCTGCCGGGTCCGGAAGGCTTTTGACGCAGCCGGTATTTCCAACGCCAAGATATATTTTCACATTACCCGAGGTTCAGCACCGCGAAACCATGTCTGTGATGCTGATTTACAGCCAAATTTTTTCCTAACCGTCACAGAATTAGAAGATAATTTAGAAACGAAGACCAATGGTATTGCGGTATCGACATATCCGGATTACCGATGGAAACGATGTGAGATAAAATCGCTGAACCTGTTAGCCAACGTTCTCGCCCGTCAGGAGGCTGTCAACAAGGGCAGCGCCGAGGCGATACTCGTCGATGAGAAGGGCTTTATAACCGAAGGTGCCAGCTCGGCATTTTTCGCAATCTTCGGACGAACACTGCAAACCGCAGCGCTTACAGTTAACATCCTGCCTTCCATAACGCGTAAATTTGTGATTAGGGCAGGTCAAAATATCGGATTAAAGACAGTGGAAAAATCGTTAACGCCACAGCAGGCAAGCGACACCGATGAGCTGTTTATTGCATCAACTACGAACGATATTATTCCTGTGGTCAGATTCGACGAGAAGCTCATCGGAGACGGCAAGCCCGGCAAATATACGAAATTGCTCATCCAGGAATTTCACTCATTTACGGTATGAAGCTTGAAAAAGTGAGATTTTCAGATTCTATCTTAGTGCGTTAAGTTGATAGCAGGGCAAATTATGATTTCCAGCATTCCCAGAGTCTCGAAGCGTGGTACTATCATACTCCCGGCCTTAAAGTGGTGATGCCCTTGACGCCCTATGATGCCAAAGGTCTGCTTAAAAGTGCCATACGAGACGATGACCCGGCCATGTTTATCGAGCACAAGCTTTTACATACGACCAAGGGCATCGGTGCCGCAGGAAGGCGATATTATAGAAGCAGTAAAAAGAGTGTTACATCTATAAAAAATTCGGGTAGGAAGAAAAACAATGCCACTTGAGAATATGAAAGCTATGCTGAGTAAGGCAGCCGGTGAGGGTTACGCCGTCGGCGCCTTTAATATCCTTGATTATAATTCTACCAAGGCTGTCGTCCAGGCTGCGGAGGAGGCAAACGCTCCGGTGATTATTCAGACATCGGCCAAGACGGTTATCTTCTGGGGCACCTCAGCCATCAACACCTGGGTAAGGCAGCTTGCCGGCCCATCAAGTGTGCCGATTGCTTTGCACCTTGACCACTGCCAGGATTTAGACCTTATCAAAGAGTGCATCGAGGCCGGATGGACATCGGTTATGATTGATGCATCCTCAAAACCATTTGAGGAGAACCTTGCGTTGAGTCAGCGGGTTGTGCAAATGTCCCGCCCCAAAGATGTTACCGTTGAAGCCGAGCTTGGGGCTATTGTGGGTGTGGAAGACGATATCCACGTGAAAGAACAGGAGGCACATTTAGCCGACCCTGAACAAGCCATCAAGTTTTGTGTGGAAGTCAAGCCGGACTGTTTCGCTCCAGCCATTGGGACAGCTCACGGAGTTTATAAGGGTGAACCCAAGATTGCTTATGACCTGCTCGAAGAAATCGCAACAAAAACGCCTATCCCTATAGCCCTTCACGGTGGGACTGGGCTTTTGGATGATGTCTTCAAAAAGTGCATCTCACTTGGTTGTGCAAAAGTGAACATATCAACCCAGCTCAAATATGCGTTCATTGATGGATTTGTTGCTTATCACGAGGCGCACAATACGGAATACAACCCGCTGAAAGTTATCGACGCCCAGTTCCATCAGCTTAAGGCGGGGATTATTGAGAAGATAAAGCTCTTCGGTAGTGCAGGAAAGGCCTAATAGAGGAGAATATGTAATGAAAGCCGTTATTTTTGATTGTGACGGTGTTCTGGCTGATACCGAACGAGATGGCCATCGAGTAGCTTTCAACAAGGCATTTGCACAAAAAGGATATGCAATAGAGTGGGGTGTTGAGCTGTACGGAGAACTGTTGGAAGTTTCCGGCGGCAAAGAACGTATGATGTACTACTTCGACAGCTACGGCTGGCCTTGTGATGTCGCAGATAAAGATGCTCTCATCAAAGAACTGCATAAACTCAAGACGGACTTTTTTATGCAAATTATTGAATCGGGAGAACTGCCTTTACGTCCTGGGGTGGCAAGACTTGTTGATGAGGCTATCGCCGCGGATGTAGCTTTGGCTGTTTGCTCTACCTCCCATGAGCGGGCGGTCAATCTCGTAGTAGAGAAGCTGCTTGGTTCCGAGCGGAAGGCTCGTTTTAATGCGATCTTGGCCGGTGATGTTGTGACAAAGAAAAAACCTGACCCCGAAATATACAAGCTGGTTTCAGAAAGACTAAGTCTTGAGCCGTCCGAATGTGTTGTGATAGAAGACAACCGTAATGGCCTGCTTGCGGCAAAAACCGCAGGTATGTATTGTGTTATTACCACAAACGGCTATACAAAAGATGAGGATTTTACAGAAGCAGACCTTGTGGTCTCCGAGTTGGGCGACCCGCCGAGTGTTCAGGTAACTCTGGAGACTATCAGAAATATCGTTGAGAAAAGCTGACATTCATCGTGGAAGAACTATGAAAATATTTTTAGACACAGGTGATTATGAAAAAGACAATACTTGCATTCGGTGAAGTACTCTGGGATATACTGCCGTCATGTACGGTCCTCGGCGGGGCTCCTTTTAATTTCGCTTACCGGGCGAACTCACTCGGCGATACCGGTCTGATGATAAGCCGTCTCGGCCGGGATGAACTCGGCTATGAAGCCTGCGACCAAATCGTTCAACTGGGCCTGGATACAAGGTTCATTCAATGGGACGATAAATTTCCTACAGGTACAGTTCAGGTCAGTTTCGACGAACAGAATAACCCGGACTATTTCATCACACCGAATGTTGCGTATGACCAGATTGAACTTACTGAAGAGCTGCTTGAGGCTGTCTCGACCGCTGATTGCCTCTGCTTCGGGACATTGTCCCAGAGGTCAGGAAAATCTCGTAAGACCATCAAGGAACTTTTGGAAAACGCGGATGGGAGCCTTAAATTCCTGGATATAAACCTCCGAAAAAAGTGCTATAGCTTAGAGACTGTAACTTTCTCGCTTCAACAAGCAGATGTTCTCAAATTGAACGAAGATGAGGCTCACCAGCTTGGTGATATGCTGGCCATTTCACACAGAAGTCTTCCGGAGTTCTGCCAGGAAGCATTAAAGAAGTGGTCTCTTAAATATTGTCTGGTTACGCTCGGTGAAAGTGGAGCTTTTGCGTCTTCAAATGATGGTCAAAAAATCTATGTTCCAGGATATAAAGTATCACTTGCGGATTCTCTTGGCTCAGGAGATGCCTTTTCAGCAGGTTTCGTGCATAAACTTTTGCAAGATGCTTCAATCGAAGAAGCATGTGAATTTGGCAATACAGTGGGCGCTTTAGTCGCTACGAAAGAAGGCGCGACGTCGTTAGTGACATTAGGTGAGATAGAGAGGTTTTGCGAACGGGATTGTGAGCGAATTATTCATCCTGACTTGAAAGCATTTACAAACTCTTAATTTAAATATTCGAGGAGACCAAAATGAACAAGATATGCATGGGTATATGGGGTATGACAAATCTTCGGGACCGCTTTAATGTAAACGGGTTCGGAGAAGAAGTCGCGGTTATCGACCGGATCAAAAAGATTGGCGAAACAGAAGGCGTTGACGGCATTGAGCTTCACGTCCCAACGGAGATAGACGAAAAAAATGCCGACGAGATTGAAAAGGTGCTCAATGACTACGGTCTCCAGATGGTTCAGCTTTGCGGCCACACCTGGACGGAAAGGCAATACAAGTTCGGCGCCCTCGGCGATACGGATGCGAAGGTGCGCTCCGCCGCTGTGGACCGGGTCAAACGGGCTCTGGATATGGGTGCAAGATTCGATGTGCCCATCAGCGTTCTCTGGCCCGCCACCGATGGCAACGACTTTCCTCTGCAAACGGACTATATTGCTCTTTACGACCGTTATGTGGATTCTGTGCATCAGATTCTCGATTATCTTCACAGGAACAACTACACCACCAAAATATGTATAGAGCCCAAGCCGTTCGAGCCACGCTCCTGGATTATGATGGGGACGACCGCTGCCGCATTGAGCATTGTTCAGGAAGTTGACGACCCTAACTTCGGAATTAACATTGATGTAGGCCATAGTTTGATTGCCAAAGAAAATGTCGAGGATATGTTCTCGCTGGTCCTGCGGGCGAAAAAGCTGTTTCACACGCATTTCGATGATAACGACCAGCAGGCCGATTGCGATATTCCACCCGGGTGCGCTAACTTCATTCGTTTAGTCAGCATTATTTATGTTCTGGACCAGATGAAATACAATGGCTGGTTTGGCCTTGATTTGTTCCCCTATCGGGATGACCCCATAGATTTTATGAAACTTTCTGTGGAGAACCTGAGATTTGCACAAAACGTCGTTGACTTGATGAACAAGAAGGGAGCCAAAGAATTACGGGCCAAAGGCACGAACGGCCCGGCAATGTCCAGATTGATACGCGATTGTATCAGGCAGGCAAAATAGGAGATTACCATGAGCAGGATATAAGATCCCAATGTTTGATTCGTATAAGATAAGGATTACCAATGAAGCGAATTTCGCTAATTATCATACTTTTGTGGATGGGTTCTCTGGCCTGGGCAGAGCCTGGACCCGGAGATGTCTTTCGTGAATATAAGTGGCGGCCTGAAGGAAAATGGCAGCGGGTAACCGGTCCCGATGCAACGGCCGAAGGGGCAAAAGAATTTCTACCCAATTCTGTGAACAATATTCGCATCGATGACCTGGATGAAGCCATCAAAGTCGAAGCGTACATCGAAATGCTGCTATGTCACGGCGGAACGGTAGGCAAAAAAATCCGTGTTAATGCAAATCCCTGGATTCCCATTCCCGAATCACCCCTTATTCCGGGCGAGGCGGGACAAGGTCCGCCGAGCTCGGAATACCAGTATATGCGCTATCCTTGTGTACAGATTCCTATGAAGTATCTGCGGCAAGGGGATAACACGTTTGAATTTATATGCAGCCCGGGGACATCTTTGGGCGGATGGTGGCCGCAGTGGATTCTGTACGGCGTAACATTCAGGGTTTACTACGACAGTTCCAGGCCCCATCCGACCGGCAGGATTACAAAACCATCTGTTGGTTCGACCATCGGCGAAGCACCGGTTTTGGAGGCCGAGGCCGCGGGGCCTCAGCCGATTAAGCAAGTCGATTTCATCGGTTTCTATAATGATTTCAACTGGGAGGGTGATGGTAATTATCGTCAATGGCATTACCGCTATCTATACAACGAAATAAAAAGTCATATCGGCACCGCTACGAACAAGCCCTACGAATTGATTTGGAACAACTCCTGGATTCCAACTCAGGACCAGCCCATCAAGATAATGGCCCGAATAGTGGATGCTGCCGGGATGTGTTATATGACATCAGCCGTGGAAAATATCCACCTCGTTCGCGAAAAAACGGTCAGGATGTACAAGCCTTATGAGGTTCCTAAAAGTTGGTCAACTCGGGCAGGCAATACGCATAAGTGCAAAGCCGATGTAAACGACGATTTAAGCAAAGCGACCGGTGCAAAAATCATTATGTGTACCTGGAACGTAGTGGCAGCAGATGAAATCGGCATAAACGGTGAAAAGATAGTAACAAAAGTCGGCAAGAATCATGATTTAAGCTATGACGAGTTTGACGTTCCGCTGAATCTAATCAAGACCGGTACAAACACTCTATATACCCACAGCTCGTCCACTCATCACGGCATCGAGGTTCAGTGGCCAGGCATGATTTTAATCATAAAATACAATGAACCTGAACGTTGACGGGGCTCACACTGGAGTAAACTTATTTTGGATGATTAGGGTGAATATTAGTTCAATCGCAAGGTTTTGGAGGTCAAGAAGATGCGCGAAACAAAGTGTCTAATAAATGTAAAGAGAGTATTGATTCTGACAAGTTTTTTCTTTTTCGTTCTTCCTGCTTTTTCCAGCCAGATACTATTCGAGCCCCGCCCGTCGAAGATGGGACGGGGCGAGAACGTTGTCATTGACGAAGATGCCATGGGGCACAGAGAAATTGGCGATATCGATGGTGATGGTTTCAATGATATGGCGGCCGTGAATACTGCAAAATCCGAACATTTGATAGTATGATACAAGTATCCCAGCTGGGAAAAAAATACCATCGCCGACATTAGTGAATTCAGCGATTACAATGCATATCGTTCCTGTGATATAGAGCTGGCTGACATAGATGGCGACGGGGACATTGATGTAGCAGGAAGAATCGGCAATTACAGCGCTCAGGTTGGAGACATCGATAATGATGGTGATGTGGACATTGTTGGCCTGCGCAATCACAATTCCGCCCCAATCGAAATGTGGAGAAATAAAACGAGTGATAACAGACTTTCTCTGGATGATTGGACCTACATCGAGGTTGACAATGAGAGAGGCAAGTGGGGCGGCTGGGATGAGCCAAATTGGCTAAAATACTTCGGACTGGCTATGGCGGATGTTACCGGTGACGGATATAAGGATATTGTTGCCGGGCGTTATTTCTACCGCAATCCCGGCGGTAATATGAACGGCAGGTGGCAACGAATCACCTTCAGCATCAATGTGGACGGTATGCTCATTGTCGATGTTGATGGCGATTCTTTTGCCGACGTCATCGCCGAAGCCCTGCCGGATGTCTATTGGCTCGAAGCCGAAGACAAACTATGCAATTCCTGGAAGGCGAAAAAAATCGGCACATTACCCAGGACCGGCCACGTCAACGGCCAGGGCTATATGTTAGGGCAAATCATCCCAGGCGGAAAACCTGAAATCATACTTGCCTGCGGTGACGGAATCTACTATTTCCAAATTCCTGAAAATCCCGATAACGGAAACTGGCCGAAAACCCGAATTGCACCCGAAACTATGGACGAAGGTATCGGCGTAGGTGACATCGATGGCGACGGCGACCTCGAAATCCTGCAGCGCGGTAGCTGGGCCACAAATGAAGTTTGGTGGTGGGAGAATCCTTATCCCAACTATGACCCCGTTAAACCGTAGAATCGCTATACCATTAAAAACCAGGACAAAAGCAGCACCACGACCAGATTTTCGGCGACTTCAACGACTATGGCGATTTAGACATACTCCAAAAGGACTTCCAGGAACATCAGCGGGTGGACATCTGGTTAAACAACGGCACATACAAGGCAGAAGGTGCATGGTTAGACGACCGTTCCCAATTCGACAAATCTTCCGACTTTAAGCCCTTAACCAATGCAACAGGCAAACTTACTTTCATGGCTGATGGGAAAACCCCAACCGATTCGACTCGTATCTTTCACACTTACTTCGGCCATACCGCCGCTGCGGAGTTGAGAAAATGGCTTCCGTGACAAAAACATTGGATAAATTTTTCTACATGGAGTTTATACAAAGTCTTTCAAACAAAGAGCTTATGTTTTCTTGCACAATCTTATCTAAAAGACATACGTAATTCCGGAGGTTCTTCTTGACGGGAAGGAGGTTAATTTGGTATAAGTTATATAGTAAAGCTTGTGCCCGTAGAGAGCCTGCCCTGAGCAAAAAAAAGTTTGCTCTGAATTAGCCGTAGCCCTGAGCAAAGTCGAAGGGGTAGCCGAAGGGTCGAAGGGACGAGTATATGTCCATTCTTAGTCTCCCAGCGGGCGCATTTCTTGTTGTCCTTCAATAAAGGAGGAGTTAGTGTGTATCATGCGAGACAGAGAGTTGGAAGGGAGAGCTTTGCATCTCGCAGTAAAGATTCTGACATTTCAATTAACAACCTAAATTTATTTTTTTGAAGGAGGATTTTTATGTGTAAAAAATTGATCTATTTGGTTTCTTTTGCCTCAGTGCTGGTGCTGGGCATGGGCCCTTCTCTTGTGTATGGTGATGCGGGCCTCATCGGATACTGGAGATTCGATGAATCATCGGGCACAATCGCGGCAGACAGCGCCGGGGGTGACAACGACGGCACGCTGTCTGCAAACGTGAAATGGCAGCCAGGGTATGGCAAATCGGGAGGGGCCTTGTTGTACGACGGTACGAACACGGCTCACGTGGAGTTCCCTACCAAGGGCATGTCAGCATCTGCAGGAACAATCGCGGTCTGGGGATACCTTTCAGAACCGCAGCCGTCGCAGACCCGGTATTTCTTTGGCCATACGACGCAACCATCGTATAACAACCGCGTGCAACTGTATATGGACGGCGGCAACACAGAGTTAGACCTGGGCCTCGGCGACTCGCACACGAGGAGAACAGCCATCATGATACTGGAGACAGAGACCTGGTATCACGTCGCCCTGACCTGGGACAACGGCAACTATGTTGTCTATGTAAACGGTGAAGAGGCGGCAACTGGAACCTACACCGGCCTGGCGGCTATCCACCCCTTCGTCTGGATCGGCAATGATGGAAATCCGGTGTCGGAGGGAACCGAGGCTTTCGGGGGTCTGCTCGACGAAGCCCGGATATATGATCGCGCGCTTAACGCCGACCAAATCCGGGCTGCCATGCGGGGCGAGGCGTTCCCATTCGCCTCGAGACCCAGCCCGAAGGACGGCTCCTTGCTTTTGGACACATGGGTGAACCTTTCCTGGATTCCGGGAGATTTTGCCGTCTCGCACGATGTGTACATCGGCGATAATTATAAGGATGTGAACGACGGCGCTGCCGATACGTTCCAGGGCAACCAGGCCGGAACGTTTCTTGTTGCCGGCTTCCCCGGATTTGCCTATCCGGAGGGTCTTATTCCCGGCACAACGTACTACTGGCGAATTGATGAGGTCAATGACCTGGACCCAAATAGTCCATGGAAGGGTAAAGTCTGGAGCTTTTCAATCGCCCCCAAGACCGCCTATGAGCCCAACCCGGCTGATGGTGCCGAGTTGGTAGCCCTGGATGTGAAGCTTAGCTGGACGAAAGGTTTCGGTGCGAAATTGCACACTGTATATTTCGGCAATAATTTTGACGATGTGAACAATGCCGCTGGGGGGCTTCCTCAGGGGGCTGCAACCTATACTCCCGGCCCACTTAAATTGGGTAAGACTTACTACTGGCGGGTTGACGAGTTTGATATTATCAACACGCATAAAGGAGACGTCTGGAGCTTTACTACTCAGGGTGCCGTTGTGAGCCTGAAGCCTTCTAACGGCGCTGTGGATGTAAAGCAGACACAGATTCTTAGCTGGTCGC
>Ga0315296_10000169_pt1 | contig 62368 bp, 46 predicted proteins | sample YL17G14_18_MG_FD_203921 | JGI IMG/M metagenome (GOLD analysis project Ga0315296, IMG submission 203921) | Sediment microbial communities from Yellowstone Lake, YNP, Wyoming, USA - YL17G14_18 | ecosystem: Environmental > Aquatic > Freshwater > Lake > Sediment | place: USA: Wyoming | collected... | reverse complement strand
AAGGCAACGGCCAGCCCGTGTTCGCGGCCACCGATCGCCAGAATGCCAGACCGAAGCTCCCAGCCGCCGGCCTCATGTCCCACCGCCGCCCGCGGCGGTGTCGGGGGCGGCCACAAATCCCACGCCGCGCTGACATCCGCGATGGTCGAGTAGGCGTTGAAATCATCCTCGAACAGCGTCGCGCCCGCCCAAGCGGCGGCCGGCGTCAGCGCAAGCACTGCGATGGCCACCAAGTTCCGCATGGCGACACCTCCGGCGCTGTATTCGCAGCCCCACCTCCAATCACCTGCGCTGGAGGAGCCGCGCAGCCGCTGGCGAAGCTGAAGGCGCGGAGGTTGCAGCTATGAAGCCTGTGAAGATCGTCATCATCGGTGCCGGCAGCGTCAGTTTCGGCCTGCGGACCATCGCCGACATCTGCCGCCTCGAGGAATTCCGCGGCAGCACGTTGAGCCTGGTGGACCTCGATGCCGAGGCGCTGCAACGCATGGCGCGCGCCGCCGCGCGCATCAACCAGCAATGGTCGAGCGGCATCACTGTCGAGCACACCACCGATCGCTCGCAGGCGCTGCCCGACGCGAACTTCGTCATCATCTCCATCGAGCTTGATCGCATCCGCCGCTGGCGCATGGACTGGGAGATACCGCTCAAGCACGGCGTGCGCCAGCCGATGGGCGAGAATGGCGGCCCGGGCGGCCTGGCGCACGCCCTGCGCGTCATCCCGCCGATCCTCGCCGTCGCCGAGGAGATGGAGCTGCGCTGTCCCGGCGCGCTGATGCTCAACTTCACCAACCCGGTGCCGCGCGTCTGCCTCGCGGTGCATCGTTACACCAACATCCAGGTCGTGGGCATGTGCCACGGCATCTCGGGAATGCTCGGGTACATCGGCGGCCTGCTGGGCCTGCGCCGCGATGACCTTGATTGCACCGCCGCCGGCATTAACCACTTCACCTGGATCCTGGACCTGCGTCACGCGGTCACCGGCGATGACCTCTATCCCGCGCTGCGCGAGAGAATTGCGACCTCACCGCCGCCCTCCATGCCACTGACCTGGGCGCTCTTCCAGAAGTTCGGGCTGGCGCCCTCGCCGGGAGACAATCATATCGCCGAGTATCTGCAACTGTGCCACGCGCCCCAGTTCAAGCCGTGGGAGAAATACCAGATCCCGCTCTATGACTGGAACGCCGACGAGCGCGGCCGGCCCGAAGCGCGCCAGCGAGTGGAGCGAATCGCGGCCGGTGAGGAGCCCATCGAGGACCTGCGCGCCGGCTCCGGCGAGATCGCGGCGGACATCATCCGCGCGGTGACGCTCAACCGCAATGAGCGCTTCCTTGCAGTGAACGTGCCTAACCAGGGATACATCTCCAACTTGCGCCAGGACGGGATCGTGGAGGTGCCTGGCGTGGGCAGCGGCTTTGGCGTGCGCGGCATCGGGGTCGGTGCCCTGCCCGAGCCGATCGCGGCGCTGTGCAATCTGCAGATGGCGATTGCCGAACTGGTCGCGGAGGCGGCGGCGACCGGGTCGCGGCGGGCGGCGCTGCATGCGCTGCTCATTGACCCGATCGTGAATGACATCGAGACCGCGGAGAAGATCCTTGGCGAGCTGCTCGCGGCGCACGCGGATCTGCTGCCGCAGTTCGCGCGCTAGGTTTCTGTCGGGCGAGCCGGCCCAGGCCCGCCAAAACGACGATAGATCAGCAGGGACAGGCGTCCCGCCCTACAACGAAGAGCCAACACTGGCGGTGTGAGCTGCTGATGAAAGTAACGTTGGTCCTGCTAATGATCGCATCAATCGGAGGGTGCATTGGGGCGCAGGAGGCCGGAGTGGTCAAGCTCGGGCCCGGCGTAACGCGGCTGGCGGAAATCGGCGCCTACCGCGTCGGCTATCAGCGGCACGGCGCGCCGATAGTGATGATGCCCGAGGGCTGGGTCGGGCATTTCGAGGCCAGCGCGGGAATCTCCTACACCCCGTGGGTTAATCAAAACGGTAAGGACCCGATACTGCTGCACTGCCCCTGGCGCGTCGGCACGGGCATCTCTTTCGTCGAGTACGACCTCGACCTGCCGGCGACGAAGCCAGTCATCTTCACTTTTGCCGTCGCCATGCAGCGGGTGCTTACCGAAAACAGCGACGGTGCCGTCTTCCGCGCCCTGGTCAAGGCCGGAAAGGAAAGCGCGATTCTTTGTGACGAGCATCGCAAGTCAACCGATTGGAAGGAGTTCGAGGCGGACCTTTCGCGCTGGGCGGGCAAGCGCGTGACGCTGCGCCTGGAGGTGGGACCCGGGCCCAAGGATGACCCCGGGTGGGACTACTCGCTGTGGGGCGACCCGAAGATCACCGTCGGCCGCGCGCTCTCGGAGGAGCAGCGCATCGCCGCGGCGTTGCGGATTCGGGAGCGCTGGCGCGGCGCGGTGAAGAACACCGACCTACTCGCCCTCGCGAACCGCTCGGATGTCGGCTGCCGGCCCACCTGTGACGACAGATACGAGAACGCGCTGCGCCGCGACGGAGACGCCTGGGTCTTCGAGTATCACGGCCGCGACCTGCGCCTGAGGTATAGGCTTGCCGGCGACGGGGATCTGGGCGAGATAACGGCGCAGGTGGAAGATCTCCCGCCGTTCCATGTCACGCGCGGTTTCGGGCCGCAGGGAGGTGGCTGGAAGTGGAGCCTCCAGGACGCGGAGATCAAGGCCAACCGGCTCCACCTGCGCGGCGCCTATGAGAAGGGCGGGGTGACGGCGCCCGTCTGGGCATCGCTGCGCATCGAGGGCAAGACCCTCGTAATCGCCGCCGAGGCGCCGCCGGCCGCGGAGCAGTTTTCGCTCGGCTCGCTGGGGCCGGTGCCGCTGCGGCGGGTGGTCTCGATGCCATACTTGGCTGCCGGCGACGTGCGCTACCTGCCGCACAACGGGCTGTTCTATTCGGCGGTTCTGGACTGGGCGGAGACCAACGCCACCAGCCACACCGGGACCACCGCATATTACGGCGAGCTGACCGACGGCAAGCGCAACCCGGTGCGCGAAATCGGCTACATCACGGTGTCGCCCGATTTGCGCGAGGTGTTGCCGAACATTCCGCTGGCGCCATCGCCGTATCTCAAAGAACTCGCGCCGCGGGTGATGATGGACATCTGGGGCGGCACTTTCGCCGAGAATGCGCAGACCATCCGCGACCTTGCGGACTACGGCGTCACCAACGCGGCTATCATCAAGCACGTCTGGCAGCGCGGCGGCTATGACAACGAGTACCCGACGGTGCTGCCGGCGAACGCGGGCCTGGGCGGGGATGAAGCCCTGCGCGAATTTTCGAGGGCCGCCGCGCAGGCCGGGCACCTCTTCTCGCTGCACGAGAACTACGTGGATTTCTACCCCAACTCGGAACTCTACGACGAGCGCGATGTGGCGCGCGACTCGCGGGGCAAGCTCCAGACCGCGTGGTACAACGGGGCCACGAAGATCCAGAGCTACGCGCTGAAGCCGACGGCATTTCTCAAATACGCGAGCCAGTTCGCGCCTGAGATCAACAAGCGCTATGACACCACTACCGCTTATCTCGACGTGCACACTTGCGTGCCGCCGTGGTTTCACGTTGACTTCAGCGCCAGCGAGCCGGGCGCGGGGACCGCGCGCGCGGTCTATGACGCGCAGGTGGCTCTCTTCCGGCGCGAGCGCGACTCCCACCGTGGGCCGCTCTTCGGCGAGGGCAACCATCACCTGTACTGGGCGGGGGCGGTGGACGGGGTCGAGGCGCAGATCGCGGGCGGCGAGGATGCGCCCCTGATGCTCGATTTCAACCTACTCAAGTTGCATCCGCAGATGATGAACCACGGCATGGGTTATCACGAGCGCTGGCTGCGCGAAGGGTACAATGCGAACTGGGGCGGCCGCATTCCGCCTCAATATCGCATGGACAAGTACCGGAGCATGGAGATCGCCTACGGCCACGCGGGGTTCATCGCGAGTCAAATCTTTACGCTCCCGATGTATGCGGTGAAAGAGGCGCACCTGGTCGGCCCCGTGCAGGCGCGCTATGGCGCGGCCAAAGCGACGGCCATCGAATACGAGGTCGGCGGGCGCATGGTTGATGTCTCAGACGCGTTCGCCGCAGCAGTGCTCGACCGCGTGCACGTGCGCTATGATTCGGGCCTCGAGGTGTGGGTCAATCATCGCGCCCGTGATTGGCAGGTCGGCGACCACGTTATTCCCCAGCACTGCTTTCTGGCGAGGGCGCCGGGACTGGCGGCCTACTCGGGGCGGCGCGGGGATCTGTTCTGCGATTACGCCGAGACCGCGGAAACCATTTTCGCCGACGCGCGCAGCGTTATCGTCTCCCCGTGGAAAGATATTGCCCCGCGCGTGGCGTCGTTCGAGTCGCTAGGCGGCCGCCGCTTTCGCGTGACCTATGAATGGCGGGTGAACGAGGCGCTCGACGGCGACTATCACGTGTTCGTGCACTTCACGGACTCGGGGCCGAACGAGGGCATCGTGTTTCAGCAGGATCACGACCCGCCGACGCCGACGTCGCGATGGCAGCCGCAACAGGTGGTAACAGACGGCCCTTATGAGATCACGGTGCCGGAGTCAGCGGGCGAGCGTCTTACCTGGACGATCGGGCTGTACGCGGCGACGCAGGTGTGGCTGCGCGGCAAGCGCGACCAGAACGGGCGGGTCGTGCTCGGCGAGATCACGGTTGCGCCCGACGGCGGCATCGAGTTTTCACCGGCCGCCGAAGATGAAGCGAACCGCGAGGCTGCGGAGCACGAGCGGCGGATGAACCGCCAGCGCAAGCTGGTTGATTTCGGGAAGGTGGCGACAAATGGAGCGGTATTCATCCGGCGCGAGGATGGTAAAGCTCTTCGCATTATCCCGATTCCGCGCGAGCGCGCAATCACAGTCGCCCTGCGACTCACCGAGCTTGGACTTCCGTGGAAGCGCGCGGAGATCCTGGCTCAAGACGCGCAGGGGAAGGAATTGAGGCGGTGGGAGGCGCAGCCGGCAGACGGCATCCTGACGCTGCGGCTGGAAGCGCCAGGGGCGCGATCGTATCTTCTAAGCGGCAAGGCTGCACCATGAGTGGCGCGCGAAGCCCGTATCGTTTTGAAGTGAGAGATCATGCGGCCGACAAGGCGGCGACGGCGTACGGCAAGACGCTGGACGAAGTCTTTGAGGCGGCCGCCTACGCCATGTTCGATATCATGATTGACCTCTCGACGGTGGGCGCGCAGGAAACCCGCCAGATGTGCGTCGAAGAGCAGTACGGCGAGGATCTGCTGCGGCGGTGGCTCGACGAGCTGCTGTTCTTGTTCGACACCGAGAAGCTGGTCTTCGGCGAGTTCTCGGTACGGACCGAATGCCCGCCCGCGCCGGAGAAGACGTGCGCCCGGACCCAGGCGTTCAAGGAGCCGGAGGGCGAGCCGTGGCGGCTCAAGGGCATCGCGCGCGGGCAGCGCTATTCCGAGGACATTGAGCGCCGCGGCGCGGTGGTCAAAGCGGTGACCTATCACCGCTTTGCCCTGCGGCCCCCGCCAGCGCCGGGCGGCGATTGGGTGGCGGAGATGGTCTTCGATGTGTAGTCTAAGGAAACTAACCGGGGCACCGATGACGGCTGCCGAAAGGAGTTGAGATGCGAGGCCAACTGGCAGTTATCGCTAGTGCAATGTGTTTGACATGCTTCGTGGCGCAGGTCGGGGCGACCGGCGCCGAGCCGCCCCAGTTTCGGGGTCTGAAAGTGGGCGCGGCGACGCCCGATGACGCGGCAAAGGCCCTTGGTCAACCGAGATACGGCGATCCCGCCAAGGACGAGAAGCTCATCTACGATTCGGCGCGGCGCGGGCTGGTGGATGAGTTGACTTTCGAGGGGACGCCCAAGCGGCTCGCCCTCGTGGAGGCAGCGACGCCGCCCCAGGGCCTGGAGACGCGCGCCGCAATCCGCGCGAAACTGGGCGCGCCCGAGTACGAGCTAGAGCTTGGGCGCCAGACGATGTACGAGTATTCGCAGCGCGGGATGCGTCTCTGGGTTGACAACAAGACCGGGGCGACGATCGGGGCCGCGCTCTTTGTGCCGCTGGATTATCCGCGCGTCCCCCCCGGTGAGCGACGGCAAGTCGCGATGCCGCGGTTAGCTCCTGCATCGCCCGGCAAGCCGGCGCTCTTCCGCGTCGGCTTCGCATCGCGCAGCATCACCCCGCCGCCGGGGATGCCTGCGGATTCCCGCTATAACAAGGTGCACGATCCCCTGCAAGTGCGCTGCGTCGTCATCGCCGCTAGCGGCAAGACGGTGGCGATCGCGGCCGGCGATATCTTCGTTTTCACCGCCTACGAGATCGCGCCGATACAGGAAGGCGCGCGCGCGGCGGGGATTGACTACCTGCTGTTCGCCTCCACCCACAGCCACAGCGCGCCGGATGGGATTGGCCTCGATATTCCGCACGCGGATCAATACGACGCCTTCGTCCAGCGCCAAGCCGTCGCCTGTATCGCCGAGGCGAAGCGGAAGCTTGCGCCCGCCACCATCGAGGTCGCCCAGGCCGAGCTCATGCTCGACGGCGCCCATGTCGCGACCATTGCGCGCAACTGGCGCGATCCGGGGATTGTGGATCCGTACCTGACTGTGGTGCGCTTCATCGCCGCGAGGGGAAAGAAGCAGCCGCTGGGGACGCTGGTGCATTTCACCTGCCACCCGGAGCGGTTGGCCCGCTATGAGGGTGCGATCAGCTCGGACTGGGTGGGCCCGATGCGTCAGACGGTGGAGGCGGCGCTGGGCGGGAGGTGTGTTTTCGTCAATGGGCCGCTGGGCGGAATGGTGAGCCCGGACGAGATACCAGGATCGGAGCCATTTGCGGACGCGCAGCGCATCGGCCAATGGCTCGGCAAGCGGGCGGTGCAGGCGGTGGCCGAGGGGGCGTCGCCAATTACGCAGAATAAGCTCGATTTTCGCATCCGCCCGCTGCTGCTGCCGCTGGTGAGCGAGAAGATCCTGGCCCGCATGGAGCAGGGATGGATCAAGGGGGAGCTGATCCGCGGGTCGCATCCCACCGCGGTCGCGCGCCTGGACATCGGGGAGTTGCAGATGCTTGCGATCCCCGGGGAGCTGCTGCCGGACCTCGGCTTTCGCGCGCGGGCGCAGATGACGGGGAAGTACAACATCATCATTGGGCTGGCGAATGACGAGATCGGGTATATCGTGCCGGCGTGGGATTTCCACGTTGGGAAATACGAGGAGACCACGAGCATGGGCCCCAGCGCCGCGCCGCAGGTCATGGAGGCAGTGCGGGAATTGCTGGCCCGCTAAGGCGCAAAGCGAGGGTTGCGCCCCGATTTCCCAGATGGAATGCAGGATACGGCAGTCGCAAACGGCGCGCAGGGGGATCACCGACGATCCCCCTGCGTTCTCTGGTCAGGCTACCTGGCGGCCTGCGGATATTCGAGGGTCGTCGTGGATTCGATGTTGTTTCCCCCCAGTAGCTCCTCGCGCTGGAACCAGGTGGGCTTGAGCTTTTTCTGGCTGAAGAGCTTCTCCGCCTGGTCCAGGTAATGCGAGGAATCGGGGTGATCGCTCTCCCCCCAGGGAGTGACACTGTAGGACTCGACGCGGCCCGGCTTGAAGAGCACCAGGGTGGTGCATGACTGGCCACCGCCGCACAGAATCGTGTCCGTCTTCTCGTCCACGCTGCCACCGACAGCGCGCAGGGTGTCGAGATCATCGGTGCCCGAGCCGGCCAGGGGGAAGGTGCGCCCGCCCCGGCCGACGCGGTTAATATCCCCCCAAGTCGCGCGCCACGCGCCGTGAGCACTGATGAAGCGCTCGACGGGGGCCCGTAGGGCTTCGAGCAGGGCGCGGCGCTGCTCGGGGGTGGTCTGCACGTCGCCCCGCAGCAAGCCCTCGCGATCAACGCCCGGGCACGCCTTGGGCAGCTCATGCCACCAGGCGAAGAAAAGCGCGGCGCCGACGCTGTCGGTCTCCATATTGCCGTCCCACTTGAGCAGCGTGTCCACGATCTCGGTCGCCCCCATATTGACAATCTCGGAGCGCGCGGCTTTCGCAGCATCAGCCAGCAGCGGCTGCACTTTTTCCCAACCCAGCACGTGGGTGTCGGTTGCGATCGCCAACGCCTCCTCAACGGTCACGTTGTCGTCCGCGTCGAGCAGTTCAACCGCGCGGGTGCCGCGCTTCGCCCACGGGCGGCCGGTGTCGGCGTTGAAAATGTAGGGCCGGTATTTGGACGGGTCAACCGGCTGGGTGCGGCACATGATGGTCGGCGTGATGTTGCAGTTCTGCATATAGCCGTCGGCGGGATCTTCTATCTGCACCAGGTCTGTCTGCGGATGGATGCCGAGCCAGTCGTTAGCGATGGTTTCGCCGGGGATGGGCTTGCTCGGGTCCACTCCCTGAGGTCGAATGGGCACCCGCCCGACCCGGATGTAGCGAATGTGGCCGTCGGTGCCGGCGTACATGAAGTTTTGGGCCATCCACTGGTTGTCGGCGCAGATCTGCTTGACCTCATCCGTGGAGCGGGCGCGGTTGAGGCGATAGATCATCAGCGGCTGGCGGGTCTGGTCAATATACGGCGTCGCCAGCGCGTAAACAAGGTTGTCCTTTTGCGCGATGATGGGGCCGTGACGCGAGATGAGAAGCTGCTTGGTCACGGCGGACACGGCAGTGCCCTGCTTGACCTTGATCACTATGTCTTTGACCTGGAACTCCCGCCACTGGCCATCAACCTGATAGCGCATGGGGTTGGAGGGGTCAACTTTTTCGGCATAGATGTCGCTGGTATCGGGGCCGCCGGTGGTGCAGGCCCAGCCGACGTCGTTGTTGTGCCCGAGGCCGACGAATGGCGTGCCCACCGGGCAGAAGCCGGAGACATCGAGCCCCGGCGCGTGGATGCGCGCCTCGTGGAAGCGGAACATGCCGCTCCACGGGATGTGCGGGTCAATGAAGAGCATAGCGCACTTGTCAGCGGTGCGGCGCGGGGAGATAGACCACTCGTTGGATGACAGGCTCGGCAGAGAAATACCGCCGGCTTGCAGGTCGTCCATCGCCTCCCCCAGGGGCCAGTTGAAGATGACGGAGCGCAGAACCGAGGTGATCTGCGCCGGGTCCAACTCCGGCGCCCAGGCCGGCACTTCGTTTGGATGCTCCTGCATGTAGCGCCTGACGCCCGCCTGGTAGGCCTCGATATATGCGCGCACGCGGGCGGGTGTTTGCGCGTACTGAGCGCGGCTGACCTCCGCGTGGCCGACGACGCGGGCGATGAAGTCGCCCATCAGCGCGGAGGGGCCATCAACCTCGGCCAGCGTTCCCTCGGCCTCGCGGTAGTTGCGGAGAATCTGCTCCAGGCGATCCTGGGCTTGGGCGTAACCATAGCCATAGGCGGCGGCGGTCTCGGTGTCGCCGTAGATGTGCGGCACGCCCCACATGTCGCGGTAGATGGTGACCTTGTCGGCGCAGACGGCGCATGCGGAAACCGCCATAATGGTGAGAGCGATGACGAGCGCGCGGATGTGAGAATGGCGAGACATTGAAACCTCCTTGTTGGGAGCGCCGCAGCCTGACGCCGGTTTGACGCATCAGGCCTCATCGGCGGACCCGACTGAGGATGATTCTGCGGCGCTGGCCGTCGCCCCTTCTGCCCGTGGTCGCCGCGGGACGCGGCTCCCGCAACACCGCCGAGGGCGCTGCGCCCCGCAAAGCCGGCAGGGATGGCGCGTGCCAAGGGCTAATCTTACACGAGTTGTTGCAGTCTGGCGGCCCAGGCGTCCTCGGCTGGAAGGCCGCAGCCGGGACCACCGCGCTGCCAGCAAGACCAAACTCAGGAGGTCACCATGAAAATCGGCATCATCAGCTTCAGCGACGGGCGCAAGCGCGTCGCCGATTTGCTGGAGAAAGTATGTTTCGGCTTCCAGCATGAGATCGCGGCCTGGCTCAAGCGCAAGGGCCACCAGGTGGTCGAGGGACGCAATATCATCTGGAATTACGCGACCGTGCGCAGCGAGGCCGAGCGCATCAACCGCGCCGACTGCGATGTTGTCATTTTCAACTTCTCCGTGTGGTCGTTCCCTGACCTCACGGTGCAGGCGGCATCGCTGGTTGACGCGCCGATCCTGTGCATCGGCAACCTCAACCCGTCGCAGCCGGGCTGGGTAGCGTTTTTTGCGTCGGCGGGGGCGCTCGACGAGGTGGGCACTCCTTACGGGCGCGCGCTGGGCAGCATCAAGGATCCGAGGGTGCAAGCGCAGGTGCTCGATTTCCTGGCGAAACACGACCCTGACGCCCGCGCCCAGGGGCGAGCGGCGGCGGCAAAACTGTATGGCCAGCGCTACGGCGAATTCGATGGCCCCTCCATGGGCATGTACACCGGCCACATTGACCAGAGCCAGTGGACGGCGCAGTTCGGCGTGCACGTGTACCACCGCAGCCAGTTGACCCTGGTGGACATGGCGAAGCGCATCTCCCCCAAGCGCGTGCAAGCGGGCCTCGACTGGCTGGAGCAGGCCGTCGGCAAGATCATGTGGGACGGCGAGATGCTGACCCCGGGCCTCAACGGCACGCTCGCCAAGCAGGTGCGCCTGTACCTCGCCATGAAAGACCTCAGCCGCCAGGAGGGGATTGATTTTTGCGGCATCACCGGCCAGCTCGACCTGACCGAGAGCGAGGAGCACTGCATCGCCGACGTGCCGGAGGCGCTGCTCAACGATGTCGTTGATTGGGAGCAGGACCCCAAGAAGGTCATCGTCTGCGCCACCGAGTGCGATTCCAACGGCGCGCTGACGATGCAAATACTGCATCTGCTGACGGGCACGCCGGTGCTCTTTGCCGACCTGCGTCACTATCACGAGGACCTCGACGCGTACGATCTCGTAAACTCCGGCGAGCACGCGCCGTATCTGTCTAAGCGCAGCCCCGACTGGCGCGTGAACTGGAAGCAGGTGCGCCTGATGCCGGCCAGCAAGTTCTACTTCCGCGGCGGCGGCGCGTCAGTGCAGTTCTACGCGGACCCCGCGGACCCGGTGACCTTCGCGCGCATCACCCGCAAGAACGGCGAGCACCACATGCACATCTTCACGGGGTCGTTCGTCAGGCTGCCCAAAGCAAAGATGGTGGAGCTGGCGAAGCTGACGACCTACGAATGGCCGCACGCTTTCTCGCGCTTCAACGTGCCCTACGAGCGCATCGCGCGCGAGTTTCGCTGCAACCACATCCATGCTGCCATCGGCGACTGGGTGGGGCAGTTGATCGCCGCGTGCGAAGCCTTGGGGATCGAGCCCATCGTCATGAGCTGACCGATACACGCAGCGGCACACGCACGGCGCGAACGGTGAGGGATCGGATTCCGCCTGGTCGCAGTTGTAGGGGCACAGCATGTTTATCCTGAGCGGAGTCGAAGGGCTGTGCCCCTACGTTTGCCGGTCAGTATGCCCACGGCAGCCAGAGGCCAGGGCCGGCCTTGGGGAAGACCAGCTCATAAACCTTGATCCCGCGCTCGCGGAGCGAATCGAGAAGCGCGGCGGCCAGGCACGATTCGCACAGAGGGACCGGCTCGCGGTCGCGGAACCATGTCGGGCTCTGAATGGCCCGCAGACGTTCGGCCTCGTCGGTAGGAACCCACCCGAAACGCCCCGCCTCTTTACCGCATTGAACGCAGCCAGCGCCAGCTTTCTCGAGCAGGAGCGGGATGTCGCGCGGCCAACCTTCCGGGAGTTAAAACCCCTCTATTTCCGTGAGCGTGAGTGGCCCGTAGCGGGGGGCATCGCGGAAGGGCTGAACCACCACCCAGCGGGCTACGCTTTCGGCCAATGCGCGCTCAAGGAGCGGTGTGAAGCAAGAGAGACAGTAGGTTACCCCGCGCTCGAAGCCCTCCTTCTCCGGGCTGAGCAGAACGCTAGGTTCGCTGCCGCATTGACACGGCTTCTCCAGGGGATTGCGGCCCAAGAGCCGATGCAGCCAATTGAGCATCGTCGCTCTCCTTGCACACTGAAATCGCCGCGAGGACGCGGCTCCCACCGAGACACAGGCGAGGGTGCCTGTGCTCCATTCTTCACGTCAGTCCCAACAGCGCCGCAGCGTTGCCGCCGAGGATTTGATCGCGCGCGGCCGCGGGCAATTCCGAGGCGTGGATCTTGGCGACCCCCGGCAGCGGATATTGCAGCGGCGCGCCCGTGCCCATGAGCAATCGCTCGGCCCCAAAGCGCTCGGCCAGAAGATCAACACATCCCACCGGCCCCTGAACGCCGGAGAGGTCGAGAAAGACGCCGTTGGGACAGTGGCCGGTTGCGGTTTGCCGAGGGCAAGATTCTTCCTTGGCGCTCACAATGACATCGCCTGCGGCGTGCGCGGCGAGCAAGCTCTCCGCCTCGGTGTAGCGCGCCATGCCGGCGATGATGCGCGCATCGGGCAGCGCCCGCGCGAGGCTGGCGACTTCGTCGGCGGGCACGGCGGGCACCATCATCCGCGGATGATGGTGTCGCTCGTCCTGCATGCGCAGGGAGATGAAAATCGTCAGGCCGGCTGCCGCCGCTTGGCCGACTGCGGCTCGGATCGCCGGGTCGTCGAGCAAATATGCGTGGTAGTTCGGGAACAGGCGTACCCCCGGGGCGCGCGCTCGCAGCGCAGCTTCCAGGTCGTCCTCCCAGCCCGGATACCCCGGGTTAATAGCCGGCACCGGAACAAAGAAACCACCGCGCCCGCGCAGGGCGCGCAGCAGCTCGGCGTTCGCGGACTGGCATTCCTGGCGGAAGATCGCGGCCAGCGGCGAGACGAGCGCGCGCGTGACTCCAACCGCCTGGAGCGCACGGCCCAGGGATGCCGGGCGGTTATGGCGCAGGGGGCGAAACGGCCAGTCGCCCACATATGCATTCACATCCACAACGGGCATCGGCATCGTCGCTCTCTCAGTGAGCGCGCCGGCTCGCGGCCAACGCTCGCCAGTCCCAGAGGCCCTGCGGCTGAGCTATTCCAGTCGCAGCCGCGCCAGCCGCGCGAAGTTTGCGCCCAGCACCAGGCGCCGCGCGCGCACCGGAATCCGCGCCCCGGTGATCTTCGCCAGATTAACCGCGAGGTCGGCGCCATGGGCGTCGGAGCCGAAAAGGACGCGGCGCGCGCCCAGCGCTCTGACCGCCGCCTCGATCATACCCTCCTCGATGATGCTGCCGGAGGTATCAACGCTGACATTGGGCTGATCGCGCACCGCGCGCAGGCCGCGCAGCCAGTCGCCGCCGATGTGCGCCATGATCAACTGCACGTCGGGAAAATCGGCGCCGACGCGAGCCACCTCATGCGGGTAGGACTCGTGGGGAAGGTTGCCCGTGATCTTGTGCCACGCATGATGCAGCACCGGGACCCGCAGCGCCCGCGCCTTTTCCAGCAATGGGCGTACGCGCTCATCCGTCACGCGGCAGGCGACCCACAGCTTGAGCCCGACGAAGCCCCATTCCGTGACACACCGCTCGAACTCGACTGCTGCCTCGGCGTGGCACGGGTTGACGTATGCCAGCCCCAGCACCAGGTCGGGGTATGCAAGCGTCAGACGGCGCACCGCCCGATTGGCCTGCTGGCAGTCCTCGTGCGTTGGTTCGTAGGCCCAGGAACCCAGGCAGGACACCACCAGCCGCTCCACTCCGAGGCGCTGGGCCTGGCGAAGCAGGCGCGGATCAAGGTCTTCACCTTCCGGGTGAACGTGGCAATCTATGATCAGTCTGGATGCTCCTCCAGTTGTGAACGATAAACGCGATAGCCCGATTTCTTCTCTACTTCAGAGGCGTTGCCGAATGTTTCCTCCATGTGGCGGGCGAAGGTGGCAACCCCCCGCCGCATCCGGCCCACGAGGTAGAACGATCCGCCGGCGCGGAGCTTGCGATAGGCGCCCTCGATGAATGCGAACACCGCGCGATTGCCAGCGTGCACCGGCGGATTGGTCACCACGACATCGAAGGCGCCGTCGGCCAGCGCCTGCGGGCCATCGCCGAGCACGACGTAGGCGTTCGCCGTATCATTGAGGCGCAGGTTGGCCTGGGCAAGCTCGACGGCGCGAATGTTGCGATCGAGAAGCACGGCGAAGCCTCGGGGCGCCAGCATCGCCGCGACGATTCCGAGCACTCCGTAGCCGCAGCCGAGGTCAAGCACCCGGTCCTTGGCGCCGATCGCCATCACTTGCGCCACCAGATGAGTGCCAGGGTCCACCCTGGTTGCGGAGAAGATGCCGGTATCGCTGTGAAAACGAAAAACGCGCCCGCGGATCTGGGCGCGCACCTCGATCGGCCGCCGTGGCGAAGCCGGTTCGCGCGCGAAGTAATGGTCGCTCACGGCAGTGAGGAGACCCCTATTCCTCGACGTAAACGGCGCGCATGATCTCCTCGACCGTGGTGATGCCCTCGCGCGCCTTTTCGATGCCGTCGTCGCGAAGGCTGCGGCAGCCGAGCTCGCGGGCTAGCCCCCTGGTTTCTGAGGACGCCGCCTTGCGCACGATAGCAGCGCGCAGGGTGTCGTCAATGGTCATGATCTCGAAGACGGCGATCATGCCGCGGTAGCCGGTGCCGCGGCACTCATTGCAGCCGCGGCCGCGATAGAAGACGGGCTTGGCGTCAGTAATGCCGAGACGGCCGAGGATCGTCGGCGAGGCGGCATATTCTTCCTTGCACTTGGTGCAGATGCGGCGCACCAGGCGCTGGGCGACGACCGAGCACAGCGAGGAGGCGACGAGGAAGGGCTCGGCGCCCATATCAATCAGGCGCACCGGCGCGCCCGCGGCATCGTTACAGTGCAAGGTGCTAAACAGCAGGTGGCCGGTGAGCGAGGCCTGGATCGCCATCTGCATTGTCTCTCCGTCGCGGATCTCGCCGACCATGATCACATCCGGGTCCTGGCGCAAGATGTGGCGCAGGCCGGCGGCAAAGGTGAGGCCAATCTTCGGATGCACCTGAATCTGCGTCACCCGCGGGAGCTGATACTCGACTGGTTCCTCGATGGTGATAGTGTTCTTGCTGATGCGGTCCATCTTCATTAGCGAGGCATAGAGGGTGGTGGTCTTGCCGCTGCCCGTGGGCCCGGCGGCAAGCACCATGCCGTAGGGACGGCGCACAATGTCCTCCATGATCTCGAGGTGGTCCTGGCTCAGGCCCAGTTCTCGCAGCCGGCGCATCGAGGCGTACTTGGGAAGCAGGCGCAACACCACGGTCTCGCCGAAGATCGACGGCACGGTGGAAACGCGCACGTCGTAAGCCTGGCCATTGAAGCGGCCCTCGAAGCGGCCGTCTTGCGGCAGGCGCTTCTCGGCGATGTCAAGCTTGGCCAGAATCTTGAGCCGCGAGCTGATCGAGGCGTGATAGTCAATCGGCAGCGACGCGTGGTCATACATCACGCTGTCCACCCGGAACCGCACCAGCAGCTTGCGTGGATGAGGTTCGATGTGGATATCGCTCGCCCGTTCCCGCGCGGCGGAGTCGAGCAGGCTGTTGACCGCGCTCACCGCCGGCGCTTGCTCGGTGAGCTGCAACAAGCCGTCGGGCGGCGGAGCGATGGTATCGGTCGTGGTCGGCAGCGCCGCCTCCATCTCCTCCATCTCGTCGCCGTAATAGCGCAAGATGCCTCGTTTGATGACATCCATGGAGGCCTTGGCGGGTTTGATCCTCATCCCGGTGATGCGGGCGACCTCGTCTATGACCGGCAGGTTCGCGGTATCGGGCATGGCCACAACCAGGGCGCCGCCCTCTGAGCGCATTGGGAAAACACCTAGCCGTTCGCAAATCTGGCGCGGCACCAGGGACAAAGCCTCCCCGTCGCCGTACAGATCGTGCTCGTTGAAGATCTCGTCCATGTTTTCCCCCTGCGCCTGACCGGACACAAAGCCCGCGGCCGCGCGGCCGGGGCTGAGTTGCGACTCTTTCCCCCCCGCCGAATTATACCACAATTGAAGCGCGCCGGAGTTGTCCGGCAGACGCGCTTACGACGGCCGAATGCGCCGACGAGTTCCCTGACCGAGAAGCCGGCCAACCACAGAGGCGGCGCCTGAGGCGGGTGTATTCGATTTTCGTTGGCATGGGCATGCCGGCCCGAACTCCGAGACCGGCGGGGACCCTTGCTACTCTGCGAAGCTGCGCTTCCGGCCTTCGTAGCCGTAGGCTACTACGGCGGAGTAGGCTCGCTGCGAAGCACGAGTCGCTTTCGCTCAGAGCCTGCCCTGAGCAACGCGAAGGGGTAAACTCCGCCCCGCTCCTACGCAGTTGGCTGCGCGCGCCAACGCTCCGCGAACACACCCCGCCTGGAGGTGTGAGCGAGTTCTGTTGGTCTGGGGTAGCGTATGCGTATGGAGCACAGCCGCCCTCGGCTGTGTCCGTCCAGTTTGGCAGGCGAGGCGCCTGCCGCTCCATGGCTCGGCGACCGGCATCTGGCTGCGGGCGAGACCAACGCTCGGAGTTCACACCCCGCCTGGGGGCTCCGGTTGACGCAGCCGACATCCGATGGTAAACTCATCGCAATAAGGAGCACGGATGTCTGAGCAATCACCCGCGGCGCAGTCCGCGCGCCAGCAGGGAGCGCGCGAGAGGCGAGAGCGAGCCAAGCATTACCTGATGGAGGCCGTGCGCCTGCTGCCCAACCTGGCCAAACTCATCGGCCGGCTGGCGGTGCACCCGCAGGTGCCGGCGCGCGAGAAGGCGATGCTCGCCGCCACCATCGTCTACCTCGCCTCGCCGATAGATATCATCCCCGATTTCATACCGGGCCTTGGCCAAGTGGACGACATCTTCATCGCCGCGCTGGTCTTGCAGCGGCTGATCAATGCGGCGGGGGAGGAGCTGGTGCTTCAAAACTGGGACGGCGACCCCAAGCTTCTCTCCATCATCCAGCAAATCTTCGAAGCCTCGACGTATTTTCTCCCCAAGCGCGTCCGCGAGGCGCTCGTCGGTCGGGTGAACAGGTGAGCAACCGCCGCGGAGCTGCCCCCGCCAAAGCCGGCGCGATCCCTCCGGGTGTGTTTGCGCAGCGTTGGCGCGCGGGGCCGCTTTGATTTGCCCATGGCCCTTTTCCGTCTTGCCATTAATGCCGGTTTCGCGACCAATCGCTTCCCTGAGCCCGAGGTCTGGCTGCGCATCGTCGGCCAGGAGCTCGGTGTGCGCTACGTCCAGTTCGTCGCGGACCTACTGAACCCATTCCTGCCCGAAGAAGTAATCGAGGAGCAGATTGGCCTGCTGCGCCAGCACGCCGAGCGCAATGGCGTCACCATCGAGACCGCCTTCACCAGCGCCTTCACCCGCGTCAACCACGTCCTGCATCCGCAGCCCTCGGTGCGCGAGGCGTGGGTGCGGTGGTTCGAGCGATTCATGGAGATTGCCCAGCGGCTCGGGGCGCGCGGCGTCGGCAGCCATTTCGGCATCCTCTCGGTGCGCGATTTCGAGGATCCGGCGCGCCGCCGCGAACGCGTCGAGCAGGGCCTCGCCGCCTGGCGCCGGCTGAGCCGGCGGGCGGCGCAGCTCGGCCTCGACTATCTGATGTTTGAGCCGATGAGCGTCCCCCGCGAGATGGCGTCCAATATCCCCGACACCCGCGAGCTGCTGCAACAAGTCAACGAGGGGGCGGCGGTGCCCATCCGGTTGTGCCTCGACGTGGATCACGGCGATGTCGCCGACCCCGCCGCCACTGATCCCTACTTGTGGCTGCGGGAGTTCGGGGCGCAGTCCCCGGTGGTGCACATCAAGCAAAGCAAAGCGAACAAGTCGGGGCACTGGCCCTTCACCGCGCAGCACAACAAGGAGGGCGTCATTACCGCCCCGAAGGTAATAGAGGCGCTGGAGCAGGGAGGCGCGCGCGAGGTCTCGCTGACTCTGGAGCTCTCGCATCGGGAGCGCTGGCCCGAGGAGTACCAGGTGCTCGATGACTTTCGACAATCGGTGGCCTACTGGCGCCAGTACGTGGGAGAGTGACGGTGATTGCAGGAGCGCAATCCGCAGATTCCGCAGATTGAGAGGCAGGGGCTGGTTGCAGAACGCATTGCGGGGGTGGTGCGGGTTTCCTTGGGGTCCGAGAAGCATCACCTGGAGGACTCGGCTCCCAATGTGGCACAGCCGCCCTCGGCTGTGAGGGCCAGGCGAGACGCGGGGCTGCGGGAATACATGAGGGAGCGATGCTCGCGGCGGTATTGCATGGAGCTGGCGACCTGCGCGTGGAGCAGGTTCCGATGCCCGAGCCTGGCCCCGGCGAGGCGCTGGTGCGGGTGCGCGCGTGCGGCATCTGCGCATCGGACCTTCCGCGTGTGTTCGAGTCGGCCCCTTACAAGCACCCGATCATCCTCGGCCACGAGATCGCAGGCGAAGTCGCGCGCCTGGGCCCTGACGCCTACGGCCTCGAGCCAGGGATGCGCTGCGCCGTCTATCCGCTGATTCCGTGCGGCGGCTGCGAGCCGTGCCTGGCGGGCTTGCCCAACCTGTGCGATGCCTACGACTATCTCGGCTCGCGCCGCGACGGCGGCTTCGCGGAATACGTTGTCGCGCCCGCGCAGAATTGCCTCCCGCTGCCGGAGAACCTCGGCTTCGCCGCCGCCGCGCTGACCGAGCCCTGCGCGGTGGCGCTGCACGCGGTCAGGCGCGCCGAGGTCAGACTTGGCGACGCGGTGGCGGTGTTTGGCGCGGGCCCAATTGGGATCGTGATCGGGCTCGTGTGCCGCATGGCAGGCGCGCGGGTGGTGATGCTGGAGGTGGATGAGCGCAAGCTCGCCGCCGCCCGCGAGTTCGGCCTTGACGAAGTGGTTGACGCCCGCGATGGGCCGGTGCCGCGGCTGCGCGAATTGACAGGCGGGCGGGGCGTCGAGGTTGCCTTCGAGGCGGCAGGCGCGCCGCCGGCTTTTCGCGAGGCCGCGGCAGCGCTGGCAAAGCGCGGGACCCTGGCGCTGGTGGGCAACATCGCAGGCGAAGTTTCAATGTCGCAGGAGGAGTATTCGAGCCTCCTGCGCCGGGAACTGCGTATCGTGGGCAGCTGGAATTCCATCCCGCGGGGCCTGGCGCAGGACGATTGGGGGGCCACGCTCGAACTGATGGCAAGCGGTCGCTTGCCGGCCGAGCGGCTTGCAAGCCACCGGTTTCCGCTGGGTCAGATCGCCGAAGCGCTGGCGCTGATGCGCTCGGGACAGGTCTATCATCGAGTGGTGCTAGAGATGCGATAATGCGCGCGGCGGTGCTTGAGGATCTCAATCGGCTGGTGGTCAAGCAAGTCCCCGATCCCGAGATCGGAGCGGGGGAAGTGCTCGTGCGAGTGAGAGCGTGCGCCGTCTGCGGCTCGGATGTGCGCATCTACCATCACGGCAACCCCCGGGTCAAGCCGCCGCAGATACTGGGGCACGAGATCGCGGGCGACGTGGTCGCGGTTGGCGCGGGGGTAGGCAAATTCAAGGTCGGCGACCGGGTGGCAACCGCGGCCGACGTGCCCTGCGGCGTCTGCGAATACTGCCGCAATGGCATGGGCAACAACTGCGCCATCAACTATGCTTTGGGCTACCAATTTCAGGGCGGTTTCGCCGAGCTGCTGCCACTCAACCAGATTACCGTGAATTACGGCCCCGTGCATCACATCCCTGATGGCATCAGTTACGAGACCGCCACCCTGGCCGAGCCGCTCGCGTGCTGCCTCAACGGCCTGGAGCGCAGCTTCCTCAAGCCTGGTGACCGCGTCCTCATCATCGGCGCCGGCCCCGCCGGCATTCTGCTGGCCGAGGCCGCGACCGCGTTAGGCGCGACGCTGGTGATACTCGCCCAGCGCTCGCGTGCGCGGCTTGAGCTGGCAAAACGATTTCGCGCCGATGCCTTCGTCGCGACCGCGGAGCAGGATCTGGTTGAGGCAGTGATGGCGCTGACCGGCGGCCAAGGCGTGGACCTCGCCGTCACCGCGTGCGCCTCGCCCGAGGCCCAGGAGCAGGCGCTGGCGGTAGTGCGGCCGCGCGGGCGGGTAAACTATTTCGGGGGGCTGCCCCGCGGGAGCCGAACCATCAACCTCGACAGTAACGTCATACATTACCGGGAATGCTATGTCCACGGCTCTCACGGCAGCGTGCCGCGCCAGCACCGAGTCGCTCTTGACCTGCTGGCCCAAGGTCGGGTGAAGGTCGAAGGATTGATTACCCATCGTTTCCCACTGGAGCGCATCGCCGAGGCGTTCGCGGCCCAGGAGCAGCGGCTGGGGCTGAAGGTTCTCGTGGAGCCGTAGAAAAGAACATCCACAAGGCTATCATTCACGATAAAGATGATGCTGCGGACCAATGATTGACACGGGGAGCGTTCGATTGTGAACCGAGGATTGCGTATCGCGCTGTTGGTGATCGTACCGCTAGCGCTGTTGGCGAGCGGCGGGTACTACGTGCGGCTCAAGCTGCGCAAGCCCCCCAAGAAGCCGCAGACCGCCACCGTGGAGCGCGGGCGGTTGCTGGTCAAAGTCTCGGAGACCGGCGCCGTGGAGCCCGTGACCAAGGTCGAGGTCAAGTCAAAGGTCAGCGGGCGCATCAAGAATATGTTCGTCGAAGAGGGGGACAGCGTAAACCAGGGGCAGGTCATCGCGGTGCTGGAGGTGCCCGAGCTGGAAAGCCAGGCGGAGCAAATGCGGGCGCAAGTGCGGGCCGCCGACCGGCGGGTGGAGCAAGCGCGGGAGAGCTACGACCTGCTGGTGGTGCGCAACAAGCGGGAGGGGGAGCGGGCGCAGGCCGCGGTGCAGGAGGCGCAGGCGCGGCTGGAGGAACTCAAAGCAGGGGCGCGGTCGCAGGAGATTGCCCAGGCGCAGGCAGACGCCGACCAGGCGCGAGCGCGGGCCGAGGAAGCGAAGCAGATCCTGGATCGCAAGCGCGAACTGCTGGACAAGGGGTTCGTGGCGGCCCAGGAGGTGGACAGCGCGCGCGCCCAGTACGATGCGGTACGCGCGGCGCAGGAGAGCGCGGAGCAGCGCCTGGCGCTGGTCAAAGCGGGCCCACGCGCGGAGCAGGTGCGCGCGGCCCAGATGCAGGTGCAGCAGGCGCAAGCGGCGCTGGAGCTCGCCCAGGCGGAGCGTCAGCGCGAGCGCGTCCAGGCCGCGGCCATCGAGGAGTCCAAGGCGGCGCGGGAGCAAATCGCCAAGGCGCTGGAGGAAGTGGAGACCAAGCTCGCCGATGCCGTGGTCACCGCGCCGCGCTCCGGGCAGGTGATCCAGGCCAACATTCGCGCCGGCGAGCTTATCACCTCGGGGGTGGCGACCTTCACCAGCGGCATGACCATCTGCACCATCGGCGACATGTCGCGGATGATCGTGCGCGTCTATGTCAACGAGGTGGACATCACCAAGATCCGGCTCGGGATGCCGGCGGAGATCACTCTCGATTCGATCAAAGACCAGGTGTTCCACGGCCGGATCACGCGGGTCGCCCCTGCGGCCTTTGGCAGCGCCACCTCCACCCCGCAGCCGCCGGGGCAAGCGCAGGTGGTGCGCTTCTCGGTCGAGGTCGAGATAACCGATGCCACGCCCCAAGTGCGTCCCGGGATGACCGCGTCGGTGGATATGATTTCCGCGGAGCGCACGGACGCGCTCTACGTCCCCGATGACGCGGTGCGTCACCAGGAGGGCAAGGCTTTCGTGTGGCGCATGAGCAGCGACAAGCCGCGCAAGGTTCAGGTAACCGCGGGTCTGAGCAACGATGCTTTCACCGAGATCGTCTCCGGGCTCAAGCAGGGCGACCGCGTGTTGCTGCTGAAGCCGGAGGGGATGCCCTCGCGCAAGAAGATCGAATTCGACGCCGGCCCGCACGGCGGCGGGAGGCGAAGAGGCTAGCGCCGGCGCAAGGCGCTGCGGGAGACTGCTCGGAGCTGAACGAGATCCGCGATGCGTGTAATGGTCTGGCTCGAAAGCCTCAAAGTAGCCCTGGCGTGCCTGTGGGGCAATAAGCTCCGCTCGGCGCTCACCATGCTCGGCGTCATCTTCGGCGTCGGCTCGGTGATCGTGATGGTCGCCATCGTCGAGGGGGCGCGGGCCGAGGTCATGAAGCAGTTCGAGGCCCTGGGGTCGCGCCTCATCATCGTCTTCTTCAGTCCCGAGCGCGAGGAGCGCGAGCGCACCACCGTTAGCGGCCTCAAGCTGGCAGACGCCCAAGCCATACGCGAGCAGTGCCGCCTGGTCAAGGCGGTGTCGCCGGAAACCCCGCCCCTGGGTGTGGACGCCCACTACGGGGCGCGCAAGGTGCGCGTGAGCGTCGTCGGCGCCCAGAGCGAGTGCCTGATGGTGCGCAATCTCAAGGTCGCGCGCGGGCGCTTCATTACCCCCGAGGACGAGCAAACCTGGCGCAAAGTCTGCATCTTGGGGTCGGCCCTGCCCCGCGAGTTGTTCGGCGACGAGGACCCCCTGGGCAAGGAAATCGAGGTCCAGAAAATCCGGGTCACGGTCGTCGGGGTGCTGGTCGAGAAAGGTCGCGCGTTTGGCGAGGAGCTGGACGAGCGCATGTACGTGCCCATCACTACGGTGCAGAAGCGAGTGATGGGCACCGTCAACCTCGGGGTCATCTTCGCCCTCGCCCATAACGACGCCCAGAGCGAGCCCGCCGCCGATCAGATCTGGGAAATCCTGATGCAGCGCTACCACAATGAGCGCGTCTTCACCGTGGACACGCAGTCGCGCATCCTGGAGGCGGCGGATCAAGTGCTGATGATCTTCCGCATTGTCCTCGGCGGCATCGGCACGCTGTCCCTGCTCGTCGGCGGCATCGGCATCATGAACATCATGCTGGTCAGCGTCACCGAGCGCACGCGCGAGATCGGCCTGCGCAAGGCCCTCGGCGCCAAGCAGCGCCACATCCTCTGGCAGTTCCTCACCGAGTCCGCGACTCTGAGCGGGGTCGGGGGATTGTTCGGCATCGGCCTCGGGGCCCTGCTGAGCTGGCTGGTGGGGCATTTCGCGCGCGACGCCCAGGGCTCGCCGCTGCTGCCGACCGCGGTGCCCTTGTGGTCGGTCGCCCTGGGGTTCTTCTTCGCCGCTGCGGTGGGGCTGTTCTTCGGCATCTACCCCGCGTTCCGCGCCGCCCGCCTCGACCCCATCGAGGCCCTGCGCCACGAGTGAAATGCGAGACTGTAGGGTGGGGATTCGTATCCCCGCCCGTCATTAGGCCGGATTATTCATACTCCGGTTGAAGCCCCTGCAATCTGCAATAGGTGTCGCTTCCAGCGCCAAGCGCTTCGTAGGTCGCCGTCGAATGTGGCACAGCCGCCCCGCCTTCGCTGAGGCTACGGCGGGCAAGCCTCGGCTGTGTCTTGTGACGGGTCATCCAACGGGTGATGAATAATCCGGGTTAGGCGTGACGCTGTTCGGTTAGGGTCGGAAGGATGTCATTCCGAGCGAAGCGAGGAATCTCGGCAAGGAACCTGCAACTACGCCGCCGAGACCCTTCGCTCCGCTCAGGGTGACAGAAAAGGGTCTAACCGAACAGCGTTGGGGTTAGGCGTGACGCGCGACTAGGCGCGGTTGCCCCGCGCGGGGCGTAGGTTGTGTGCCCGCATGTGGGACAGGCGCCCCATTCGACAAGCTCAGAGCCTGCCCTGAGCGCAGAGAAGGGGCAGGCCTCGCGTGTCAATTCCCGGCGCCGCGCGTCCACAGGCCAGCGACGAACCGCTGCTACTTCGACTTGTTCGGCGACATCATCAGCGCCAGCAGCGCGATCAGCGCGACAACGCCCAGGGCGTCGAGCATCACCACAGCCCCGCCCGCGATCCCCGCGCCCAAGACGCCGGCGAAGGCCAGCCACAGCGCCACCCGCGCACCGGGTGTCAAGCGGCCGCGTCGATCAGCGTTTAGCCTCCTTGCCAGAGATCAAGTTGAAGGTGTACTTTCTCTCGCGAGTGGGGGTGATCACCGTTAATTGCAGCGCAGAGGGGACTCGCTCGCCAAATGCCGGTTTTCCATCGGGTGTCTTAAACGGCCACCAAACGTAGTAGTTGGCTCCGTAGGAGTGCCCCCAGGTCGTACTCGCCCGGACGTCTGGGAGGTCAATGGGCTCGTAGTGCAGCCCGTTGCTATTGATCACTGCCGCCTCGGTGACGGGTACAGTCATGCCGTCCAGCTTCCGGCCTCCCGCATCAAGCAGAAAAAGCGCTTCGTAGGCTTCTGCCGGAGTCCCAGGTTTGATCTCCCCCCAATCCCCGCTCTCGTGGGCGTAGCTGCGCAACTCGATGTATATGCAGATGCCGCTGCTGAACCGGTTGACGACCTCGGCCAGGCTTGGTTGCAGTTCGTCGTTAGACAAAGAGCGCTGCCCGGCCTGATAGCCCACCATGCACGCGACCGCCTCGGGGGACAGGAACGTCGCGTACTCACTTCCCTTGTCGACTAGCACCCGCCACTGTGTGAGCACCTGGCGCGCCGGCACTTTGCGCTCGGCCATTTGCCTTCCCTGCTCGACTGCCCGCTCGATCTGCTCATCGGTTGGGCGCCATGGGCCAAAGGCACCGTCCGCTACTGCTGCCACCGCCTCCGGGGGCTGCACCGCCAGGGACGGGAGCCGAGACCATCGGTACGTTTCAGCCGCGTCCAGGCGGGGAAGCCCAACTCCTGCCAACACACCGACAGCCGCCAATACCATCACCCACTTACCCTTGCCCATCTTCCTGCCCTCCTTGCTCGTGCTTCGTAGCGAGGTGGCCTCGCCACTTCGCAGAGTAGCATCAGCTATCACCACGCCCCCGCCAGCCGCAGCACCAGCGTCACCACCGCCCGCCGCCAGCCTGCCCGATCCTACGGCGCCATCCAGATGGCCTTGCCCTTCGCATCAAGGAGCGCAAGGCCCGGGGTGCCATCGGGGAGCAGCCCCACCCCAGCGCGCCCCCTGCCCTTGTCGTCGAGGAATTGCAGCCGCGCGCCGCCCTCGGGGAGCAGCGACAGCAAGACGCCCCCCTTGCCCTTGCGCTTGTCGCCGAGGAACGAAAGGGCCGGGCAGCCGTCGGGGAGCATCGCCAGCCCGGCGCGACCCTTGCCCCTCGCGTCCACCAGTAGGAACCCCTGCGCCAGCAGGACCTTCGGCGCGGGTCTTGTGGCCGCCACGCATACCAGCGCCACCACCACGGCCAGCACCCCCGCCACCGCCAGCCGCAGCCTGCGGTTCTGCCACTCCAGCCGCTCCATTCGTTCTTCCAGCGTGACTTCGTTCATCGCAATCTCCCTCTGGCAAGTTCTCTACCACACCCCCGCGATCCGCAGCCCCGGTTTTTTCGCCGCCTCACCGCGAAGCTGCTTATGGTTGCGGATTCTTCAGTCGGCAGTGGTACCTAGTGACCTCGAGCGGCGTGTAGCCCACGATATAGACTGCGGTGCCGTTGTGACTCGCTACCCGGACCTTCAGGGCGGCGATACCGGCGAGGTCTCGCGGTACGATGACATCGCCAGGGACCAATATCAAAATGAGATGCTCCTCGAACTCCGCTAGGTCTGGATAGTAGAACCTGGGACTATCCATGATGCCCCAGTTTGTGCCGGTAACGACATACTCCGCACCAAGCACCAGTGGCTCCACCGGCCGAGTCGGAGTCGGATTGTGTCTCGCATACCAGATCATCACCCAGAGGAGCGCGCCCACGAGGAGCACAAGCGCCCCGCAGCCTCTCAGATCCCACCAGGTCAGCTTCCGGGTCTGCTTCTTTGCCCCCAAATCGAGTCGGCCATAGTTCGCGCACGTCGTGCTCTGGTTGTTGTCGTCCCCATTTGATTCTGAGGGCTGCATCAACATTATTTCATCCCCTCCCCACGCGCCACCAGGTGCAGCGCGTCAGCGATCACCACAGCCCTGCTGCCCGCAGCCCCGGTTTTTTCGCCGCCTCACCGCGAGGGCGGTCATGGTCGCGGAGCCTTCAATCGGCACTTCTGGCTGATGAACTCAAACGGCATGTAGCCCACGACATAGACCGCCTTGCCGTCATGAGTAGCTACGCGAATTTTCAGGCACAAGCTGGCATAGCCTTGCGGTACGATGACGTCGCCAGGGAGCAAGATCAAAACGAGATGCTGCGCGAACTCCACCGGGTCAGGATAGTAGACCTTGGGGCTGTCCATGAGGCCAAGGTCCGTGCCGGTAACGACATACTCCGCACCAAGTTTGACCGCGAGCGGACTGGAGCGGTCTGGCCTGTGATCCCTGGGCGCACAGATCCACATAATGCCGACAACCGCGGCGAAGACGAGCACCCCGCATCCTATCAGGCACCCAGACTCCAATTGCTTCTCCGCCTGCGCCGTGCGTTTGCCGCGCGCCTTGTCGTCGTCGCTCATCGGCTGCCCGCACTTCGGACAGCTCGGAGCCTGGTCACTGATCTCTTGCTTGCACTCAGGACACTTTATCAGCATCTCATCCCCCCCAACGCGCCACAGGGCGCTCAGCGCGTCGCGCATCACCACGCGCCCACCGCCCGCAGCGCCCGGACAGCCCAAACCTACGGCGCGCCCCAGATGATATTGCCCTTCTTGTCGGCGAGCACAAGACGCGGGCGGCCGTCGGGATGCATGCCCATCGCAACTTTCCCCTTGCCGTAGACCACAAGGCCCGCGCCGCCGTCGCCGAGCAGGCCCAACACGACGCCCGTATCGCTCGTCTCGTCGGCGATCCCAAGGGTCGAGCGGCCATCGGCAGGCACCGCCAACACAGCGCGTATCTCGCCCTTCTCGGTATAGAGCACAAGGGTTGGGGTGCCGCCACGGAGCAGCGACAGCGCGGCGCGCATCTTGCCCTTGTCGTCGAGAAGCCGCACGCTTGGGCCTATGAGGTCGCGGTAGCCCCCGTTGATGTCGACGCGCACCTTCCCTTCCGTATCCACCACCTTGACCTGGTGCGTTTTCACGACCACCGACAGGTCCGCCACGCTCGCCGCATAACCACCTGCGTCGCGAAGCGGCGCTGCACTGCGCGAGAGCCCCAGGGTTACCGCACCCGCCGCCGCTACCACGCAGACCACGGCCGCCGTCACACAGACCACAACCGCCACCATCAGCCACTTTGCCTTGACCATCTTCCTCGCCTCCTTGTCCGCGATCACCACACCCCCGCCGCCCGCAGCAGCAGCAGCCCGCCCGAACCTACGGCGCGTCCCAGATGATATTGCCCTTATCGTCGCAGAGCGAAAGGCTCGGTCTGCCGTCGGGAAGCACGCCCAAGGCGGCGCGCGCCTCAACGGCTGGAGCTACGCATAATCGGGGTTCTCAGGGTGTAGGCGCCCGGGCGCGCACAGCACTCTCACGTCGCGGCAAATGGTCGAACGGTGCACCCCGTCCTCCTTTCATACTTGACCCGCTGCCGGAGTTAGAGAGTTATCCTCGTGCCGTCACGCAGCCTCACCACGACTGGCCGCCACTCCGTCCGCTGGCGCCATGCCTTCGCTGTACCAACATGTTCCCTAGCTACAAACACGCGCACCTCGAAGGGCCCCTTGGGGTCGTACTGGGGTGGTTTGGCCAACCACAAACTCGACGCCAAAGCCTCCATTTCCGGGCCCCTCATCGGTCCGTAGAACGCGCCCATCTTCAGATGAACCTCCACAACGCGCCCAGACTTTACGGCGATGCGCTTTATCCCCTCACGCTGCTTCTCTCTGTCCGCCCAGTCAAGCATCCACCGAGGCGCGGATGAACTGTGGGACAGCACATCTGCGATCTCCTTATGCCCGTAATCGTCAGCTTCGCGCGACGGTGTCGCGCCGAACCGGTTCCTCGCGTTCGCGTTAGCTCTTCCGGCGCGAAGCAACTGGACAACCTCCGCGTACCCCGCCCTGGCCGCTGCATGCAAGGGCGTATTGCCGTTCTCGTTCTTCGCGTTAACGCTCGCGCCTTTGGTAATCAACAGCCGCACCACTTCGACCTGACCCTCCGAGGCTGCCACATACAGCGGCGTATCGCCCCATTTGCTCTTGGCGTTAACGTTCCCGCCTGCGGAAAGCAAGATCCGCGCGACCTCAGTTTGCCCCGTTGCCGCTGCATAGTGCAGGGGCGTCTCCTGAGCGACACCCGTCTTCGCGTTTACCCTCGCGCCTTTTGATAGCAGCAGTCTCGCCAAATCGGTATGCCCCGCCCAAGCCGCCATGTGCAGCGGCGTGTCGGATATATCCCCATGGGCGTTTACGTTCGCACCCGAGGAGAGTAACAGCCGTGCCGTGTCCAGGCGCCCTTCGATAGCAGCCACGTGCAAAGGCATTTCATCCATTGCGTCCTTGGCGTTCACGTTAGCGCCCTTGGACAACAGAAGTCGCACCACTTCCGTAGCACCGGCCGCAGCGGCGTGGTACAGCGGGGTGCGGTGCCATGCGTCCTTGGTATTCACGTCGGCGCCTTTCGCAATCAGTAGTGCCACGACATCGCTGTGTCCATTGCGAGCAGCACAACTTAACGGCGTCTCGCATCCCCAGACGTGAACCGCCCTCTCCTGGGCACCGCGAAGCTCTCCCGCAGCCGTGAGTGCCTCTGCCTGTCGGTCAGGTGGTAAGTTACCACCGCTATAAAGAAGGGGTTCGGTGTTCTCCTTATCCTTGGCGTTGACGTTTGCTCCCTTGGTTAGCAGGAGTTGCACGACTGCCTTCTGGCCCGCCGCCGCCGCGGCGTGTAAGGGCGTCCTGCCTCGCTCGTCCGGCTGCTCCAGCAAGGCCGGGTTTCTCTCTAGGAGACTACGGACAAGCGCCACATCGCCCTTTGCGGCCGCAGCGTGAATGTCGCCCCGCCGCCCGGAACACCCCGCCGCGACCACACACACCGCCGCCAGCACCACACAAGCCACACCCGCCACCACCAGCCACTTTGCCTTGCCCATCTTCCTGCCCTCCTTGCTCGTGCTTCGTAGCGAGGTGGCCTCGCCACTTCGCAGAGTAGCATCAGCGATCACCGCGCCTCCGCCGAATCGCCTTTGTTCGGCGACATCATCAGCGCCAGCATGTCGTAGAAGGAGGCCCGCACGTATTTCACGTGACCATCCGCGAAGGCCATCGGGATCGTAACGGGGATGGTGGGCGTCACTTCGCTTTCGGTCAGCCCGAAGAGGGCCGCGAGTTCGGGCGGGATGATGTGGCGCGCGGCGTATTCCCGGCTGTAGCCCTCGTGCACACCGAACGACCGGCACGCCAGCAGCGGTTTGTTGACCGGATCATCGAAGGCTCCCTCTGCGTTGGCGCACGCGAGGTAATCCTGCGGATTCACCGCATCGAGCGAGCCGGGCTGACCGATGAGGCCGAGGAGGTTGGCTGCGTCCCACAGAGATAGCCAGTCGGCGCCATAATCGCTCGCGCGAACCCCGGCGCCGTAAGGATGATGCATGCACATGTAGGTGTATGAGCCGGATTGCCACACCTTGCGCACTGGGACGCCCTTCGCGTCGGAGACGAGCTTCAGCAGCGGATCGCGCGAATCGGTTCGGTCCTGTCCCTTATCCAGGCCGACTATGTACCTGCGCTCTTGGAAGTAAGGGTCCCGCCGCGCCAGCGTGGGGCAGGCGAATATGGCCACGCATCCCCCCATCGGCTCACTGCGCGCCGCCAGCAGGACGTCCCCAAGTTGCCACATCCAACGGCCATCGAGATACTGCCCGCCGTATTTCGCGCGCACATCGCGGCGGAGGTCCTCGATCTTCCAATTTGCATAAACCCCGCCCACCGCGTGCGCGGTGCCGTCTCTGTCATCGGCGACGCAAACTGGCAGCACCTCGTCATAGTCTTGGGCGTACATTATGCACGCCAGCGCAATGGATTTAATGTTGGAAAGACAGGTGGCTTTGCGCGCGTTCTCCTGCGCGCGTTCAGTGGCGCGAGCGAAGGCGGGGATGAGGAGCGCGGCAACAACCGCGGTGATCGCGGCGATCACCAGCACCCCAACGAGCGTTAAACCTCGGCTGCGCCTCATGGCAGTCGCTCCTCTTGATGCCGAACCGCACAGGCAACGACACCTGCGCTGGATTATCTTAGGCCCGCATCACTGGGCCGCGAGGGCCTGTTTGGCGACTTCGAGGATGTCGGCGGCCGGCAGGATCACCGCCACCCCGCCCATATCCTCCATCGCCGGCGTCGCTGATGGCCCTGACGGCAGCCGCACCACGGTCACGCCCACCATTTTGCCCTCGAGCGAGAATACGGGGGCGCCCGACCGGTCGCTGTCCTGCGGGACATAGACGGTGCGCGGCTTGGCCAGGATCGCCTGGATGCGATCAACGCGGGGGGCGATGGCCCAGTCGCCGAAATCACCCAGTCGCACCAGCGTTATGACCTCATCGAGGACCTGCGGCGCCGCCGATTGGGTGAGATCGGCGGCGGCGACCGGCTGCGCCAGCTTCTCCGCGGGACGGACGAAGGCGAGGTCGAGATCCTTGTCGCGCAGCACGATCTTGGCCGGCACTTCCGTGCCATCGGCGAACCTGAGCTTGACGTCGGTGACCTGGGATTCGACGTTCATCTGCGGCTCCTCGCCGCCCGCGCGAGCCGCCATTCGCTTGAACATCTCGCTCGGATCTGCCTCGGAAAGGGACACTACCGTCAAACCGCTCGCATCCACCACGGTGCCGTTGACATCAGATTTCTGTTCCTCTTCGTGCGATTCGGAGCCGCCCATGGCAAACGTCATCTTGATGACCAGCCGCACGGTTACTACGGCATTCTGCCACTTTTCAACGACCTGCCGCCCGTTGGTCGCGACCTCGTCGCCGTGGACTTGGGACAGCAGCAAGAGGCACGCGCACATCGCCGCTGCAACTACCGCGAGTTGCGCGCCGCGGCCAGCGCTCTTGGTTAGCATGGCAATCTCCTTGGCTGAGTTTGGCCTCATCGCGTCGGCGGCCTATTTGGATGCTGGCCAGGCCGGCCGCATCTCAACGAAAAGATGATGGATGCCCCGCCGTACCTCGAGCATGACGCTGTCCGCGCGCCGCCTGGCAACCTCCTGCATTAGCGCTTCCAGCGCCTCCACGTTCGCCACCGGGGCGCCATCCACCGCGACCATGAGATCCCCTGAGGCCAGGTTCCCCAACGCGGCCCAGCCTCCTTCATTGACCTCCTGCACCAGGGCGCCGGGCTGGTCCTGCGGCCAGCGCTGCTCGACGCGGTCAAAGAACGTGGCATCGCGCGCGGTAAACTCGAAGTTGACATCGCGATAGCGCTTCATCTCGCGCGCCAGGGGCGGCGAAGGGACCAGCTCGACGGCGAGAGATGACTGCTGCCCGTCGCGCAGGACCGTGAGCTCGGCGCTGGCGCCGATGCGCAGTTGGCGCACCAGGGCTGGCAGCACCTCCACGTCCTGGGGCTCAGCCGCGGGGATGGTCTGGCCGTTCAACGCGACGATGACGTCACCCACTTTCAGCCCTGCTTTCTCGGCAGTGCTGTCGGGATAGACCTGGGTGACGCGCACCCCGCTGCGATCGGCGAGGCCAAGCTCTTTCGCGATGTCGCGGGTCAAGACCTGGCTCGCGATCGGAAGCCACGCCTTGCGCACCTCGCGCCCCGGATCCTCGAGATCCCTGACGCCCACTTTGACCACCGTCAGATAGCGCCCTCCCCCGCGAATGAAGGAGACCAACACCGGCGTCGGGCCTTTGCTCGCGGCGGTAATGCGTCCGGTCACCGCCATCAGGTCATCCAGGCCCTTAATCGGCGTATCGCCCACGCGCACGATGACATCTTGCCCGGCGATGGGAGGCCGGGCCTCCCCGCTGGGGCCGCCCGGGCGCACGCTGGTGACCAGCACCCCATCGCGGCGGTCCAGGCCCATCTCCTTGACCGCCATCAACGACAGGTCGCGAGCGCAGATGCCCCATTCCTTGAGCTCCTGCTGCTTGGGCTCAACTTTCTCCCGCTTTTCGGTGCGCATCTGGAGCGTCATCGGCGTCCCGCCCCGCAGCGCCACCGCCTCCACTTGCGTTCCCACGGGCAGACCGAAGACGAGCTGGTTAAAAGGCGCCAGCTCCTCACGAAACTGGACGCTAACGTCCTCGCCGGCGAACCGGATCAGCACGTCACCCGGGCGAAAGCCGGCCTTATCGGCGGGAGAGCCCGGAATCGTTCCGCTCACCAGCACCCCGCGCGGCGGCACGCGCCGCTGCGGCTGCACCTCCAGCCCGATCCACGACCGCGTGACCTCGCCTTTTTCCATAAGCTCGGCAGCGACGCGGTGGGCGAGATCGGAGGGAATCGCTGCGCTCAACCCCATGCGCATCTCGTTAATCCCCACGATCTCGCCTTTGAGGTTGACCAGGGGCCCGCCCGAGTTGCCGCCATAGATCGCGGCGTCGTGGGCAATCCAGGTGACGATGGAACCCACGTCTTCACCTTCGAGCTTCATGCGGTAATACCAGACGTCCCTGGGCATCACCAGCCGGCTGTTGGCGACAATGCCCATGGTCACCGACTGCGAGAAAGCGTAAGGGCTGCCCATCGCCAGCACCCGGTCGCCTTGCCGCACCAGCGAGGAATCGCCGAACTTGGCGACCGGGAAGGTGGTTGGGGTGTGTGGCTTGAGCCTGATGACCGCGATGTCGGAAAGAGGATCAGTGCCCGCCAGCTCCGCTTCGACCTCTTCCTTGTTCGCCAGGGTGCACACCAGGCGCTTGGCATTGCCAGCCACGTGGTGGTTGGTGATGACGTGTCCCTGGGGGGTGATGATGACGCCGCTGCCGCTTGCCTCGGATTTCTTCTCGCGGCCATCCTCGTACTCGACATCCACAACATCTATCTTAACCAGCGCCGGCGCAACCGCGCGAATGGCTGCCGCGACCACCAGTTGCTGCGCCGCGGAAGATGCCTGGCTCGAGGGGCGGTCGGAAGCTGCGCCGCCGATGGCTGTGCCCGACGTAATCCCCCAGAGCAACGCCGCAAATCCCGGGCCCCAGCGCCACCGCGCTGCTGATACGGCGCTAATGGGAATCCGCGTGAGGAATGTCACGTGCCCCCCTCCCTTGCTGTGTTCTGTGCCACGACCAGGCAATCACCAGATACCGAGTCAGCGTCCCATTACATCCCTTATCTGCGAATTCGACGGAACGTGCCCGTCGCCCTGCACTGCCGGCGCGCGGCAGGGGCTTGCGCAATGACGCTGTGTCATTGCGCCTATGGTGAGAGCAGGAAGCGGTAGCCTCCGCGGCCGCACCGGGCGAAGATGCGTCGGCGGCGACGCCAGTCCGCATCAGCACACAGGCTATGCACATGCAACCTATGCCGCCCCGCGGTTGATTATCCACACCGCGAAGTTCAGCGCCGCCGCGAACGTGACCCACGCCAGGTAAGGCGCCATCAGAATCCCAGCCAGCGGAATCACGCGCCAGAACGCAATCACAGCAGCCAATATAAGCGCCCACAACACCACGATCTCGGCAAAGGCAATGCCCGGCATTCTCAATGCAAAGAAGAGGGCGGACCACGCAACATTGAAGGCCAACTGCAAACCGAAAAGTACAAGCGCCACCGTCGCAGGAGCGATCCCCGCCCGCCGCCACACCAGCCACGCCGCCAGCGCCATCATCAGGTAGAGCAGTGACCACACCGGTCCGAAGATCCAGTTGGGCGGCGTCCAAGACGGCTTCTTGAGGGCGGCATACCAGCCCCCGATCGCGGGCGTGGTCAACGCGGAGCCGACCCCGGCGGCGCCGAAGCAAATCGCGAGGAACACGATAAGTCCAACCACCGTGCGAAGTGCAGTCATTTCGACCTCCTAACAGCGATGGAAAGCAATCGCCTATCAGCCTTCGACGCGGGGTCGTTCATCCTGAGCAAGTCGAAGGGCTGACCCCGCGAGGTTCTGGGCGCGGGGTCACCCGACCCCGCGAGACTTCGCGGCCTCAGCGAGGCCGCGCCCGGTTGGCGCGTTCACCCGCCAGGTCAATGCTTCAGACTCCCGACGCATAGTCCCGGTTAGGTGCAATACTGTTCATTTAGGTGGGGGCAACTGTCATCCTGAGCAACGCGAAGAGCCTGCCCTGAGCAACGCGAAGAGCCTGCCCTGAGCAACGCGAAGAGCCTGCCCTGAGCAACGCGAAGGGATCTTGCCCTGGAGAACATCCAGCCCCAAGATTCTTCGCCAACGCTCACAATGACATCCTTCGGCCCTAAATGAACAGTATTGGGGTTAGATGACGAACCGCGAAGCAGGAGATCAGCGCTTCGCGGTTCTCAGTGCCACGTCCCCGAGCATCGTCCTTTATTCGGGCTTGAGCTTGACCGATTCCGCCTTCTTCTGCGGCGCGATCTTGGGCAAGGTAATCTCCAGCAAGCCATCCTTGAAACTGGCCTTGGCTTCATCGGCCTTGACCTCCACCGGCATCGGGATCGTGCGCTGGAACATGCCCCACGAGCGCTCCTTGCGATAGAAGCGCTTCTCGCGCTGCTCCTTTTCCTCGCGCGTCTCGCCCTTCAGAATGAGCGCCTCCGGAGTCACCTCGATATCGAGATCCTCCTTCTTCACGCCGGGCAGCTCGGCGCGCACCACCACGCTGCTATCGGTCTCCTCGATATCCACCGAGGGCACTCGCAGCCCCTCGCCAGCGCGCGCAAGGGCCGCCGGCCGGCCGACCAAGAAATCCTCGAACATCCGGTCAATCTCTTCCCTCACGCGGGACAGGCTCCCGAAGGGATCCCACCTCATCAGACTCATGCCATCACCTCCATTTCAGAATTGGCCGCCCCCGGTCAGCAGTCGCCGAATCGCGCCTGGCCCCAACGTCGTATCCGCGAGGGCGCCCGAAATCCTATATACCGGACGACGCGGGCATGGTCAATGTGCGCGCGCCGACCATTGTCTCGTGCGTGTGACAAACGACGCGCCGACCTGCGACCTCAGCCTCTCCTCGCGCATGGAATCCAGGACAATCGCAGGCGAGGCGCCCAAGCTCCACGAATCACGGGGCTCCTCAACCGAGGAGCCCCGTTTCTAAGGGCCTGTAACAAGACCCCGGCAATTCTGTCACCCTGAGCCCTTCGGCCCCGCTCAGAGCTTGCCCTGACCTGTCCTGAGCGCAGTCGAAGGAGCGTGGCGAAGGGGCTCGGCATGACAGGGGCGGAAACGACGGTTTTGTTACAGGCTCTAATGTCCGGCACCGGCGACGACGCCTGCGCTACCCGCAACCCTGGCGCGCTCAGTGTCTGGTCGCCGCCGTGCGCGGCTCTTTGGGCTTGAGCCAACTGCCGGTGCGCGCCCATTCGTATTCCGGGCTGTTCCAAGCGCGCTCGGCGTATTCGGCGTACGCCGCCGACCACTCGCGCACCGGCTGCGCCAGGCGGCCGATGATGTCCTCGGCGCCCTTGTGGGTCGGGTAAACGCCCTCGACCTTGCTCAACGCCTCCTCCAGCCATTCGTTGTGATCCACGATGGGGCAGGGCCGCAGCGGGTTCGGGTCGCGCCGGTTAACATCGCGGATGGCGGTGAACAGCGGCGACTTGAGCACATCCCACAGGTGCTTGCCCTGGGCGTACATGTCGTGGATGTTGTCGGCGGCAAAGTGCATGAAGACGCAGGGCTCCAGATCGCCGCGATAGTTGAGATGCAGATAGAGGGTGCCGCCCGACATGCAGCCGCCGGTGAGGCAGCCGTCGTTCCAGAAATCGGCGCTGAAAATGGGGCGGGTGCGGCGAACCTGCATCACCTTGGTGCGCATGCGATCGCGCTGCTCCGCAGTCGGCATAAGGTTCACGTCTGCGTCCTGGCCCACCGGCACAAACATGAAGAACCATCCGTAGAGACACCCCTTCTCGATCACCATGTCGAAGAACTCGTCGCGCAGGTAGGCGTCGGCGTTGAGCCGGGTCACCGTGCCCGAGAAACCGAACAGGATGCCAGCCTTCCGCAGCCGGTCCATGGTCGCCATGACTTTGTCGAAGATGCCCTCGCCGCGGCGGAAGTCGGTCTCCTGCTTGAAGCCCTCGATGCTGATGGAGGGGGCGACATTGCCCAGCTTCTGCATGCGCTCGATGGTCGCGTCGGAGATGCACGTGCCGTTGGTGTAGATCTGGAAGACGCAGTCGTTGTGCTTCTCGTAAAGGTCGAACAGGTCGGGGCGCACAAATGGCTCGCCGCCGGAGATGGTGTACATGAAGATCCCCATCTGCTTCGCCTCCGACACCGCGCGGTCCAGCGTCTCGAAGCTCATGGGGTCGGTGTCCCGCGGGTACTGCCCGGCGTAGCAGCCCAGGCATTTGAGGTTGCAGCGCATGGTGGGGCTGATGACCATCAGAAAGGGCGGGTTGACCCCGAAGTGCTGAGTGAAATCACGGCGGATGTGTTCGCCGAGCCAGGTGGCGTTGATGCCCAGGTTGGCGATCAGCCGGCGGCGGTAGTTGGGATGAAGCTGGGTCATCACCTTGCGCGCCAGCTCCAGCGCGGGGTGCTTGCCCTCGAACAGCTCGCGCAGGCGCTGCAGTTGCGCCCGGTGGTTGTCGTAGCGGGCGACGTAGCGTTCGAGCAGCGTGACCAGCCGGATCAGGCTCTCGTCCGAACTCCGCGCGAGCAGGCTCAGCAGGGGATCGGCGATGGCGTGGGTCGCTACGACCTTGGCGCGAGTGCGAAGGCTCGGCGCAGGAGCCTTCCAGGTGGATTCCGTGGTCAGCATGATCACAACCTCCTTGGAAGCCAGGGGCAGGCCAGTCTCGTGCCTCAATCGGCGTGGGTCGGCGTGGCCGCTGGTCAACTACCTGCGGTGGCTGCCTGCTTGTCGCCCGCCGCAGCAAGTTTTCTTCATGTGATTATGCTGTATCTTGCTGGATCATTCATGACCGCCGGCGCCGGTCCCGCCAGGCGCAGACCTGCAACGTCGTCAATAATCCCCGTTACTGCTCCTTCAGCCCTCCAGCCGACTCGCTTGCCGTACGCCGCACGCTTGACGATAGCCTACAACGCGGTTGCTTGCTTGTCAAGGTCTGCTGCGCCACAAGATAAATGGCGAGACCTATTCTTTTACCGTCTTTGTGCGCCGCTCTGGGTGTGTCCACGGGCAGGCGCCGCACACAACAACCAAGGATGTCTTCGTCCGGCAAAAGCCGGCCTCTCGCCCTGCCAGCACGGCGAGGCTACGGACGCCACGTGGGATTTCGATATCGGGTACACTTGGTGCTGGTGGAGGAAAACATCCTGGCATCGAAACAACGGGGCCTCGGACGACTCCCCAGGTTTCGATGCCAGGGCGTTTTGGTAAGGGAACTGACCTGCCATCGAAACGACGGAGGCGCGGACGAAGGGCTTCCCCGCGTCGTACCTCTCCAAGGTGCCGCGAGACTACCGGGGCGCGGGGATTCTACTTCGGCGCCTCGGGGGTAACCGTTACGCCCGTCGCGTCAGGCCGCATCTCGCGCAACAGCTCCGCGTTGTCCACCCACATGGCAAAGTAGGGCCGCGCTGCGCCGCGCTTCCTCATGCAGATCAGGAATGGTGTCTTGAACAAGTAATACGTCGGCACAGGAGCCATGTAGGTCTTACTCTCAGCCTGCAACTCGGCTCCGCTGCGGTCCAGGCGGAATACGATGTCCTCCTGCGCCACATCCATCCGTTGCCCCCTCAGGGTGGTGTTCTGGAAATACCGCTTCAGACCCTCAAGCTCCCGGAAATGGTGACTGATGCGCCAGAACACATCGGGCACGAGCAGCACGTCGTTGGGGCCCAAGCCGGAACGTTGCTCCGGTATGCGGGATGTGGCGATCTTCCGCTCAACCGAGGCAAGCGTTTCAGCCATCGTACGCTTCGGCTCCACCAGCGCGAGGACGACCTGCGTGGGTGCAGACCCGCGGTCAAGGTCAACGATGCACTCATGCGGACGCAGGGCGCCGTCCGCCATCGTGGACGGATCCATCTGAGCCCCCAAGTAGATCCGGGGTTGCTCTCGCAGCCTGAAGTAGGCGTAATCATCCTCCGGGCGGATGCCGAAAGAAGATACCGGCATTTCCCTGCCGCTGCTGTCTGTGAACGCCAGCGGCTTCTTGTTCTGGAAGTAGGCTATCCCAAACCTCGTGCTTGCTTCCAGGTACGCATAGACAACGAACGAACCCGAGCCGATATCGGGGAACGTTGGCGCTGCCTTATTCGGGAACTGCTGCTTGAGGTCCGTGCGAATTCTCTGTAGGATTCCTCTGTTCTCCCAGCCGGCTGCTGTGTACACACATCCTTCCGGCACGTCCGACGCAGGGGAAGGGGCACGGTTCAGCGCGTCAACCACACCACCACCCCCGTCCAACGACACCGGCCCCTTGACCAAGTCGTTCTGCAATACCTTCCACGCCGCCTGAAACGATGCGCACCAAATGGTGTTCTGGCCTTTCTCAATCGGCGCATCGAGCGTGGCAATCACGTGCGTGTGCTTAAGCGCGGTGGAGTCTCCGTCGAAGGATGGCGGCTTCGATGGCGGCGGCAACCCCTTTCCGCGGTAGGCGTGGATGCCATACGCGCAAAGGGCAGCAATTGCAGCTAGCCCAAGGACGAAGAGCCCGCGCTTACTCGTTCTCGGTTTCGTCATCGGCTACTCCATCACCGTGGCCAAGGGTCCGTCACCCCCGGGGAAACTGGGAAAGTGGGGAGAGTTACCTATCTCTATCTTATCATACTGCCGAAAATCAGTGTGTCAAGGAAGAATCTCAGATTGCTGCGCCACAAGACGCAATCGCGAGCGTGCCGCGCAGGGCAATGACACGCAACAAGCGCTCGCTAGCCGTGTAGCCGAGGCCGAACAGGCTTCTTCCCCATCAAGCGCAGGCATCGCCGGGGTGACGGCGAATAGGCGCAGCAGTCTGCTTCCGGAGGTACCAAATGCCTGCTCGCAAAGGTGTACGGCCGCATCCTTCGACCACGCTCGGAGCCAGCCGTCACGCGCCCGTACTCATGCTCGTCGGCGCCCACCCCGATGACGAGATTCATGCCGCGGGGACCATCCTCAATCACGTCGCGCGCGGCCATCGCGCCGTGATCGTGACCATGACTCGCGGCGGCATGGGCCACATGACCCTGCCGCCGGAGCAACTGAAGCGCGTGCGCAGCCGCGAGGCGCGGGCCTGCGCCAAAGTGCTGGGCGCGGAATTGATCCTGCTGGATTACGAGGACAGCGCCGTGCCCTACGCGCGCGATGTGGCCCTGATGCTCGCGCGTCTTTACCGCCAGTACCGCCCCGACGGCGTCCTCACCCACAACCCGGACGACCGCCATCCTGACCATCGCAATACCCACCACAATGCGATTGACGCGTTCTACCTCGCATCCCTGCCCCTGCTCGACCTCGGTCACCCTTACCACGACGTGCAGCAAATCTTTCTCTTCGGCGGGCGCGAGCCGGACGTCTACGTGGACATCTCGGCTGTCATCGAGCCCAAGATCCAGGCCGCGGCCAAGCACAAGTCCCAGTTCGAGGCGTGGCTGGTGCAGCATCAGGCGGGAGTGGATCGCAGGTACACCATGCGTGACATTTACGGCTTCCTGCGCAAACGCGGCCAGTTCTACGGCTTCCAGGCCGGCGTCGAATGCGCGGAGGCGTTCACCTCCTATTTCAAGCCCGGGCCGAGGGTGACGGAGTTGCTGCCGGGGATTGGGCAATGAGGGGCGCGGCCGTCGGGGGCGATCTCCTGAGGCCCTTGCACAATTCAGTCGCGCAGACTCGCATACCTGCGCGCATGTCATTCAGAGTGGCTAGGCCTCCGGGCCGCTGGCTAGGTCTGCGACCGCCATCCCGGTCGCCAAGGGCGACCTAGGGACACGGCGGTCGCGGAGCGACCTAGCCGCGCAGCGCGGAGCGCGAAGCGTGGAATCTTGGCCCCGCGAATGCGCCTTCAGTTGCGCCTGGGCCGATTGTGCAACCGCCGCTCCCTGCTTCGCGGGCTTCCGCCTTCGCGGGCGACGTAGTTCCGCTTCGGCGCACGAAGGCGTCGTAGCCCAGCTTGCTACTCTGCGAAGCGGCGCTTCCGGCCTTCGTAGCCGTAGGCTACTACGGCGGAGTAGGCTCGCTGCGAAGCACGAGACGCAGGGCGAAGTAGCCTGATCGCCCCGTTGCCCTTATTGCCCCACGTTGAGCCCGAGCTGCACCTCGCCCTTGCTCTCGTTCTTGACCCTCTGCCCGCCGCGGAAACGGTTGCCCATGATGATCCCCGCATGCAGCTCCGGCCCCAGTGTGATCTGGGCCTTGCCCTGCTCCATGAAATCGCACGAGCTAACGGTGAGCCCGCCGCAGTCGGCGTGGATCGCCGGTTCGCCCTCGCCCTTGCGATCCCAACCAGCAAAGTGACAGGCGTTGAAGGTGATGTGGCCGTCGCCTCTAAGGTCCGCCATGCGCCCCGTTTCTTCAATGGGCCAGAAGCCGCAGTTGTTGAACTTGACCGGGCCGCCGTTGGTTTCCTTGACCACCACCCCCGCCATGAACTGGCTATTGTTGAAGGCGACGCCCGCATGCCCCTGGGTCGCGTCCACCAGCACCGCGGTCGGGCCGATGTCGGACCCGGATTGAGTGAGCACCACGTTGCCCGGGCCGTCGTTGAGTGCGATGAAGTGAAACCCAACCTTGTATGCGATGCAGAAGCAGTTGGTCACATATTCCCAATCGGTGCGCCCGAAGATGAACGCCTCCCCTTGCTCCAGCGTGAACTGGCGCGCCTTGGAGTCGCCGCCGATCATCCAGAACGGCCACAGGTGGACATTCTGGATGCGGCCGATGTCGAAGCACTTGTCCACGAAGATGCCCCGGTAGAGCGCCTGCGCGTAAAGACCATTGATGTAATGCCGCCCGGCGGGGAAAGTGCCGAAATCCACCGCCTGGTAGGGATTCATCAGGAGCACGTCAACGATGGCACAGTCATCGCCGATCCCCCGCACGCACCAGGGGTAAGGCTTGGGCGGGTTCTCATCCACCTGCTCGGGATAGAACACGGCGATGCCGCGCAGCGTAGAGTTGGTGTGCAGGGTGATGAAGGGCTCGCCATCAGGCTTGCCCGCTCCCTCAACCGCAAGCAGAACACTGCCGGCATCAATGCTGCGTGCTGGCGCGCGCCAGGTGCCTTCAAGCGTGACGTTGTCGGGCACCGACAGATGCCCGCGCATAAGGTAGCGCCCGCCGGCAACCTGCACGATACCGCCGCCCTTGCCCGCCGCATCCAGTGCCGCCTGGAATGCAGCGGTGCAATCGGCGTCGCCGCCCGCCTGCGCGCCGTAGTCGAGGACACTGAAGAACACCTTAGCGCCTTCCTGCTGAGGCTCGGCCCCGCCCCACGCCCCAAACGCTGCGATCGCGGCGAGCGCCATAATCGCGGTAAGCCTCATGTCTCTTCTCCCCTTTCACAGTGACTTGAACTCCTTGCTCCGCCCGCCTGCCGCCGCTGGGCACTGCCCTCTCGCGCCAGCGCGCCAAATGAAGAAAGCCCCTCGTGCGGAGGGGCTTTCTGAGCTGCTCTTTCAGCTTCAGCCTTCTTACTGCGCCGCCAGGTAGATGCGGCCGGTATCGTGATCGAAGGTGACCTTAAAGCCAAGCGCATCACGGAACAAGCCCAGCGGCACCATCGCGCGCTCGCGCAGCAGTTTGGCCTCGGTCTCCAGCAGGTACTCCTTGGCGTCCACCACCGCCAGCCGGCTGCCCATCGTCACCCGGATGTCGCGCGAGAATGCCAGCGCGCGCACCTGCTTGTTCGCCGGAATCCAGTGAACGGCGCCGCCCGCGTGCTCAATGATGGCCCGGAAGGGGGCGAGCGAAATGCCGCCCTCCTTCACCAGCGGCACATCGGCATATACCGGACTGCCATCCAGTACCAGCGCCGACTCCCAGGGGATGCGCAGCGCTTCGCCGGCGACAGGCTCCACGCCGCTGGACAACCGATTGAAGCGCGCGATCTCGCGGACCGGCACGTTGTAGAGCGCAGCGATCGTGCTCAACTGCTCGCCGGGGCGCACGGTATGCAGGACTAGCCCGCTGCGCCCGGGTGCCACCGCGGAAATGATAACCGGCGGGGAGGGCGCCCGCGCTACCCTCTCGGCCCATTCGGCGGGCTCAGAGCCTGCCCCTTCGCTATGCTCAGGGCAAGCTCTGAGTGCAACGAAGGGGCGAGCCTCCATCGCGGCTCTTGGCTGTCTCATCGCTGCGCTCGCCGCGGCGGGTTCGCTGCCAGCGGCTCTGGCGATCTCAGGCGCCAGAGCGGCGACCTGCACTCCGGCTTCCGCAGCGGTCGAAGCACCCTGCGCCGTCGGAGCCTCGGGTGAAGCCGATACGTCAATGCGGGGCTGTGCCACTGGCACCGCCGCCATTCTCGGCAGCGCGCTGATGCTCTGGGAGCCGCGAACCGGCGATGATCGCTCGATCATGCCGTGGCTGGCCGTCGCCGCGAGCATTTCGGGCGCCGCGGTAGCGTGAGCCAGTGCAACAGAAGTCACCAGGCTTCCTTCTGACAATCCCGGTGCAGCCGCGACTTGCACAGGTCGTCCCGGGAGCGCACCGCGCTCCTCAGCGGCTTCAGGTGTCGAGGGGATACCCACCGGGCCCTCGGAGACCGCGGTCGCAGTCAAGGCCACGGCTTCAGTGGCCTGCCCGCTGGCTGGGGCCATCCCCTGCGCGGCCGCTGGCCGGCTCGGCTCAGGTTCAGCCTGCGCGGCCTCGACGGGCGGCGCCTCCACCGCGGCGTGGACTTCGTTAGACACGGGCGCTCCGACGGTTGCCGCTGGCGCCGCAGCGCGCCCTGCGACCGCGCGCGGAGTGGAAATTGACGGCGCGGCTGGACTTCCCAAGATGCCCAATGCTGCATCCAATCCGGCAGCGGCGGCTTCGGGCGGCGTTGGGGCGGCAGGTGTGACCGCAGGCGCCCCCTCGGCTTCGCTCGGGCTCACCCTGAGCTTGCTTGTCCTGAGCGGAGTCGAAGGGTCAAACGGCGAGCTTGCGGCTTGCTCGGCAGCAACGGATGACGCCTCAGCGTGCGAGATTTCAGCCGAACTCGTAACAGAGGGAGCGGTGGGCGGTGGCGCCGTCTCCGCTGGCGGCGCTTGCCCGGCGGGCGCTTGTGGCTGCGGGGCCGGTGTTGGTTGTGCCGTCGAGCTCCCCGCCTGGCTGCGCATCTCGGTGCGCCCGCCAGGGTTATTGATGATGACATTGACCGGGGCCGAATCGTTCGGGGTATCGCTCAGGTCGAACGCCGTCGCGCGCAAGCTATGCGGCCCATTCAGGTAGCGCGTGGTATTCAGCGAGTAGGTGAACGGCGCCATATTCGTCAGCGCCACAAAAACATCGTCAATCAGCAGCATCACGTAGCGCACGCGGCTTTCGTCGGTCGCCACGCGCACCAGCGTCAAGCCCGAAAGCTCCTGTCCCTGCGTCGGCGCGATGATCTCCACGCGCAGTCCGGCGCCCGGCCCGGACTTGGCCGCCGGTTGCAGCGCCACCTCGACATCAACCGCCCGGCTGTGCCCCAACGAATCATAGACGCGCGCGGTAAGCGTATGCTTGCCCGGCTCGAACTCCCCGCAGCGCCAGGTCAGCTTGCAGCTACCCGATGAAACCGCCGGCGACATCGCGGCTGAATCGTGCAGCTCGCCATCAACGTAGAGCTCGGCGGCGGTGACTTTGGCCTCGGGGCCGGCGTCGAACAGCACGGTCACCGCGGCTGTCTCCCCGGTGATGACCGAGGCATGCGCGGGCTTGGAAATCGCAGCCGCCGGACCCGGGGTCTCGGCCCCAACCGCCGCGCTAAGCCCTATCACCATGAGAACCAAGCTGAGTGCGAGAACGAACAACGCAGCCTTGCGCACGACGGTGCCTCCCTGTGCTACTCTGCGAAATCCCGACGTGTTGGGACGAAGCACGAGCTGGACAACACTGGAGCGGCCCTGGCGACGACGCGCCGCCTCCAGGCCCACGGTATGCTAGCACAAACCCCTGGCGGCGTCAACCGCGGATCGGCCTCACGGTGTTGGCTGCAAGAAGTGAAAAGGCAACCACCAATCCCGTAGGGGCGCTCGTTGTTGACCCGGAGCCCGCTTGTCCTGAGCAGAGTCGAAGGGCCGAATGGTTGGCCGCTCGTGGGAATGCCGCCGGCAGGGCGCCTCTTGCGGGCTGCGTGCACCCTCCCAAACGGCGCCAGACCCGATGAGGCCTAACCATGGGCAGGGCGCAGCTCGAGTGGTGGCGAAGCATGGCCGTCATGGTGGCCTTGGTCGCCCCGGCCGGCCTGCGCCCGCTGATACGCACCGGCCTCTATGCCACGATGATGAAGGATCAGAACTCGTGACCCCTCGGGAGCGCTTTCTAGCAGTTTACAGGTTTCAGCAGTTCGACCGCTGCCCGATGTCAGAGATGGGGCCGTGGGCCGCGACCCTGGAACGCTGGAAGACCGAGGGCTGGGACGGCAAAGAGAATTTCGCCCAGACCTATCACTATGACCCGGGCGAGCAGGTCGGCCTTGATTTCGCGATGCTTCCCCGCTTCGAGCGCCGCGTACTGGAGGACGACGGCTGGACGCGCCTAGTGGTTGACGAGCGCGGGGTCGAGTGCCGCGAACTGGTCGAGCGGACCGATACCTCAATGCCCCACTGGCTCGACTTCCCAGTCAAGGATCGCGCGTCGTGGCAGCAGATGAAGAAGCGCTATGATCCCCATGACCCGGCGCGTTATCCCGCGGATTGGCAGGAGCGCAAAAAGAGATGGGGCGCGCGCGATTATCCGCTTCAATTGTACGGGGGGCGCGATACCGGCTTCTTCGGCCCCGTGCGCGGGTGGATGGGGGCGCAGGGCGCGATGCTCTGCTTCTACGACGACCCGCACCTGATGCGCGAGATGATGGATTTTCTCGCCGATTTCACCATTGAGGTGATTCGCAAGTGCCTGGACGAGGTCGAGGTGGACAGCTTCGTCTTCTGGGAGGACATGGCGTTCAAGACCGCATCGCTGATCTCGCCGAAGATGTTCCGCGACTTCATGCTCGCGCCCTATCAGCGGGTCTCGGACTTCGTGCGCCGCAAGGGTGTGCCCATTATCATGGTGGATAGCGACGGCAATATCAGCGAGCTGATTCCGCTGTGGATCGAGGGCGGGGTGGATGTCATCTATCCGTTCGAGGTCGCGGCCGGGATGGATGTGCGGGAGGTGCGCCGGCAATACCCGCGGCTGGGGATGACCGGCGGGATAGACAAGCAGGCGCTGGCGCGTGGACCGCTGGCGATTGACCGGGAGCTGGCGTCGAAGATGCCGCTGATCGCCGAGGGCGGGTATGTGGCGACGGTGGATCACTCGCTGCCGCCCGACATCTCCCTCGACAACTTCCGCTGCTACATGGAGCGCAAGTGGGAGTGGATCGAGCGCATCGGGGGGGGAGATTAACCGCAGCGCTCGCGGACAACGCAGAGAGGGTTGAAGCCGCGGATTGACGCGGATGACCACGGATGGGAATGTAGGGGCCGGGCGGCTAGGCTTTCAGCCGCCGTGGCGGTCGCCACGGGCGACCTAGCCACTCCGCTCCGGCCCGTCCGGAATGGAATGATCCGCAGATGGCTAGGCCGTAGGCCGCCACGGCGGCTCCGATGGCTAGACCCTGCGGGCCGCCATGGCGGTCCGACAAGTCGGACTTAGCCACTTGTCGGAGCCTAGCCGTTGCGCAGATTGCACGGACTGGAGACAGGAGGGGCATCAAACCACGGAGATCACTGAGCGCACAGAGATCATCCACAATCGCTATCCGCCGGCATTCTCTGCATCCTTTGCGTCTTTGCGGTGATTCCCGGCATCTGCGACATCTCCCGAATCTGCGCAATCTGTGGATTGGGAATCCCTCACCCCTTGATCCCCGTCAGCGTCACCCCCTGGATGAAGTAGCGCTGGGTGAAGAAGAACAGGAGCACGACGGGAACCACCACCATCGTCGCCGCCGCCATCAGCAGGTTGTACTCGGCGGAATGGGCCGACTGGTAAAGCTGGAGCGCGTAGGCGACGGGCATCTTCTCCGGCGAGCTGATGTAGATCAGGGGGCCCATGAAGTCGTTCCACGCGCCCATGAACGTCATAATGATAACCGCGGCGAGGGCGGGCTTGATCAGCGGCAGCATGATGCGCCAGTAGATGCCGAAGAACGAGCACCCGTCAATCTTGGCGGCGTCCTCGAGGTCGCGCGGGATGGTCATGAAGAACTGGCGCAGCAGAAAAATGTTGAACGCGCCGCCGAAGAACGCCGGCACCCACAGCGGCCGCAGGGTGTCCACCCACCCCAGCGACTTGTAGATCAGGAAGACCGGAATCATGGTCACCGCCGACGGCAGCATCAGCGTCGCCAGCAGGATGACGAAGATGAGGTCGCGGCCAGGCCAGCGCAGGCGCGCGAACGAGTAGGCGACCAGCGACGCGGCGAGCACCACGCCGGTAATGCTCATGATGCTGACGTACACCGTGTTCCACAGGTACATCAGCCCGTGCTTCGTCTCCGGCGGCAGGAACTGCAATGCGCGGGCATAGTTCTCCCACAACACCGGGCGCGGGATCCATTCCGGGGGCACCACCATCAGCCGCGCATCCGGCTTGAGCGAGGTCGAGACCAGCCACGCGAAGGGCAGGCTGAAGATCACTGCGCCGCTGGCAAGCACCAGGTGCAGCGCCGCCTGGCGCACATCGCGACGGCGGCGAGTAATCGCCTTCCAGTCGCGGGCGCGGCGATTCAAGGCGGCGTAGGTCGCCGCGCTCCACAACAGGCTTGGCGCTGTTCCCGCGAGCCCGCACCACGGTCGCGCGAGGGGCACGGTGCGCCATAGCCAGACGCTGATGCCAGCCGCGATAATGAGGCCCACCGCCGGCCACGGCCGCCGGCGCCGGGTGGCATCAAACAGCAGCCCCAGCCATAGCGCGGCCGCGGTATAAGTAACCCCTATCGTCGTTATCCAGCCGAAAGCGCCCATGGTCGGACCAGTCCCGGAGATTGCACGGACTCCGGGCAACGGACTTCAACCGCAGAGGACACAGAGCGCACAGGGATGAGATGATGCAGTTCACCCACTTTTCTGTTCGGTCCTCCGGTTCTCGGCGTTCTCTGCGGTTCACATTCCGGTAAATCTGCGCAATGGCTAGGCGGCTTCGCCGCCGCCACGGCGGCCCGGAGGGCCTAGCCGTCTGTGTGATCTGTGGATTCTATCTCCCCTCGTAATGCACCCAGCGCGGCGCCAGCTTGAGCTGGATCAGTGTTAAGAACATGATGATCCAGAAAAGCAGCCACGCCAGCGCCGACGCATAGCCCATCTTGAAAAAGCGAAACGCGTTGTTGAACAGGTAAAGCACCGGCACCAGGGTCGCGTCCACCGGCCCGCCGACCCCGCCGGTCATGACGTACACCGTCTCGAAGGTCTGCAAGGCCCCGATGGTGCCCATAATCATGACGAAGAAGATGGTGGGCGAAAGCATGGGCAGCGTGACATGCACGAACTTGCTCCACGCCCCGGCGCCGTCAATCTCGGCCGCCTCATAGAGGTGCTGCGGGATGCCCTGCAATCCGGCGAGCCAGATAATCATCCCGCCCCCCGCGCCCCACAGGCCCATCAGTATCAGCCCCGGCTTCGCCCACGTCTCGCTGGAGAGCCAGGTCGGCGCGCGCACACCCAACCACGACGTCAACGTTGCGCGCCAGCCGGCGTTGACGAGACCGTAATCATACGGGTTGAGCACCCACAGCCACAGCACGGCGCTCGCCACCGTGGGCACGATCGCGGGCAGGTAGTAGAAGGTGCGGTACCACGACATGCCGATGACGCGCGTGTTGAGGAGCATGGCGATGGCGAGGCCGGTCATCATGCCCAGCGGGATGCCGATGCCGGCCAAGTAGGCGGCATTGGTGAGCGCCTTCCACACGTAGGGCCAGTCATCTGCGAAGAGCTCGCGATAGTTCGCCCCGCCCACGAAGCGCGCGGGATGCAGCACGTCGTAGTCGCAAAGGCTGAGCACCACCGAGACCAGGATCGGCCCGATGGTGAAGGCCAGAAAGCCAATGATCCACGGCGAGGCGAAGACATAGCCGCTGATCGCCTCGCCCCGCATCAGCTTTCCCACCGGCCCCGAGCGCCGCGCCGCGCGCCAGACCGCGCCGAACATGAGCAGAAACGCGCCCGCGATAAGGGCGATGGGGCCGCGCCAGTCCAGCCGCGGGTGGTGCCCCTTCCGGTAAACCTTGTCCAGCTCTTTTTGCACCACCATCCGCCCGTCGCGCAGCGCCGCCGCGGGGCTTTTCTTATGATAGATCGCGATCTCGAAGGACCGCACCTGCTCGTCCCACAGCCGCTGCCCAACAAACGTCACCGGGCGGAACTTGCTCACCTTCATCAGGTCCATGAACAGGCGCAGCGGCTCGCGGAACTTGGGGTCCTGGGGCGCGAATTGCTTGAATACCGCCTCATCGGAGGGGATGTGGGCCGACATGTTGGGCACGAAGGGACGCCCGATGCTCCGGTTGTAGTTGCGCTGCGCGCGGTTGGCAATCAAGTTGGCCTCGACGCTGGTTATCCACTTGATGAACTCCCAGGCCTCTTTGACGTGGGGCGCGCCGCGCGGGATGGCGAGCGAGAATCCGCCCGACCAGGTGATATAGGCCGGCTCGCCGTTGTTCAACCGCTGACGACGCAAGCGCTGCGCGGGAATGGGAGCCGCCGCGACGCCGAAATCCAGATCCGGCGCCCAGCGGGCGATATTGTTGAGCACCCAGTTGCCGTCAATCTTCATCGCTACCTTGCCGGTGAAGAACGGGTCAAGTTGCTCGCCCAGGAAGGTGGCGCTGAAGGCAGTGATGGCGTCGGCGCCGCCCAGGGCGTCATAGACCTTGACCATCCATTCCAGCGCGCGCCGGGTGCGCGGGTTATCGAGCTCGCAGGTGCGCCCATCGGGGCTCATGAACTCGCCGCCCATTTGCCACGAATACAGGTAGAGCCAGCTATTGCCATAGTTGGGGATAAAGCCGATCTGCTCGAAAGAGCCATCGGGGCGGCGCTTGGTCAGCAGCTTGGCATATTGCACCAGCTCGTCCCACGTGCGCGGGGGCTTATCGGGATCGAGGCCGGCCTGGCGGAAGAGGCTGCGGTTCCAGTATAGGGCGCGGTCATCGGTGCCATAAGGAATGGCATAGACGCGCCCCCTGTAAACCGCCTCCTGCCAGCACGCGCGGTAGAAATCACTGGCCTGGATGTGGTCGCGGGCGATGGGCTCGTCGAGGCAGCGAAAGGCGTCGCGCGCCGCCCAATCGCCAATCGTGAAGCGGTCCTGGTCCACCACGTCCGGGGGCACGCGGCCGGCGACCGCAGTCATCAGCTTCTGAGGGTTCATGCCCCCGGCGCCCATCGAGAGCACGCGCACGTCAACATTGCGGTGGCGCCGCATGAACTCGGCCACCGCCGCGTCCTGGCCCCGGCTTTCTTCGCTCTGCTCCATGCCCCAGACGATGAGGCGGATCTTACCGCGGTCGCGCTGCCCGCAGCCCCCCAGCAGCAGCGCCAAACCGAGAAAAGGAAGCAATATCAGAATCCGAAAGAATCGCAGCGCACCCATCATCGGCCTGTTGTATGGGACATTCGTCACCGCCGCGGGGCCTTCCTACCAGCCAGGGCGGAGCCCACCCAACAGAGAGGACGCACAGGATGAAGAAGAGAATCGTGGATTGGCAAGGGATGCCCGCTTGATGAGACACCTCGCCATGTTGTCGCTTGTGGTGGCCGCTGCGCCCATGTTGGCCGCGGCCGCGACGCCTCGGCGTCACTCTAAACCTCGGCCGCGCGGCCTTATCGGGTACAGCGAATTCCGCACCAACCTGCCGACCCGCTTCGCCAACGTCTGCTCCCGCCGCGCCTGCGTCGTGGGCGCGGACGGCAGGGGCCGCCGCGAGCTGGCCGCCGAGCTGGTCAAGGACCCCTACACCTGGACCGGCTTCGACGGCTGGTCGCCCGACGGGCAGACTGCCGTCATCATCTGCGGCTGGGAAAGCCCCGCCAACGCCGCCTGGGAAGAAGAGCACAAGCAGTTCCGCCTCACCGAGGGCTGGCGGGTGGACGAGTATCTACTCGATCTCGCGGGCGCGGCGCTCACCAACGTCACCGCCGTCGAGCGCGTCAGCGACTACAACTCGGGTTTGTTCTTCTGGCCCGGCAACCCGAGCCGACTCGGCTTCACGGCCATCATCAACGGCATATCCCATCCCTACGCGATGAACCGCGACGGCCGCGGCAAGCGCGACCTCGCGAGCGGCGCCAGCGGCTTCACCTACGGCTTCAGCTCCTCACCCGACGGCGCGCGCATCTCCTACCACAAGGACTACCAGGTCTATCTGGCGGACGCCGACGGGTCGCACGCGGTGCGCCTCGACACCGGGCAGCCTTTCAACTTCTCACCCCAGTGGTCGCCCAACGGGCAGTGGGTGATGTTGCTTGCGGGCGAGCACTACGATTGCCATCCGTATCTTGCGCGGCGCGACGGCTCCGGGGTGCGCAAACTGGCCGACCGCGCCGGATATGTCGGGACCGTGCCGTACATGGACCTCGAGGACTTCCACGGCGGCAGCAGCGATGTCCCGGTGTGGTCGGCGGACGCCACCTGGGTGTACTACACGGCGAAGGTAGGCGAGAGCGTGGAGTTGATGCGCGTGTCGCTGGAGGGCAAGGTGGAGCAGTTGTCTCATTCCCGGCCTGGCGTGCTGAACTACCATCCGCGGCCCTCGCCCGACAGCAACTGGGTCCTGTTCGGCTCCGACCGCACCGGCGCGCGCCAGCTATACGTCGCGCGCGCGGACGGCGCTGACGCCTATCCCATCACCCACCTGCGTGCGGGCTGGGGCGCCATGTGGCCCCACTGGCAGCCAAGGGCGCCCTCGGCGCCTCTGCGGTGAATGCTCTCGCTGCGTCGGCATGTGGCTAGGTCTCCGACCGCCACGGCGGCCAACGGCCTAGCCGCCGCGCACGGGGGTATTCCCCTAACGGCAAAACCTCGCTAGAATGATGCTGGAGGTTTGCCCGCCCCTGGTCGGTTTACCCGCCGCTCGCGGGCGCATCAATGTTGCCATGTCGCGCACGCGCTTGATTGCCGCACTGCTGATCGCCATCCTCGCCGGCGGCGGGTATCTCGCCTGGCGCCTCACACACCCTCCGCTGTCGGACGAAGAACAGATCAACCGCTTGCTGGATCGCGTCGAGCGGGGCATCGAGACCAAGACCCCGAGGACTGTTCTCGCCACCATCGCCGACGATTACCGCGACGCCTATGGCTATACCAAGCTCGACATCCGTCGTTTGAGCCTGGGCCTGCTGCGCACTACCGGCCGCCCCCAAGTGACCCTCGATAGGGTGGACATCCAGGTTCACGGCGATGCCGCCCAGGCCCGCCTTCATGGCGAAGTAGCACTGATCGAGGCCGGCCAGCAGTCGCAGGCGTTCTCGGGCGCGCTCACGATTCAGTTGCGCAAACGCGGCGGCAAATGGCAAATCGTCTCCACCGCCGGGTGGCAAGCCGAGGCGGGCGCAGGATTCGAGGAGTAGTGATGCATGGATTCTGCGGCGTGTCGGAAGTTGCACCACCGAGAACACGGAGAACGCAGAGATGTGACGGGTAGAGCAGGCGGCGCGTGGCTAGGCTCCGACTCGTCGGAGCCGCCACCCCGGCCCGTATGGGCTTAGCCCGCATTATTCATACTCGGTGGCGCAGGCGTCTCGCCTGCGTGCGCCCACCTCAGGGTATGAATAATCCGGGTTAGGGGCCTGCCAATCAATCCTCATTGCAGTACGGCATGACCGATCAGGCAAGCGTAGACTCATGGCTAGCGGAGTTTGTCGAGCGCTTGCGCGTTGCGTTCGGCGAGCGCCTGCTATTCGTGGGCCACCATGGCAGCTGGGCGCGGGGCGACGCGACGCCGGATAGTGACATCGACACCATGGTGATCCTCGACGACCTCGCGCCGCAGGACCTCGGCGCCTACCGCGCGGTGATTGACGCGATGCCCGACGGCGGGCGCCTGGCCAGCGGGCTCCTGAATTCGGTGGCGGAGATGCGGGCGCGGCCCCGCTTTGGGCTCCTTCAGTATTTCCACGGGTGCAACGTGCTCCACGGCGGTCTCGACGGGATCGTTGAAGCGCCGACTGCGCGGGACCTCATCGAGGCGGTCCGCAGCAGCGCTGCGAACAACCTTCTGTCCGCACGGCACTATCTGCTCTATCCCCACGACTTGCGCGAGCGGGTGGCTCGCCTTCGCTATCCATTCAAGGAGTGCGTGTTCGCGCTGCAGGCATGGTTGTTGGCGCGGCAGGGGAGGTATTACGGGCGCAAGGACGAACTGCTGGATGCGCTCGCGGACGCCGATGATCGCGAGGTGCTGCGAGTAGTCAGGGACTGGGGGCAGCTCGGGCAGGACCGGCAGGCCCGGCCGCGCTACTATGTCGAGCTCCTCGAGCGGTGGAGTCGGAGCATGTCGGAGCGGCTGGCCGCCGAAGTCGAGCCGGAGGGCGCCTGAAATGGCGAGCCTGCGCCGCGGGTCCGCGGGCCCATTAACGTTCTCCAAACCGCACAGGAACTTTTCCCGCCGGCGCAAAGTCTAAGCAGCAAATCCACTATCGAACTCGCATTGAAAGGAGATTCGACATGCGTGCCTGGTTGATGGCTGCAATCTGCATTGCCGCGCTAGCGCTCTGCTCAGCGGCATCGGCGGAGCTGGTGGAGGGACAGGTGACCACGGTCTCCCATCCCATGCTTCAAGTCAGCGGCGAAGGGACGGTGGAAGTCGAACCCGATACCGCCCGCGTCACCGCCAGCATCATCACCGAGGGCGAAACCGTCGAGGCCGCGCGCGAGCGCAACGCCCAGATCGTGCGGAAGGCGATGGCCGCGGTCAAGGCGCTGAAGCTGCCCAACGCCACCACCAAGACCCTCAACTACACCATGGAGCGCGTGACCCGCGACGCCAATGTCAGTCTCAAGGCTGACCCGTCAAAATTGGACATTCCCTGGAAAGCGGCGATTGCCGACGCCCAAGTCTCGCACTTTGACATCAGCTTCCCGGTGACGCTGGGGTATCAGGCGAGCAACAATCTGACGGTCAGAATCCAGGGCGCGCGGGAGGAGCTGTCCGCGGGCGCGGGCAAGATCATTGATGCGTTGATGGAAGCGGGGACGAACCAGATCACGAGTGTCGCTTACTCGCTGGAGAAAGACGACCGCGCGGCCCTGCGCGAAGCGCTGACCAAGGCGGTCAAAGACGCGCAGATGACGGCGGAGGCGGTGGCCGCGGCTGCCGGGCGCAAGATCGTGGGCATTCGCAACATCAGCCCCAGCTATGTGCGGCCGATGCCGGAGATGAGGAACGTGCAGGCGCCTTACGCGGGCCCCCGCGGCGCTTACCCAGCGGAGCCGACGCCGACCTCGGTGACCGCGGGGATGCTCCAGGTGACCGCCCAGGTCAGCGTCAACTACGAGCTCGACTACAACCCGGGCGACACCGAGTTTCTGCCGGCGGGGAAATAGGGATTCAACCACAGAGATCACAGAGCACACTGAGAGCGCCGCGGCAGGAAGTGGCAGACATGGTGGGGCAGGCGTCCCTGCTTCGCGGGTCTTCCGCCTTCGCGGGCGACGTAGGAGCACGGCATGCCCGTCCTGAGCAGAGTCGAAGGGCCGTGCCCTTATCCCGGCGGACGAGGGCATCGCAGCCCAGCCTGCCACTCTGCGAGGACGTAGGGCAGGAGCTGGTCTCCTGCCCCAAGCGGCACGAAAGGGCAGAAGGCGCCGCTACTTGATGCTCACGTACTCGAACCAGAGTCCGAGCCACCACGCCGCGACGGCATGCCCCGCCTCGTGCCAGGCTATGTACTCACGCGGTGGAAGCATCGCTGGCTTACCTCATTGTGATCTCGGCGCTCTCTGTGTGCTCTGTGGTTTATCCACTTCAAGAATCCGCAATGATCCCCGTGCATCCGCGGCTACTTCGCGGTAATCTCCGCCTTACGGATGGCTTCCGAGTCCACGCGGTAAACGGCCTCCTGGCCGGGGGCGAGCCAGTGGCCGACGCGCACGCTGTTCTCCGTGTGCTGCACCGCGTCGGCGCAATAGGCCCCGCCCTCGTACTCCTCGCCGCTCCAATTCCACGAGTAAATCTTCACATCTGCGCCCGGAAACCCCAGGGTCGCGCGAACGCTCTCGCTGGTGCTGTTGTTCACCAGCATCACGTAACGCCGCCCCTCGCGGTCCACAAACTCGCCCAGAAGCAGCGGGTGGCCGTCCTTGTCCGCGATGAGCTCCGAGACCAGCTCGTTCGGCGTGAACACCTCCCCGCCGCCGAACGCCGTCGGATAGAAGGTAACCCGCGTCGGCGCCAGCCGCAGGAACAGATCGCCGTAATGCCGATGGAACCCCTTCTGGAAGCGGCGGAGGTCATAGTATGTCTGCGTCCGGTCCCAGTTTTCATCCACCGGCGACAGCCGATAATTCGCGTGCGGCTGGCGCATGTAGTAGAAAAACCACAGGATGCCGTTGGCGCCGGAGCAGATCGCGGTGTTGAACTGCCAGCGCAGCTCGTCGTAGTTGGGGCAGCGATAACGGAAATGGCCCACCGATAAGATGGTGGTCCAGAAGGGCACCCGGTTGCGCCACGCCGCCTCGCGGAACAGCCGCAGGTTCTCGAAGTACATATCCCAGCCGCTGGTACCCGGATTCATCTGGGCGTAGCAGTCATAGCACAGAAAATCCACGTTGCCCTTTCTCACCGCGGCGTCGAGGTAATCGCCCCAGGTGGGATAGCCAACATAGCCTTCGGCGCCGTGCCAGTAAGGCAGCAGGTTCATGAAGGGGTGCAGCTTCGGCGCGGCCGCCTTGGTCAGGCGATAGGACTGGAAGTAGGCGTCGCTGTTGTACTGGTTCGGCTCATCCCCGATATGGAAGCCGAAGGCCGCGGGGCTGTCGCGAAAATCGGCGACCGCGGCCGCGACTTTCTGCGCGTGGTCCGCAGGGACCGCGACGACTTCGGTGCGGTCGCCGTGATGCGGGCCATAGGTACGCGGGTCGCAGATGATGAGCTTCACGCCCCGCTTCTGCGCCCAGGCGAGGAGCTTGCGCATGTGATATAGCTGGTCGGGGTTGGCGGTGTCGAACGAGGGGCTCATGGTTACGGTGAAGCCGGCGTCGGCCCATTCCTCGACCTCCGCCTCGTCCATGTACTTGCCGTGCTCGGCCAGATTGGTGTAGCTCCAGAAGCCGATGGGGAAGCGGTCGAGGCCGAGCGACGCGCTCTTTTCCAGCATGGAGCGCAACGCCGCATCATCAATCCCCGTCATTCGCATCTCCCTTCGGCGGCAAAACTGAACCACAGAGCTCACAGAGAACACGGAGAGGGAATCGGAGTTCGTAGGGCAGGAGCTTGACTCCTGCCCAAGCATCCAAGCATCCGTTACAGTCCATCTTCCTTGCCCAATCAACGCGCTCCCGCGAGTTCGACTTCGTGACCGCCATCGTCATGATTCGCGGCTCGACAAGGTGGTGGCGTGCGATGTCAGCACCGTCGAGTCGAAAGGCTCAGGCCACCGCCCCTGCGTCAAGGGGCGATATCAGCACGGCCTGGTGCCTTGGCGACTGTCACATCCAAACAGAAGGCTCTCGAGGGTATGTATGAAGCGCTCGTGCGCACCGTTGAGCACGGGGTGCTGGCCGGGCTCAATCGGTTGGCCGATCCGCTGACGGAAGACCTGAAAGCACTCTCCCATTGAATCCCATCTTCCATCGCCAAGGGCAGCAACGAGAGCTTCGCCATTATGCACCGCTGCCAACAAGCCCTCCAGTTCGCCGAGCCTCAATGCACAAAGGCGTCTGATTGGCTGATTGCTCGAGATCACACCAGGCCGAATTGCGTCGGATTGGCCCTTTCCCAGGATTGGCGCGGATATCGGCACATCGGTCCAGACTACCACAACAGCCAGAAAACGCTTGAACGCGGATGCCTTCAGTGTCCCGATCCTGAACTGGCCAGAACGGAACTCCTCGATGCGACTGCAAAGCTGGCCCGCCTTGTCCCGGAGCGCCTTGGCTACGTCATCTCCTACCTTAGCGGAATCTCCCCTGACAAGGGAGTCCCTAGTGAAGCGCGATGTGGTGAACTCGAAGAACACGAGAGTGTCACCACAGTCAACCATCACATCAGGCGGCAAGCGGTTGCCACTGTGCTTGTTCTGGTATTCAACCTCCTGGTCGAACCACACGCGCTTTGTCAACCCCGAAGGACGGAAGACGGCCTCAAACAGCGAGTCCACATACGAATGCATCAACTCGCCCCAGAACGTAGTGAACCTGTTGTCCGGTCGGCTGCAACGCTCCTTCCAAACATTAAAGAGCACGTGATAGACTCCGGTGGTGACGCGTTCAGCGACGAACTGGGGTGCCAGCGGGCAATAGCGCCCGCTGGGCAATCGTAGCACAGGTTTCTCCTGAAACGGCAAGGGGTCGACCGGCCAAGCCCGCTCAATGCACAGCTCTTCATGGCGCCGACGCAGCCAGTCGAGGTCGCATGAAAGATAGTCAATCGCGGCCTGAACCTTGGCGGGATCGCCAAAGGGCGGAGAGGCTCTAGTTGGATCGAATGTCCAGGGGCGCCGAAGCCAGTTTGGCTCGCGGCTGTTCAGCCCGGGATTCGCACAAATGGCCCCCACTGCGAGCAGCAATCTCCAGTCCAGCCCCGTGTAGCATTTGACCTCTGCCGGTATGTCAATGTAGTTGGATGAAGCACTGACGTCACCTCGCGCTAGGGTCGCATCCAAGAGATGAAAATGCCGCGCCAGCAAGAGATGCGGCCAATCCCGTGCCACAAGGTGACTTGCCGTGCATGCGAGTGACAGTATAGAGTCTTCGGTAAGTTCCGCGTGTTCGCTTGGATGGTGCCTGTCGATTTCGTCCCTGGCTAGGGCTTCGGTGATCATCATCAGCCATTGCCAAAGCACGGAGCGGCTCACCGCGTCGGGACACGACTCGCGGATTTGAGCGTTCCCACGGAAGGCCAACTCCCGCCACGCGGCCATCACCTGAGAAGGGTGCACCAAGACCCTGCTCTGCGAGGACAACTGCCGTGCCATCTCGGGCCTGACCGCGGCGGGTTCCACCATGGACAATAGGTCATTCTGACCCTCAACGAAATGGGGCGGGGCCGCGATTTGCGCGACAGCCGAAAGCATGGCACACGTCGCTTCCAGGGGCAACTCGGACGTTACGCGGGCAACCTCCTCCCAGCCTGCTGGCTCCGCGTCGATGCCGACGTCGCGCCGAGATAAGGCGATCACAGACCCGTACATTGGCGATGGTTGGCCCATGTTGTCCAAGGACTCGTCTCTCCCGCACAAGGTGCGCGCGGCCGCTATCTCCTTGCGTGAGGGCACTGAATCACAGCGGTCAAGGCTTCTCGGTGGCTGGCCGATGTACCGGGGCGAATACCCGGTGCCCGCTCTGGCAGGCGAGGACGCCTGCCCCACCAGAAAGACCCCCGGTCTTTCCGCTCTGTGCGCTCCGTGTCCTCTGTGGTTACTAAGGTTTGATCAGCAGCACCGGGTTGGACCAGGCGATCTTGCCGTGGCGATCCATGGCTTCGATGCGGCAGTAGCGGGCATTGGGCAGCGCGAACTCGGCGCGCGTGATGCTGCGGCCATTGCGCCCGAAAGCGCGGCCCCCCCGCCCGGGCGTAGAGACGAGTGCGATTGACCGCACCGCCGAGGTCGTGACGCGCAGGCGGCCATCGGCAACGCGCAGGTCGGTGATCTCCGGCCCGGTGGAGCTGTAGTAGCGGCCCCGCCGCAGCGCCTCCATCACCGCGTCAACGCTGAGTTCCTCGGCGCGGATCATCGTCCACCCGAGGCCGTGGTCAACGGCGCTGTGATGCCCATCATCCACCGCGACCCCGCCAAAGTCATGGCCCAGGGTCAGCAGGTCATCCCAATGCGCCATGCTGAACCCGCGCAGGATTTCCAGATCGCAGCCGGTGTTATAAACCTCGACCGCGAAACAGCCCGCAAGGCCCACCATGTCCGGCGCCATCAGCCCCGACCAGTAAGGATGTGCGATCAGCGCCTCGCCGCCGTCCTCGCCAATCAGGGTGATGATGTCCTGCGCACTGGCGCCGGGGCGCCGCTCGACCTTGCCGCGCATGCGCATATTGAGGCCGACGACATGATAGCCGGTGCCCTGCATCGAGCGGCCGCCGTCGAGCTCCGCGCCGCTGATGATGAGGAAGTCGGCGCGGTCGCCGGTGAAATCGGTGACGTGCCAGTGGTCGGTGATGGCCAGGATTTGGTAGCCGGCGCGGCGGTAGAACTCGACGCAGTCAGCGGGCGACAAGTCGCCATCGGAGTTGGTGGTGTGGGCGTGCAGGTTGGCGCGATACCAGTTGCCCGGGCAGCGAAACGGGTTGTCGAACAAGGTTGGCTCCTTCCATTACGATTAGTTCTAACCGGGATTATGCGTCGGGCGTCTGAAGCATTCACCTGGCGGGTGAACGCTCCAACCGGGCGCGGCCTCGCCTGAGGCCGCGTTTCGCGGGGTCAGCGACCCCGCGCCCAGTGCCAGCACGACCCCGTACGCACAATTCGGGTCTGACCACCGCGCGCACATAAGGCACAGAGTCAAGCTTCTTGCACCCGCGTTAGCCCTCCGAATACACGCGAATCGGCCGTTCACTCCGTGTGCTCTGTGTTTACCCTGAGCGAAGTCGAAGAATTCTCCGCGGTTCACATTCCCTGCGCCGCGCGCAAGGCCGCGCCCAGGGCCCCCAGCATCTGCGGCTTTTCGGGGATGCGGATCTCCACGCCCAGCCGCTCCCCGAGCAGCCGCCCGATACAGGGATTCAGCGCCACCCCTCCGGCGAAGACGACCTCCGGCCGCGCCCCCACGCGCCTCACCATGGCGTTGAGCCGGTCCACGATGGCTTGATGGATCCCCAGCGCGATGCCGCGCGCCTCTTCCCCGCACGCGAGAAGCGAGATCACCTCCGATTCGGCGAACACCGTGCAGGTGCTGGTGATGGCAACCGGGCGCTCCGCCTCGCACGCGGCAGGGCCGAATGATTCCAGGTCGAAGCCAAGCGCCCGCGCCATGACCTCCAGGAAGCGCCCGGTGCCGGCGGCGCAGCGGTCATTCATCTCGAAATCGCGGAACCCGCCGCGATCATCGAGGGCGATCACCTTGCTGTCCTGGCCGCCGACATCAATCACCGTGCGGCCGGCGGGGAAGAGATGCCGCGCGCCCAGGGCGTAAGCGGTGATCTCGGTAACGACCTCGTCGGCGAATTCCGCGGCGGTCCCTAGGCCCCTTCGGGGCCGGGATGGCGGCCCGGAGGGCCTAGCCACGAGATTGCGCCCATAGCCGGTGGCGATGATACGTGCGGGCGCGAAACCCTCCAGCAGGCCGATTGCGCGCGCGGCCATGTCCGGGCCGGTGTCCGTGATCCGAAACGCGATCACGCGCCCCTGCTCCAGCACCACCAGCTTCGTGGTGCGCGAGCCGAGGTCAACGCCGGCAACCTGACGGCGGGGTGTGTTCGCGGGGAGTGGGGATGGGCGAACTGGCGCCTCCCCCTGGAAGGGGGAGGATGGAGGTGGGGGTGAAAGACATCGCCATCTACCCTCACCCGGCTCGCCACAGGCTCGCCGACCTCTCCCTGAAAGGGAGAGGAGTCCAGCCGGACACCCACTGAAATCGAACAGACCCTGGCGGTGGGCCTCACTCACCCCCGGCAGCCTCCTCCAGCGCCTGGAGAGCCGCCAGCGCTTGCGCCACCACCTCCGGCCCCTGTCCCTTGATGCCCACCCTCTGGTAGATCTCGCGCGCGCGCTCCAGGCGCTCACGCGCCTGGGCGAGCTTTCCCTGCCGCAGGTGGAGCAGGCCCATGTTGCCCAGGATGGCAGCCATGGTCTCGGGGTTGCCCACGCGCTCGGCAATGTCATAGGCTTGCTGAAAGCGCTCCAGCGCGCGGTCGAGGTTGCCCTGGCGCATGTAGATGCTGCCCATGTTGCCCAGTTGGTTCGCCATGGTCTGGGGGTTGCCCAGGCGCTCGGCAATGTCATAGGCTTGCTGGTGGCACTCCAGCGCGCGCTCAAGGTCGCCCTGGCTGTCGAAGATGTTGCCCATGTTGCCCACGGCGCTGGCCCTCATCTGCGGATTGCCCAGGCGCTCGGCAATGTCATAGGCTTGCTGATAGCACTCCAGCGCGCGCTGAAGGTCCCCCTGGCACTCGTAGATCACGCCCATGTTGCTCAGTTCTTCCGCCCGCCCCTGCGCATTCCCGAGCTTCACTTGTATCTCGTATGCCTTCTTGTGGCACTCCAGCGCGCGGGCCAAATCCCCCTGCCGGATGTAGATGTTGCCCATGTTGCCCAGGGCGCTGGCCATGATCTGGGGGTTGCCCAGGCGCTCGGCAATGTCATAGGCTTGCTGATAGCACTCCAGCGCGCGGGCCAGGTCCCCCTGGCTGTCGAAGATGTTGCCCATGTTGGCGAGCTGGTCCGCCATCGTCTCGGGGTTGCCCAGCCGCTCGGCTGTCTCATACGCCTTCTGATAGCACTCCAGCGCGCGGTCGAGGTCGCCCCGGCGGGCGTAGATGTTGCCCATGTTGCCCAGGGCGGTCGCCATGACCTGGGGGTTGCCCAGACGCTCGGCGATTTCATATGCCTTCTGATGGCTCTCCAGCGCGCGGTCAAGGTCGCCCCGGCGGATGTAGATGTTGCCCATGTTGCCCAGGTTGTTCGCCATGATCTGGGGGTTGCCCAGGCGCTCCGCTGCTTCATACGCCTTGTGAAAGCACTCCAGCGCGCCGGCAAGGTCGCCCTGGTCCGCGTAGATCAGGCCCATGTTGCCCAGCCCATTGGCCATGCTCTGGGGGTCGCCCAGGCGCTCGGCAATGTCATAGGCTACCTGATAGCACTGCAGCGCGCGGTCGAGGTCGCCCTGACGGACGTAGATGTTGCCCATGTTGCCGAGGGCGTCGGCTTCCATCAACAATACTCCGACTTCTCGGGCGACCTGCCTGCAGCGGCGAAAATGCTCCAGCCCCTCGGCAAGGTTGCCCGTGCGGATGCACCAAATCCCGAGATCATTGCGGGCGATGGACTCGCGCAAGGGGTCGCCCAGCTCTTGCGCCCGGCGGCATGCCTCCCTGCCCGCCGGCTCCCAGACACCCAGGTGCCCGCGCTGAGAGCAGTAGGTCTGCCACGCGGTAACCAGGTCGCAGAAAAGGATCTCATTGTTCTGCCGGTCCGCCCAGTCCACCATAGCCTGGCCGTGGGCCGGGCCGGCAGGCAAGGCAAGGTCAAGCCCGCGCGCCCGGGCGCGCGGCAGCTCCTGGATGAGCACCTGCCCATTCTCGCGGATCCACTCCAGGAGGATCAGCTTGACCGCCTCGTCAAGGGCCGCCTGAAAGCGACCGTGATGATTCCACAGCGTCCCCGCTTCCAGCGCCTCCGCGGGCAGCGGGCTGGGGAACTCGCTCGCCAGCTTGAACAGGAGCAGCGCATCGGGCGAGGCGACCTCCACCGCCTGCCCCATCACATACCCCAGCACCTCTTCAACCGGCCGGCCGGTCCTGCCGCGCAGGCTGTCAATGACCTCGTCGCGGCGCATCGGCTTTGCGGCAATGAGGCCCACCGCGAACCGTACAGCCATGGGGTGGCCGCCGGTGCTGAGGGCGATAACCCCGAGTTCGCCATCGTGCAGCGAAACGCCCATCTCGCGCGCATAGTTGGTCGCGAGCACGAACGCCACATCCGGCGGCAGGCCGACGACGCGCACCCGCCGCCCCGCCGCGGTAAGCTCCCCTGCCACCGTGATCAGCACGCGCGTGGATTGCGGCAGCGCGCCCAGCAAGTCGCGCAGCACCGGGCTGTCGGTGAATTTCTCCCCGTGTGCGAAGCTGTCGAGGTTATCGAGCACGAGCAGGGTGCTCCGCTCCGCGGCCTTCACGCTCATCGCCGCCAGCCGTTCCTCCCCTGCCAGGGACGGGGGCAGGCCCAGCGCCGCGGCCACCCGGTTGACCAGCTCCAGGGGGTCCGCGATGAGGCCGGTGGCCATGGAGTCGGCGCTGGCGCCGATGAGAGCATCGCCGGGCATGGTCACCCGCGCGCGGATCCAGATGATGCGATCGAAGCGCCGGGCGGCGCGGTGCGCCGCCTCCAGGGCCAGGGTGGTCTTGCCCACCCCGCGCATCCCGTGCAGGATGGTCACTGCCGTGCTCTCAAGCGAGTCGGCGATCTCCACCAGCTCCTCCCGCCGGCCGACGAATTCGGCTGGTCTCTGGGGGAGAAGCCCCGCAGATGACAGGCGCTCGGCGGCCTGGTCGCTCACCACCGCCGCGCCGTTCGCCCGCGGGCAGGCGGGCGCGATTGCCGCCGCCTGGCCCGGGCCGGACACCCATATCGCGGGTGTGGCCCATTCCCACGCCTGCACCTCGCGGGGGCGGCCAGTCGCGACGGCGGTCTCGTATTCATCCTGCAGCGCGGCGCGGG
>Ga0315296_10000168_pt1 | contig 62665 bp, 55 predicted proteins | sample YL17G14_18_MG_FD_203921 | JGI IMG/M metagenome (GOLD analysis project Ga0315296, IMG submission 203921) | Sediment microbial communities from Yellowstone Lake, YNP, Wyoming, USA - YL17G14_18 | ecosystem: Environmental > Aquatic > Freshwater > Lake > Sediment | place: USA: Wyoming | collected... | reverse complement strand
CCGCAGCCTCTCGGGCAGTGGCACCGCCGTCTCCGTTGTCACAGCGCCATAACCAAGGACCATGAGCTCTTCCCGACCGGCCGAACTCGCGCCCGAGCCCGCTAGGGCCAGCACGCCCCAGCCGGTGGCCCGCAGCCCCGGGTCGATGCCCAGGACGACCAGGCCGGGGCCAGCCCCCACCCTAGGCGGGTCCGCCTCTTCCGCCAAAGGCGGATTCGCCACCGGCGAAGGCAGAGTGGTTGACGGTCTCATCCGCCGGCCTGGGCACCGTAGGCGGCCAGCGCGGAGTCCGGGAAGTCGGCGTTGGAGTAGACCCGCTGGACGTCGTCCAGCTCCTCCAGGCGGTCGAGAAGCCTGAGAGTCTGCAGGGCCTCCTTCTCTCCCAGGCCCAGGGTGCTCTTGGGCACCATAGCGATCTCGGCGGAGGCGACGGTGACGCCGGCCTCCTCCAGTGACCGGCGGACGTTCTCTAGCTCTGCCGGCCCGGTGTAGACTTCGACGGCGTCGTCCTCCACCTTCACGTCTTCGGCGCCGGCGTCGATGGCCAGCAGGGCCAGGTCGTCGCCCCCCTGGTCCTGGACGGGGACCGTGACAACACCCTTGCTCTCGAAGAGCCAGGCTACGCAGCCGGCCTCACCCAGGCTGCCACCGGCGCGAGCGAAGGTGGCCCGCACGTCGGCCACGGTGCGGTTGCGGTTGTCGGTCAGCGTCTCGACCAGGATGGCGGCGCCGCCGGGACCGTACCCCTCGTAGGTTACCTCCGAGAGGGCAGCGGCATCCGCCCCGCCGGCTCCCCTCTTGATGGCCCTATCGATGTTGTCGGCCGGCATGTTGTTGTCGCGGGCCTTCTGGATGGTCAGTCGGAGGCGGAAGTTGGCGGCCGGGTCAGGACCCCCCTGACGGGCGGCGACGCTGATCTCGCGCCCCAGCTTGGTGAAGAGCTGCCCGCGGCGGCTATCGGCGACACCCTTCTGTCTCTTGATCTGTGCCCACTTAGAATGACCCGACATAGCTTCCTCCCGGGGCAGCAGCCCGTCGCCATTTTAGCACCGGCATTCAAGAGGGGGCAAAGGGAAGGGAGAGGCCAGAGGCTTTCAAAATCGAAGGCCGGGCTTGAGCTTGGCTGCCCTGTCGGCCGACGGCTGGTCTCCTGGAATGTTCCTGGCGGATCCAGCGCCGTAGCGGCGACCTTCAGGTCGCCACCTGCTTCGCCCACGAGAGGCACGTGGCGAGCTAAAGCTCGCCGCTACGGAGTTATCCGCTGGCCGCCCGTCGAGGAAGCCCATGTATTTTGTCAATGACCATAAGGCTGGCCTTCTTGATTATGAAACACGCTGGAGACGCCAGAGGCCGGGCGCCTCGATGGCGTCGTCGTTGGTGACGAGGATGTGGGGGGCTCCACTTAATCGCCTTGGTGACGAGCCAAGTACTGCCGCCCTCCTTCGGTCATGCGCCAGATCCCTCGTGGAGAATCCGATGCTAATAGCCCATCCCCCACCATCTTCTTGCGCTCCCACTCCGCGAGATTCTGCCATCTGGCGACGCGCCGGTCCTTCAGAGTCTGGCGGTCGGTCGGTGTGAGCAGTTGTCCGAGCCTTTCCTCCACCATGCGCAGAACCACGCGAGTTTCGGCCTGCCCCCCTAACTCGGACAGAGCACGCAGGATCGGAACGCGGAAGGCACGCTGTGGTGTCCTGTCCCCTTGGGGTGGCGTGCGCGGTACCGCCTGCAGCGCTCCCTTCTTGTTCTCACTGAGGCCAAGAAGCCGCCGGAGCACCGTGTTGGGTGTGTCGACAAGTGGCTCTGCGCTGCGCTGGAGGACACTAAACACGTCGTCATCTACCCGTATCACAGGCATCATCACCTACCTCCTGATAACATCATTACCAGGTAGCAGTGTAACATTGTTGCACGACACTGTCAAGCGTCTACGTGAAGAGAATGTTGTCTATTAGCCGCGTCTTCCCAATGCACACCGCCAGGGAGACCAGCGCCGGCCGGTCCACCGTCCCCAGCTCCTCCAGCGTCTCGGCATCGGCGACGCTGACGTAGTCGACGCAGGCCAGCCCGCCTGTGGCGGGGGCGGCAAGCACCTCGTTCATGCGCCGACGGATGAGAGAGGCGTCGCGCACGCCCGAGCGCCACAGATCCTGGGCCGCCTCCAGCGACCGGTAGAGCACCGGGGCGGCCTTACGCTCCCCAGGCGAAAGGTAGGCGTTGCGGCTGCTCATCGCCAGGCCGTCGGGCTCGCGCACGGTGGGAAGGCCGACCACCTCCACCGGCAGGTCCAGGTCGCGGGTCAGGCGGCGGATCACCACCAACTGCTGGGCGTCCTTCTGTCCGAAGTAGGCCCGGTGTGGCTGGACGATGTTGAACAGCTTGGTGACGACAGTGGCAACGCCCCGCAAGTGGCCGGGGCGGCTCACGCCCTCCAGCCTCTGCGTCAGCCTCTCCACCTCCACGTGGGTGTCGAAGCCCTGCGGGTACACCTCCTCCACCGGGGGCATGAAGACAACGTCCGTGCCCAGGTCACGAAGGAGGGCCAGGTCGCGGTCCGGGTCGCGAGGGTAGTGGGCGAAGTCCTCGCTGGGGCCGAACTGGGTGGGATTGACGAAGATGCTGACGACTACCGTGTCGTCATCGGCGCGGGCGTGCCGCACCAGCGAGAGGTGACCCTCGTGGAGGGCGCCCATGGTCGGCACCAGGCCGACCCGCCACGGCGGGCCCGCCATCTCCTGACGGGCCTGTCGCATGTCGGCTAGGGTAGTGATGACGCGCACGCTCAAGACCTGTCACAGAGGTTGAGACCCCCGCTTGACGGGGGGACGCAAGCGGGGGTCTCGGACTCACGCTAGGCTGCGGGACTCGTCCCGCACCACGTCCTCACCTCCCCGGGCAAGCTCAGCCAGCACCGACTCGTCCATGGCGAAGGACTCCTTCTCGGTAGGGAAGGCGCCCCCGCGCACGTCGTCCAGGTACTGGCGGACAGCCTGCGAGATCTCCTCCGCCAGGTGCGCGTACTGGCGGCAGTGCTTGGGCACGAAGTCGGGGTAGAGGCCCAGGAAGTCGTAGATCACCTGGACCTGACCGTCGCAGTGGGGCCCGGCGCCGATGCCGATGGTCGGCACCGACACCTTGGAGGTGATGATCCGGGCGAGCGGCGCCGGGATGGTCTCCAGGACCATGGCGTAGGCGCCGGCCTGCTCCAGGGCGCGGGCGTCGTGGAGGAGGCGGGCGGCGGCGGCGGGCGTCTTGCCCTGCACGCGGAAGCCGCTCAACTGGTTCACCGACTGCGGCGTCAGCCCGATGTGTCCCATGACGGGGATGCCCACCTCCACCAGCCGTCGCACCGTCTCCGCCATATGAGCGCCGCCCTCCAGCTTCACGGACTGGGCGCCGGTCTCCTTGAGGGCGCGGCCGGCGTTGCGCAGGGCATCTTCTACCCCTGACTGGTAGCTCATGAAGGGCATGTCGAAGACGACGTGGGCTCGCTGGCTGCCGCGCACGACGGCTCGGGTGTGGTGGATCATGTCCTCCATGGTCACAGGCAACGTGGAGTCGTAGCCCAGGACCACCATGCCCAGGCTGTCGCCCACCAGGATGATGGGCACGCCGGCCTCGTCCAGGATGCGGGCCGTCGGGTAGTCGTAGGCCGTGAGCATGGCGATCTTCTCGCCCCGGCGCTTCATGGCCTTCAGTTCGTCAATGGTTATGCGTGCCATGGTTGCCTCCCGTTCTCACGGCGGCGGTCGCGGGCTCCTCGCTCACCGGGCCCCTTCGCACTATGCGGTTCTCGCCGTCGACGTAGGCCAGCTTGGGGACGCACGTCCGGGCCTCTGGCTCCGACAGGGTGGCGTAGCCCAGGATGATGACGAGGTCGCCTCGCTGCACCAGGCGGGCCGCCGCGCCGTTGATCACCACCTCGCCGGTGCCACGGCCGCCCCTGATGACGTAGGTCTGGAGGCGACTGCCGTTGTCCACGTCCAGGACGTGCACCATCTCGTACTCCAGAAGGTCGGCAGCCTCCATGAGGTCCTGGTCGAGGGTAATGCTCCCCTCATACTCCAGGTTGGCGTCGGTGACCCGCGCCCGGTGGATCTTGCTCTTCAACATGCTCCTCACAGGATTCGCACCTCCGGTTTCCAGCCCGATGGAGACGCCCCCGGGCCTGAGTCTACGCAACCGACGCCTCTCTCAGCCGCGCCAAAAAGGCCCTTCCGGTCTCAGACCGAAAGGGCACTCGCCATCCCTGCCATATGTGCCGTCTCGGTCCTATGGATCCAAGCGACGTTTGCGCGAAGGTTGCCTGGGCTCACCGCCCCCCGTCCTGCGGGTCGATGGCAGCTTCAATATACCAGGGATACGTGCCGTGTCAATAGCCCCAATAGAGCTACGTCCAAATGGACGACGGACTCGACTGACGGCTCAGCCAATGTAGCGGCGACCTTTAGGTCGCCACGAGCGCCATGGAGGCCTAAAGGCCTCCTCTACAGCCCACCCACGGTTCCGATGGCGAGCTCAATCAACGTAGCGGCGACCTTCAGGTCGCCAGGAGCGCCATGGAGGCCTAAAGGCCTCCGCTACAGCCGGGCCGACGGCCTCAACCAGCGCGATCCAGGCGCCCCGGCGGAACGGCGGCGCTACCGCGCCGCCGCCCACTCGGCGGCGGAGGGCACGCCCGCCAGGCCGCGGGCCTCCCGCACCGCCTTCAGCACCGCCCGCTCGATGGCTTGGGCAGCCAGGGCCTCCAGGGCTGGGTAGCGCATGGGCTCCACGGCCACCCCGCCCGTCGCCATCGTGAAGACGACGTCGCCGTCGGCCATGGTGTGCAGGGGGCGTATCGTGCGCGCCAGGCCGTCGTGGGCCACCGAGGCCAGGCGACAGGCGTACTCCTTCGTAAGCCGGGCGTTGGTGGCCAGCACGGCCAGGGTGGTGCTCTCGCCGCCCCAGGGCGCCTGCTCGGCCCCGCGCAGGATGTCGACGGTGCCGACGAAGCCGCCGCTCTCGGCCCGGGGGCCGGCGATCACCTGCCCGCTGGCCGGATCGACTACCTCTCCGAAGCAGTTGACAGCCACCAGAGCGCCCACCACCAGGCCGCCTGCGGCAGACGGCAGGGTCTCGCTGGCGGTGCCCAGGCCTCCCTTCAGGCAGCGCTCCATCCCCAGCGCCTTGCCCACCGTCGCCCCCGTGCCGGCCCCGACGCTGCCCTGAGCGACCGTGCCCGCCCGCGCCGCTCGACAGGCGCGGTAGCCGGCCTCGGCGTTGGGGCGGACATCGCTGCGGCCGAGGCGGAGGTCGTAGAGGACGGCGCCCACCACCACGGGCACCGGCCCAGCGCCGAAGGCCCAGCCGACGCCGCGCTCCTCCAGGTAGCGCATGACGCCGCCAGCCGCGTCGAGGCCCCAGGCGCTGCCGCCCGTCAGGAGGACGGCGTGGATCCCCTGGACCAGCGTGCCGGGCCGCAGGAGGTCCGTCTCGCGGGTGCCGGGTGCGCCGCCGCGCACGTCGACGCCGCCCACGGCCCCCTTCTCGCAGAGGACGACGGTGCAGCCGGTGACGGCGCGCCGGTCCATCCAGTGCCCGACCCGGATGCCGGGCACGTCGGTGATGGCGTCGCGCAGGGGCCGGCTCACGATGCCGCTTCCTCTTGGCTGCGGGTCGCGCCGGGCGCCAGCGGCTGGCACTTCGGGCAGAAGTGGCTGCTGCGGCCCGCCACTTTCACCCGCGCGATCTCGCGGCCGCAGACGTAGCAGGGCTGGCCGGTGCGCCGGAAGACCTGCACCCGGAACTGGTGCCGGCCCTCCCGACCCGAGGCGTCCACGTAGTCGCTGAAGCTGGCACCGCGATCCTCCAGGGCCGCTGTCAGCACGCGGCGGATGGCACGGTGGAGCCGCTCGACCTCCGCGTCCGACAGGCTGGAGGCCGGTCGCTGCGGGTGCAGGCCAGCCGCGAAGAGCGCCTCGTCGGCGTAGATGTTGCCCAGGCCGGCCAGAGCCCGCTGGTCGAGCAGCAGCGACTTGATTGGCGCCCGCCGTCGCGCCGTGAGCTCTCGCAGCAGTGAGGGGGTCATCCCGCCCTCCAGCGGCTCCGGCCCCAGCCGATTCAGCACCAGCGAGGTGTCCGGCACCAGCCAGAAGGCGCCGAACTTCCGCAGGTCGCTGAAGCGCAGCTCGCTGCCGTCGTCCAGCGAGAGGACGGCCCGCACGTAGCGGTCGGGCGGCGCGCCTGGCGGGCGGTGGAGCAACGCCCCCGTCATGCGCAGGTGGACGACCAGATAGAGGCCGCCGGACAGGTGAAAGACCAGGAACTTGCCCCGCCGCGAGATGTCCTCGACGCGCTTGCCCGGCAGCAGGCGGGCGAAGTCGGCGGGCGAGGGCGCCTGCCTGCCGGCGGGCACGGCCTGCACCAGCCGGAGCGCGTCCGGCGACACCCAGACGTGGGTGAAAGCACGGCCCTTCAGGAGGGGCAGCAGGTCGCGCCGTATGGTCTCTACTTCGGGGAGCTCAGGCACGGAGCCTCTCCTGAACCTTGTCGCTGGTCAGCTCTCGGAGCGCGGCGGCGGCGATCCACCTGCCAGCCTTTGAGCCTGTCGCCTGGATCTCCTCCGCCGCTTGGATCGCCATTATGTTAAGGGCGGCGTTGCGCTTGCCGATCTGTCTCAGCGCCCAGTTCACCGCCTTCCTCACGTAGTTCCTGCCGTCGACGGACTCTCGCTTGATGACGGGCAGGAACTCTAGGAACGCCTCGTCCGGCACCCGCTTGTCGTGGAAGGCCAGCCAGGCCATCAGGGCAAAGCTGGCCCGCTTCACGAACTCCTCGTCCCTCGCGGCCCATTCGACCGCCTTGCGATAGGCGATGTCGGTCTTGTCGAAGAGGTTGCCGCAACACTGGTCGCAGACGTCCCAGGAGTCGAAGTCGACGGCCCAGCGGTCCATCTGCCCCTCGGTGACCAGGCGCGGGTCATCGATCATGCTGGCGAGGATGCGCGCCTCGTGGACGCCTGACGACCAGAGCTCTTGAGCGAGCCCGTGGCTCCGGCCTATCTCCCTGGCCATCTTCCTCAGAGCAGGAACGGACACCCCAAGGGTATTCTGCGGGCTGATTCCATACCGCGCCATGCCCGCCACGGCTTCGGGGTTGGCGAGAGACTTCAGCCTCCGAAGAACGTTTTCACATTTCATCTGCTACACGGGTATGGGACGTAGGGACGGAGCTTTCCCGCCGGAGGCGGGTCCGCCGCAGGCGGAAGCTCCGTCCGAACCCTCGCACCTTGCGGACGGAACTTAAGCTCCGTCCTTACGACCACGCATCACCGCCCCGCTGCCGCGAGCCGAGCGGCGCCGCCCGCGCAGTAGATCGAGGCGTATGGTCTCTAGTTGGGGGAGCTTAGGCACGCCTGACAGTCAGCCCTGCTCACCAAGCAGTTGTCCCTCAAGTTGCTCGGTGGTTGGGATGTGGTTGTCTTCTATGATCTTTGTCAGCACCCTCTTCATAAGAGCGTACGTGTCGACAAGAGCGTCGATCTCATCGTGGCTCGCCCGGTGTGCTGCCCGTGAACGAGCGTCATAGAGCTTCTTCACACGCTGATAGCACGCTAGTCTCTCCTTGCCAGGGCGTTCCAGAAATGACGCGATCAACGCCGAAACTCGAAACTTGAGTTCTTGGTTAGAGGGCGAAAAAAGGCGTTCCAAGCCACCCCACAGCGACACTAGCGCGAGACTCGGCGTAGAAGTCCACGTGCAGGCGTCAAACGCCTGAAAGGCGATGCTGAAGTCGCTATTCTGACACATCAGCGCGCCACCAGACACCCAGTGCTGCTCGATCCAAGCTAGCGCATCAACGGCAATGATCTTGGCGGGATTGCTCTCAGGTACAAGACGCCGAGTATGAACCTCGACCGGCCAAGTATGAGGCTCACCCTCCATTGAAAGCATAGAAGAGAACGACTCGCTGGCTAGCAGAGGGGTAAACGCGAGTGAGCTGCCCTTCAGCCGCATCAGGGCCGTAAACCACCACACCGTGTTGAGCCGATCGAACCAATCGGACCAGCCCGGCACAGTGAGATCCAGGGGCACAAAGAGCTGCGCGCTGATGTCATAGCCGAGACCGCCGGCTGCCGCTTTCCAGGGCGCAGGATGAGCCTTGCCCAGCTCTGCACGTTTGAACGCCATCATGAACGGGGCCATGAAATGTGCATATGTCTTGGATAGCACTACGCCGTGACCGAACTTGAACTCGTCAGGCCCGAGCTCAAATCCTGAGAGACCCGCATACAGGTCGCATGAGTTAGGATCCATGATCCTCTGCCTTGTGCCCATGCCTGGCAGGTTGCCAAGCCCAGGGGCCTTCCGGCGGCGACGGAAAGGAAGTCCCGCCTGCCGCCCCCTACTCCATCTCGCCCCAGTTGCGCCCCACCTTCACGTCCACCTTCAGGGGCACGTCCGGCGTAGCTGCAGGGCTTCAGCCCTGCCGTGGGAGCAGACCTAAAGGTCTGCAGCTACGTTACTGCCTACTCCATCTCGCCCCAGTTACGGCCCACCTTCACGTCTACCTTCAGGGGCACGGCCAGGGAGAGGGAGGCGGGCATGACGCGCAGGACCATCTCCCGCAGGCCGCGCCCTGAGCCTGTCGAAGGGTCCAACTCCGACGCCGGCCCCTCGAAGATGAGCTCGTCGTGCACCTGGAGGAGCATCTTCGAGCGCAGGCCCCGCTCCCGCATCTCGGCGTCGATGCGGTTCATGGCGATCTTGATGATGTCGGACGCGGTGCCCTGGACGGGCATGTTCACGGCCATGCGCTCGGCGGCGGCCCGCGCCTGGAAGTTCGCCGAGTTGATCTCGGGGATGTAGCGCCGCCGGCCGGCCAGCGTCTCGGCGTAGCCCAGCCGCCGCGTGTCGGCCACCACCTGCTCCTGCCACTGCCGGACGCGCCCGTACTTCTGGAAGTAGGTCTCGATGAACTGGGCCGCCTCCTCCCGCGAGATGCCCTCCCGCTGCGAGAGGCCGAAGTCGGTGAGGCCGTAGAGGACGCCGAAGTTGAAGACCTTGGCCCGACGCCGCATCTCCGGCGTCACCTTGTCGATGTCCACGCCGAAGACCTGGGAGGCCGTGCTGGCGTGGATGTCCTCGTCGCGGTGGAAGGCCTCCAGCAGGTTGGGGTCCTGGCAGAGGTGGGCCAGGATGCGCAGCTCGATCTGCGAGTAGTCGGCGGCCAGCAGCCAGGGGTCCGGCCCGATGTCGCGGGCGACGAAGGCGCTGCGCACCATCCCGCCCAGCTCCGTGCGCACCGGGATGTTCTGGAGGTTCGGGTCGTTCGACGAGAGGCGGCCGGTGGCGGCCACCGTCTGATTGAAGGTGGTGTGCACGCGACCCGTCTTGGAGTTGATCAGAGCGGGCAGGGTATCGACGTAGGTGGACTTCAGCTTCGTGAGCTGCCGGTAGAGCAGGATGAGGTCGATGACGGGATGGGCGCCGCGCAGGGCTTCCAGGGCCTGGGCATCGGTAGTGTAGCCGAGCTTGGTGCGGCGCGTCCTGGGCAGCTTGATCTCGTCGAAGAGGATGGCGGAGAGCTGCTGCGGCGAGCCGATGTTGAACTGGTGGCCGACCTCGGCGTAGATCTTCTCCTCCACCTCTCGGACCTGACCCTCCAACTGCCGCGACATGTCGCGCAGGATGCCGGTGTCCAGGGCGACGCCGGCCATCTCCATGCGGGCGAGCACCGGCACCAGCGGCATCTCGATCTCGGCGAAGAGGCTCCACAGGCCCTGCTCGCGCAGTTCGCCCTCGAGGACGGCGCGCAGGCGACCCGTCATGTCGGCGTCCGCGCAGGCGTAGGCGGTGGCGGCGGCGATGGACGCCTGGTCCATGGAGAGCTGCTTGGGGCCCGCCGGCCCGATGAGGTCGGTGATGGGGGTCATCTCCACCCCCAGGCGCTTGGAGGCCAGCCACTTGAGGCTGAGGGAGCCCGCGCCGGTACGGTAGGCCTCGGTGCCGCCGCCCTCGCCGAGGACGTAGGCGGCGATCATGGTGTCGAAGGCCAGGTTCTCGGTCCAGACGCCCTGGTTGGCGAGGATCAGCATGTCGAACTTGCCGTTATGGGCCACCTTCCCGACGGTGGTATCCTCCAGCACCGGCCCCAGGTGCTTCAGGACCGTCGCGAGCGGCAGTTGCTCTCGCTCGCCCAGGCCGAGGCGGTGGCCCACCGGGACGTAGTACGCCTCGCCCGTTGCCGGCGAGAGGGAGATGCCTACCAGGCCGGCGCGCATCGCGCTCAGCTCCGACGTCTCCGTGTCGAAGGCGAAGGAGCCGGCGTCGGCCAGGCGTCGGGCCAGCCTCTCCAGCTCCTCCTCGCTCTGGACGGAGCGGTAGTCCACCGTCGGCGCCTCAACCTCAACCACGGCAGGCGCCGGCGGCTGCTCCCCAGCCAGCCAGGCCGGGAGGCGTGCTACCAGGCTGCGGAACTCCAGCTCCCGGAAGAGGCTCAGGACCTTCTCCCGGTCCAGGGGCTTTAGCTCACAGGCCGCCAGGTCCAGGTCTATGGGCGCATCGGTAGCGATGGTGGCCATGCTCTTGCTGTGGCGGGCCTGCTCTTCGTGCTGACGCAGGTTATCCCGCAGCTTTTCGGGCTGCACCTCCTCCAGGTGCTCGTAGAGGTTCTCCACGCTCCCGAACTGCTGCACCAGCTTCGCCGCCGTCTTCTCGCCGATGCCAGGCACGCCGGGTATGTTGTCAGAGGCGTCACCCTTGAGACCCTTGAGGTCGGGCATCTGCTCCGGCTCGACGCCGTAGCGCTCGCGGGCCCGCTCCTCGTCGTAGATGACGGTGTCGCGCTGGTAGGGGCGGTACATGTAGACGCGAACGCCGGGGCGCACCAGTTGCACGATGTCGCTATCCAGGGTCACCAGGTAGGTCTCAAGGCCTCGCGCCTCCGCCTGACGGGCCAGGGTGCCCAGGACATCGTCGGCCTCGTACCCCTCGACGCGACAGATGGGGATGTTGAAGGCCTCGACGACCTCCTCGCAGCGGGCGACCTGCTGGTGGAGGTCCTCCGGGGCCGCCGCCCGGTGGGCTTTGTAGGTCTCGTCCATCTCGTGGCGGAAGGTGGGGCCCGACGGGTCCAGGGCGACGGCCACGTGGGTGGGCTTCAGCTCCTCCAGCACGCTCAGCAGGGTGTTGGCGAAGCCGTAAACGGCGCTCACAGGCTCCCCCGTCCGGCGCACGGTCAGGGGCTGGTCGCGCAGAGCGTGGTAGGCGCGGTGGATAATGCCGTGGCCGTCCAGGATCACCAGCAGAGGCTTCCGCTCACTTCCCATTGCCCTGCGATTATAGCATCGCGCCTACGCGCCTGCGCGTTCGGCTGGCCGGCCTGCACTCGCGAGCAGGCCCTACGCCTGACGGCCGGAGGTGGTACAATACCTCGCAGCCGGAAGCCCCTGACGCCTTTTGGCGATCATCGATGATAGCCCAGAATCTGATCCTCCACCTGGTGCTCCTGAACCTGAAGCCGGCCTCGGGCAAGGCCCCGGTAGACGACCTCCTGGCCGCCTTTGGCCGCCTGGCGGAGATCGATGGGGTGCTCCACCTGGGAGCGGCACGCGCCGCCAGCGACGACTCCACTCACTCGCTGGCGATGTTCGCCTTACTCCGCGATAGCATCGCCCTGGAGGAGTTCGGCACCCATCCCCGCCACATCGAGTACCTCCAGACAGCCGTTCTCCCCCGGGTCAGCGACCTGGTGACCGCCGACGTGGTGGCGGCCGAGGCACCGCCGCCATCCTATCGGGCCGCCGCCTGCTTCTGTGCCAGTTTCCGGCCCACCACCTACGACTGGCAGGTGCGCTCGCTCTTCGATGCTGCCGCTCAGGTGCCGGGCATCGCCACCATTGGGGGGATGGCCGCCGACGGTCGCCAGCGCTTTCGGGCCGCTGGCCTCGCCCTCTGGCCCCACCCGAACGACTGGTCTCCCGGCCACCACGGCGATCGGTTCCGCCGCCTCTGGGACGACTGCTGGGGCCCGGCGGCCACGGACCAGGCACGAGTGGTTGGCCCGGCCACGCCTATCGGCCCGACAGCCTCTGGAGCGGCCCCGTGAGGCGCTTGAAACCGTACCCCTGGGGTGGCAGGACCAGACGGCGCATGCTCTTCACCCTGGCGCTACCCGTCGCCCTGCTTGCCCTGACCGGCCTCCTCATCGTCCTCCTGACCCCTATTAGCACCGGCGGCGATGGCGAGGAGTTGACACAGCAGGAACTGGTGGCCACCGCCACCGCCCTCGCTAAGGCGTATGCAGGAGACGAACACCCGCCGGCGGAGCTGCCCCCCGGCGTCTTCAAGCACCCGCAGCCGGAGTCGCTGCCGGCGGTGGTCGTGATGGAAGTCATCGACGGGGATACGATCGAGGTGCAGTTGGCGGGCAAACGCGAGACGGTGCGCTACTACGGCATCGACACGCCCGAGCGCCAGGAGCCCTGCTACGAGGAGGCCAAGAAGCGCAACGAGGAGCTGGCCGGTCGACACGTGCTGCTCGTGGCCGACGCCCGCGACCGTGACAGCGGGGGCCGCCTTCTGCGCTACGTCTTCACCCTGGACGGCTACTCCATAGATGCCGCCCTGGTGGCCGAGGGCTTCGCCCACGCCTGGACCTCGGATGGCTCCTACCGGGATGCGCTCATGGCGCTGGAAGAGGAGGCCCAGCGCGAGGGCCGGGGCTGCCTGTGGGGGGCCGCCGAAGAGGGGGGATAGGGAGACGCCCGCCACAGCCGGCCCCGCTGGGCCCGCGGCAGGCCGACAACCCCCTTCTCAGTAGGGTACTAGAGAGTCGCCGCTTGCCCTTCGACAGGCTCAGGGCGAGCGGTTCGTAGACTCCGCTCGTGGTGAGCCTGTCGAACCACGAGCGGCCCCCTTGGGTCTATCAGCATCCTGCTAGACCCGGGCCGCGCAGACGCTGCGAATCCGCTCCAGCGCCTTCTCGACGTCCTCGCGGCTGACGTTGTTGTGGGTCACCATGCGGATGCGGTGCGGCCCGAAGGGCACCGCCAGCACGCCCACCTCCTTCAGGGCAGCCAGGAAGTCTGGCGGCTCCCAACCCTCCAGCTCAAACACAACGATGTTGGTCTGGACCGATGACGGGTCCAGCCGGATGCCGGGCACGGTGGCCAGCCCCTCGGCCAGGAGTCGGGCGTTCTCGTGGTCCTGGGCCAGGCGCTCGACCATCGTCTCCAGGGCAACGATGCCGGCGGCGGCGATGACCCCCACCTGGCGCATGCCGCCCCCGACCATGCGCCGCATGTGCCGCGCCCGGGTGATGAAGTCAGCGCTGCCGTTGAGGATAGACCCCACCGGTGCCGAAAGCCCCTTGGAGAAGCAAAAGGTAACCGAATCGGCGGGGGCCGCCAGCTCGGCGGCGGGCACTCCCAGGGCGACGGCGGCGTTGAAGATGCGGGCCCCGTCCAGGTGGACGCGCGCCCCGCACGAGCGGGCCACGTCGGTCACTGCGGTCGTCTCCGCGGCGGTGAGGGCGGCACCACCGCAGCGGTTGTGGGTGTTCTCCAGGCAGACCAGTGTCGTCGGCGGGGCCGACACTTCCAGCGCCTCCCTCACCAGCGCCGGGTCCATGCCGCCGCGCTCATCGTTAGGGATAGCCACCAGCTCCACGCCGGCCATCCGGCGCTGGCCGTCGCCTTCGTAGTAGTAGATGTGGGCCTCACTACCCACCACCACCCGGTCGCCTCGCTGAGTCTGGACGAGGACAGCCACCAGGTTGCCCATGGTGCCGCTGGCCACAAAGAGGGCAGCCTCTTTGCCCATGGCCTCAGCGGCCATGCGCTCCAGGCGCCTGACAGTGGGGTCCTCCATGTAGACGTCATCTCCCACCTCGGCCTCGAACATGGCCCGGCGCATGGCCGCTGTCGGGTGGGTGACGGTGTCGCTGCGCAGGTCTATGACGTTCATCGAAAAGTCCTACTCTCTAGCACGAGAAACGGAAGTCTGCCTCAGGACAAGCCCCTCCCAGTCGACGCCGGTTGCCTCTCGTCTTCAGGCGCGGCGTTCCCACAGCGACCGATAGCCCTCATCGCCGCGGATGGCCGCCAACACCTGCGCCTTCTCCTCGGCCAGGAGCTCCCGATAGACGGCCTCGCACTCCTCAGCGGTGCCGCCGTATCCCAGGGCCCTCAGTCTATCGACGATGCGCTGCCAGACGCCGGACGTCTGAAGAAGCTCCACGTGGCGGGGCCACATGAAGGACATGATGCGCTCCGGCAGAGGGAAACGGGGACGGATCTGCTTCAGGTGCCGGAAGCGCTCTTCGACAGAGTCTGCCCGCGGTACCAGCTTGATGAGTGGGCCTTCCGCGTCGTTGTGGCGGGCGTCGATCAACAGGCGCTTGTCAATAATGGCGAACCGTACGACCAGAACCTCCGCCGTATCGATGACTTTCATGATCTCCTGGATGTCCAGGCCGAAGTCGTTCTCCATGGGAGATCTCAGATGATCTTGCCCTGGCCAGCGGAGGGACCGGCGACTTTTGCCGCCATTCTATGCCTGGCCCAAAGGCAGGTCAAGGAAAACGCCGCCCGCCGGACGGCGCGCGCCCCAGGGACCGGAGCCATGCGCACGCTTCGAGTTGACCCTCAAGCCGCGCCTCCTAGCAAAGGTCACATTTCAGTGTAGGCAGACCCATAGCCTCCAACAAATGGGGAATCGGCACGGCGATGGCATCGCCTTGCTGGTCAACGGTCATGAGGAAGGATGATCTGCCAGTCCAGTTGCGCCGTAGGGACGGAGCTTCCCCGCCAGAGGCGGGTCCGCCTCAGGCGGAAGCTCCGTCCGCAAGCTGTCACAGCGGACAAAGCTAAAGCTTTGTCCCCACGGCCAACTTCGCACTGTTTTCGGCTATTCTTAAGTTTGTCCGTTTACCCTGGCACATGGACAGCGGCCCCCTTCAGGAAGGGAGCCGCCGGCAAGAGAGAGACGCTATGCCCGCTACAGCAGGGGGTGCTCGTGGCGGGCCTTGAGGCGGCGCCAGCGCCTCTCCACCTCGTCCTCGAACTGGTGCAGGATCTCAGCGTTCTCCGGGCGCAGCAGGTGGCGCGTCTTGCCCATCATGTCCAGCCACTCACTCACGGGAACCCGCTTGTTCCGGGCCTCGGGGTCGTAGGTGATGTTGGTGATGCCGTGCTCGATATCGTAGAGAGGGAAGAAGCAGCAATCGACGGCCGCCTGCACGATGCGCTGGCCCAGGCGCTCCTCGCTCCGCCAGTTCAGGGGGCAAGCGCTGAGCAGCTTGCCGTAGGCCATCCCCTGGTTGCGGGCGTACCACTGAGCTTTGGCCGCCTTCTCCACCAGATCGCGGCCCAGGCTCTCGATGCCCGTGAACACGTAAGGGATGTTGGTGGCCGCCATGATTTGGGGGGTGTCCTTGTGCTGGAAGCGCTTCCCCTGCTGGTGAGAGCCGACGTGGCTGGTGCTGCTGGCGTGCCCCAGCGGCGTCGAGTAGCTGAGCTGGGCGCCCGTGTTCATGTAACCCTCGTTGTCGTACTCGACGATGATGAGCGGGTGGTTGCGCAGCGCCGTGCCGATGGCCGGCCCCATGCCGATGTCCATTCCGCCGTCGCCGGTGACCATGACGAAGGTGAGGTCGTCCACGTCCGGCAGTTCGCCGCGGCGACGCCGCTCGCGGTACATCTCGACCAGCCCCGAAAGGGTAGCTGCGCCGTTCTGGAACAGGTTGTGGACATAGGTCACCCGGTGGGCGCTATAGGGGTAGCCGGTGGTCACCACCATGGCACAGCCGGTCTGATAGAGGACCACCACGTCGCCCTCGATTCCCCGCATGAACTGCTCGACGGCGGAGAAGATGCCGCAGCCCGGGCAGGCGCCGTGGCCTGGGGCCAGACGCTTGGGCCGCCGCGTCAGCTCGCGAGGGTTGGGCACCTTCACCTTCAGCTTGCCGGTGGCCTCGTCCCGCTCAACCTGCACCAGGTTCTGGTAGACCTCCTCCTTCTCCAATGGGGGCAGGTACGGATACACCCCGGCGGCCGCCTCCTGTCCCGGCGTGGCGCCGTGGTAGTCGTACGGGACGGCGACGACGCCGGTGCGAGCCGCCTCCAGCGCCTCGTTGAAGAGGGCCTCCGCGTCCTCGAAGCGGAAGTCCTTGCCCCCCAGGCCGTAGATGCGGTTCAGGCAGAGGGTGCGGTTCTCAGGGTCATCCTTGAGGGCCGCCTTCACCTCGATGCTAAGGTTGCCGCCCTGTCCGCTGAATGAGTCGCCCCGGTCGCCGACGAGGGCCACCTTGACGTTTCGCAAGGCCTTGCGGAACTCCTCGGCCGGGAAGGGCCGCAGGACGTTAGCGCTCACCACCCCCACCGGCAGCCCCTTCTCGCGCAGGCGGTCGGCCACGTCCTTGGCGGTCTCGGCGGCCGAGTTCAGCAGCACCAGGGCCACCTCGGCGTCCTCCATGGCGTAGGTATCCACCAGGGGGTAGTGGCGGCCGCTCAGCTCGGCGTACTCGGCGAAGATGACCGGCAGCTCCCGCATGGCGGCGTCCACGGCCAGCTTGAGCTGATACTTGTTGTTGATGAGGTCCGGGTCGTTCATGTAGGGCCCGATGGTGGCCGGGTGCCGCGGGTCCAAGGCATGGATGGGCGTCTTGGGTGGACCCAGAAAGCCCTGCACCACCTCGTCGTCCTTGAAGTGCTCCACGAGCCGCTTCTGGTGACTGGTGAAGAAGCCGTCGTAGGCCACGATGACCGGCAGCCGCACGTCGGGGTGCTCGCCGATCTTCGGGGCGATGATGTTCATGTCGTAGACGGCCTGGGGGCTCCGGGCCAGGAGGATGATCCAGCCGATGTTGAGGGCGAAGTAGAGGTCCGAGTGGTCGCCCCGGATGTCGAGAGGGCCGCTGATGGAGCGCGTCACCACGTTCAGCACCATCGGGTAGCGCGTCCCCGACTGCACCGGTAGCTGCTCGATGGCGTAGAGCAGCCCGTTGGCGCTGGTGGCGTTCAGGACGCGACCTCCACCCACAGTAGCGCCGTAGCAGATGCCGGCTGCGCCGTGTTCTCCGTCGGCCGGGATCATGACGATGTCGTGCAGGCCCTCCGCCTTCATCTCGTCCAGGAACTCGGCGATCTCTGTGGAAGGCGTGATGGGGTAGTAGCCCATCACGTGGTAGTTGATCTGCTTGGCGGCCAGAGCGGCCATCTCGTTGCCGGTCTTGAAAGCCAGGACCTGCTCAGGTCGGACGGCCGTCCTCTGCGCACCTGTTCTCGTAGTCGTAACCATCAGCTCATCTCCTCGTCAGGGGGCTCCCACCTTCCTGGGACCCGGCCGAGCGCCGGCCGCCACCTCCTGTGCATGCCTGGCATGGGTATAGCGCTGCACCCGGTGACTCTCGGCGTAACCCTCGGTCTCCGGGATTTCGACCAAAGCAGCCGGGTGCACAGGGCACACCTCCACGCACTTCAGGCAGCCCTTACAGTACTGGTAGTCGATCCCCTGAAGGATCATGCCGGGGCGCCCCTTCTCATCCACGCCTTCCTGCCAGACGAAGCACATGTCGGGGCAGACCATGTCGCAGAGGCCACAGTTGTTGCAGTACTCCTGGAGGAACTGGGGCAGCCTGCCCAGGCGACTGGGGCTCAGGTCCTTGGCGACGCTGTTGGCAGGGTGGACGATGGCGCCGCCGAGGGGCGCGTTCAGATAGCCGAGGGCGGGCCCTCCAAGGGCCGGCTCCACCGGCCTATACTCGCCGGGGATGCGCTCCAGCTTGACCTCGCTGTAACCGCGGTCGAAGGTGCGAAGGTTGGCGTCTAGCAGGTGAGCGTAGCGCTTCTCGAAGGTGCTGGCCAACGCCCGCCGCACCGCTTCCACGTCTATGAAGCCCATGCCCCGGGTGATGGCGCCCAGCATGGCGGTGTTGATCCGCGTCTTCTCCTCCAGGGCGATGGCCAGGGCATCGACGGTGCCCACGGTGATGCCCTGGAGGCCCAGGCGCTCCGCCATCTCGGCCGGCGTGTGGCGCGTGTTCACCAGGAGAACGCCGTCCTCCTCCAGGCCCTCCAGTACGGTCTTGTTGCGGGTCAGCGCCTCGTGGAAGACCGCCACCAAGTGGGGCCGGTCCACGGGGCTGCTGGTACGCACCTCCTGGTCACGCTCGCTCAGGCGCACGAAAGAGCGCAGCGGCGCCCCCCTCTTCTCCGAGCCGTAGGAGGAGAAGTGGGCGCCGTTCAGTCCCATGCCCAGCACACCGGCCTCGGCCAGGGTCTGCCCGGCCAGATGGGCACCCAGCCCGCCGATGGACTCGATGCGGACCTCGTAGTAGCCCAGGGCGTTGGTCCGAGGCAGTACGGACCCAGCCCGCGACGTTCCCACCTTTTCCAGAACTGTCATCTCACCAACCCTTCCAGTCTCCGCATGCTAACGGGCGGATGACTAGCGCCGCTGCCAGACGGCATGATATGGGGCCCAGGGAACCTTGGCGCAGCAGCATGACCCCGGCGAACGACAGGACTCCGCCCGCGTCTGTCGCCGGGGCGGAGAGTGTCGAAGAGGCCCTGGGACGCGGATTCTCTCCTCTTTTCCGCGTGTGCCAGGTAGCACACCCGACATCGCCATCGACGCAAGCTGCGCCGTCGGTCCGCCGCCTCGCCTGCCCGCTGGCAGGCAGGGACGCGTGCCGTCCGCGACCGCCTGCTTCCGGCCGGACCGACACTGAAGTATCGGCAGCACCAGTTGTTCCTCTCACAGAGTAACACCGGCGCCTGGGACGTAAATAGAGCCACCTGGGACAAGACGTTCCCGCCGATGGGATTGAGGACTTCCCCCATTCGGCTCTTGACATATGCGACCCTATAACTAATGCATTTCCCCTACCACTTCGGCTTCAGGTAGAGTGGCGTAGGGGGCGGCGGGACGGTGATGGCACCCGCCACGTAGGCCTCGTAGAGTTGATGATACTGGTGCAGCTTCTGTTCGTCTAGCTCCACGCCCAGGCCCGGCCCCGACGGCACCTTCATGCCGCCTTCGGCGTAGGGGATCTTGCCCCCCTTGATGATGTCGTCGTCCAGGTAGTGGTAGTGGGCGTCTGGCGCGTGGCTGAGGTTGGGCAGCGAAGCCGCCAGGTGGAGAACGGCGGCCATGGACACGCCGAACTCGGTGCCGGAGTGCATCCCCATGTCCAGGTTGAAGGCCTCCAGGACCATGCCCAGGGCCTTGGTGGCGCGCAGGCCGCCGTACCAGTGGGGGTCCGAGAGCACGACGTCCACGGACTCCAGCAGATAGGCCGGCGCCAGGTCCTCGTACCCGAAGCAGGCCATGTTGGAAGCCAGGGGCACGTAGGGGACCATCTTCTTCACCCGGGCCATGCCCGCCAGCCCCCAGGTCGGGTCCTCCAGGTACTCGATGTCGTGCTCGACCAGGCGGCGCGCCATGCGCACCGAGGTGGCGATGGACCAGACGCCGTTGGGGTCGATGCGGATGGGCAGGCCAGGGAAGCGCTTCCGCAGAGCGATGAAGGTCTCCGCCTCCTGGTCCGGCGGGTAGGCGCCCCCCTTCAGCTTCAGGGAGCGCAACCCATACTCCTCAACCAGCTTCGCTGCGTACTCCACCACACCCTCCGACGCCTTCTCCCAGGGGCCCTGGGCGCCGTCCTCGGCGAAGTAGAAGAGGTAGGCCGTGAGGGGCACGTGGTCACGCAGGGCGCCACCCAGGAGGTCGCAGACCGGCCGGCCCACCGCCTTGCCCTGGATGTCCAGGCAGGCGAACTCGATGGCGGCGTAGGCGTTGGTGAGGTTGCTCCCGAACATGCGCACGTAGAACGGGACGGCGATCTTCCAGCGCAGGCGCTCCAGGTTGAAGGGGTCCTCCCCAGCGATGAGACGGCGGCAGCTATTGACCACCTCCTCGATCTGGCGGCCGCCGGGGGTGAGGCTGCACTCGCCCAGGCCCACGATGCCCTCGTCGGTGAACACCTGGACGATGAGGCGACCGAAGCCGGGGTGGACGCCCCAGGCGTGGAGGAGCGGCGTCTTCAGGGGCATGGCGACAGGCGTCGCCTTGAGGTCTGTGATCTTCATGGTCCAGCGCCTCCTAGTTGGGTAGGGACGAGCCTAAGAAAGATGTTGGCAAGCGCCTTTCTCTGGCCTCGTCATTCTGAGTCCGCCAGAGGCGGACGAAGAATCCGGTGGATGGAGACCCTTCGCTTCGCTCAGGGTGACACAATAGAAAGCCTTGTCAATAGCCTTTAGAACCTGCCGTACTTTGCATACAGCTTCAAGGGGTCCTCCCCAGCCCGCAGCTCCTCGCGGATCTTGTCCTCCACCTCCGCCACTTTCTCCGCCTCCAGCAGCACCTCCAGCGCCAGGTGCTTGGGCACCACCACGACGCCGTTGGAGTCGCCGACGACGAAGTCGCCGGGCTGGATGAGCACCTCGCCGATGCGGATGGGGATGCCTACCTCCACGTAGCGCCAGCGACCTCGGATGTCAGCCGGCGTACGGTAGCGGGCGAAGACAGGGAAGCCCATCTCCATGATGCGCTCCACGTCCCGCACGCCGCCGTCGATGACGGCGCCGGCGCAGCCCCTCAACCGCGCCGCCGTGCTCACCAGCTCCCCCCAGTGAGCCGTGCCGGGGTCGTTGCTCGTGTCGTAGACGGCGATGGTCCCCGCTTCCATGTCGGCGAGGCCTCGGATGGCCACCGCCAGGTACTCGTCCTTGTGCACGGTGGTGGGGGTACCCTTCACCGTCTGGGCGGGGCCGGCCAGGCGCATACCCGGCACCAGGGCCTGGATCTGCGGTGGCAGGATCTGATGGTAGAGGCCACGCTCGTCCAGGATGTCGGCGATGGCCGGCGTGTAGAGCTTCTTGTAGCGCTCCGCGATCTCCAGCACAGGGATCGACTGCTGTGTCATGGTTTTCTCCTCGCCTCAGACCTGCCTACCGACGAGCAGGTGCAGGAACTTAGGATGTTATGTCCATTGCGCCCCTGCCCTCAGCCCCTGGAGGCGCACCGTCTGGATACCCCACGGCCGCAGGGAGAGCGCGTTCGGCGGCTCTCCCTCGCCTTCACCTGGCCTCAGGTCCAAATCGCAGGGGACGGTGCGAAGGCGGCCCCCGCTGCGCAGCACCGCCCGGCGGCGCCGGCCCGAGGCGTTCCACAGCCGGGCGTAGAGAGCACCGTCACTTCCGCCCGTCCGTCGGCCCGAGGCAAAGAGAGCCGTCAGGAGCACTGGCTCCGGTCCCACGCTCAGGAAGCCGACGCTCGCCGGCAAGCGCCCCTTCGACGCTTCCACCGGCGCCCACAGCACGGGCAGCAGGTAGTCCCAAGAGGCCCGCAGCACCTCCCACTCCGACTCATAGGGAACCAGGGCGAACTCATAGCTGCCGCGGCCCGTCATGTAGGTGTAGCGGGTCTGGGTAGGCTCCATAAAGTCCTCGCCGGCGTAGAGCCAGTGCTCCGGCGCCCAGGCCAGGACCTGCCGTACCAAGCCGCGCTGCCCGTCGAAGTGGTGACCGCGCGTTCCCCGGTTCAGGAGGGCCACGCCGCGGCCGGCGCCGTCCCCCAACCCCACGAAGCCGAGGCCGATGATGCGGCCGCCGCGGGTCCTGTCCAGCAGGTAGGGCGACTCGTAGAGGGCGCGGTGGAAGGGCGTCTCCACGTTGACACAGAGCTTCTTCTCGTCCTGCACGAAATAGGCCTCGTCCGGGCGGTGGTCGGCCATCTGAGGCCCGAAGAGAGAGCCATCGCCAAAGTCGAACTCCACCCGCAAGTCGACCCGGGGCAGGTCTCGGTAGAGGGTCACCTGCTCCCGGAATGGGATGCCGGCTATGTCGCCGCGCACCTCGAAGCGCCGGAAGACGGCACCATCGGCCAGCAGCCGCACGCGTGGCCTGCCCTCGCGGGAGTCGTGCCAGGCACCGTCCCGCCACACCGTCAGGTAGCCTGCTGCATCGACCAGGCGACGGCCGTCGGCAGCCTCCAGGCGCAGGGCGCCGCCAGCGTCCACCTCTGCGCGGTAGAAGGGGGCTTCGAAGGGAGAAGCCGCGCCCGCCCGCCGGCCCACCGTCTTGCCCTCGGCCTCCCCAGAGACGGCGTCCAGAACTCGATAGCCCAGGGGCGGCAGGTCAACCACGGAGCCGAGCACCGTCCCCCGGCCGGAGTGTGCCACCACCTGCGACGGCAGGTCGGCGCCGCCCTGGCCTGCCAGGCGCAGGCGCTGGGAGCCGCCCCCCAGGGCTATCTCCAGGTACTCGCGACGCCGCCAGGGCGAGGGGTTGAAGACGATGCAGCCCTGCCCGCCCACCTGTGAGGTGTCCACCCGTGAGGCCAGGTCGGCCAGCGCTTCCTGCGCCACACGGCGAGCCGACCGCGCGGCGGCAGCCGCCAGTCGACGCCCCGCCTCGGCCACCGAGCTGTTGTGGAGCTTGGAGAGGGAGGGGCCGCAGACGTGCAGGTCGTGGTGCTGGGAGAGAAGGAGCCGCTTCCAGGCGCCGTCCAGCCGTCGCTGCCGCCTGCGGGCGTGTGTTTGTCCGGCAGGCGGGGCCGTGGCCCAGGCAACGGCGTCTACCCTCTCGGCAGCCAGGAGGACCCCTTCGGCGTCGGCACCGGCCTGCTGGAGACGGTCGCCGCCGAGGCCCCAGGGGATGGAGGCCGGGATGTCCGCCGGCCGGAAGTCGACCACCGGCAGACCGTGGCGCGGGGCGAGCTGGAAGTACTGGCGAAGGGTCACGGCGCGCAGGCCGTCCTTCTCCATCTCCTCCAGGTTGGGTAGCGGCGACTCGGGAGGCTTGATGTCGGCCACGCGGGCCAGGAGAGGCGCCCGAATGCCGTGGGCCCTCGCCTCGGCGGCGAAGGCGCGCAGGCGGGCGCCATCCCAGAGGTGCAGGTCTCCTCCCAGGAGGCCGCCGGTAGTGGCGCCGGCGTGCTCGGATCCCAGGATGGGGTAGTCCATGAAGGTGTAGCGGGGCGCCGTCAGGACCTCGCTGCCGTCCGGGCCGCGCCAGCGCACGAAGGCGGCGTCGCGCGAGGGGTCTGTCCCGAAGGGCGACCAGTGGGTGCGCAGGACAGCCCCCTCATACCCGAAGCCCCTCAGGATCTGGGGCAACTGAGGGAAGAAGAGGGGCTCCTGGGAAAGATAGTAGCGGACATCGACGCCTAGAGCGCGACGAGTGACCCGCAGCCCGTAGAAGAAGTGGCGCAGGTTACACTCGCCGCTGATGGTCTGAGAGAGGGGCTGGCCATAGGTGCCGTTGACCACCTCCAGGGCGCCGCAGGCCAGGGCCCAGCGCATCTTGGCGATGGCAACCGGCGCCCGACGCGCCATGTCCTCGTAGGCCTGGGCGTCGAACTCGAAGACCACGGGGCGGTCGGGCCGCCGACAGGCGGCATCGAGCAGCCGCTCGCCGATCTGAGGCCAGAAGTGGAAGTACCAGAGGCCACCGCCAGGCGCCACGATCCAGTCCCAGAAGGTGACCCCGCCGTGATAGGCGTCGATCAAGTAAACAATGTCTTCGCCGGGAGCTGTCACGTCTGCTCCTTGGGGAAAGCGCTAGAGGGCACGCCGATTCTAAAGCGAACGCAGGGGAGTGTAAACTGCCGGTCGCTCAGGGCTCGGCCTCGGCGGACTCGGGCGCCACCCCGGGCATGGTGGACCCGACCAGGGACGCCACGTAGGCGAGGTCGGCCAGGAGGAAAGCCTCGGTCAGCCCCACCAGGCCCAGGAAGAAAGGCGCCGCCCTCTGCTTCTCCGCCAGCACCCTCACTTGCGGAACCCAACGGGCCAGGTGCCGCTGCAGGAAGTCGCGCTGGGCACGCAGGTACGGTCCACGGTCCTTCTCTCCCCGGAGCGCCGACACCTCCTGGAACGTAAGGAAGTGCATGAACTCCAGCTCTGTGGTGATGTGGTCCGGCAGCTCGCGGGACTCCCCGCCCAGGCTGAGCCCGAAGTGGTTGTAGAACCGGGTGACCTCCTCCATCACTGCCCGGCGGCTGCCCAGGTAGAGCCCGCCGTAGAGGGGGCAGGGCGGCCGCGGCACCCCCACATCGAAGAGGCGCACGTACTCCGACTGGAACTCCACGTAGTCGGCAGAGACGCCGCCCAGGACGGTGCGCAGTGGCTCGCCCTCTGCCAGCGGCAGCGCGTAGGGAAGGCCCGCCGCGATCTCCAGCACCTCCGACAGGAACTCGCCGCCCAGGGCGGTCCGGTGGAAGGTCTCCTCAGGGAAAGTGAAGGCGCTGGCCAGCAGCCTGTACATCCGGCTGCGGGCGGCGCCCTGGAACTCTTCGTCCGTCGAGAGGTCAGCCTGGTGGGTCACGCGGCGCTCGTCTAAGCAGGCCTGTGCAGTTTCGCCGGGTCCTTGGCGAAGGGGCCCATGAGATCCGTCCAGCGGTAGCCGATGAGCAGGTCCATGAGCTCCGACGGCTCGCCCCGCCGCTTCTTCTCCATCTCCGCCTTCAGAGTGGCCAGGGCCTGGTACACATCGGTCCCAAAGAGGTACTCCAGGTACTCGTCGGGGATGCGCGGCGTGCTCTCGTCGATGTCGCCATTCTCGTCGAATCGCGGCGGGGCCAGCGGCGGCACGTAGTAGACGTTGGGCTGGGTGCCCTTGTCGGGGAAGAGGGGCAGGGCCACCTTCCACTTCTTCACCAGCTTGTAGACATGCCCATCCTCGTCATCCAGGTAGCCCACGTGGCGGATGCGGCCAGGGCACTGGCGGGTACAGGCGGGCGCTACCCCCTGCTCGACGCGGGGGAAGCAGAAGATACACTTCTGGGCGATGAGCCTCTCCGTGTTGAAGTAGATGCGCTTGTAGGGGCAGGCCTCAATACAGAAGCGGTAGCCGTGGCAGGCGTTCTCATCGATGAGGACGATGCCGTCCTCGGGCCGCTTGTAGATGGCCTTGCGAGGGCAGGCCTCCAGGCAGGCCGCCTTCGTGCAGTGGTTGCAGATGCGCTGTATGTAGAAGTAGTAGCTGTTGGGGAACTCGCCGGCCCCCTGGTCCTCATCCCAGTTCGGTCCCCAGGTGGGGGCCTCACCCTTGGGCTTCAGGTACACGCTGTCTCCCTTGCCGCCGTAGTAGACCTCGTCATAGTTGAACTCCCACGCCTCGCCCCACTGGGCCCTGGATGGCAGTGTTCCCGGTACCGGCTGCCCATCCTTGAAGCCACCGCCCATCTCAAACCACCCCTTGGGGGTGCCGTCGCCGGGCAGGGTGTTGACGATATTCCACCACATGTGCTCCATGCCCGGCTGGTCGGTCCAGAGGGTCTTGCAGGCGATGGTGCAGGTCTGGCAGCCCAGGCATTTGTTCAGGTCGAAGACCATGGCGACCTGCTTCCCGACGCTTTGCTCTTGAGCCATGACTCTCGTCTCCTGTTCTAACCCGTCACATCCCGCCGGCCAGATAAACAGCCTGTGTCGCAACCCCCTCCCGAGCAAGCAACCCTACATGCGCAGCCTGGGGTCCAGAACGTCCCGCAAGGCATCCCCCGCCAGGTTGAAGGCCATGACAGCCAGGGTGATGGCACCGCCGCTGAACAGCGCCAGCCACGGTGAGGTAAGCACGAAGAGTCGACCCGTGTCCAACATCTGCCCCCAGGAGATCCCCGGCGGCCCCAGGCCCAGAAAGGACAGCATCGCCTCCGCGAGGATGACGGTGCCGACGCCGATGGTGAAGACGACGATGATGGGAGCCATAATGTTGGGCAGGATGTGACGCCCCATGATTCGCAGGTCGGAGGCGCCGATGAGGCGCGCCGACTCCACGAACGGCATCTCGCGGGTCTGCAGAACGACGCTGCGCACGATGCGCGAGATAGACGGCACAGAGACGATGGCCAGCCCGATGATGAGGTTCATCTCAGTGGGAGCCCTCACAGTCACCACCAGGATCAGGAAGAGCAAGGCCGGGAACGACTGGAAGCTGTCCATGAAGCGCTGGACGATGGTGTCCAGCAGACCACTGAAGTAGGCAGACGTGAGGCCAATCATTACGCCGATGGCCGTCCCCATGGCAAGAGAAAGAAGCCCCACCTTGAGAGTCCGTCGCGATCCCCAGATGATGCGAGCGTAGCTGTCGCGGCCATAGTTGTCGGTGCCGAACCAGTGCTTCATGCTGGGGGGTGCCTGCGTGTCAATGAGGGTAGGCGAAAATTTCCCTGTCTCCAGCGAGTTAGGGCTGTAGGCCGGATTGGCGACCTCAAAGGCTTGCTCCACGCCGTAGCGGGCCAGCACCGGCGCCCCGGCCGCTACCACCACCAGCACCACAATGACAAAGACGCCGAAGGCACCCAGGGGCTTGCGCACCACAAACCTGCCCAGGCTGCGCCAGAGGCTGGGTGCCCTGGGAGGCGCCCACTCCGAGGCCAGGACGCCCGGTCCCATCTCCCCTGTTCGACCAACCATCCGGCTTCTCCTCGCTGACCGGCCTAGCCGTAGCGAATCCTCGGGTCCAGCCAGGCGTAAACCAGGTCCACCGCGAGGTTGGTGAAGACCACGGCTGTCGCCACGATGAGGACAATGGCGTGGACCACCGGAAAGTCATTCTGCTTGATGGAGGTAACGGTGAAGAGGCCCATCCCTGGGATAGAGAACATGGTCTCCAGCACCACATTCCCGCTGATAAGCGCCCCCACCAGAAGCCCGGCGATGGTAAGCACCGGGATCATGGCATTCTTCAGGGCGTGACGCGTGACCACCGTCCGCTCACGCAGCCCCTTGGCCCAGGCCGTGCGTACGTAGTCCTGCCGCAGCACCTCCAGCATCTGCGAGCGCAGCAGTCGCATGACGCTGGCGCCCGTCGCGATGCCCCCCGCGATGGCGGGCAGCGCCAGCATCTGGAGGTTCTTCACGGGATCTGAAGGGAAGTTGTGGTAGGCCGTCACGACCAGAGGCGGGGTCCATCCCACTACCTTGAAGCTCACTATCAAGAGAATAACAGCCAGGTAGAACGATGGGATGGCCAGCCAGAAGATTGCGAAAAAACGCAGCAGGTAGTCGATCCAGGTGTCCTGTCGGATGGCTGAGATGATGCCGATGGGTACGCTAACCGTCAGGGCCACCAGGATGTCCAGGATGCCCAACTCGACGGAGGGCGGCATCCGGGCCTTCAGTTCCGTCAAGACGGGGCGCTTGGTAAGCAGAGAGTGGCCCAGGTCACCGCGCAGTACGTCGCCTACGTAGTCGAAGTACTGGACATAGAGAGGCCTGTCCATACCCAGTTCGTGGCGCACCTGGTGGATAGCCTCGTCTAGGTTAGCAGCACCGGTGAGAGAAGAAGCGACCCGCCGGGTGGCGTAGTCCGGCAGGGCATGCGAGGCCAGAAACACCATCGTGATGACGAGAAAGAGGACGGGGATGTTCAGAAGGATGCGACCAATGATATACGCGCGCATCAGCTCCCGTCCCCCCGCTTGTCACGAGACCCGCGATGAACTCCCCGCCCGGCGTAGGCCGGCACGCCCATACCTTCTCTTAGCAAGTGTTCTCGATCCCACATAGGGCCATTCGCGCCGAATTTTGTAGTCCGTTTGCACCTCATTCGTCCCGCATGACGCCAAGACGCATCTCACCTTCTCAGATCGCGCCCGCCGCGTCCCCGACCTTCGGCGGCGGTCGACGGGGGTATGCGACCCAGGGCGCGACAGAGCGGAGCGAGGCGCCTCACCAGGGGGCGCAGGGCATCCGCCGGCAGCGCCTGCCCGCCAGCCAGCGAGGGCTCGATTGCCGCCTCCACCAGAACTCCGTCGGCGCCGGCCGCTACGGCGGCCAGGGCCAGCGACTGCACCAGGTCGCCACCTCCCGACGAGGTCGGGTCGGCCATCAGCGGCAGGTGGCTGAGGCGGCGCACCAGGGGCAGCGAGCTCAGGTCCAGCGTTCGGGTCATAGCCGGCTCGAAGGTACGGATGCCGGCCTCGCAAAGGGCGACCTGACCGTGGCCCAGGGCCAGGAGATACTCAGCGGCCATCAGCCACTCCTCCACCTCCGCCGAGGGCCCCCTCTCCAGCACCAGGGGCAGGCCCGTGGACGCGCAACACCGCAGAAGGGCGGCGTTGCCCATGTCCTGACCGCCCACATACAACGCCTGGGCCGTAGAGGCCACAACCCCGACCTCTTCCGCGCTCCTCACCTCTACCAGCACAGCCAGGCCGGCCTCGCGAGCCAGGGTCGCTCGTCGAGCCAGGGTCTCCGCCTGGCGCTCCGAGCCGTAGGGGAAGAGCGTCCGCGAGCCGACTGACACCCGCATCAGCCCGGCGCCCGCCCGGCGAGCGGCCTGCGCCAGCGCCGAAACCTGAGCGTCATCATCAATGAAGCGCGCCCCCACAGCCAGCACCACCGCCTCCGTACCCAGCTCGACGGGGCCGATGCGCACCACGGTGCTCTCCGGCTTGAAGTCGCGGCTGGCGAGCGTGAAAGGCCGGGCGATAGGAGCGACCCGCTCCACGCCCGCCATCGTTGACACGAAGGCGACGGCGGCCGGGGCCAGTTCCGTGAGCACGACGATGATCGTCCTCTCGACACCGCGGCTCACCTGGTGCTCAGCGCCCGCCCGTTTGAGGTAGGAGAGGACAGCCTCGATCTCCTCCTCAGCGGCAGTAGCCAGCATGACTATGACCATACGATCTCCTTACGTCAGGGTTCCGGCGCCACGAGCTGGGCCCGGAAGAAATCAAGGACGGCTGTCGCTAAGGTCTCCTCGTAGCCCCACCAGAAGTGGTCGGCGCCCGCCACCGAACGTATCTCGCAGGGCGGTCCCAGGGATGCAGCCATCTCGGGAAGGCGCAGCGACGGCGAGATGTCATCCCGGTCGCCGGAGACAAGCAGCGTCGGGATGCCCCGTCGCAAGGTGGCGGGATCCAGCCCACCCGCCGGCGGCGAGACGGCAGCCAGAGCGCGTACCCGCTCCCCGGCGGCACCGAGGGCCACCAGGGCGCCGAAGGAGTAGCCAGCCAGTCCCACGCGGCCGCCGTCAACCTCGGCCAGGCCTGCCAGAAAGTCCAGGGCGGCCCGGGCGTCCTGCCCCTCCTCGGATCCGCCGCCGTAGGACCCGCTGCTCCCTCCAACGCCCCGGAAGTTAAAGCGCAGGGCCGCCATACCGCCTCCGGCCAGGGCCCGGCAGAGGGCCACCACCACGTTGTTCTCCATGTCACCGCCATAGAGAGGGTGAGGGTGGCAGACAGCGACGCCGGGTAGCGCCGACCCCTGGGGCCGGTGAAGGACCCCCACCAGCGTTAGGTCGCCGCATGGAAAGCGTGCGGTCTCGGTAACGACGGCCATAGTCTCCCTGAGCACCTTATGAGGCACCTGCCGTATAGTACAGGAGCAGGCGGCAGCGGCAAAGCCGAATGTCTGACTCGCCACTGAAGGCGCCCTCTTTGCGTTCGCGCCTCTCCCCCAACTGCATGCTATCATGGGTGGAGGCGTCCGGCCCGCTCATCGCTACGGAGGAGGAGTCATGCCCGAGGTCACCGGCGGCGAGGTGGTGGTGCGCACCCTCCAGGCCCACGGCGTCGACGTCGTCTTCGGCCTGCCGGGGGTGCACGCCCTTGCCATCTACGACGCCCTCTACGCCCACCCGGAGGTCCACCACATCGCCGTCCGCCACGAACAGACCGCCGCCTACATGGCCGACGGCTACGCCCGCGTGACGGGCCGCCCCGGCGTCTGCATCACTACCACCGGGCCCGGCGCCGCCAACACCGCCGCCGCCATGGGCACCGCCTACTACGACTCTGTGCCCGTCCTCAACGCGATGAGCCAGGTCGCCAGCAACCTGGTGGACCGCGACAAGGGGGCGCTTCACGAACCCAAGGACCAGCTAGGCCTCTTCAGGGCTGTCACCAAGTGGAATGCCCGCGCCAGTGACATCGAAGACATACCTGCCGTCCTCCACGAGGCCTTCCGCACCATGCTGGTCGAGCGGCCACGGCCCACCCAGGTGGAGGTCTGCACCGACCACCTGGCGGGCAAGGTGGACTCGGAGGCCGTTCCCTGGGTCATGCCGTCCCAGTCGTTTCCCCGGCGGGCGGCGGAGCCGGCCCTAGTGGAGGAGGCAGCCCGCGCCCTGGCCAGCGCCAAGGCGCCCATCATCTGGGCCGGCGGCGGCGTCAACCGGGCCGGCGCCTCGAAGGAGCTGGTACGCCTGGCCGAGGCCCTCCGGGCGCCGGTCGTTACCACCGTCCAGGGTCTGGGCGCCATCCCCTACGACCATCCCCTCGCCTTGGGCTACCGCCCCTACGACCGCACCCTCACGCCCCTCATGGAGCGCTCCGACCTCCTCCTGGCCGTAGGCACGCGCTTCGCCGCCGGTCAGACCGCCAACTGGAACCTGAAGCTGCCCGCGCGCCTCATCCACATCGACATCGACGAAAGGGAGGTAGGCAAGAGCTACCCTGCCACTTTGGGACTGATCGGAGATGCACGCCTGGTGCTGGGGCAACTCCTGGAGGCCCTGGGCCCGCCACAGGCGGGCCGAGCGCATGACTGCTGGGCCGGTGACGTGGCCGCCCTGCGCTCGCAGGTGGCCGGCAACTTCAAGGCGGCGGGCCCCCAAGAGATGGCCGTCCTCGATGACATCCGGCAGGCGGTGGAGCGCGACTCCATCCTGGTCTGGGACCAGACGAAGCCCGCCTATTGGGCGGCCCGCTGCTTCCCCGTGTACGAGCCCCGCACCTTTCTCTACCCCGGCTACGGCACTCTGGGCTACGGTTTCCCCACCGCCCTGGGCGCCAAGGTGGGCATGCCGGACCGGCAGGTGGTCTGCATCGTCGGCGACGGCGGCTTCCAGTACGCCCTGCCGGAGCTGGCCACGGCCGCCCAGTTCGGCATCAACGTAACCGTCCTTCTTTTCAACGACAGCGGCTACGGTATCCTCAAGGTCCTCCAGGACATGGACTTCCAGAGCCACTACTACGCGGTGGACCTCCTGAACCCGGACTTCGGCCGGCTCACCGAGGCCTACGGCCTCAGCCACATCGGCCTCAAGGGGCCCGAGGGTCTGGGTCCCGCCCTCCGGCGCGCCCTGGAGTCAGACCGGACCACCGTCATCGAGGTGCCCGTGGACTTCGGGCGCCCGACGGCCTGGCCAAGCCCGCCTCCGCGCTCGGCAGGCAGGCCGCGCCGTCGCGGCAGAGGCCGCTCCTAGGGGAGTGTCCCCAGAGGCTTCTCTTTTGTCACCCTGAGCGCCCGGACGGGCCCGTCTGGGAAGCGAAGGGTCTCGCCAAGCCAGATTCTTCGTCCGCCTCTGGCGGACTCAGAATGACAAGGGCGTCAAGCTGCTAGACCGTCGGCGGGAGGCGGCCCCTCCAGCCGCTGGCTTGCTCGTAGGCCGCACCCACGCGCAGCACCGTCGCCTCCTCGAAGTGACGCCCCGCGATCTGGAGGCCAATGGGGAGGCCCGCCTCCGACAGCCCGCAGGGCACCGATAGCGCCGGTAGGCCTGCCAGGTTGAAGGGAGAGGTGCAGCGGATAAGGGCGAAGGTGGGCGGCTCCACCTTACACTGCTCGATGGTGGGGGCGGTGATGGGTGTCGTGGGGGTCAGAAGGACATCGATGCGGGTGAAGAGGGCCTCTAGCCCCTGCCGGAACTCGATGCGGGCGCGCTGAGCCTTGATGTAGTCGATGGCGGTCTGAGACTGGCCCCCCTTGAGCAGGGCCAGCACATCCTCTCCGTAGTCGCCTGGGCGCTCTTGGAGGTACTTCTCGTGGTAGGCGGCGGCCTCGGCCACGAGCACAGGCATGCCAATGGCGAAGGCCTGCTCCACCCCCGGCACCTCCACCTCTATCACATGGGCGCCCTCTGCCTCGAGCAAAGAGGCCGCCCGCCGCACGGCGGCCACCACCTCCGGGTCGGCCTCGTCGAAGAAGTAGTTCCGGGGCAGCCCCAGGCGCAGTCCACGCACACCACCGCGAAGAGCATCGCGGTACGGGGCGGCCGGCCGGTCCACCGACGAGGGGTCCTGAGGGTCATAGCCAGCGATGGCTTCCATGAGCAGGGCCGCGTCCTCCACGGTGCGCGTCATGGGCCCCACGTGGTCCAGCGACCAGCTCAGCGGCAGCACGCCGCGCAGGCTGGCCAGCCCATAGGTGGGCTTCAGCCCCACTGTCCCGCAGAGCGACGACGGCATGCGTATGGAGCCGGCGGTGTCACTCCCCAGGGAGCCGGCGCAGAGGGCAGCGGCGACGGCAACAGCCGACCCGCCGCTGGAGCCGCCGGGGATGCGCGTGGTGTCCCAGGGGTTGGCGGTGGCGCCGAAGTGGGGGTTGATCGTGGTGGCGCCCGCCGCCCACTCGTGCATGTTAAGCTTACCCAGGAGGATGGCTCCTGCCTGGCGCAGGAGGGTCACCACGTTGGCGTCCTCCTCAGGGACCCAGTCGGCGAGGATCCTGGAGCCGGCAGTAGTGCGTAGGCCGCGGGTGGCGAACAGGTCCTTGATGGCCAGAGGCACGCCGTGCAGGGGCCCCAGGTCCAGGCCCCGCGCCACGTCGTCCTCGGCTTGCTGGGCCGAGCGCACAGCCTGCTCGGCGGCCACGGTAATGTAGGCGTTCAGGCTCGGGTTGAGGGCCTCAATGCGCCGCAGGTAGCCAGCGGCCAGCTCCACGGGTGAGACTTTCTTGCGGCGCACCAGAGACGCCGCTTCCGCCAGCGTCAGCTCTCGCAGGTCCTGCCCTCCCATCTTCACCTCCTCGTCGCCGAACCGCGGCTTTCGAGCCATCGGCTTCCCCTAGTGGGGTGCCAAGAAAAGGTCGCCGCTCGCCCTTGGATAGGCTCAGGACGAGCGGTTGCTAGATCCCGCTCGTGGTGAGCCTGTCGAACCACGAACGGTCCAGTCAAATCTGTTAGCACCCTGCTAGCGCCGCAGAGTGCCGGCGCGCAGCGCATCGCGTATCTCCCGGTACCCGATGAGCCTCACCCCCAGTCCCGACAGATACTCCCGCATGGAGCCGTCGCGGAAGAGCTCGTAGTCGCGTGCCCGCGAGGGGGCGTCCTCGGCGATGGCCGCCATCTCATCGGAGGCGCGGGCCGGGTGGACGATGAAATGAGTGACCCCGGGCTTCAGGTCGGCGAAGAGCTGCCTGTAGGAGGTCTCCTTGGTTTCCTTTGGGTAGTCCAGGGTCTCGAATATGATCTCGTCCAGGATGGGTAGCCCTGCCTCTTCGACCCGCAGCAGGTGCGGCTCGATGACGCTCCAGAGAGACTCCAGGCCACGCTTCTCCAGGAGGGCCCGGTCAGGGCGGACCAGGAACAGGGGCAGCCGGTATTCCAGCCCCAGGGAAACGTAGACGCCCAGGAACTTGGGATGCAGCACCGTCCCCATGTGGGTATCGAGGTGAGTGACGTCGATGCCGGCGGCCAGCGCAGCCTCGACCTGCGCACGCAGCTCCCGCTCCGCCTCCTCCGGTGAGACGTGGGCCTCGGCCTCGGCGGCCGTCAGCCACAGGTAGCCCTGCTCGTCGTAGAGTCCGGGCGCTACCTCCCGACCGGTCAGCCCCCGCCAGCGGTACAGGGGATACTCGCATGTCAGGGTCAGGTGCACGCCGAGGTCGGCCTCGGGGTGCTCGCGGCAGTGCTGGGCCACCTCCGGGAACCAGGGGCAGGGCACGAGAATGGAGCCGCAGGTCATACTCCCTGATGCCATGCCCTCGAAGGCCGCCTGGGCGGAAGCGTGGGAGACGCCCACGTCGTCGGCGTGGATGATGAGGACTCGATCCTGGCGCCCATAGCCGAGGCGCTCTGCCAGATTCACGTCTCACCCCTCTCATGTCATAGAACCAGCCGCGGGAGATGCTGTCGCCCAGTATAGCGTCCGTCCCTTCCTGCGCAAGGTATACAAACAAGGGGCCGGCCCTCTTGGACCGGCCCCATGCTTCCCTGCACTTGAGCCTGACTTGCGCCCCGCCTTCCGCTTGGCAGGCCGAGCCTCCCGTCTCCGCCTGCATTATACCTAATCGAGGGCCCCTGGCAACATGCTGGAGAAGAGTCAGGCCGTCCGCCTTGACGGCAAGCGCCTGTCACACCCTAGGAAGGGCCGGCGGGCCCGCCGGTGGCAACTGAAACCCGCCAGGTGGATGGATGGGAATTCTCACATCAGCGTCGAGAAAGCGCGGAAATTTCCATGTCAAAGGTATTGACAAGGTGACCTGAAGATGTAAACTCGCGCTGTCGCACAGTTGATGTGGCGGGGGCGCGGCGAAATGCGCGAGACTCTCAACGCCTGCGGCAAGGGAGAGTAGATAGCGGTCGCTGGGGCGAACGCCTGGCGACTGCTATTTGTTTCAAGGAGATACGGTGATGAACAAAGGGAGGCCTCAGAGAAGGCCCGACATCAAGGTAGCTGGGTGGACGTTCTGTCCATGGGCGGCAGCCCTCTTTGGACTTGTCCTGTTGAGTTTGCTCATTGCCTTGTCTTTCTCGAACCCGACAGCCCAAGCGGACCCCATAGAGGTGGACCACTTCCCGCACTCCCGCGCAATGGTGGAAATACAGACTCCATTTGGACCCGACACGGTGTCGCTTAGCGGGCCGACAACCGTGGAAGTTGACCTGGGAAGTCTAGCGGATGCGGACGCCGATGGCCGGGAGGAGATCCAGACGGAGATCGTGCAGATGGAGCTTACCGGCACCAGCGCCCTTCTCGGCCCCGTGACCCTCAGGCTGCGCGACCCGGCCAAGCACCCGTTCCAGCGATCGCTAGGGGAGATGGAGGAGAACAACAACGTCCAGGCGGGGCGGCTCGATCTACTAGGTGACAACCCTCCCCTCTGTGTGGAACACCCTTCCCCTCCACACAACTGCGTAGGCACAACGGCGGACAGCTTTTTCGATGTCTTCTTCGAGGTCGAGGCCGCCGGAATGGTGCTTCACAACCACACCCCAAAGCATATGGCGACGACAATCACTCACAAACCGCCTGCTTCGGGTGAGACGTACGAAAATCCAGACCCGATCCCGCTCTACAATGAGTCTGAGGTCCAAGTGGCGACGGTTACCAGCACTTTCCACACACCCAATCCAGCCGTGGGTGGCATAGCAGAGCTCCTGCCTGTGGCCGGGCCATCGGCTGAGGAGGCTGCGGCGCCCGCTGAGGGCTCCGGCTGGTCGGCTGGCAACTATGCTGCCCTGAGTGGCGGGCTGGCAGCGGCACTGCTCGCCTTGACGGCGGCCGGGTGGTACGCCAGGAGGCGGTGGGTCAGATAACGCTGCGAGCCCACGTACCGGCACCAGCCGTCGAGGCCCAGCGGCCCCCGGACCGCGGCCCAGCATCCGGGCCCCGGCTCACCAGGGCAGCAGCCCGTAGGTGTCGCGCAGCTCGCGGGAGGCAAAGAGAAGGAAGCGGAGGGCAGCGCTCGCCGTCGCACGCCCGCCCGCGCCTCGGAAGGTGAAGAGCATGCGCAGCGCCGAGAGCGGCCCGATGCGCAGTATACCCATAGCGATGGGCGGGCCGCCCGCCGCCGAGAGGTCTACCAGCTCGGCGTAGAGGGTGGTCATGTCCTTCCAGACGTCGAAACCCGGGTCATCCTCGATGTGCTTCTCGCCCCGGAGCAGATAGCGCCGCTCCCCCTGTCGGAAGGGCAGGTGGTAGGCGATGATCTTGCGCCCCTCCCGCCAGCAGAACAACTCGATGCGCCCCTCCTCGATAGGCATCCCCCGCCCCAGGCCGGCCACGTCCACCACGCCGGTCATGTCGGCGGCGTGCTGAGGGTCGCGCAGGAAGGACTCCAGGTCGTTGATGCGCGCCGTGGCCCGGTAGCGCACGCGCGCGCCCGCCGCCCGTCCGGCGAAGTAGCCAGCCTCGTGGTCCTCCGCCGCGGCCATGTAGCCGGAGAGGGCCTCAGTGAAGCGCAGAGCGCACGCCTTAGCACCCTGGGCGGCCTTCGAGGCAGCCTCAGAACCGCCCGGCTTCGCAGCGCCGGAAGCCATCTACGTGCCCCTCCCCGGCACCGGCGGCGCCGTCATGCCCGCCTGCCGGACGGGCAGGCCCTCCACCACTGGCTGGTAGCGAGAGCACCCGTCGTCGCCCACCTGATAGAGGCCACGGGCGGCCTCAAAGAGGAGGTCGTAGCGGCCGGCGGCGGCCAGCTCCTCCAGGTGACGGAGCTTGACGCTGCCGGGCGGGCTGTCACCGGCCTCGTCGACACAGAAACCCCAGTCGGCCAGCAGACTGTCCGGGGCAAAGCAGTAAACAAACTTGGCGCAGTAGCCGCACTGGGGGTTGAAGGGCTCATGCATGGCCCCTAGGGTCTCCTCCCGAACTCCAGGCTCATGAGCGGGTGAATGGCCTTTACCCGGCCCGACTTCAGCTCGTCGATGAGGTCATCCATCGTTGCCAGGGGCCGCTCGAACGCCGTGTGGCAGCAGCCAATAGTGTGGGGAGCGTGGCTATCGCTGCCCGCCACCGCCGGCAGGGGCAGGCGCGCCGCCACCTCGACGGCGAACTCCTGCTCCCGTCGCGAGCCCCCTCCGTTGAACACCTCTACGGCATCTACCAGCTCGAACAGGGGATTGGCCAGCGCCTCCTCGACGCTGGCCTGCACGCCGGGCACGAAGAAGCGCCGGAAGGGATGAGCGGCGATCATGACGCCGCCGGCCCCCTCCACCAGCGCTCGCAACTCCTCCGCCCGACAAACGCCAGGCGGAACGCCGTTCGCGCCGAAGACCAGCACGTCGCCCAGCTCCGTGCTCACCTCCATGCCCGTGAAGACCAGGGGTGGGCCCTTTCGTGCCAGGGTGCGCAGGCTGGAGCGGTCCCAGGGAACGTTGTGCTCGGTAATGCAGACGGCGTCAAGACCCACGAGCCGCGCCTGACGCAGCAGGTCAACCGGCTCCATGTAAGAGCAGCTAGAGCCGTGACGCGTGTGGGTGTGGAGGTCGACGGCGAAGGCCATGGTGGCCGGTGGGCGTGCCTAGGGCCCGCCCTTCTCTCCCTCCGAAGGCCGGAAGCAGAACTCGCAGACGCTGCCCTCCGCCAGCGACTTCTCCAGCACGGTCTGGACCTTGAGGCCGCACTTTTCGACCGCTACTCGGAAGCTGGCCAGACAGAACTCGCGGCAGGGCGTCCCCTCGGTGGGCACGCCCGCATCCTGAAGGGCCTTCAGCAGCGCGCAACTGAAGACCTGCATGCGCAGCTCTACGAGCGTGGAGACAGCCACGTTCCAGCGGTCCAGGGGCCGGGGGCCAACGATAGACAGCTCCACATAGCGCTGGAGCCGGTGCGGGAAGTGAATGCCCGTCTGCTCCGCCACCTTCTCGATCATCTCGCCGGTGCGGTCCAGGTACTTGCTGTCCGCCAGTTCGATGGTGGAGGCCATCACCTCCCGTCCCAAGCGACGGAGCTCCTCGGCGGCATCCTCGGGTGTCTTGCCCTTCACCGCCTCAGCCAGCGAAGCCACGTTGTGGCGACTCGACATCTCGACCACGAAGCCGCGGTCGGCGTCGAAAGCGAGGGGCCGGCCGGGTTCCTCCAACACCAGCAGGCGCTCTTTGATGGGATTGCCGTAGCGATAGTTGATCTTCATGCCGTCACCCCCCGGCCGAAGCTAACCGAGATGGCCCCGTGAGGGCAGACCTCCACGCACTTCTGACAGGTGGTGCAGAACTGGTAGCGCACCCCCCGGACGATGAAGTGGGAGGGTGCTGTCTCTTGGTACTTATGTGGTGCCACGTTGGTGCCCAGACCCAGCACCCGGGTGGGACAGGCCAGCAGGCAGAGGCGGCAACGCAGCGGGTCGCTGCACTTGCTGTCGTCGACTTGGATCGTAGGAAGCATTCCCGGCACCTCCGCTACCAGACTCCAGCCACGGCCGGGAGGCTAGCTCGGTCGACCAGCTCGATGGCGTCAGGCTTGCAGGGATTTCGGCAGAGGCCGCAGCCGAAGCACTTGAATGGGTCGATGTAGGCCTTGAGTGTGCTGGAGCTGAAGCTCAGGGCCTTGAACTGGCAGCGGCGGACGCAGAGGCCGCAGCCGTTGCAGCGGTCTGGGTCCACCTCCGCCACATAGTGTCCCTTCCAGACCACCCTGACGCCCATGTCCACAGCCGTGCGAAGGCCGCCGCAGTCCGGGTAGTCACAGTTGCAGATGCCGGCCAGGTAGGGCGTGCCGAAGGTGTACATGCAGTGGACGAGGCCCCGCCGGTTCAGCACGTCGATGACCTGCTTCGCCTCCTCGGGCGTCAGGAAGTTCATCCCCCCGCGATAGGTGTCGGGCCAGCGCTCCCACTTGTACATGCCGGGCCCCATGCCGATACAGGTGAAGTTCTCCTCGTCGGGCAGGCCGCGCATGGAGCGGCGGCAGACGCAGGTCATGAGGCCGATCGGATAGATGATGTCGATGATGCGGTCAACTTCCTCTTTGGTCACCACCTGGCCGAAGTGGATCCGCCAGGATACCTGCTCGGCGTCGCGGCGCATGCGGGCCACCGTCTCGTGGTCGCCGCGGGTCTGAGCCTCCAGGAACTCCCGCCCGACGACGCTCATGCCGCCAGCCACCTGCGGGTTAGCCTCGGCGCCGGAGGCTTCCGCCTCCTCCCTGCGCACCTTGTACAGGCGGCGAGCATAGTTCGCAGGGTTGAGGTACCAGCGCTCGTAGCCGCCGCCGTACTGCTCACACCAGTCACACACCTGGGCACCCCTCCTTCTGGCCCCGGGGATGGAGGCCGTCTGCACCACCGCCAGTGTCACCACTAGAGACCCCACAGGTAGGAGGTGTCAAGGGCCATTCGGACAGGCGGAGAGGGGGAGATTGGCCCCAGGTTCAGGTCGTATTAATCAGAAGGAAATGCGTGGGGTTTCAGCCCCCGTGCCGGACCACCCGCCCAGCCTGAGCACCGGTGTGAACGCCGCCATCCATGACCAGCGCTCCGTTGACGATGACGTAGGGGATGCCTTCGGGGTACTGCCTCGGCTCCTCGTAGGTGGCGCGGTCAATGACCGTCTCCGGGTCAAAGAGGCAGAGATCGGCGAAGTAGCCGGGCCGTACTTCACCTCGCTCGCGGAGCCGGTGCTTTCGCGCGGGCAGAGAGGTCATCTTGCGCACCGCCTCCTCCAGCGAAAGGAGTCGCAGCTCTCGCACGTAGTGGCCGAGGACACGGGGGAAGGTGCCGTAGAGGCGAGGGTGGGGCTTGCCGGTCGGCGAGGGGATGCCGTCGGAGCCGAACATAGCCTGCTCGTAGCGCATGACACGTTGCACGTCCTCCTCACTCATAGCGAAGGCCACCACCACGACAGCGTTCTCCTCCTGCTCCAGCAGACGCATAGTCGCCTCGCGGAGGGGCAGGCCCATGCGCCGGGCGATCTCGGCCAGGGTCAGGCCCTCGTACTCATGCTGGTGCTTGACGGAGACGACCAGTAACTGGTCACCCGCCAGGTCCTCGGTGCGCCCAGCCAGCAGCAGCATCCCCAGCGCGGTGCTTCCGGCTGTGTAGGGGTAGACATCCACAGTCACGTCCAGGCCGCGGGCCCGCGCCTCCTCGATGAGACGGAGGGACTGCTCCACCCGGCCCCAGTTGCGCTCCAGCATGGCCTTGTGATGGGAGATCTGGACCGGGACGCCGCCCTCCACGCCGATACGGATGGCTTCGGCCACGGCGTCCAGCATGCCGTCGCCCTCGTCGCGGATATGGCTGGCGTAGATGCCGCCGTGCTCGCCGGCCACCCTCCCCAGCTCGATGAGTTCCTCGGTGGCGGCGAATAGACCCGGCGGGTAGATGAGGCCGGTGGAAAGGCCCAGGGCGCCGGCCTCCATCCCCTGTGCCAGCAGCCCTTTCATCGCCGCCGTCTCCGCTGGCGCAGGCAGACGCCGCTCCAACCCCATGGCCAGGAAGCGTATCGTGCTGTGGGGCACGAAGGAGGCGATGTTGAGAGAAGGGCCGGCCTCCTCCACCGCCCGGTAGAACTCCTCTGTGGTGCGCCACGGGAGGGTCCCCATCGGGCCCAGGATGTCCCCCAGCACCGTCCTGTAGAAGTGCAGGTAGGCCTCGGAGGAGGGGGCGGCCCCGATGCCGCAGTTGCCCACGATGTCCGTGGTCACCCCCTGCCGGACCTTGAAGTCGACGGCCGGGGTGCGCAGCACGGCCAGGTCGTCATGGGTATGGACGTCGATGAAGCCGGGGGCTACCACCAGCCCGGAGGCGTCGATGGTGCGCCCGTCTGGGCGGAGACCTCCCTCCGACACCTCGCCTACGGCGGCGATGCGGTCGCCCGCGACGGCGATGTCGGCAGCGAAGGCGGGCGCGCCCGTGCCGTCCACCACCAGGCCGTGGTGGATCACCAGGTCGAATCTGGAGCCGGCTTCAGCAGGCATACCGGCGCCATCATAGCGGATGGGGGGACAGTGTCAATTCACGGCCCCCGCATCAAGGCCCAGCGCCGCGGCCGTAGTCCCAGGAGATGATCCGTGTGGAGAAGAGGGATGAGCCTAGGAGGGAGGGCGGTTGTAGTTCTCGCCGTTGCCGGCCCGTACCTGCTCCATGAAGTCGCGCAGGCCCTGGATGATACGCTCCGTGGACTCCTCCAGCGCTCGCAGGGCTGCCTCGCTGTTGGCCAGGCTGGCTGCCACCTGGCCGCTGTATGCGGTGCGCGCCTCTGACATTTTGCGGAAGGACTCATCGAGCTCTGACAGCAGCGGGAGGAGCGAACGCAGCGCCTCGCTTTCGTTCGGCACGCCTTCCAGCGGAGGCAGCGGCGGCCTCGCCAGCAAGGGGGCAGGCCCACCCGGCGTCCAGCTACGCACGATCTCCTCGATGCGCGAAAGCGCCTCGATGGTCGCTCTGTGCGTGCTGTGTGTATCGCCATGCTGGCGCCAGGTAGCCAGCACGGCCACCACGGTCAAGATGAGAAGCCCGGCAAGAGCCAGGCCCACTGCGATGATGGCTACCAGGAACTGAAAGGTATCGTTGTCGCCCACCAGGCCCCCCAATCTGTTGCACGAAGGGCAAGGCCGCACCTGAGATGGGTCTAGCTAATTATCGGTAACGTGCCCTACGCTCTTGACCCCCGATGTTCTGCGCCTACGCAGCATACGCCGTGGCGCCCAACATATCAATCCGCCGCCGTATATGCCGAAAACAATCATAGAACAAGTCGCGTTGCTTTGCAGGCCGGGTGTTCAAAGAAGGCCTTTCAAGGGCCTTCCAGGCGCCCCTTCGCCGCAGCGGCAAAGGAAGCATGCTATGGTACTCAGATTCGGGCGTCGCCGCCGAAAGCGCCAGCAAGAAGCCGAGGAGGAGCCTCAGGTCCCCACGCCCGAGCCGGAGCAAGGGACAGAGGTACCGGAAGGCTTTCAGTCAACAGAGGGCAGCGAGGGCGGCGAGATCGCCGAGCCCGCCCAAGCCGGGCTCGAGGAAGCCCCCGTCGCTTCCGAGGAGCCCCTTCCGGCCGAGAGCGACGCCGCCGAAGGCATGGAAACGCCCGTCGTCTCCCAGGAGCCCCCTCTGGCCGAGAGCGACGCCGAAGGCGGCATGAAAGCACGCACCGAGGCCGCAGAGGAAATCCCTTTCACCCCCTCCCCCAAGCACACTGTCAGTGATAGCCTGCCGCTTCTAAACACACTGCTGCGGCTGCATGGAGCGGAGGACATCGACTCGCTGGTTGACGCCGCCGACCAGTTGACCCGCACCTATCTTAACGGCACCCACCTGCTGGTGCTCATCGTCGACAAGGCGGGCCTCTTCCACCTCCGGGCAGCCAGGTCCGGTGCCACCAGGACACTGCTTGAACAGTTGAACGACACGCTTGGCATCGATGTAGGCCGCGAGAGCCCCCCGCCCCGGCAAGGCCGGATAACCAAGATCTGGCTGGACGAAAGCGCCAGCGCTCAGGCCGCCTCGCTGGCCGATTTCTGGGGCAGCCTCGCGGGAGAAGAAACATGCTGGCGTGCCGAGAAAGTCCTCGACCTTTCCCAGGTGACCGCCATCCGTCTCGCCTCGCCAGAGGAGCCTCTGGGCATCGCTCTTTTCCTCTCTCGAGGCGATCCCCCCGACCTGGCAATGCTGGACGCCGCGGGGCGCCACCTGACGGTGGCCCTTGCTGGTCTCCTGAGCATAGAGAAGGCACGTCAATTCGGCAGCATCGACCCTGTCCGCTGGATTCCGGACCACAGCGAGTTCACTCGACAGCTATCGCGGGAGGTGAGCCGTGCGCATCGCTACGGCCAGCCCCTCTCGATAGCGCTGCTGGCGGTCGACAACTTTGACACGCTGCGGCTGGAGTACGGCTGGACGGTGGCGAACCGCCTCCTGCGTTCCATGAGCTCTACCCTGGCCGGGTGCCTGCGTGAGTCTGACTTCCTGGGCTCCTATCGCCACAACGGGTTCGGCGTCATCCTGATGCAGGCTTCAGAGGAAGTGGCCTCTGAGGCCGCCAACCGCCTCCGCGAGGCAGCGACAGGTGTACGCGCCCTTGAGGGAGAAGACAGCCCGGCGCCGGAATGCGTGGTTGCCATCGCCTCCTACCCCAACGACGCAGACGACGCTCGCACCCTGCTGGTAGCCGCTGAATCTCGCCTGTTGCCCAAACGGCGCCTCTCCTCTGCCAGCGCCTGAACCCAGAACGTCACGTACAGCAAGGCCCTCCCCACGGGAGGGCCTTTCAACAGGTCGAATGTGCCCCGACGTTATTCCATCGCAGACACCGATAGGCTGCCGTTCCAGGTCAGCTTGGCCAGGCGCTCCTGCACGTTCGCCGCCAGGCGCTCGGGGTCGGCCACCTCTTCGGGGCGTTCCCCTTCGCTGAGCGTCACCTGTACCCTTGCGCGCCGCCCAGCGTAGTCCAGCAGGTCAACATCGGCGACGCCGGGGGTCTCGCGAAGAGCTCGCTCCACGACCATCAGGTCGATGTTGGCCTCGGAGCTCTCGATCTGGAGGCGGATGCTTTCGGCAGCTTCAGCCACCGAAGGAGCCCCCTCTAAAGGTTCCCCCTCGACAGGCCCCGGCGGTTCCTCGGCCTCAGCCACGGCCGCCACCTCAGAGGGTTCAGCTCTGCTCTCAGCCTCGTGCTCCTCCAGAGCCGTCAGCAGAGGTTCCTCAGCGACCTCAGGCTCAGCCTCCTCCGGCTCGAGCGGCCATGGCTCGCCCATCTCCACCGTAGCGGCCTTGGGCACCGTCGGTGGAACGGGCGCCGGCCGATGGGCTTGGGGTGGCCCCTTCAACTGGTGCCTGACCTCTGCCAGTCCCGATTCCACCTGTCGTATGAACGCCGACAGGGTGTGGAGACGCTCCACCCACTGGTTGAGCTCCCGGGTGGCGGCCAGCGCCTCCTCCAGCGCCGCCTCTATCTCCTGGACAGCCGTGGATACCCGAGAGTCCAGCGTCTCCCAATCGATGCCGGTATCGATGTCTTGTTGCGAGATGTCGTCAGGCTTCGCGTTCAATTTCCCTGCCCTCAGGACAGGCCTTTTGTGGCGGCTGGCTGTGCCGACCTGTCAGCACGAACGGCGGTGGTTCGGCCAATCCTGAGTAATAATCGTCAACGCAGAGGCTCCCTTTAGGCCCCCATACCTGAAAACGCCAGGCTTCAGCAAGCCGCCCGACCGGCGCAAGCCGCCTTGTCCCGCCGCCAGAGCGCACTGCAGCACCGGCAAAAGAGCAAGTCCTGCTTGCCAGCCCTCACAGCCCGTTGTAGTCTGCCTTCGACGACAGCAGCGCAGAGGAGGGCAACTGATGACGGATCACGTCGGCTTTATCGGCCTCGGCATCATGGGCAGGCCGATGGCCCGCCACTTGCTGCGGGCGGGATACCCCCTCACCGTCTGGAACCGCAGCCGGCCCGGCATCGAAGAGCTGGTCCGGGACGGCGCCTCCCCCGGCTCCAGTCCGGAGGACGTGGCCCGCCAATCCGATGTGCTTATTACTATGGTGACTGATTCACAGGATGTCGAGAAGGTGGCCCTGGGACCGAAGGGCATCATCGAGGGCGGGCGGCCTCGCCTCATCCACATTGATATGTCCACCATCTCCCCCACCGTCACCCGTCGCATCGCCTCTCGCCTGGCTGAAAAGGGAATCGAGATGCTGGACGCCCCCGTGAGCGGCGGCGATACGGGCGCCCAGGCCGGCACTCTATCCATCATGGTCGGAGGAAAGGAGGAGACCTTTCAGCGCTGCCGGCCCATCTTCGAGGTGCTGGGCCGCACCATTGTCTACTGCGGCCCCAACGGCGCCGGGCAGACGGTGAAGCTGTGCAACCAGATCGTGGTCGCCCTCAACAACCTGGCTATGTGCGAGGCTCTGGTCTTCGCCACCAAGGCCGGCGTCGACACCCGGCGTATGCTGGAGGCCGTGGGTGCCGGCGCCGCCAGCTCGTGGGCACTCCTCAACCTGGCGCCGCGGATCCTGGCCCGCGATTTTCGACCGGGCTTCAAGGTGGCCCACCAACAAAAGGACCTGCGCCTGGCCCTGGAGACGGCAGAGGAGCAGGCCATCCCCCTGCCCGGCACCAGCCTGGTCCACCAGCTCTTCGCTGCCGTCGAAGCGGAGGGCCTGGGCGCCGAAGGCACCCAGGCCCTGGTGAAGGCTCTCGAGAAGCTGGCCGGCGCGGAGGTGCGCTAGCCGCTTCTCTCACTCGGCCTACTCGCGCGGCAGCCCTAGCCCTCGCTGGGCGATGATGTTGCGCTGGATCTCGTTGCTGCCGGCGTAGATAGTCTCCCCTACCGTCCACAGGTACAAGTACTTAATCCGGCCACGCAGAGGCGCCCACTTTGATGATTCATCGAGCTGGCCGTAGAGCCCCAGGATCTGCACGCCCGTGTTGGCTATGCGCTGCCGAAGCTCTGTCGTATAGGTCTTGGCTGCCGACGACTCGTAGATTGGCACCTGGCCCTTGCTCTGCAACCAGGCCACGTTGTAGCTGATGAATCGGGCCACTTCGATCTCGATGGCCAGATTGGCCAGCTTGCGGCGTACCCGCGGGTCGTCGATCAGGGGCTGCCCGGCGCGCTTGGCCTCCCGACAGTACTGTGCGAGCTCCTGAAGGGTACGTCTGGCCCCCGAGGCGAAGCCGATGCTTGACCGTTCGAAGGAAAGGGTGGTCATCGCCGCGTACCAACCGCGGTTCTCCTCGCCCAGAAGGTTGGCCACGGGCACCCGCACGTCCTCAAAATACGTCTCGTGGAAGCCAGCGAACCCCGTCATGCTGACGATGGGCTGGGTGGTGATGCCCGGCGACTTCATGTCCACCAGCAGGTAGGAGATGCCCCGGTGCTTGGGGGCATCGGGGTCGGTGCGCACCAGAACGTGGATCCAGTCGCTACGGGTGGCAGCGGTGGTCCAGGTCTTCTGCCCATTCACCATGTAGTCGTCGCCGTCACGCACGGCGCGGCACTGAAGGCTGGCCAGGTCGGAGCCGGCGTTGGGCTCGCTGAAGCCCTGGGACCAGACCACCTCCCCTTTGGCGATGGGAGGAAGGAAGCGCTCCTTCTGTTCGTCGGTCCCATGAACCATGACACAGGGCCCGACCATGGAGATGCCTTGCCCGTCCACGATGGGCGCCCCGGCGTACGCCATCTCATCCCGGAAGATAAGCTGGGTCATGTGACTGGCTTCCAGGCCACCGTACTGCTTGGGCCAGGCCATGGTGAGCCAGCCCTTAGCGACCAGCTTCTTCTCGAAATCCCTGGCCGCCTGCCAGTCCTCAGCTTTGTCGGGGTCCCAGTCGGGCAGGGTCCATTCTCGGGCCAGGAATCCCTGCACCTCCTTACGAAAGGCTTCCTCCTCCTCGCTGAACCTGAAGTCCATGGAGCTACCCCTCCTGCCCGGCGAGGCGGGCCAACTCATCTCGCGACAGGCATCATTGATTCGAGTGGCTGCCGCCGTCCTTGCTCAACTCTCCCCCGCAAGCGTCGATCTTGCAAGGGCCATTTGTCCCATAGCGCGACCGTGAAGTCTACACTTGGTGGCTATCCCCTGCCGCGGCTCGGGCAGCCCAAGCCTTGCATGCAGGACGGCTGGTGTCAAGCGAAACATCTACTTGCGGAACCAGTGACAGGCCAGGCGCACCGCAAGGACCGGTGACAATCGACGGCGAAGGGCGGCCCCCAGGGCTCAGCATGTCTCCGATCCGGCAGCGCCAGCGGCAGTCCCGCGCCGCTGGCGATGACCCTAACGACCGAGGGTTACTCTGGCACGGGCCATTTGTACCAGAAAAAGAGTACGTCTTGCCCTAGCTACTAGTTGACCGAAAGGGTTTATTTCAACTGCAGAAACGCACAACACACGTTAGGACTAAGAATCTCAGGGGCCTGCTAGTGCCCTTAGAGGTAGTAGAGTGTATACTTGTGTATATCGGTGCCGAATCCGCCGCGGGATGCGGCAACTGTAGAGGAGGTGAAGCACACCAATGCCAGAGACAGCAAGCGAAGCCCCGCCAAGAGATGTACCGGTGCCCGTTGTTGAGGGCCTACTGCTCTACCAGGCCGAGACGACCCTCGCCAAGCTGGTCGAGCGTTCATTGCTGGAGTTCGGCCTCAGCACGCCCCAGATGCTGCTGCTGGGCGCGCTCTACTGGGACGGCCGCCCCCTGGTACCGCGCCGGATCCGCAACACCCTGGTGGTGGAGGCGCAAAGCCTGACCGGCCTCATCGACCGGCTGGAAGCTCAGGGCCTAGCCCAGCGCCTTAGCCACCCGACGGACCGCCGCAAGATCAGGGTGCAGATAACCCCGAAGGGCCGTAAGAGGTACGAAGAGGCTGCGGCACACAGCGACAAGACGCTGGAGGCCTTTTTTAAGGCGCTGACGCTTCGCGAGAGGCAGCAGCTCCGCGCAGCCATGTTCAAGCTGCGGGGCGCAGGCTACAAGCCCTTGGGTTTGGTGCACAAGGCAGCCTATCCCCAGCCCTCCTAGCCTTACGAGGAACTAGTCGCGAGGGCGGCTGGGGCTGCACCGCGCATTGGTCGTCCATGATCAACGTGGGCCCCCAGCCGCCTTAGGCTGGGCTCTTCGCCGGTCGCCATATTATGCTGCCCTCCGCCCGGCACGCACAGGCGGCCGTGGAATAACCACGGACCGAGGCTTCTTGCTCGCCATCTCGCCGCTCACACGCCTTCGCCCAGCGGCGCATCTCACTACGGCCTTCTAGCCTACCCACCGAGCGAAGGCACGCCCCTCCGCCCACCTCCCAGCGCAGCCAAACCCTTCCCCTAAAACCTAAATAGAGAGGCCATTCGACCCCTTGACAGGTCATCGCCCAAGGTGTAGGATGGCGGCAACCGGTTGCCGCCCACCGCCTCCATGCGATCAGGATCGGGCGGCCCTCGCCAAAGGGAGAGATGGCCTTGAGCAGCGCAGCCCGCCGCAACGGAGGACGACCAGCCATCCGGCGCATCTACCCGCTGGAGAACCTCTGCATGGGCTGCGGCCTCTGTGAGGTCCACTGCCTGGTCGAACACTCCCGCACGCGCGATGTCATCAAGGCCTACCTGCGAGAGCGGCCTTCTCCGCTCGCCCGCCTGCGCGTCGAGCGGCAGGACCATCTCTTCCTACTCGTCCAGTGCCGCCATTGCCCGGAGCCTCTCTGCGTCTACTCCTGCCTCACAGGCGCGCTCAGCCGCGACCCGACGACAGGCGAGGTCCACGTCGACGAGGCGCGCTGCATCGGCTGCTGGACCTGTATCCTGGCCTGCCCCTACGGCGCCATCCGGCGTGACCCCCAGCGGGGCATCATCGCCAAGTGCGACCTCTGCCCCGACCGCTCGCTGCCCGCCTGCGTCGCTGCCTGCCCCAACGAGGCCATCCTCTACGTGGAGGAGGCCCTGTGATGCCGCGCAAGACCAGCCAGAGAGGCACCCGCTACCTCATCGTCGGCAACTCGGCCGGCGGCATCGGCGCCGTCGAGGCCATCCGCCAGGTGGACGCCAACGGCCCCATCACCATCGTCTCCGACGAGCCCTACCCGGCCTACTCCCGTCCTGAGATCTCCGGGTACCTGGCCGGCCTGACGACGGTGGAGCGCATGCTCTTCCGCCCGCCCGACTTCTACGAGAGGAACGGCGTAGAGGCCATCCTGGGTGTCACCGCCTCGCGCCTGGACCTGCGGAAGAGGGGCCTGGAGTTGGAGGATGGGCGCACCCTCGCCTGGGACAGACTGCTCCTGGCTACCGGCGGCCGGCCCACCATGCCACCTATCCCCGGCGCCGATCGTGAGGGCATCTTCACCTTCACGACCCTGGCTGACGCCGATCGCATCCGGGCAGCCCTAAGCCCTGCCTCACGGGCGGTGGTCATCGGAGCGGGGCTCATCGGCCTCAGCCTCACCCACGCTTTGGTCCACCTGGGTGTGCCCGTGGTCATGGTGGAGCTTCTAGACCGGCCCCTGGCCAACGCCCTCGACCGAGAAGCGGCGTCGGTGGTGGAGCGCGCCCTGCGGGAGGCCGGCGTCGAGCTTGTCTTCGAGCAAACGGTGGACGAGGTCCTGGGCCAGCCGGAGGATGGTGAGCACGTCGGGGGCGTGCGTCTCCAGGACGGCCGGCAGCTTTCGTGCGACATCCTGGCCATCGCCATCGGCGTCACGCCGCGGACAGAGCTGGCCCCCGAAGCTGGCCTACGGGTGGACCGGGGCATCATCGTGGACCGGCGCATGGCTACCAGCCACCCTGATGTCTACGCCTGCGGCGACGCGGCCGAGGCCTTCGACTTCGTCCACGGCGTCGAGCGGGTGACGCCTATCTGGCCCAACGCCTACATCGGGGGCCGCGTGGCCGGCCTCAACATGGCTGGCCGGGAGACGGTGTACAGCGGCGGCACAGCGATGAACGCCCTCAGCTACTTCGGGCTGGCCATCGTCTCCGCCGGTCTCCAGGAGCCCGGCGACGGGCCTGGCTACGAGGTGCTCGTGTCCTCCGACAGCGATACCGCCTATCGAAAGGTGGTGCTCCGTGAGGGCCGGGTGGCCGGCCTCACATTCGTCGGAGACATCGAGAAGTCAGGCATCGTCCTCGGACTCATGCGGGACGGCACGGACGTGAGCGCGTTCAAAGAGGCGCTGGTGGCGCCCGACTTCGGGCTGACGTCGCTACCGGAAGAGCTGCGGAGGGAGCGGCTGGCACCTTTTGTAACCGAGGCCGCCTAAACAGGAGGGATAGACATGCGGGACAGCGCCTGGTTCGAGCCCATCCAGAACCCCTACCGGGACGACAAGGTCATGGCTGCCTGCGGCCTCTTCGGAATCCTGGATACCAGCGGACGCCCCATTGCCGCCAGCGACATCGTCCGCGCCATAGCCAACATGCACGACCGCAGCAATGGCCTGGGGGGCGGATTCGCCGCCTACGGCCTCTATCCGGAGCACGCCGACCTCTACGCCCTTCACATCATGTACATGCGCGACGACGCCCGGCCCCAGACGGAAGCCATCCTTAGTGCCCACTTCACTGTCGCCCACGCTGAACCGGTACCGACGCGCCCAGCGGCCCGCCTTAGCAGCCCGCCCGACTTCTGGCGCTACTTCGTCAGCCCCAAGGGCGACCATCGCCAGGGACCTGGCGATGACTACGTCATCCAGCAGGTGATGCGGATTAACACCGGTGTCCCCGGGGCCTTCGTCTTCTCCAGCGGCAAGGACATGGCCGTCTTCAAGGGCGTCGGCTACCCGGAGGACATCGCCGAGCACTTCCGCCTGGACGACTATCGAGGCTACATGTGGGTGGCCCACGGCCGCTTCCCCACCAACACGCCCGGCTGGTGGGGAGGCGCTCACCCCTTCAACATCCTGGACTGGACCGTCGTCCACAACGGCGAGATCTCTTCCTATGGCATCAACGTCCGCTACCTGGAGGCGTTCGACTACCACTGCACCATGCAGACCGATACGGAGGTGGTGGCCTACGCCGTGGACCTGCTCGTGCGCCGTCACGGCCTCCCCATCGAGGTGGTGGCCAACGTCCTGGCGCCGCCCTTCTGGAGCGACATCGAGCGCGAGGACGAGGAGACCCAGGCCCTACACCGGGCCCTGCGTCAGGTCTACGGTAGCCTCCTGCTCAACGGCCCCTTCACGGTCATCATCGCCCATCAGGGGGAGATGGTCGGCCTCACCGATCGCATCCGACTCCGGCCGTTGACGGCAGCCGTCAAGGGAGACCGGCTCTACCTATCCTCGGAGGAGGCGTCCATCCGGCTTGTCTCGCCCGAGCTGGACCGAGTGTGGACGCCGACCGGCGGCGAGCCGGTGGTAGGACGGCTCGGCATACCCCTGCGCGGGGCAGCGCCACCCTCCGAGCTACCAGCCCTCCGCCTGAAGGGCGCCGCCGGAAGGGTCGAAGGGAAAGTCTGAGGACCGCGATCTGCCAATGAAGAGCTACCTGCCTCCTCGCTTCGCAATACACCGGCGGGATGACCGCTGCATCCGCTGCCAGGTCTGCGTGCGCCAGTGCAGCTTTGGCGCCCAGGCCTACGACGCCGAGGATGATGTCGTCGTTGGCTACGACGAGCGGTGCGTCGCCTGCCATCGCTGCGTGGTCCTCTGCCCTACCCAAGCCCTGACCATCACGCAAAACCCCCTGGACTACCGGGAGAACTTCAACTGGCGCCCGGAGGTCATCGAGGACGTCATCAAGCAGTCGGAAACGGGGGGCATGCTCCTCACAGGCATGGGCAACGACAAGCCCTTCCCCATCTACTGGGACCGCCTGGTGCTCAACGCCAGCCAGGTGACCAACCCCTCCATCGACCCGCTTCGGGAGCCGATGGAGCTGCGCACCTACCTGGGCCGGAAGCCAGACCGGGTAGAGGTGCGCGCCCAGACGGGCGGTGGCGACGGCTCCGTGACGCTGAAGACGCGCATCGCGCCCCAGGTAGCTATGGAGATGCCGATGCTCTTCTCAGCCCTCTCCTACGGGGCGGTAAGCCTCAACGTGCACGAGTCTCTGGCCCGCGCGGCCCACGAGGCCGGCACCCTCTTCAACACCGGCGAGGGCGGCCTGCATCCCAAGCTCTACCGCTACGGCGAGAACACCATCGTCCAGGTGGCCTCGGGACGCTTCGGCGTGCACCCCGAGTACCTGAAGCTGGCGCGCATCATCGAGATCAAGATCGGCCAGGGAGCGAAGCCGGGCATCGGCGGCCACCTGCCGGGCGAGAAGGTGAGCGAGGACGTGGCGTCCACCCGCATGATCCCGATCGGCACCGACGCCCTCTCGCCGGCGCCCCACCACGACATCTACTCCATCGAAGACCTGGCCCAGCTCATCTACGCCCTCAAGGAGGCCACCCACTACGAGAAGCCGGTCTCTGTGAAGATAGCCGCTGTCCACAACTCGGCGGCCATCGCCAGCGGCATGGTGCGGGCCGGCGCCGATATCATCGCCCTGGACGGCCTGCGGGGCGCCACCGGCGCCGCCCCCAAGGTCATCCGCGACAACGTGGGCATCCCCATCGAGCTGGCCCTCGCCTCTGTGGACACCCGCCTGCGACAGGAGGGCATCCGCAACCAGGCATCGCTCATCGCGGCCGGCGGCTTCCGGGGCAGCGCCGACATCATCAAGGCGATCGCTCTTGGCGCCGACGCCGTGTACATCGGCACCGCCGCCCTTGTAGCTCTGGGCTGCACCGTCTGCCAGCAGTGTCACACCGGTCGCTGCGCCTGGGGCATCTGCACCACCGACCCGGCCCTCAGCAAGCGCGTCAACCCGGAGATCGGCGCCCGCCGGCTGGTGAACCTGCTGCGCGGCTGGACGCTGGAGATCAAGGACATGCTGGGCGGCATGGGCATCAACGCCCTGGAAAGCCTGCGCGGCAACCGCGACCATCTGCGCGGCGTCGGGCTGACCGACAGCGAGCTGCAGGTGCTGGGTGTGAGGCTGGCGGGGACGTAAGGGTGATGCGAGATGGTTAGCACACCGGTTGTCATCGATGCCGCCGGGCTCCACTACAGCGAGCTGAACCACTCGCTGCGAGAGGTCGTCCTCGCCGGTCAGCACCACATCGAGGTGCGCAACGTCCACGGCCAGCGCTACATCGGCACCAACCTGGCCGGGCCCGTGCGCCTGGAGGTCTTCGGCACACCCGGCAACGACCTGGGCGCCTTCATGGACGGGCCCACAATCGTCGTTCACGGCAACGCCCAGGACGGCTGCGGCAACACCATGAACGACGGCCAGATCGTGGTGCACGGGCGGGCTGGCGACATCGCTGGCCTTTCCACTCGCGGCGGCAAGATCTTCATCCGCGACAGCGTGGGCTACCGGGTGGGCATCCACATGAAGGAATACGAGGAGAAGCGCCCTTGCCTGGTGGTCGGCGGCACAGCGCAGGACTTCCTGGGCGAGTACATGGCCGGGGGCGTGCTGGTGGTGCTGGGGCTGGAGTTGCAAGAGGGCGAGCCGCACCGGGCCCGCTTCATCGGCACCGGCATGCACGGCGGCGTCATTTACCTGCGGGGCCAGGTGGAGAAACACCAGCTAGGCCGCGAGGTGGGAGTGACCGACCTCAGTGCCGATGATCGCGCCACCCTGGAGGGGCTGGTGAGCGAGTTCTGTCGCCACTTCGGCCGCGACGAAAAGGATATCCTGGCAGGGCGCTTTACAAAGCTTTCCCCACTGTCCCTACGACCTTACGGAAGACTATACGCCTACTAGCGGCGGGCAACGACGGCGTCACTTGCACGGCAAGGCCAAAGAAGAGACCGGGCCCACGATAGGCCCGGTCTCTTGACGTCCCGGTCTGGCGACCCGTGGAGGATCTGGCTACACCTGTGTCTTCAGCTCCTCGTAAGCCGCCTTCACTTCGTCGATAGAAGCGCCGTCCTCGAGCGTGGTGGCGTCGCCGAGCGGGGCCTCCATAGCCACGGCCTTGAGCAGGCGGCGCATGATCTTGCCGCTGCGCGTCTTGGGCAGCTTCTTCACCAGGAAGACGCGCTCCGGCGTGGCAATGGGGCCCATGGTGTCACGGATGTGCTTCTTGATAGCGTTTTCCATCTCGCTGTGGGGCTGGTTCTGGTAGCCCTCCCTCAGGATGGCGAAGACGGTGATCGACTCACCCTTGACCTCGTCCGGCTTGGCGATGGCGGCAGCCTCAGCAACGGCGGGGAAGGAGACCGTGGCGTTCTCCAGTTCAAGCGTGCCCAGCCGGTGCCCGGCTACCTTAATCACCTCGTCGGCGCGGCCCAGGAGCCAGTAATAGCCGTCCTCATCCTGGATCGCGTAGTCACCGGTCAGGTAGACGCCGGGGAAGCGGGACCAGTAGGCTTCCTTGAACCTTTCGGGGTCCTTGTAGAGCGTCATCAGCATGCCGGGGTACGGCTTCTTGATGACCAGCAGGCCTCTCTCGCCGGCCGGGACGGGCTCGCCGGCCTCGTTCACCACCTGGGGTACAATACCCGGCAGCGGGAAGCTGGCCGAGCCGGGCTTCAGCGGCGGCATCTGGATAGATGGAGCCTGAGAGATGAGTATGCCGCCGGTCTCCGTCTGCCACCACGTGTCGACAATGGGGCAGCGGCCCTTGCCCACGTGGTCGTAGTACCAAAGCCAGGTGTCAGGGTTGATCGGCTCTCCCACCGTGCCCAGGAGCTTGAGGCTGCTCAGGTCTGACTTCTCCAGCCACTCTTCGCCGGCCTGTCGGAACATGCGGATGGCGGTAGGCGAAGTGTAGAGGATGTTGACGCCGTACTTCTCGATGATGTCCCACCAGCGGCTCAGGTCGGGGAAGTTGGGCGCGCCTTCGTACATGACGCTGGTGGCCCCATAGCAGAGCGGGGCGAATACGATGTAGGTGTGGCCAGTGACCCAGCCGATGTCCGCTGTACACCAGTAGACGTCATTGTCCTCTACGTTGAACACCCACTTGAAAGTGGAGTTCCCGTACACCATGTAGCCGCCCGTGGAGTGCACAACGCCCTTGGGCGCGCCGGTGGTGCCGGAGGTATAGAGGATGTAGAGGGGGTGGCTGGCCTCGACCGGCACCGGCTCTACCCAGTCCTCGGCGTCCTTGAGAAGGTCGTGGTACCAGTGGTCGCGCCCCTCGACCATGTCGACGTCGATGCCCGTCCGCTTCACCACTATCTGCTTCTTCACCCCGGGTGAGAGCTTCAGCGCCTCATCGCCAACCTTCTTCAGGGGGAACACCGACCCTCTGCGGAAGCCACCGTCGGCAGTTATCAATACCTTCGCCTCGACATCGTTCATCCTGTCGGCGAGGGCCTGAGCGGTGAATCCGGAGAAGACGGCGGTGAAGGTGGCGCCGATCCGGGCGCAGGCCAGCATGAAGAATGGCAGCTCAGGGATCATCGGCAGATAGATGCCGACCTTGTCGCCCTTGCCGACGCCGAGCTTCTTGAGCATGGAGGCGCACTTGTTGACCTCTCGATAGAGGGTCGCGTAGCTGATGACGCGGGTATCGCCGGGCTCGCCCTCGAAGTAGTAGGCGACCTTGTTGCGCCGCTCACTCTTGGCGTGACGGTCGGCGCAGAGGTAGGAAGCGTTAAGCTCCCCGCCCACGAACCACTTGGAGAAGGGCTCGTCCCATTCCAGCACCTTGTCCCATGTCCGGGACCACTCAAGCTTCCTTGCCTCCTCGGCCCAGAAGCCCTCTGGATCCTCAATGGACTTGTTGTAGACCTCAAGATAGCGGTTCTTCGGCCAGTAGGTCTGATTGTTGGAACTGGTCATCCTGGTGTTTCTCCTTTGTTCTCTTGCGTTGTCATGGCTGGACCGGAAGGTGTTCTGCGCTGACGCTACCAACCTCGCATCCCTGGTGGATCAGCAGTCACTGTCACCAGTTACGGCTGATGGCGTCAGGGCAGCACACCCCTTTTCCGTCGCCATTTAACAACAAGGCCCGCTTATGGGAAAGCCCGACCCTCCGGTCGGGCTTGTTTTCCTTGTCACCAGTGATCCAGCCTCTGCTACTTCTGCCCGCCCTCCAACTTCTGCACGAGGCGCATGAGGAACGGCGGCTTCACTACCGTGTCCGACTGGTCCTGCCGGTCCAGGTGTCGGAGGGATGCCGTGACCGCCAGGTAGCGCAGGGGCTCCGGCGGGAATGCCACGGCCTGCTTCTTCACGAAGCAGAGGTTGGTACGCTCAGTCTTCCTGTCGAGGACCAGGTCGCGCAGGATCTCGCCGCCCACGTAGGTGGGGGCCACCCCGTGGCCGGAGTAGCCGATGCCGTAGTAGATACGTCCGCCCTCGACCGAACCGAAGGTGGGCACGAAGCGGATGGTTATCCCCACCGGGCCACCCCAGGCGTGCGTGAACTTGACGCCGGCAAGGGTGGGAAAGGTGCGAGCGAACGAGGCCCGCAGGCGGGCGAACACCGTCTCGTCCTTGTCGTACTGGGGGCCGATGCCGCTGCCGAAGTGGTAGGGGAAGGCATCGCCGCCCCAGGCGATGCGACCGTCGGCCGTGGGCCGGTAGTAGTGGAGCCCGCCGAACCTGTCCTCGATCCCCTGCCGCCCTTTCCAGCCGATGGACTCCCACTGCGCCGGCGTCAGGGGCTCGGTGAGCACGATGTAGGTGTAAAGGGGCACTACCCACTTGGCGATGTGAGGGAAGTGGACGGAGTAGGCGTTGGTGGCCAGCACCGCCTTCTCGGCGCGCAGGGTCCCGCCCTCCGTCTTCACTTCCACCCCACCATCGGCGCGGCGCACCTCCTTGACCGGCGTCCCCTCGTAAAGGGCTACGCCCTTCTTGCGGATGGCGCCCGCCAGCCCCCAGGCAAGCTTGGCCGGGTTGAGGATGGCGCACGCTCCCTCCTCGTGAGCGCAGCGGTAGGTGGGGCTGTGCACCAGGTCGCGCACCGTCTGCCCGTCCAGGAAGCGGATGCCCTCGATGCCCATCTCCTGGGCCGCCTTCACGTCGTTCTCGATGATGGCATCCTGCCAGGCAGTGGTGGAGGCAGTGATGATGCCATTCTTCTCGTAGTCGCAGTCGACGCCGTTCTCCTTGGCGAACTGGCCGATGCCGTCGACGGCGACCGCCACCGCCTTATAGGCCTCCCGGGCCTCCGCCGACCCGAACTGCTCCTTCAGGTCGTTCAAGGAGTGGGCGAGCAGGGTCATGGCGAAGCCGCCGTTGCGGCCGGAAGCGCCGTATCCGGCCACCTCCTGCTCGAGAACGGCCACCTCTAGAGACGGCTGCTCTGTCTTCAGGTGATAGGCTGTCCAGAGCCCGGTGTAGCCTCCTCCAATGATGGCGACGTCGGCGCGGCGCTCCCCTTCCAGCGACGGCCCTGGTTCGTAGGGCGGCGCTACTTCATGCCAGAAGGAACGCGTGCGATAGTGGGACTCCTGGGGTTGAGGCATCTCTTCACCTCCGACTGGGTCTGGCCACGGGCTATAAATGCGTCTTTCGGAGTTCGCCCGGCCCGAAGACCGGGCGGCCTCATGATGGGACACCGGCGCGTAGTTGTCAAACAGGGGCAGCCCGCCGCTACAATGAGGCGCCATGTCATCGACTCTGCTGGGCATGGACCTGGGTACGACGGGCCTGCGCGCCCTGGTGGTAGACCCCGAGGGCGCCGTTCTGGGTCAGGCGTCAGCTCCCTATCCGACAGCGCAGCCCTATCCCGGCTGGACCGAGCAGGAGCCCCAGGACTGGTGGCAGGCCTGCCGCTCTGCCCTTTCCGATCTGCGGACGCGGGGGCTGCTGGCGCGGGTCAGGGCCATCGGCCTGACGGGCCAGATGCACGGCTCTGTCTTTCTGGACCGCCGGCTCAGCGTCCTGCGACCGGCTATCCTCTGGAACGATCAGCGCACCGCCGCCGAGGCAGCCGAGATCGAGGAGCGCGTCGGACGGCGGCGCCTCCTGGCCCTGACCGGCAACCGCGCTCTCACGGGCTTCACGGCCCCCAAGGTGCTCTGGCTGCGCCGCCACGAGCCCGACCGCTTCCGCCGCCTGCATCACCTGCTGCTGCCTAAGGACTACCTTCGCCTCCGGCTCACCGGCGGGCTGGCCACCGACGTCGCTGACGCCTCCGGCACGCTCTTCTTCGACGTGCGCGCCCGCCGCTGGTCGGGCGAAGTCATGCGCCTCCTGAACCTGGACGTGGAACTGCTTCCCACCGCCCTGGAGTCGCCAGCCGTCAGCGGACGAGTGACCGCCAGCGCCGCCGCCGACCTGGGCCTGCCCGAGGGAGCGCCGGTGGTGGCCGGCGCCGGCGACCAGGCGGCGGGCGCCGTGGGTGCCGGCGCCGTCTCGCCAGGCGTGGTCATGGTTAGCATCGGGACGTCCGGCGTCGTCTTCACCGCCGCCGAGCGCCCTGCTGTCGAACGCGGGGGGCGCCTGCACGCCTTCTGCCACGCCGTGCCAGGCCTCTGGCATGTCATGGGAGTGATGCTGTCGGCCGGGGGCTCCTTCGTCTGGCTGGCATCGACCCTGGGCGAGAGCGAGGAGCGCCTCTCGGAGCTAGCTCGCTCCTCCACGGCCGGAGCCGGCGGGCTGCTCTTCCTGCCCTACCTGAGCGGCGAGCGCACACCACACGCCGACCCTCTGGCCCGGGGCGCCTTCGTTGGCCTCACGGCCAGCCACGGCCCCGGCGACCTGGCACGGGCGGTGATGGAGGGCGTAGCCTTCGGCCTGCACGACTGCCTGGAGCTGGTGCGCGCCCTGCGCCTGCCCATCCGCGAGGTGCGGCTTATCGGGGGCGGCGCCCGCAGCCCGTTGTGGAGGCAGATCGTGGCCGATGTCTTCGGGCTGCCCATCCTGGGGCTAGAGGCAGAGGAGGGCGCTGCCTATGGGGCGGCGTTGCTGGCCGGCGTCGGCGCCGGCCTCTGGCGAGACGTGCCGGAGGCCTGCCGGGCCGCCGTGCGCACGGCCGGCCGCGTCGAGCCGCAGCCTCAGACCGCACGCCTCTACGATGACCTCTACAGCCGCTACCGCGACCTCTACCCAAAGCTGAAGGGTAGCTTCGCCGCCCTGCACGAGCTGACCGCTAGCGCACCCCCAGCAGGAGCTCCGTAACGAGCTGGTCCAGCCGCTCGTAGTGCAGGCCGGGGCGGGCCATGGCCTCGATGTCAAAGGTCATGGCCTTGAGGCGCGCCGCCCGCTCAGGCGAGTAGGCACCCAAGAGCTCGGACCCAGGACCGCCGTCGCGCTGCAACTCAGCCAGTAGGCCCTGGATCTCGGCGTCCTCCTGGAAGCGCCGCACCTTGGCACGCAGGATGTTGTAGGTGCGCATGCAGCCTAGGGCGAAGTCCCACACCCCCTCCTCGTCCTCGGTTCGGTAGGCGTGGGCGTCGAAGTGCCGGGGCCCCTGGTAGCCGCCCTCCTCCAAGAGCTTCACCAGGAAAAACATGCCCTTCATGCTCTCGGAGCCGAAGCGCAGGTCCTGGTCGTAGCGACCGGGCTTCTGATCGTTGAGGTCGATGTGGAAGAGCTTGCCCGCCTCTAGGGCCTGGGCGACGCAGTGGTGGAAGTTGAGGCCGGCCATGTGCTCGTGGGCCACCTCCGGGTTCACGCCTACCATCTCAGGCCGGTCCAGCGTCTCGATGAAGTGCAGCAGGTGGCCGGTGGTGGGGAAGAAGAGATCGCCCCTGGGCTCGTTGGGCTTGGCCTCCAGCCCAAAGACCATCTCGTACCCCTGGTCGGCGACGTACTCGCAGAGGTAGTTGACGGCTTCGCGGTAGCGCCGGATGGCCTCCTGCGGGTCCTTGGAGGCGTCCACTTCACTGCCCTCACGCCCACCCCAGAGGACGTAGATGCCGGCACCCAGCTCCGTCGCCAGGTCCAGGGTGCGCATGGCTTTCTGGAACGCGAAGGCCCGCACCTGGGGGTCGTGGGAGGTGAAGGCTCCGTCCTTGAACACCGGGTGCGAGAAGAGGTTGGTGCCGACCATGAGCACGCGCATATCGTTCTCGGCCAGGGCGCGCCGGAAGTCGCGCACGATGCGGTCGCGCTGGGCGGGAGTGGCATCGATCGGCACCAGGTCGTTGTCGTGCAGGTTGACGCCGCAGGCGCCGAGCTCGCTGAGCTTCTGGACAATGCGCTCCGGCGGAACAGGGTCACGCACCTCCAGTCCAAAGGGGTCGCGGCCCCGGTTCCCGACCGTCCACAGCCCGAAGGTGAACTTATCGGCTTTAGTGGGTGTGAACTCGTCTCTGGGAAACATGGCGGCACCTCCCAGCTCGTGACAGCCACCGTATGGTAGATGACCGACGACGGGCTGTCCACTAGCCCAGGGTCCAGAGTGACTGGTTCGTCATTGGCGGGGGAATCCTTAACCCCCGCCTGAAGGCGAGGGCATGGATTGGCCTCCTGATGCCCCAGCCTTATGGTCATCAAGAAAATGACTTTACGATCCACCACCGTAGCTGCAGACCTTCAGGTCTGCTCCCGGGACTGCTCTCTTGGCAGGGCTGAAGCCCTGCAGCTACGAAGCGCTACCCAGGAGGGTGTAAAGATAATTCCTTTAAGGCCTTCAGGCTGGGGTCATGTCCGAATCCGGCGAGGGAAGGCGCCTCAAGAATGCACCAGTCACGGGTTGGGATGCCCCCCGGCTCCTTGCCTTCGACGGCGGGCGCGCTATGATAGGGGCCGGTTCTCCCGAGAGACCCGCCATGCCCTGCCGCAGAGAGGGAGGAGGAGAGTTGAACGCCTACGCCTGCATCCGCAGCAAGCGCGACACCCGCGTCTACCAGACTAAGCCCATCCCGGAGGACACGCTCGGCCGCATCCTCCAGGCGGGGCGTATGGCGGGGAGCGCCAAGAACCTCCAGCCCTGCCGCTTCGTCGTCCTTGCGGAGGAGGCGAGGAGGAAAGAACTGGCGACATGCGGCCAGTTCGCCACCCACATCATAACGGCGCCGGTGGTAGTGGCCGTCGTCATACCCCAGGACGGCCGTGAGTTCGACGCTGGCCGCAGCGCCCAGAACATGATGCTGGCCGCCTGGGCCGAGGGCCTCGCCTCCTGCCCGGTGACCATGCACGATGCCCCCTGCGCCCGTCGCGTCCTCGACCTCCCCGAGACGCACCGGGTCGCCATCGTCCTCGCCTTTGGCTACCCAGCACCCGACGAGAGACGGCGGAGCAGCGCCCGTCTTCCCCTCAACGAGCTGGTGCACCACGAGCGCTGGTAGAGGGCACGGGGGGCTGCATCCCCCGGGCCGCGAGCCGCAGCTCGCCGCTCTCGGTTGAGGCTAGCGACCCGGAGGTGGCGCGCCGCAGAACGCGGCGTAGTCGATGAGGCCGGTGATGGTGGGCTTGTCGCCGCAGACCGGGCACGATGGATTGCGGCGAATGCGCAGGGTGCGGAACTCCGTCGTCAGAGCGTCAAAGACCAGCAGTCTCCCCGCCAGCGACGTCCCGATGCCCAGGAGAAGCTTGACGGTCTCCAGGGCCTGGATGGTCCCCACGATGCCGGGCAGGACGCCCAGAAGGCCGGTTTCGGCGGCGCTGGGCAGGGTGCCCGGCGGCGGCGGCTCCGGGTACAGGCAGCGGTAGCACCCCTGACCCGGCAAGAACACCGTCGCCTGGCCATCAAAGCGGAAGACGCTGGCCTCCACCATAGGCCGGCCCGTCAATACACAGGCATCGTTGACCAGGTAGCGAGTCGGGAAATTATCGCAGGTGCTCATGATGACGTCATAGCTGGCGATGATCTCCAGGGCGTTCGCGGTGGAAAGGCCCTCCGGGTGACGCACTACCTGCACGTCCGGGTTGATGTCGGCGATGGCCTCCGCCGCTGAGTCGACCTTGGGTCGACCCAGATCGTGGACGTGGTGCGCGATCTGGCGCTGGAGATTGGAGATCTCCACCTCGTCGAAATCAACGACGCCCAGGGTGCCGACGCCGGCCGCCGCGAGGTAGAGGGCGGCGGGCGAGCCCAGGCCGCCAACGCCGACAAGAAGCACCTTGGACCGGAGCAGCTTGCGCTGGCCCTCGGCGCCAACCTCTTTGAGCACCAGGTGGCGGCTGTAGCGGCGGGCCTGCTCTTCGCTCCAGGCAGCCGTAGTCATCGCCAGCTCACTCCTCTTAATGGCTTGGCTGTGGGTGACAGCGTATCCACCAAGTCATCTTTCTCCCAGATTTCAGGCCTGCGGTGAACGGCCAATCGGCCCCTTCTGCCGGAGGCCGAAGGGCCCCGGGGCCATGCCCCTACCAGCTAACTCGCCTCCATAAACGACAGCATCTCGGCGGCGATGGCCTCCCCCTTCTCCTCTTGCAGGAAATGGCCCGCCCCCTCGATGACCTTGAACCGGGCACCGGGGATGAGCCCCTGGAAGCGATGACCCGCCGCCACCGGAAAGATGGGGTCCTGGTCGCTGAACATCACCAGGGCCGGCTTGTTCCAGCGAGCCAGTGCCTCCAGCGTCTCCATCATCTCCCGGGCCCCCGGGTCCTCGACGCTGGTGGGGATGATGGCGGGGAAGGCTCGCGCCCCCGCCTTCGACTCCGGGTCAGGGAAGGGGGCATCGTAGGCGCGCACAATCTCCTCGGTGGCCAGGTCGCGGTTGTGGAGCGCCTGCTGGACGATGCTCCCCACCGGCAGGTCCGGCGTCCGCGCCGCGTACTCGCGCCAGCCGCGCATGCCCTCCGGCATGACGACAGCCTCCGTGAAGAGCCCCGTGTTCAGGATGACCAGCCGCGCCATGCGCTCCGGGTGCTGGGTAGCGAAGCGCAGGCCGAGGGGCCCGCCCCAGTCCTGGACGACGATGGTGATGTCCCGCAGGTCCAGCGCCTCGATGAAGCCCTCCACCACCCGGTAGTGGGCCTCGAAGGTGTACTTCTCTACCTCCGTCCACTTATCGGAGCGACCAAAACCCACGTAGTCCGGGGCCACGGCGCGGTAGCGCCGCGCGATGGGCGGGATCATCTTCCGGTAGAGATACGACCAGGTGGGCTCCCCGTGCAGCATCAGCACCGGCGGGCCCCGACCCTCATCGACGTAGTGGACCCGCATCCCCTCGATCTCGACGTAGTGGGGCTGGAAAGGGTAGCCGGGCAGGTCCCGGAACCGCTCGTCGGGAGTGCGGTAGACGGCCATTCAACACCTCACGATCCAGCGTGACCTGTGCCGTTGGGGCGATGGTAGACCAGGGGCGGACGGTAGGGCAACGGTCCAAGACTCTCCAAGAGGCGATCTTCTATAATGGAGGGGCTACAGAGGCTGCACCTCACGGAAGCACGGCCGCGGCCGCGAGCCAGGCCTTGCTTCCGTCAACTCAAGGAGGACACTACAATGCCGGTCAAGATCTCAGAGGGTATCCGCAAGCTGCTGGATGAGCCCAACTTCGCCAACCTGGCCACCCTGATGCCGGACGGCTCGCCCCAGGTCACTCCCGTCTGGGTGGACTTCGACGGGACGCATATCCTGGTCAACACGGCCGAGGGACGGCAGAAGCCCCGCAACGTGCGCCACGACCCGCGCGTCGCCGTCTCGATCTTCAACCACCAGAGCCCTTACTCCTACGCGACGATACGCGGCCGGGTGGTGGAGATCACCCACGAGGGCGCCGACCAGCATATCGACCGCATGGCCAAGAAGTACCTGGGCCGCGACACCTACCCGTTCCGCCAGCCGGGCGAACGCCGCGTCATCTTCAAGATCGCGCCCGAGCACGTCGCGTCCATGGCAACGGACTAGGCGGAGGCCAGCGCCCGGGCCATGGCCTCGATGTGGCGGGGCGTGCTGCCGCAGCAGGCCCCGATGATGCCGACGCCGTTCTCGGTGCACCAGCGGGCATAGGCGGCCATCCGCTCCGGCGTGCCGTCGTAGACCACCTGGCCGCCCTCCATGCGTGGGATGCCGGCGTTG